>Ga0079224_100004737_pt1 | contig 17698 bp, 16 predicted proteins | sample Stecom2015_FD_80414 | JGI IMG/M metagenome (GOLD analysis project Ga0079224, IMG submission 80414) | Agricultural soil microbial communities from Utah to study Nitrogen management - Steer compost 2015 | ecosystem: Environmental > Terrestrial > Soil > Agricultural land | place: USA: Utah...
ATTACGTTTCTGCCTTTTGGGCCAAGGGTCACCTTTACTGCATTAGCCAATGCATCTACACCGCGTTTTAATCCGTCGCGGGCTTCAATTTCAAATGTTATATCTTTTGCCATTTTTTTATATACTTTATGCAGCAAGCAATAGATTTTAGACTTACTGCGGGATTATTAAACTTATTGAACTATAAATTTACTTTTGAATACGATGATTTTTTTTTAGAAGAAAAAATTATTCTTTTCAGAAACCGAACCTAATTCTTTAAATGATGGCAAGTATGTCATCCTCTCTCATCATAAGATAATCCTTACCGTCGAGTTTAATTTCGGTGCCGGCATATTTTCCGTAAAGTACCTTATCCCCTGTTTTTACTGTCATTTTATGATCTTTTTTACCGGGGCCTACGGCGACAACCGTTCCTTCCAAAGGTTTTTCTTTTGCAGAATCCGGAATGTAAATTCCTGAAGCAGTTTTGGTTTCCGCCTCCTTGGGTTCAACCAAAACCCTGTCTGATAAAGGTTGAATTTTTAGTGCCATATAGATAGTATTATTTTAAAGTTAGACGTTTACACTTTTAGCAGAAACTATGCCACCGCACAAAACTGTCATCCTACCCGGATGAAAAATGCCAGCTTGTCAGAAGCTGGCATTAAATCTTTATAAAACTATTTTTTTATGAATTAGAAAATAGCAAAATTGGACAACAAAATTAAAAGCAACAAAATAATTGCCAAGGTCCAAGTACTTTTATCTAAAAAGTCGGTGGTTTTTTTAACACCGCCTAATTGCTGCGTTCCTCCTCCTCCAAAAGTAGAAGACAAGCCACCGCCTTTGGGGTTTTGAACCATTATTACTACAATCAGCAAAAACGCTACGATTGCGATTAAAATAAAGAAAATTGTCAATGTTGTGCTCATTCTGTCAAGTATTTTTATCTGAAATTTTTTCTATCGCTTTGATTTGGTCTGCAAAGAAACCACTTTTTTCGGGATATTTCAAAATTAATATTTTATAAGCTTGAATTGCTTTTTGATAGTTCTTTTGTTGGATATACACTTTAGCCAAAGTTTCGGTCATGAGTGCCTCATTGGTTTGCGTAAATGGTTCGGCTAAATCTCTTTTGTCTGAAATATAATTTTTATCCGGAGAGAGTTTGGCTTGATTTTGAATAAACTTCTCTATACGCGAAAATTTTTCTGCTTTAGGGTCCACTGATTTTTCTGTTTCATTTTTTCTTTCAATTGGTTTTACCGAAGTAAGTTTTAGCCATTCATTAAAAGAAAATTTGTCTTCTTTAGTAAATTCCAGAGGTCTGTCAACTTCTATTTCAATTTCTTCTGTGAGGTTTGGTGTTGTGGGTTTTCTTTCAAACAAATCGGGTTCCAAAGTTTTACCCGCCTGTTTGAGTTCTTGCTCAAAAACCTCATCCACCAATTTTTTCAAAGTTTCCGGTTTTTTTACTTCGGAAGTAATAAAATCAAATAAAACACCTCTATCAGCCGTGTGAGCAGCAGCCATTTTTAATCGGTTGTTATACGAAAAATGGCCTGCATTTTTTAAGGCACGTAAATGCAATACTTTAGCGGCCTGAAACCAGGGATATCTCTCTGACAAATGCTCTAGACTTACTACCTCCTCAGAAGTAATTGCATCAGGATTTTCAAGCAGGTATGTAAGTTTTTCCGTATTCAAAACCGTTACCATTTTGCCAGTGTAGCAGTAAAAATATCTTGCGTGATTCTTTCAAAAATTTCGTTTAAGGCATTTTCTTTAACTGCTCCCACCAATTGGGCTGTCGCAGGGTAGTCATAATAAAAAGAAAAGCGCTGCTCCAAATCGTTATTTTCATTTTTGGTGTCATAAAATCTTACATTCACCACTATGGTAAGTCGGTTTTGAGCGGCCGTATTTTGAGAAGTAGAAGTCATAGGCGAAATGTAATAATCAACGATTTCACCTTCAAAAATCAAATCTCCATTATTATTGGTAAGATTCAAACTGGTTTGACTACTGATTAAATCTTGTAAGCGTTGTGTAAATTCTCTGTCAATACCCGGCTCGACTATGGCTGCGTTATTTCTAAAAAAATTAACCTGAAAAGTATTGATATTGGGCGCCACCGAAGCTCCGGTAAATGAATATATTCCGCAGCCTTGTAAAACAAGTAGGGTAAGAAGGGTGATGTGTATGTATGCTTTTGTTTTCAAGTTTCAGGTTTTAAAGAAATGATTTTCTACTTTGACTTTCAAAATTTTGCAGAAAAAAATTAAAGATTGTATTGTTTGATTTTTCGATACAATGTTCTTTCAGAAAGACCCAATTCTTCAGCAGCAGCTTTTCGCCGACCTTGATTTTTTTCGAGGGCTTTCTTAATTAACTCGAGTTCTTTGTCTTTTAATGATAAGGTTTCTTCCTCTTCAATTTCTTCGGCAAAATGGTATTTATCTCCATTCCCGTTATAATTATTTTGCACGGGAACCTCAATGACTTCGATTCTGTCGGTTTCGTCGTCAGAAGTATCTTCCACTACGTCCATCAACTCTTCAAACACTCTGTCATTAGGTTTATAAATTTTATTTATCAAGCCCGAATGTTCTTTCTGAACACTTTCTGCATTTCCGGATTTAAGTAATTCTAAGGTCAATTTTTTTAAATCGTTGACATCCCGTTGCAAGTCAAAAAGCACTTTATAAAGAATTTCTCTTTCGGTGGAGAAATCGCTTTCGATTTTGGAAGCACCCACCACAGCCGGAAGATTATTTCCTAAATCGGGTAAATAACCGCGAAGTGTAGCGGAATTGATTTCTCTATGTTGTTCCAAAACAGAAATTTGTTCTGCTACATTACGAAGCTGTCGAATATTTCCTCCCCAATGATATTTCAATAAAAGCTGCAAAGCATCATCCGTCAACCGAATGGTGGGCATTTTATATTTTTGAGCAAAATCGGCTGCAAATTTTCTAAAAAGCAGATGAATGTCTTCATTTCTTTCCCGTAAGGGAGGCAAATTGATTTCCACCGTACTCAATCGATAATATAAATCTTCTCTGAATTTACCCTTTTGGATAGCTTCCGCCATATTTACGTTGGTAGCAGCCACGATACGTACATTGGTTTTTTGAATAGTGGAAGACCCCACTTTCAAAAACTCGCCATTTTCAAGCACCCGCAACAGACGTACCTGAGTAGGCAGGGGCAGTTCTCCGACCTCATCGAGAAAAATAGTCCCTCCATCGGCCACTTCAAAATAACCGCTTCGGGTTTGCGTTGCGCCGGTAAAAGCCCCTTTTTCGTGTCCGAATAATTCGCTGTCGATGGTTCCTTCCGGAATGGCCCCGCAGTTTACGGCTATGTATTTACCGTGTTTGCGGTGAGAAAGTGAATGGATAATTTTAGGAATAGCTTCTTTTCCAACGCCGCTTTCTCCGGTAACCAAAACCGAAATATCGGTAGGAGCCACTTGTATTGCTTTTTCAATGGCACGGTTTAGCTTTGGGTTATTCCCGATAATACCAAATCGTTGTTTTATAGTTTGTACGTTTTCCATAAGCTTCCCCAAGAGGGCCTTTATTCATAATATTCAAAGGTTATTGTACAATAAGGGTTTTCATTATCGTATTCATTTATAGATACCGGATAGCCGTATTGGTTGTATTCAATAATACTTTCCATATAGTAAGTTCCATTATCTGGAGTATAAGTCAGGTAATTATTCACAGAAAAATGAAATCTGCCTAAAAAAGAATAAGGATCAGCATCTGAATAATAGAAAAATTTGTTTCCAAAATCATTTAATAATGGGTTGGGGTGATTGTCGTAAGTAAGTACGATAATTTCATCTTCACAATCACTACAATTTAAGTAAGTTGTTTTGATTTGAGTTAAATTATTTCCGGCATAGATATAGTCTGTGGCTATATGCATATTTGTTTCCCAATCTTTTACTTCACTATTAACTAGCCTGTTGTTTGAATCAAAAGTATAGTAACTGGGGTTTAAATACGGATTCAAGGGGTAGGTCAACTCAACGGTATTTCCGCTGTAGTTAAATTCTATTATAAAATTCGTTCCTGTTTGGTCTTCTCGAGAAATTTGAATTAACCGACCGGCATCATCGTATAAAAATATTAATTGTTGTTGTAGTGCTCCGTTATAAAACAGTGTTTTTTCCATTATACTGTTATCTGGATTGTAAACATATTCGTAAGTTAATAAACCTGAATTAGATAATTGCTCAAAGTGAGTTATTCGTCCAACCGAATCAAAGTATATTACTATAGTTTCATTTGAATTCAAATAGTTAAAGGTCGCTTTTTCGATAATGAGTTCTGTGATTTCCTCCTGCTCTTCCACAGGGTTGTTGTCGTCGTTAGAACACGCTAATGTTACTAATACCAATAATGTCAATAATACAGCTTTCGTTTTCATAATATCTGGTTTTATGGTTTGTAGGTTATAAAATCCGTCCTTTTGGGGCTAAGGGCTTATACCGCCTCTCCAATCAATGTAGTACTGGTGCATCCGGTAATTTTTACATTGACAAAATCCCCTACTTTGTAGTTTTCTTTTGGGAAAACCACCACCGTATTTTGAGGGATACGTCCTGCCCATTCGCTTTCGTTCTTTTTAGAGGTTTTTTCAATTAATACCTCTACAGTTTTACCGACAAATTGTTTGGTACGGTAAGCACTGTGTTTTTGTTGCAAAGCAACGATTTCCTGCAAACGACGCTTTTTTACTTCTTCGGGCACATCGTCTTCCATTTTTCTGGCTGCCAGGGTTCCGGGTCTTTCCGAATACATAAACATAAATCCGAAGTCGTATTTTACATATTCCATCAAACTCAAGGTGTCTTGGTGGTCTTGTTCGGTTTCTGTAGGGAATCCGGCTATCATATCCTGCGAAATACCGCAATCGGGAATTATTTTTCGGATGTTGTCGATCAACTGCATGTATTCTTCACGGGTGTGTTGGCGGTTCATTTCTTTCAAAATCCGATTGCTGCCACTCTGCACCGGAAGGTGAATATAATTGCAAATATTATCATACTTAGCCATGGTTTCTATAACATCCATGGTCATGTCCTGCGGATTGGAGGTAGAAAAACGAATACGCATCCGGGGTTGAGCCTCGGCTACCATAGCCAGTAACCGGGCAAAGTTGGTTGCCGTAACTTTTTGAATCTCCGAAGCTTTTTCAAAATCTTTCTTAAGTCCGCCACCATACCAAAGATAACTGTCCACATTTTGACCCAACAAAGTAACTTCTTTGTAACCTTTGGAAGCCAAATCATTAACCTCCGCTAAAATACTCTGTGGATCCCGACTTCGTTCTCTACCACGTGTGAAAGGCACTACGCAGAACGTACACATATTGTCGCAACCGCGTGTAATGGTGACAAAAGCTGTCACTCCGTTAGAATCCAAACGAACCGGAGAAATATCCGCATACGTTTCGTCTTTAGAGAGAATAACATTGACTGCATTTCTACCCTCTTCTACTTCACTCAGCAGGTTGGGTAAATCTTTATAGGCGTCTGGCCCTACGACCAAATCGACTATTTTTTCTTCTTCGAGAAATTTGCTTTTCAACCGCTCAGCCATACAGCCCAACACTCCAACTTTCATCGAGGGATTGATTTTTTTTACGGCATTGTAGGTTTCTAAACGCTTGCGAACGGTTTGTTCGGCTTTATCGCGAATCGAACAGGTATTGACCAAGATCAAATCAGCATCTTCCAGACGTTGGGTCGTGTTGTATCCATTTTGTGCTAAAATAGAAGCCACCACTTCGCTGTCGCTAAAATTCATCTGACAGCCGTAGCTCTCGATAAACAGTTTTTTGGTATTACCCTGAACCCCAGCAAGTGTCAGCGTTGTACCTTGTTTTTCTTCTTCTATAACTTTTTCCATAAAAGTATTGACATCAGGCTACAAAGATACAACATTTTAATCATTTCTGCCAAAGTGTCAGTAAAAATGCCGTTTTTAATAAAAATTTCAAACTAACTGAAGCAAAGTAAGATAATAGGTTTGTATTGAAGAAAATGGTATCGTTTTATTTTTTAAAGAAAAAATTAGGTTGGGCTTATTAAAACCCTAAAGCAGTTTCTTTTTTTAAAACAAGATAATTACTCATCAAAAACCATAACATCATCAATCTGGTAAGTGGTGGTAACTCCGCTTGAACCTCCGGTATATTTAAATCCGATGACGATATTTTCTCCGATAAAAGCTGATAAATCTACCTCTCCCGAAGGAGCAAAAACAGGAGGATAACCCGAGGTATTTCCGGTAGAAATAACCGCCGAAAGCTCTGTCCATGAAGCCGCCAACGGATTTCCGCTGAAATTACTACTTACCCATACTTTCAACCCTTCTCCGTTGTTGAAACCGTCCTTGGTTAAAAATTTTAGTTTGGGAGCAACCGTTTTCTCCAAATTAATTGCAGGCGTTATAAGCCAAGCAATTACTGTAGATTCTCCTGAGTTATATGCCGATATTTGAGCATATTTGTTACTGTCAAATTCTCTGCCTTCGTAGCGGGTGTTCCCGCCGGACACATTGAGATTGGTCCAGCCCTCAAGATTTATAATCTGACCGGCACCTGTATTGGTGAGTCCCTCAAAATCTTCAAACAGCAATATCCCTTGGGGCTGACCGGGCTCTTGGCATCGCGGATTGAAACAATCCACATCTTTGGTATCCCGGATGAAGAGTTGGTAATTACTATTAAAAATCGCGTGAATGGCAGTGAGTGTCCCACTGCCTTCGGGAATGAGTTCACTTTTGAAATTGGCATACCCGCTGGTGCGAAGCACCATGCTTTCGGAGTAATCACAACTGATAAAAGTGCGGTTTGCCGCATAATTGTTGGTGGGATTAGCATAGGTTTTTCCCAAATCGGCATCAGAAATTTGTACATTTTCAAAAGCTACCAAGGTATTCAAATCATTAGCCGTAAGCGTCGAGAAAGTTCGCACAACAGGCACTAGACTATCTTTTACCGTTGAACGAAACACTCGATTTTGAAATTCCTCTACACTCATGCGACCAATTTCACTGCCATCTAACACCCCTAAAGACGGCAATCCCGAATATAGCCCGGTGTAGAGACCATCCACTCGGATATAGATTTTTCTTCCCGGTTCCAAAAAAGTGTACATATTAGTAGCTTCGGTAGATACTGATATCCCGGCTGTGGGGTTTTGAGGCTTGTCTTGGATGATAAGTTGCTTGTAGTAATTTCCGGATTCGTCACTGGATACTACGTAACCTTCTATGTACATTTCGGTAGAATTTCCGCCGCCTATAAGTACAGGTTCGTATCCTCCATACATGGCTTTCACAGAAGCGATTGAAGAATTTACTGTAATATTAGGTTCTTCAAAACTTATTTCCGGAACACTGAATTCGTCGTCTTTCACACACGAAAAAATCATAAGGCACAATGCCAAATAGAAAAATAAATTCATCTTTTTCATAATAAAATCTTTTGCATTAATATCGAATATATACATTTAGAAAATAGGAAGTGTCGTACCCAAACCAATACTTGGGCCCGAAAATCGGTTTATCACGGCTTTTGTCTTCCAACAGATTTCGGTAATTGGCATTACGCCCTTGTTCGTAGCCCCCGGTCTTATATTTTTCGTTAAGTAAATTATTGACACTGGCAAAAATGCCGAAAGAGTAATTTTTTAATCGCCACGATTTACCCCCGATGACATTTACTAAAAAAATATCATCCACTCGTTCTTGTTTGAGTAATTCTCTTGCCACGTTCTCATCATAATCGTTAAAAGGAAGACCGTCGCTGTCTTTGTAAAAATTGTCGGTTCGCAACAACGGACTGATTTTGATATAACCGTTAGACATCAAGTTTGCAGAGACTCCTACCCACCAAAAATCGGGGTCGCGGTACTCAAAACCCAACTGATAAGCTCGTTGGGCTCCCCCGGGCAAATGGTAGTTTTTGATATGGGCATCCCCCATGTGTTGACTTTCCGCAAAATCGTCGGAAGTGAGGTACAATTGGGCATTCTCACTGTAAAAATAATCCCCTACCGAAGCAGCGCCTTTCAATTTTGTCGTAGATGTTAATCGTATTTCGACACCGGCCTCTGCCGTGAGGTATCTTTTGGCAATACCCGTCATAACTTCCTGAATGAAAAAATTATCGTTTGTTTCAGAAATACCACTAATTCCATCGGCATAATAAAAAGAAATTTCGGTGGCATTTTGTACGGTTGTATAAGCGCTCGACAAACGAAACATTACTGCGGGGGACCTGTAATAATAGCTCAAATCAGCATTTAAAATTTTTTCACTTTCGAGTCCTGCAACCAAATTGTTATTCTGACGTACGTTTGAAAAACTGTTTCTGATGGTGGGAGGTTTCGTTAAATATGCGGCATTAATATCTATCAAATGCCTGCCGGTGAGGTGGTATGTCAAACCGCCTTTTACACCAAAATTCGTAAAATTAGCCGTCTCACTTTTACCTAAAGAATTATTGGGAAAATTTCCGTTTTGAAACTGTCCGTTGCGTTGGTAACTTGTTTGTGAAGCTGTGGCTGCCAAATAAAAATCGGTTTTGGAAAAATTAAACTGCGGCTGAATAAAAGCGTCGTACACTCCGGCAGTTAAGAGGTAATGGTATTTTATTTTGTCTCCTACACCCACTATCCGATTCGGATGTTGTAAGTCGGGTTGAGATTGTTCTCCTGTACTAAATGTATCCATATCGAGATATCCGTTTCCGCCCAACAAATCAGTCATCACGGCAAAATTATCGGACTCTAATTGCCTGAAATTAGCTCCTCCTTGAAAGGAAACATTATCGTTTAATTTTGAAGAAATCAGGATGTTGGCCTTCAACATTCGGTCGTTATTTTGATCTTCGTACAAATAATATCGAGAAGTACCTCCGTAGGCTATATTGGTTTCATAAAGCGAATACCAATCTATCTGACCGTCGTTTTGAAGTTTTATCAAACTGTGATAGGCATTTTCGTAATCGGGTCCGTTGGAATTGGCTAAATGATAACTGGGCATGTATTTGTAATAGAGTGGGTCGGGACTTGGAACATTGTCAAATCCCAACCTTGAATTGCTCGTTTTCCCGAATTCGTAACCCAAATTTATTTGCAACCGAGATTTATCGCTTAGTTCCCCGAAATAGTTGAGCATCAAAATGGGTTCTTCTATTTTCCGCATTCTCGAATTCCGAATTTCATCGCCTTGAAGCCCCCAATAGGGATTGTATCGATTTCCTTTAATATCAAAAGCCTCTTGCGTAAGTGGAGCAGAACGCCCTCGCCGATTGGGCGTGTACATCCCCATGAGTTGGAGGCTGTGTCTTGAAGAAATCTTTTTCTCAACAGCTGCAAAAAAACCATTGGCTCCGTAAACCGTACCATCGATTAAACCTTCATCGGCAAATCTTCGAGAAGCTAACACCGAAAAAGCCCAACCATTTTTCAGCAAACCCGAATGGTAAGAGGCCATACCCCTACCGGTATAGGTTTTGTTAGAAAAAGCATACGAAATTCGTGCTCCAGGGCTGTATTCAGAAGCTCGCATTTGGATATAACTAGTTCCGGCGATACCGCCAAAACCCACTTCAGAGGGTGATTGTCCCTTGCTGAAAACCTGATTGCGTTGGGCATCATTCAAGCCTCCCCAATTGCTCCATTGCGGTCTTCCGGAGAAGAGTTTATTCATCTCCAAGCCGTTGATATAGACTTTTCCGTATTCGGAATCTAACCCACGGGGTCGAAAAAATGCCGCACTGAAGTCAAAGGCAGCAGCGTTAAGCAAGACATCCCGTGAGGCGTGCAACAATCCTGAGATATTGTCCACCGTGCCCTGTTCCTCATCGAGTTCTTCTTCGGATAAAGTGATAACGGCCCAATGAGATGAATTTAAAGTTACATCGGTTTCGAGGAAAATATCCGGCATTGAAAGCCATTTCCCGGCATTTATAATAATCGGAAAGTTTTTGTTAATATACCCTTCTTTTTTTAGGGTTAAATGTTGTTCACCTAAAGGAAAGTGTTCGGCAGACAACTCATAATATCCATCTTTATCGGTTTCTGTAAGAATAGGACTATCAGCTATTTTCACTTGTACTCCGGAAACACCCATTCCCGTATACATTTCAACCACTCTCCCCTTAATCCCGGTAATTTGAGCAGTTAAAAAATTGCTCATTAAACAGCATAACAACCCGATTAAAAGATTCTTTCTCATATCCTCCTTCATTAAAAATTCAACCACACTTTGTAAAAATATAAAATAATTTAAAATATTTGACTATATTTAAACAATAAATGAATAATTTTTAATAATTGTTGACAAAATGCGATTTTTTTGGTATAAATTATTCTTTTTTGCAAGTTTGGTTTGCTTTTCTCAGGAAAAAAAAGAATACAAAATAGTAACCGTTGCTTTTTACAATCTCGAAAATTTGTTTGGAATAGAGGACGACCCAAATACGGCATATAATGACCACATCATCAGAGCCGAAAGTTTTTATAATCAGGAAGTTTACAATGCCAAGCTCAAAAATTTAGCGAAAGCCATCTCCGATATTGGCTACTCCCATACCGGAGCCACCCCGGTGATTGTTGGTTTATGTGAAGCTGAAAACAGAAAAGTAATCGAGGACTTGATTAATCAAGAATCTTTGGCCGCTAGTGATTACGGTATCATTCATTATGATTCTCCCGATAGAAGAGGAATCGACGTGACGTTGATTTATAAAAAATCTGTTTTTATTCCTACACACCACCAAAAAAGGGAATTGATTCTCTACCACAACAGCAATATTTTACAGCGAATTTATACCCGTGATCAATTGGTGGTTACAGGTCTGTTAGATGGCGAAGAAATTCATTTGATTGTAAACCACTGGCCTTCGCGTAGTGGCGGAGAGGTTCGAAGTCGTCCCAACCGTATCAAGGCAGCCCAACTCACCAAAAAAATTACCGATTCGTTATATAAACTTAACCCCTATGCCAAAATCTTGATTATGGGCGATTTTAACGACGACCCCACCAGTGAGAGCATTAAAAAAGTACTGGGCACTCGGAACAAAAAAGAAAATCTCAGCATGATGGAGTTTTACAATCCGATGGAAGAGATGTACCGAAAAGGTTTAGGAACCCTAGCTTGGATGGATCGCTGGAATCTTTTCGACCAAATAATTGTTTCAGCCGGATTAGTGTCTAGTGATTACTCGGGTTTTCAGTTTTACAAAGCCGGGATTTTTAACCCAAACTATCTGGCAAATCCCAAAGGGCGTTTTAAAGGCTACCCTTACCGGGCTTATGGCGACGGTGGATTTACCGGAGGATATAGCGACCACTTTCCGGTATATACTTTATTAATAAAAGAAAATGATTAGTGACTTCCCATTAACCAGTGTTTCCAGGGAATCCTGCTGATTATCAGTATAAAAGCAATTGTGTAAAATATAGCCAACGATTTAAACTTGGCTTTTGAGGTCAATTGCTTTTTATGTTTAGAATATCCGATGGTGATAAAAATCACTGACAATAACATGACCAACGGATGTTCTACGGTAAAAAGTCGTAAATCGGCAGACCCCATAATATCTCCCATACTCAACTCAGGGTTTCGGATAGCTCCAAAACCGTTTGAGGGATGGGAAAAATACATAACAAATCCCAATAAAACCTGAATGTGAGTAACAATTAAAGCAAAAAGAGATATTTTAAAATCCTGCTGACCAAAAGCACGATCAGAAAAGAATTTAACCAATGCATTAAAGGTAGCCAAAGCGACCACTAATATGGTCAAGTAAGCCCAGTATCCGTGGAATAAGTCCATTATTCTGTCGAAAGCCATGTGTTATTTTTTGCGGTTCAAAACAAAGGTATTGATTTTTATTTTCAATATTAAAAAGAAAGCTCCTAAAAACTACCTATAGACAAACTCCTCGTCTTTTCCTATTTGGTCAATTTCCCGCTTGAGAGATTCTATATAGCTGAAATAACTTTCTTTTAATTCCTCTTTTATGGGTTCGGCAGCAGGTAAATCAATAGCATAGGGATCCACTTGCTTATCCTTGTACCAAAAACGATAACAAACATGAGGTCCAGTGGCCAGTCCGGTACTACCCACATAGCCGATAATGTCTCCTTGTTTTACTCGATCACCTACTTTTACAGCTCGTTTCGACATGTGCAAGTACTGAGTAGAATAGGTGTCGTTGTGCTTTACTTTTACATAATGTCCGTTTCCGCTGTTGTATTCAGATTTGACCACTACTCCATTGGCCGTTGTCATAATGGGGGTTCCGTGAGGAGCTGCATAGTCAGTGCCAAGATGGGCTTTCCATTTTTTTTGTACAGGGTGAAATCTATTTAAGCTGTACCTCGAAGAAATCCGGGTGTAGTTTAATGGCGCTTTCAAGAAAAAGCTACGCAAGGTATTGGCTTGTTCGTCGTAATAATCTGCCGTACTGGAAATGCTGTCGGTAACGAAACGAAAAGCGTAGTAGGGCTTTCCATAGTGATTTAGTACCGTCGCCTCTACGCTCTCTACTCCCACGAAAGTGGTATCATTGATATAATTTTCGTTATAAATAATCTTGAAGTTATCCCCTTTTTGTAATCTGAAAAAATCGACAGTCCATTGGTAGATACTAGACAATTCGTATACTAAAGATTGACTCAAACCCTCATCAATCATGGCTTGAGAAAGTGACGAATTTATCACTCCGGTGGCAATTCGTCTTTTGGTGGTTACAGGCAACTTGTCACGATAACACGAAATACTGTCTCGCATATCGATTACCACATAATCAATACGGCTAGGATGATAGATAAAAACGTGAGGTTTATTGACCGAATCTTTAGATTTTAAAACCGTATAAGGCCGACCCGCTTTTAAATACCTTACATCAAATGTATCTTTGATGGCTTGAACAATAGTAAAGACCTCACCTGCAGAAACTCCAAAGTTGTCCATCAATTTTCCGAAGGTATCACCTGATTTAATAGTGTCTGTAACTACGTCAAAATCGTCGAAAATAAACCCATAGTATTCGTTGATTACCACATTTTCTTCTATCTCATCGATACAATCTCCCTCTGCCGAATTTTTACACTGGGCAAAGAACAAGGGTAACAACAATATGGCAATCAGATATTTATTCAATCAATGTTTATTTTCTAAAAATTATACATCTTCTCCCCAGCGTGTAATCTCTTCAGGCGTCCACACTTCGGGGAAAAATATACGCTTTTGATATTTGGGATGCATGTACTTCGTCCAATCACTACCGCCGGTGGCTTCTGCCACTTTTCGACCTTCACTTCTTCCTTTTCCTCCGGAAAGATAAAAATAAGCGGCGTCATAATGAGCCATCACCCATTTGATGTTTACCGTATAATCATAATGTCGCATGGCAGCCACCAACTCAGGATCTTTGCGAACCTCTTCGGGTAAGGTTTTGTATTTGGAATAAAGATTTATAGTATTGTATTCCTGCGTAAAATCGACAAATTCAGCTCTGTATTTTTCCTCAAATGCTTTTAAAAGGAAAGATTTTTTTCCCGTAGCATGGTCTTTCCCGGCTGCTTGCCAGTACAGATGTTCCAAAGCGTGTTCGTAGGAGGTGTTTCTATCGATAGCTGCTCTAAAACGATTGTCTATCAAATTGATAAGCTCGGTAGAAGCAAATTCGACTTTTCGGTACTGCGCACTTTGAAAACCGCTGGCCGGGGTAAGTGTGGTACGGAATTTCATGTATTGTTCGACACTCATCCCTTCCCGCATAATGTTAAAAGATGAGGTGAGCATATCAAAATAGCGACTGATACGCATTAATTTTTCGGAGAAAAACGAAACGGTAAGGTGTTCATTATAAGCCACCTGACGAATTTCCCACAGTATCATTTTAAACAACAATTCATTGATTTGGTGATAGATAATAAACACCATTTCATCCGGCTGATTGGTTCGCTGAATCTGAAGGTTTAGCAATGCATCGGTCTGAATATAGTCCCAATAGGTAATGGGCTTGCTATGTAGCAGCCCTTCCAGATGCGTGTTTAAATCTTGCCCCAATGGAGCATACTTTTCTTGAAGTTGCTCTAATAATTGTTCTGTTTTTACAGAAGACATACTTTATTGTGATTGAATTTTAAACCAATGCTTAAGGCCTTTAAATTCGTCTAAATCAGCATTTAATGACCCCACAGCCAATTCAGCTCTTGCCTTTAGAGGGATTTTATTATCGTCGTCAGAGATCCAAATTGTCAAACTTTCTTTTTCCCTAAAAACCCTACCTGATTCTACATACGGACGAAAGACCAAAGTGGGCACCCGCCCAAATTTAGTTTTTAAAGTTTCCTTACGCAAAAACTTTAACCGAAATTTAAACGTTTCGTCTCCGTAAAACATATCGACATCGGTATAACTACCTGGCTGTATATTCTTTGTATCCACATGATTTCTCAAATAATACACTACTGAAAGCATATCCTGCACTCCATACACTATGGGATATGAACTCTTAGTATTATTTTTTTTGTCATGAACCAAGGCAGTTTTTAAGTGGTGGTTAAATTCCACCTGTATGTCACGCGTATGGCCACCTTCATTGATATCCCTGATAAATCGGTACGGAATATCTTTTTGTTTGTCCATGTAGGTTTCATAACGGTCTTCTACTTTGTAAAAAATACGTGAAAGTCCCGAATTTTTACCATAGCCCCTCACATGATGCACTTCTTTACCGTTCAAAACCCGGTCATTGACTTCCAAAGTGGCATAGCCGGCATTTAAAAACCCCGAGTAGGATACTTTGTATTGTAACCATTCTCCGCCTCCAAAAGCCTTTTGTTGCGCACTTAAAACACTGGTTTTAAAAGAAAAAAATAATAGGATAACTACTGAAAAAAATTTAACCATAATTTGTTTTTTGCTTTTAAACACAACTACCATACCGTTGATATCATAGCAACTTATGAAGTTAGTCGAAAATGTACGGGCTTTTGTTACACTACTCCGTTACAGCGTTCCTCTTTTTGCTTGTTCTCTTTCAATAGATTCAAAAAGAGCTTTAAAATTTCCGGCACCAAAACCCCTTGCACCCATTCGTTGGATAATTTCAAAAAATAAAGTGGGTCGGTCTTGTACCGGTTTGGTAAAAATCTGTAAAAGATAGCCTTCTTCGTCGGCATCAATCATGATACCCAGTTTCTGAAGCTCCTTGATATCTTCTTTGAATTTACCCATGTGATCTCTCAACCGGTCGGGAATTGCATCGTAATAGGTTTGCGGAGGATGTGATAAAAATTCTACTCCACGTGAACGGAGTTCACTTACCGTTTTGATAATATCGTCCGTAGCAACGGCTATGTGTTGTACTCCTGATCCTTCGTAAAAATCCAAGTATTCTTCAATTTGAGATTTTTTCTTACCCTCAGCCGGTTCGTTGATAGGAAATTTAATTCTTCCGTTGCCGTTGCTCATCACTTTACTCATCAATGCCGAATATTCGGTGTGAATTTGTTTGTCATCAAAAGAAAGAAAATTCACAAACCCCATCACATCTTCGTACCATTTTACCCAAATATTCATTTCATTCCAACCTACATTTCCTACCATGTGGTCGATATATTTTAGCCCCACGGATGTAGGATTATAATCAGATTTCCACTCCTGATAACCGGGCAAAAAAGTTCCACGGTAGTTTTTTCTCTCCACAAAAAGATGTACTGTTTCTCCGTAAGTGTAAATACCAGACCTAACCACTTCGCCAAATTCGTCTTTTTCAACCACCGGTTCCATAAAAGGTTTGGCACCGCGCTTGGTAGTTTCTTCAAACGATTTACGAGCATCTTCTACCCAAAGTGCAATAATTTTAACCCCGTCACCGTGTTTTACAATATGTTTGTTTAGAGACGAATTGCTGTTGAGGGGTGTAGTTAACACCAGTCTGATTTTGTCTTGTTTTAACACATACGATGCCCGGTCTCTCACCCCGGTTTCTAATCCGGAATAAGCAAGCGACTGAAAGCCGAAAGCGGTTTTATAGAAATGTGCTGCTTGTTTTGCATTCCCTACATAAAGTTCTACATAATCGGTTCCTAAAAGCGGAAGAAAATCTTGCGCTCCTTCAAAGATTTTTTCAAGACCGTAGTCGACTGATTTTAATTCTGATGCCATTTTTTATTGTGTTAATGTAATAGTATTCTGCTATTGTTATTTATACATTTTGAGGAAAAGTAATTTTTCCCATTTATTATTTAGACTGCTTCTCGTAGATGGATTATTCCAACCACGACTGATGGTACTTATCATCCGCAACTTTCATCGCTTCTTCGGTGAGCATCAAGGGTTTAAATGTGTCCACCATAACGGCTAGTTCCTTCGTTTCGGTTTTGCCGATGCTTCGTTCATAAGCTCCGGGATGTGGCCCGTGTGGAATGCCCGCCGGATGCAGGGATATGTGTCCGGGTTTTACATCATTACGGCTCATAAAATCTCCATCCACATAATATAACACCTCATCGCTGTCAATATTGCTGTGGTTATAAGGTGCAGGTATCGAAAGCGGGTGATAATCGTACAAACGAGGAACGAAACTGCATACTACAAATGCATCAGTTTCAAAAGTTTGATGCACCGGAGGCGGCTGATGAATACGTCCGGTAATCGGTTCAAAATCGTGTATGGAAAAGGCATACGGAAAGTTATAACCATCGTATCCCACCACATCAAAGGGATGTGAGCCATACACCATATCGAATATTTCGTCTTTCTTTTTTATTTTAATCAAAAAATCTCCCTGTTCGTCATGTGTTTCAAGCTCTTCGGGTTTGCGAATATCGCGTTCACAAAACGGAGAGTGTTCCAGCAATTGCCCAAACCAGTTGCGATATCTTTTGGGAGTGTAAATCGGTCTGTGAGATTCAACGATAAAAAGTCGGTTGTCCTCGGTTTCAAAATCTATTTTGTAAATCATTCCTCGGGGAATAAGCAGGTAATCACCGTATTTAAAATCGAGATTTCCTAAATGAGTTCTTAACTTACCCGAGCCGCGGTGTACAAAAATCAATTCATCCGAATCAGTATTTTTATAAAAATAATTCTGTGTTTTGTTTTGAGGAGCCGCCAAAGTAATATGACAATCCGAATTGGTCATTATAATTTTACGGCTTTCCAAATAGTCTTTTTCGGGTTTTATGTCAAAACCAAAAAAACGATACGACTGCATATTGTTCGGGTTTACTACTTTGGGCGCCACACTGTACTTCCCTTTAATTTCTTTCACCATCGTAGGGCGGTGAACGTGGTACATATTGGAATACATTCCGTCAAAACCCACAGTACCAAAGAGTTGTTCGTAGTACAATCCTCCGTCGGGTTTGCGAAATTGAGTATGTCTTTTCGTAGGGATTTTTCCCAGCTTATGGTAAAATGGCATAACCTTTTGTTTTGCTAACAAATATCGAAAAAAAGAAGGAAAAAACTATCAAGATTCTCTTAAAACCAAAAACCGACACTTACATACCACTGGCGTCTCAAAGTTTGCGGAGAATAAGACCAAAAAAGTCCTGCCGGTCCTATGTAGGTATTCGAAGTAATTCCAAAACCATAGCCGGTATCGGGACGGATATTTATCCAACCGGTATTTAAAGATAATCGACCGCCTATCTTGG
>Ga0079224_100004738_pt1 | contig 17695 bp, 18 predicted proteins | sample Stecom2015_FD_80414 | JGI IMG/M metagenome (GOLD analysis project Ga0079224, IMG submission 80414) | Agricultural soil microbial communities from Utah to study Nitrogen management - Steer compost 2015 | ecosystem: Environmental > Terrestrial > Soil > Agricultural land | place: USA: Utah...
AATGGCTTGACCCGCACTTTTGCGCCTTCCGGAGAAACCAGAGGGCGGTATGCTCCGCCCGGCAGGCGAACCATATCCGCCTTTCCAGTTGCTGCCGCCGGCACGACAGGCATCATGTTCGACAGCAGTAGCAGCAAACAGACCAGCGTGCGCCGGGCAGCATGCAGCCTCACCTCAATGTGCCCCATTCACAGCCTTAAAGGGCTTGGCTTTGCGTTGTGCAGCCACATCCTTGGCGCTGATTGCGCCACCTTTGTTGCCCCAACTATTCAAAATATAGGTCACCACGTTGGCGACATCATGGTCACTCAGCGCCATGGCCGGCATCACACCGGTAAACGTTATCCCGTTAACGGTGATGGGGCCGGACAGGCCGTGTGTAATCACATTGGCGGCGCGCCCGGGATCTTCATTCAGAAAGTCTGATGCGGCCAATGGCGGAAATGCAGCGCCAACCCCGCCCCCGTCGGCCTGATGGCAGGCCTGACAGTTGGCTTCATAGATCCGCTGCCCGAACCGGATCTGTTCCTGCAAGGAAACAGCAACCGCTGGCGTCGGCGCCATGCCCGTACTTACTGACTGCACAGCAGAACCTTCGGGCAAATAGACCGCGTCCTTCTGTTTGCCGCTATACACCTGCCGGTCGGTCTGACCACTGACAACGAGGTTGCCTAGCGCGCCCTTGTTGAATGCACGGAAAATGGAATGATCGACCAGCACCAGGCTGGCGGGCGTCTCCAGCTTGAATTCAGCGATAGCCGCACCGCCGGCCGGGATCAGGGTCGTCTGGATATTATGATTCTCCAGCGTGCCGCCTTCCACGTATACCTTGTCAAAAATTTCTCCGATCACGTGAAAAGAAGACACCAGGTTAGGGCCACCGTTGCCCACAAAGAGTCTCACGGTTTCACCTACATTGGCTTTCAGCGCGTTGTCGCCGGTCAGCGACCCAACTGATCCATTGAACACCACGTAGTCCGGTTTTTCATCGATCGCCTTTTTCATGTCAAAGGGCTGCAGGCCTGGCTGACCATATCCGCCTTTGGTATAGAAATCGCCTTGCATCACGTAATATTCGCGGTCCACTTTCGGCAACCCCGCTTCGGGTTCAACCAGAATCAGTCCGTACATGCCGTTTGCAATATGCATGCCGACCGGCGAGGTCGCGCAGTGATAAACATAAAGCCCCGGATTCAACGCCTTGAAGCTGAACACAGAGGTATGTCCCGGCGCAGTCAGTGATGCAGTCGCGCCGCCGCCGGGGCCGGTTACCGCGTGCAGGTCAATATTGTGCGGCATTTTTGAGGTCGGATGATTCGACAGATGGAACTCTACCTGGTCTCCTTCGCGCACACGCAGGAAAGTGCCCGGCACACTGCCATCGAACGTCCAGTACATATACTGGACGCCATCAGCCATTTTCATGACCTTTTCCACCGTTTCCATCTTCACCACGACTCTGGCAGGGTGCTTGCGGGAAATGGGAGGGGGCACCATGGGCGGCGCAGTACGCACGGCCTCTTCCACTGGCAACATGTGTGCGTCGGATTGAACCATTATCCTGGCGGTATCCGATGCCTGCGGTATTGATGCTGTTTGCGTCGCAATTCGGGCATTGCCCAACGCGCTCGAACAGGGAGCACCCACACTGAAGACAAATAGCAAGGTGCATGCAAGACGCTGCAGTTTCATAGACTTCTCCGGTTACCGGAGCGCCAGCGCAGCGCAACCCCTTAATGCTGCTGATCAACCAATGGCGCTCCGTCATCGATATTCTATGTAAGCAATGCCGTAGCGGGACATCGGCCTGGACACATTGATTGACGGATATCAAAGGATCAAAAGTTGTTGAACGCCAATGTACGACACGTTTCGTTTCTGCAACAGCCTGTCTTCATCTGATTAAAAAACACGTTCATGCGACAAAAAGCCACCATCAAATGGTGGCTTTATATATTCGCTTTAGGTATGTGGCTTGCCCGGGTCGGGCATCGATCTGCAACCAGGCGCAAGCGCCCCGCACCGGCTATTTCAGGAAGTCATCCCCACCGCAGACATAATGCCACGCAGCAAGTAAGCCACCACCAGCAATGCCGTAGTTCCCGCCAGCCACAAGCCGACAAACCATAACCAACGGCTGCGTTTGCTTGTGGTGGCGGGCGGGCGTTTGGTTTCCTGCTGTGTCATGTTGCCTGGTCCCAAATGTAATATGCGTAATATGCGCCTGTTGCTGCAAATGCGATGACAGCCAGAGGCAGTCGGACACCCGTCTGCCCGCTGTTTACGCCTCTAGTGATATCCTGCATCCGCCGTCACTTTGCCACGGAACACATAATAGGCCCAGGAGGTATACATGAGAATGAACGGGATAATGAAGAGCGCTCCCACCAGCGCAAATCCCTGGCTCTCCGGCGGACCGGCGGCATCCCAGATGGAAATATCGGGAGGAATGACATTGGGCCAGACACTGATACCCAGTCCGCTATAGCCCAGAAACACCATGCACAGGGTAAAAATGAATGGTTCGGCATGCGGGTTGTGATTCAGGCTGCGTATCAAGCCCCAGCTTGCCAGAACCACCAGAATGGGAACCGGTGCAAACCAGAACAGATTGGGCAAGGTAAACCAGCGCTCGTAAATAAGCGTGTTGTTCATGGGGGTCCAGATACTCAGGATGCCAATAATGAGCAGCAACCCCAGCGTGAGCGGCCTGGCCAGTTCAACCATCCGTTGCTGCAACGGCCCATCTGTCTTGAGCACGAGCCAGGTGCACCCCAGCAGCGCATAGGCGACGACCAGGCCAATACCGGTGAACACGGAAAACGGCGAAAGCCAGTCCAGCGCCCCGCCGGCATAGGCGCGATTCACAACCGTGATGCCGTCAATATACGCCCCCAGGGTCACGCCCTGGAAAAAAGTGGCCAGCACAGAGCCACCGATAAAGGCGGCGTCCCACCAGCGGCGACGCGCATCGCTGGCACGGAAGCGAAACTCAAACGCGACACCGCGAAAAATAAGCGCCAGCAGCATCAGGATCAAAGGCATGGCGAACGCGCTCAGAATCACGGCATAAGCCAGCGGGAACGCTGCCATCAGACCAGCGCCGCCCAGCACCAGCCAGGTCTCGTTGCCGTCCCAGACCGGAGCGACCGTGTTCATCATCACGTCGCGGTCTTCGCGGCGCGACATGAGCGGAAACAGAATCCCGATACCCAGATCAAAGCCGTCCATAATCACATACATCATGATTCCAAACAGGATAATCACGGCCCACAAGAGCGAAATATCAATTCCCATGACGGTCTCCCTGTGTTTGTGTGCGCGACTCTTCATCAGAATTGGTCGCCGCCGACAGCGGTCTTGCCGGTGTACGCCCCTCTCCTGGCCCCCCACCTTCAATTTCAAGATGTGGAGTCGGTTGCGGTCCCTGGGCCATAATATGAAGCATATAGACAACCCCCGCGCCGAACAGCACGAAGTACACCACGATAAACAAGATCAGCGTAATACCCAGTTCCAGCGCACTGTGCGGCGTAACGGCATCGGCCGTACGCATGACGTCATAAACCACCCACGGCTGGCGTCCTATTTCAGTGGTGTACCAACCGGCCAGCATGGCCACCAGACCACTTAGCCCCATATAGACCGAGAAACGATGCAGCACCGGGCTGTCGTATAGTTTGTCCTTCCAGCGCGCATACAATGCCCACACGCCCAGCAGCAGCATTAGCATGCCAAGTCCCACCATGATCCTGAATGTCCAGAACACGATCGTGGCGTTAGGCCTGTCTTCAGGCGCAAATTCCTTGAGTGCCGGAATATTGCCATCCAGGCTGTGCGTCAGGATCAGGCTGCCCAGACGCGGCACTTGCACTTTGAAGCGCGTTTCTTCCCGCTCCATATCGGGCCAGCCAAACAGCACCAGCGGCACACCTTCGCCATCCGGCCCGTTTTCCCAATGCCCTTCCATTGCCGCCAGTTTTGCCGGCTGGTGTTCAAGTGTATTCAGACCATGCAAATCGCCAACCAGAATTTGAATCGGCGCGACCAAAAGCAGCATCCACATTGCCATGGAATACATCTTCCTGACTGCCGGCTGCACATTCCGACGCAACATATGCCAGGCTGCAACGGCACCCACGATCAGCGCAGTCGCCAGAAACGCCGCAATGACCATGTGAATCAGACGATAAGGAAAAGAAGGATTGAATATGACAGCGAACCAGTCAACTGGCACCACGCGATTATCGATGATTTCGTAGCCTTGCGGGGTCTGCATCCAGCTGTTGGACGCCAGAATCCAGGTGGCCGAAATGAGCGTCCCGACGGCAACAAGAATGGTGGAACACCAATGCAGCCGGGGTCCCACCCTGTGCCAGCCAAACATCATCACCCCCAGAAAGCCCGCCTCAAGAAAGAAGGCGGTCAATACTTCGTAGGTAAGCAACGGCCCGGTCACGCCACCGGCAAAATCGGAAAAGTAACTCCAGTTAGTACCGAACTGGTAAGCCATGACCAGACCGGACACCACACCCATGCCGAAGTTAATCGCAAACACGCGCAGCCAGAAGTGGTACAGATCCCGATAAACAGTATTGGCGGTCTTGAGCCATAAGCCCTCGAGCACAGCCATATAACTGGCCAGCCCGATCGTAATGGCAGGGAAAATAATATGAAAAGAAATCGTGAACCCGAACTGTATTCGGGCCAGAGTCAGAGTGTCCAGCTCCATTTGCTGCTCCTGGAGGATTGAAACATACGCACACGGTATGGACATCTGCTGTTATGGTAATTCCGCCAGTAACCAGCGAGCCCATATTTTTACTACTCATATTACAGTTGCATTATTGTACTTTGCTTTGCGGCCGAGCTGAACAAGCCTCGCAATAATAGGACAATATGCCTTAGCGCGACGCGTCTGGAATACAACGGGCGGGCATCTGACTAGCGACAGGACCGAACCTGCCCCGCAATAGCCTGCGCCAGCACCGCATTGCCGGCCGGCCCGGGGTGCAGATGATCGCCCGAGTCATAGCGCGCATCCAGTTGTGTCGCGTCCTGGCTATCCTGCAACAGTTTGTCTGCATCGACCACCGCATCAAAAACCCCGGCATCACGTATCCATGCGTTGACCGCCAGGCGCAGACGGTTCTTGTCGTCATTATAGTAATTGTCCAGCGGCGTGCCGGCCAATGCACCGCGAAATGGCGCCAACGTCACGCCAATGACGCGCAGCCCTCTGCTTTTGGCCAGCGCTGCCAGCTTGCGATATCCCGCCTGCAGTGCACTTAGCGAGGGCATCGTCTCAGTTGGTGCAAACGCGGTTCCAGGCCAACTGATGTCATTGATGCCGATAAAAATCACCAGGGCCGTCACGCCCGGCGCATCCAGCACGTCATGTGAAATACGCGCCATGGCGTTCTCTCCCATTTTGTCGCCAAGCAGACGCGCACCCGAAATGCCGGCATTGATCACCGCAATCCCGGCGGAACGCAGCGCGTCGGCTATATAGTCTGTCACGCGCGTGTTGGCGTCTATCGGTACACCGTTGCCGTCGGTAATGGAGTCGCCCAGCATCGCCACGGCACAGGTCGGCGATACGCTTTCCGTGTCGATGCGCGTCAGAAAAACGCGGGCCTGCGTGCGATGCAAAACGGGATCAGCGGCCAACATCGGCTTTTGCGTCTGGTTTCCCTGGCGAAACACTGCCTGCTGGCGCCCATCCCAGTGAAACGTCTCTAATGCCGTGTTGGCTTTCACATAGTGCGCAATTTGCAACTGCTGCAGATCCGCTACCGGCATATCCAGAGGATCAGATATAGCCTGCTGGCCGGGAGCAATGGTCACAGCCGCCTGTCCGCTAAAACTGACCGTTTTTGGGGTATCGGTCCATCCTTGCTTGCCCGACTTGCGACTTACCGTGGTTTGCGCCACAGCCAGCGGCGTCGTGCCGTAGCGATTGGAGATCACCAGACGCAAACGCTTGCCGCCACGGCTGATCATGACATTCTGGGTAAATGTCGCATCCTGTATGGCTTGCGGTATGCCGGTAGGGAATGCAAAATCCTGCCCCCAGACCGGTTGCGGGCTCGCCTGCCAGCTGGCCACCCATTGCCGGGCCTGCGCGGTAAAGGCAATAAGGCTCAAAAAGCCCGCCAACAGTATATAGCGCATTAATTTCAAAGAAGTCTCCTGTGTACAGACGATGAGTGCGATAAATCAGTGCATGCAGTATGCAGTGCGCATGCTTTACAATCCAGACACCAGCAATCACAACATTTGTGAACAATATTCATATGTCATCTGCACCCAAGGGCAATAAACTTGTCGAAATGGAACTGTTCGTGGCCACGATTGAGACAGGCAGCTTCTCCCTGGCGGCCCGCCACTTCTGCATGAGTCCTTCGGCGGTCTCCAAGGCAGTCGCCAGGCTCGAAGCGCGCTTGCGGGTGACGCTATTGAACCGTTCCACGCGCAAGCTGTCGCTTACGCCTGCCGGCGAATCTTTTTTCCATCGCAGTAAGTGTCTGCTCGCGGAGCTGGACGACATAGAAGCGGGCACGACCCAGGAGGCCGTGCCTTCGGGCCCGCTGCGCATCAACACCAACGTGCCCTTCGGCGAACTGATCCTGTTGCCACTGATGCCCTTGTTTCAAAGACAATTTCCAGACATCACGCTGAATATAGATCTGACGGACGACGTAGTGGATTTGTATGATGCGCGGGTGGATGTCGCCATTCGCGCCGGCCAGTTGAAGGACTCCGACCTTTATGCCCGTAAACTGGGGCACTCGCCCCGCGTGATTGTTGCCGCTCCCGGCTATCTGCAAAAACATGGCACGCCCCGGCGACCGGAAGACCTGACGCGACATCACATGCTCGATTTGAACCTGTCACGTTCGTTTCGCGGATGGCGTATGGAACAAAACGGCCAGCCGCTGCAGGTCGGCATCGACGCACAGATCAAGGTAAACAACGGAATATCGCTCAAACATCTGGCAATGCAAGGCGCAGGGTTGGCGCGCCTGACCCGCTTCGTCGTGGAAAAGGAGCTGCAAAGCGGCGCACTGATCCCGGTGCTGGAGCAGTTCAACAGCAAGGAGCTGGAGTCTTTTTATGCTGTGTTCATGGGTAAACGCAACCTGATGCCGCGCCGGGTCGCCGTTTTTCTTGACTTTCTGACCGAGCACACCGTGCTGCGCTAAGCCCGGCAATAGCGCGGGCCATATGGTTATCGTCTGCACGCTCTGCATATTCGTGAATTCTGCGCACAAATCATTTGCTGCAAACCGGCTGTTTCCTGCGATCCGAACAGGCAATAATGAGCCTGCTTTCAATCACCTATCGGAATCTATCATGCCTATTGCTGTTTATGCATTAATGGCCGGCGCTTTTGGAATCGGCGTAACCGAATTCGTGATCATGGGCTTGTTGCTGGAAGTCGGCAATGACCTGATGATCCCGGTCCAGACTGCCGGCACGCTCATATCAGGCTACGCGCTTGGCGTCGTGGTGGGCGCGCCCATCTTTACCATTGCCACGGGACGGCTGCCCCACAAAACCACATTGCTGGTGTTGATGGTCATCTTCATTTTGGGTAATGCGGCCTGCGCGCTCGCACCCAATTACTGGTTCCTGCTGTTCGCCCGTGTGCTCACCTCCTTTGCCCATGGCACGTTTTTCGGTGTCGGCTCGGTAGTCGCTACGCGGCTGGTCGCCAGGGACAAACAGGCATCAGCCATCGCGGTCATGTTCACCGGACTGACCGCCGCCAATATTCTGGGGGTCCCGTTTGGCACATTTCTGGGTCAAATGTACGGCTGGCGTGCCACGTTCTGGGCCGTAACGCTGATCGGCATTCTGTCATTCTTTGTCATCCGCCATTATGTTCCGGCCGGCACCCGGGCGCAGGGTTCGGATCACGACTGGCGCACCAGCGTGCGCAGCCTAGCCAGCGGCAGCGTACTTGCGGGTTTAATGACGACCGTATTCGGATTTGCCGGCGTGTTCGCTGTGTTCACCTATATCGCGCCGTTACTCACGCAAATCAGCGGCTTTGACAAAACCGCGCTTTCGCCCATCCTGGTTGTGTTCGGTATCGGGCTGGTCATTGGTAATCTGCTGGGCGGCAGACTCGCGGACAAATATCTCAAAACGACCGTGATCCTGAGTCTGCTGGTCCTGTCTGTGGTGCTGATGCTCATGCCATGGGCCTTCCAGTCACAAACCGGGGCGGTGATCGCGGTGGGACTATTCGGGGTGGCGGCCTTCAGCACCGTTGCACCATTACAAATGTGGGTGCTGGGCAAAATTACCAATGCCGACCAGAGCCTGGTTTCCAGCCTGAACATTGCTGCCTTTAACCTGGGAAATGCGCTGGGCGCCTGGGCCGGCGGCGTGGTCATTGCCCAGGATGGCGGCCTGCCCTGGATTCCTTATGTCGCGGCGCTGATGCCGATCACCAGCCTGCTGATCGCGATCGTCGCCATACGCAGGGAGCGCGCACCTGCCATGCCGGTAGCCTGTGCCAGTTGAACCGTCCCGGCTGATTGGCCCAGGCCGATCAGCGCTGGCAAAGGAGCGTCATGCTGCACGCAGGCAGCGCGCCTTCGCGTCGTTTTAGGTATCGGCCAGCCCTGCGATCATGCGATTCGTTGTTTCGCGCAGCCACCGGTTCAATTGTGAATATTCGTTCTTCTCGCTCCACACCATGACCATATTCGCCTGTCTGAGCACCTCGGGCAGGCGAATTTGCGTCAGATCGTAATATCGCTGGTACTTGCGGGCGATGCGTTTTGGCATAGTGGTCGCATAATCTGTTTCCAGAAGAAAATGCGGAGCCAGCCCGAAGTTTGATACATAGGCGGTAAAAGGCATATCACAGTCGATATCGCTGAGCGCCCGGGTGAAGTTTGTCTGCCTTCCGTACATATGAGAAAACGCCAGCCATTTGACATGAGCAAGATCGGCCAAAGTAAGCTGGTCACGCCGGGCCAGCGGGTGGGCTGACGAGACCACGCATACCCGCTCATCCTCAAACAGCGTTTGATGTCGGAATCGGGCGCCCGGCGTCTGGAACAGTCCGATCGCCAGGTCCATGCTGTCTGAATCCAGATCGTCCGGCACGAAATCGCCATGCACCGGCTGAAAGCGCACGGTGAGCCCGGGCGCGGCCTTCTGCAGGGCAAGCGTCAATGGCGCAGCCAGCAGCAATTCAATATGGGCGGCCGCGCCGATACTGATCACGCCTGTCAGCGACGCCGGACTAAACGGCTGGCCGCTGCCGGCAGCCATTTCCAGCGAGACCAGCGCAGGATGGGATGCATGATGCAAATCGATTGCGCGCTCGGTCGGCACCAGCCGCTTTTTCACCACCACAAACAGCGGGTCATCCAGCAACAGACGCAACCGGGCCAGTTCGCGGCTGATTGCAGGCTGACTTTTGTGAAGCCGGAGCGCCGATTCGGTCACGCTGAGAGTCTGCATCAGCGAGTCGAACGTGAGCAAAAGACTCAAATTGAGGCGACGTAAAGCCGGAAACGGGTTTTTCAAATGTGAAGGGTAATTATCCATACCAATTTTGATATGCAAATCATGATAATAAATCATTATATAAATAATACCCGGATTGTTAGAATGAATCCCGACCTTAAGTCTCGGACACAGCCCGATGTATCAGCCTGACAAGGCCATTGCGGCCCGTTCGCGCCCCGAGCCCCGCAACAGGGGCGTCTGCTGTTCGATTTCAACGATCACAATGGAACCAGATATGAGACACATTACCGGTAAAAATACCATCACGATTGCAACGGCGATTATTGCCTCGACACTTGCCGTTAACCAGGCCCGGGCTGAATCATTTCCGGCGCGCACGATTACTATTATCGTCCCCTTCCCTGCGGGAGGTACGCCGGATATTCTTGCCCGCATCATGGGCGAGAAAGCGTCGGCACAGCTTAAACAGCCCATCGTCGTGGAAAACAAGGCAGGCGCCGGCGGGTCTATCGGTATACAGGCGGCGGCCAGGTCAAAAAACGACGGCTACACGCTTGTGATGTGCGCCTACGGCTGCGCGGTAGCACCGTCTCTGTATAAACCGGCGCCATATAATATCGAAACGCAATTTGCGCCTGTTGTTATGGTCGGGACCGTTCCCAGCGTACTGGTAACCAATCCGAAAAACATACCGGCAAAAACCGTACAGGATTTCGTACGCTATGCCAAGGCGCACCCCGGCAAAGTTAATGCGGCCTCATCCGGCGTTGGCGGCTCCGCCCATATCGGTATTGAGATGCTCAAGCGCGAAGCCGGTATCGACATCGCTCATATCCCTTATAAGGGGGCCGGCCAGGTAGCCGGCGACCTGTTGGGCGGCCAGGTCGACATGTATTTCGATAACCTGCCCGCATCGCTGGCCAGCATCAAGGCAGGTCGCCTGAACGCACTTGCAGTGGCCAGCAAGGAACGCTCTGCCGCCATTCCCGACGTACCGACGTTCGCCCAGGCGGGGTATCCCAATATGATGATTACGCCCTGGTTTGGTTTACTGGCGCCAGCCGGTACGCCCCAGGAAAATATCAGCAAGCTGAATGCCGCATTCAACGCCGCATTCAAAGACCCCGGCATCCAGAAGAAGTTCACCGACCTGGGTGTCGATATCGCCGGCGGAACCTCGCAGGCGCTCGCCGATTTCATCACTTCTGAAACCCGTAAGATTGCCACGCTGATCAAAGAAAACAACATCACGGCCAAGTAAGCCTGCCGCTATGTCAATGCATGGCGCCGGCGGGCATAACAGCGAGACCTACATGAGTGAAAAGACGCCAAAACCCGCAATCAGCCTGCGAGATATGGGCTCGTTCCATATCGGCGGGCGTTCCGTGCTGCTGCGTGATCAACCGCAATACCAACGTGTCATGAGCGCCGGCGGAGAGCCGGTCAGCATCAATCTGAACGGCACGTACACGATTGAACAAATGTATGTGCAGTACTTTCTTGCTGAGCACCCCAACGGCAAAGGCCCGCTGGTATTCTGGCACGGCGGCGGCATGACCGGCGCCGCGTGGGAAACCACGCCGGATGGCCGCGAAGGCTGGGTAAATTATTTTATTCGCCAAGGCTGGGATGTTTATGTGTGCGATGCCGTAGAACGCGGCCGCTCGGGATTCGCGCCCTGGCCCCAGATCTGGCCTGAAAAACCGGTCTGTCAGACGGTTAACGATATCTTCAGCAGATTTCGCATCGGGGACCGGGCTGACAGTTATGATCGAGATCCGACACGACGAACAGCGTACCCGAATACACGCTTCCCGCTGCACGCCTTTGATCAGTTTACAAAACAGATGGTTCCGCGCTGGACCCATACCAACGAAGCGATCCTGTCTGCCTTTGAAGCACTGCTGAATCGCCTGGGCAGCGCCAGCATTGTTTGTCACTCCCAGTCCGGACCGCTTGCACTGCAACTGGCAGCAAGGCATCCGGAGCGGATCCGGACATTGGTGGCCGTCGAGCCGGCCGGCATACCTGATATCGAACGCGCTGATTACCGGACACCTACGCTGATGGTGCTTGGCGACAACATGGACACCGATAGCAGATGGCAGTTGCTCAGGGAAAAAATCCTGACCTTTTGCAGTGCCGTTCCCGGCACGACGGTGCTATCACTCCCCGAAATCGGCATCCGTGGCAATTCACATGTCATGATGATGGATGACAACAATCAGGACATCGCCCAACTGGTCCATGGCTGGCTGGACAGGCGTAGCGACAAATAAACGGCCATCCGATGACAGGCAGCATTGGCGCTCGGGTATGGTGGTCCGGGCCGGCTGATCGTATGCGCATATGGTGAGCGGCGCCTGTTATCTTGCCAATTGCCGCTGCCGGTCGCCAGCGTCTACAGCAAGCGGCGCAACGATTCAAAAAACAAAGTCGATTGCAGTCGTTCCTGCTGTATCTGCCTGGCCGCCAGCGCTGCCTTTTGTTCTTCTACCGGCTTCAAGGGCAGACCCGATGAGTGCGCCAGCACCTCTACGCGCGCTGCGCGCTCCAGGTAATACAGATCGTCATAGGCATAAGCGACGCTTTCCCCACAGACAATCGGGCCATGATTTGTCAAAAACGCAACATCTGCGCCATTCATTGCATGTGCAATACGCTCGCCTTCCGCGTGATCCAGTGCAAGGCCGTTATAGGTGCGATCAACGGCAATACGCTTGTAGAACCGCATCGCATTTTGCGATAGCAGCGGATCCAGCCCACCGTTCTCGGTCAGCGTCAGCGCGGTCGCATAAGGCATATGCGTATGCAGCACGCATTTTTTACGCGCAATCCGATGTACGGCAGCGTGAATAAACAATGCAGTGGGCTCAATTTCATGTTTGCCCCATAATTTATTGCCATCGGCATCGACCATGACAATATCCTCGGCCTGTATCTCGGACCACTGGAAGCCGCGCGGATTCAGCAGGAACCAGTCGGCACAGGCAGGCACCTCGGCGCTAAAATGATTGCAGACGCCCTCCGCAAGGTCATGAAAGGCAGCTGCCCGCAAGGCCAGCGCCAGGTCCTGACGCAAGCGGGTCGTCTCGTCCGAGTGATAAACGGCTTCATATTGATTCTGGATGGTGTCCATTCTGCTCTCCCTGTTGATGTTATTTTGTCTTACCCCGAATACCCCGCCTGCGAATGAAATACAATCGTTTACGCAGCATCACCGACATTAGCCAGGCGAGGACCGTATGCACTAGTCTAGTGCCAATTGGCTCATTTGTGTTAATTTCGATCTGCTCAGCGATTTGCCACATATTCATAGGGTCTCGCCATGAAAATCACACTGCACTATATCTATGATCCCCTTTGCGGCTGGTGTTATGCCGCCGAGCCCCTGCTTGAACGCGTGCTTGCGTCTCCCTTGCGTAAGCAGATTGCATTTGAAATGCACGCAGGTGGCCTGTTCCAGCGCATGACGCTGCCACCCGGCAAGCGGGCCATGATTGGCCAGGCCGACGCGCGTATCGCCAGCATGACCGGCCAGCGCTTTGGCCAGCCTTATCTGGAAGGCTTACTTGCCCGCGACGACACTGTGTATGATTCCCTGCCGCCTATTGCCGCTATCCTTGCGAGCGGCGCAATCTGTGCCGGCACAGAACCCGCCATGTTGCAAGCCATTCAGTATGCACACTACCGCGAAGGCCGCGCCGTCGTACAGGACGATGTACTGGCCGATCTGGCGCAATCGCTGCAGATTGATCGCGCGTTGTTTATCCGGACTTACCGGGAAATGCTCAATGACGGCATCCAGGCGCATCTGGACAACACGCTCAGGCTGATGCATTATGCCGGAGCACAAGGCTTCCCGGCCTTTGTCATTCAAAAGGACGATGTCCTGGAAAAACTGGAACACGAACGATACTATGGCGATGCAGCCGGGTTCGCTTCCCTGGTCGAAGACAAAATCGGCCGTGACCAATGCGAGCGTGCTTCACAATGATTTCCACCTATATGTATCTGGCCGGTGCGATCGTCATGGAAGTCATTGCCACTTCCTTTCTTAAATCGTCCGAAAGCTTCAGTCGGCTGGTGCCTTCAATGATCACCATTGCAGGATACGCCGCTGCGTTTTATCTTTTGTCGCTCAGCTTGCGCACAATGCCCACTGGTATCGCGTACGCAATATGGTCGGGAGCCGGCATTGTGCTCATTTCGCTGATCAGCTGGATCTGGTTTGGGCAATCCCTTGATGGCGCAGCACTGCTGGGTATCGGCCTCATTATTGCAGGTGTCATCGTTATCAATGTCTTTTCCGCCAGCGTATCGCATTAGCCAATTGAAGAAGCTTTACCATGTAAATGCAGTAGCGGACAGGAACGGATGACCGGCTCCCGCATTATTTGCGCGAGCCGGTCAAGCGGCTGTCATTTTCAAGGATTATGCTGGTGCTATTTACCCAAAGACAGGAATCCTGATGACACTTACCCCCGAAGACATTCAATCGCTTTACGAGCGCTATGGCGCCTCATTGTACGACGGCGAAGCGGTCACGCAACTGGCGCATGCCCTGCAAGCGGCCTGTCTTGCCGAGACCGAGCACGCCCCGGATGCACTCATTGTGGCAGCCCTGTTGCATGATCTGGGACACCTCCTGGAGGCGCGTAATCAGGAGCGTGAGAATGCGTTCCCGGGGGTCGATCACCGCCATCAATTGGCCGCCGTGCCCTTCCTGCAGGCAGGGTTTCCGGACTCGGTTATCGAACCGGTCAAAATGCACGTCGATGCCAAGCGTTGTCTGTGCGCGATTGATCCGGACTATTTCGGGCGGCTCTCGCCCGCATCAGTACACAGCCTGGGTTTACAGGGAGGCAAGTTCAGCCAAGCCCAGGTTGAACAATTCCAGCAACGTCCTTACGCCCAGGATGCGCTACGCCTGCGCCGCTGGGACGATCGGGCCAAGGTGCCGCAACGCAAGACACCCGATCTTGCGCATTTCATGCATTACGTGAAAAAGGTTTACCAGCCCGCTCCCGTTGCCCTCAGGAACTGACGCCGACTGCGTCCGCCGTCCTGACCAGGGAAAGCGCGAGCGCTTCTGCCGCCGCCCGCTGCTCTTCGCTTTGCAATAAACCCGCCTCATCAAATGCGTTGGCGGCGAAGGGTATCGCCATGACAGACGGCAGGACCAACATGCCCAATCCTGACAAAACCGTACGCAAATGCAGCAAGCCCAGTCTGGTTCCTGAGGCGCCCGTGGTCGCGCCGCCAATGGCCGCAACCTTGCCCATATAGGGCACTTTCCCCGGCTCGTCGCCGTCGGCGCGCGACACCCAGTCCAGCGTATTTTTCAGCAAAGCCGAGATGGAGGAATTTTCTTCCGGAGAGGCAAAGAACACGCCATGATGCGATTTGAACAGCGCTCGCAGTTGTCTTGCCGAATCGGGCAGGCCAAACTGCGCTTCATCGTCGCCATGATAAATCTCCATCGGATAATCGGCCAGGCTGATCAGTGTTGCAGCACCGCCGGCCTGCTCTACCACCCGCGCCATATGACGGGCCAGACGGGTATTGTAGGACTGTCGTCGCGTACTGCCCGAGAGCAGCAAAATGCGAGGGCTGCCGGTGACCGGCTTGTCGTTCTCGATTGGCATCATTGCATATTCCCTGAATGTCATTATGACATTCATCATAACAAAACCCGGCTCCCGGCCTGATGAATTGGCTATGCCGCCTGGCCTTGACCCAGACAGAATAGCGCCACCGGCTTATGTGCGGCGGGCAAGATCACCTGCCTGGCCAGCGCCTGGTCATCAACCCCCATGATCAGCACGCCGCCCAGCTTCTCGACCAGCGCTGCCAGATAAAGGTTCTGCGCTACAGCGCCGGCCTCTACGTCTACATAACGAGCGCCGCGCAAGCCATCGGACTGCTGGTCGGCAAAATGGCGCAATGCCAGGTCATAGTCGGCACTAATGACAATCACCACCGACGCTGTCTCAAGCCAGAGGTCATCGGCAAGAGAGACCGATAGCAGGCTGCCGGAAACCGGGACAGGCGCGATCCGGCCAAGAGATTTGCGCTCCGGGTCAAACAGATAGCTACCTGCCTCTATGCCCTGCACCCGCCGCGCCAGAACCGTCAGACCCAGCGGATACAAAGCATGGGCCGAAGGCGCGCCGCGCTTGCCGTCACTGCTGTTGACCCCTTGTGCGCAAGTAAGGATGCGTATGAGCGCCGGTTCAGCAATCGACGCGTCGGTAAACTGCCGAACAGAGCGGCGACGCGAAATCAATGAATACAATAGGTCGCGTTCCTGTTCTGTGGTCATCACCGTCATGCCAAAACCCCTGTCAAATACAAAAGATTGATTCAGTGTAGCAACAAAGCGTTCCGGACCAGAAGCGCTGACACGTCTGCGACGTGTATCGGCATGTAAATCACCATGACCGGTCGTGGCCGCGCTCAGGAGTTGAGTCGGAACCCGGCATGGCCGCCTGGATGGGGCAACACCACAACCAAGGTGGCCCGGTATGCGGCCGTTGTCAGCGACATCGGGCTTGCCACTGCCCAGGTCAACACGGGCGCCGCTCGCACAGGAAGAACACCGGCGCGATTTCAGTCTGCTTTAAGCTTGATTCATTATAATAGTTAGGTAGCTAACTAATATAATGACGCGCCCCGTATTGTCGCCCCCTATTTACCATGACCACCAAATCCAACCAACCCTCAGACGCCACACGCATGGCCATGAGCCAGGGCATGCTGCACATGGCGCGCGCTTATCGCAGCGCAGCCGATCAATTGCTCGCCGAGCTTGGCATGTCCCAGGCCACGGCGTGGCCGATTGTGGTCATCCGACGACTGGGAGAAGGCGTAAGGCAAAAGGCTATCGCCGAAGAACTTGGCATTGAGGCCCCTTCGCTGGTTCGCCTGCTCGATCAGCTGGAAGCCAGCGGCCTGGCCGTACGCAAGCTGGATCCGGCAGACGGACGCAGCAAAACGCTATATCTGACCAATGCGGGCCGGGCCATTGCAAATGAAATAGACGAGCGTCTGCTCGGCTTCCGGCGCATGATCTTCAATGGTGTGTCAAAAGAGGACGCCGACGCCTTTTTGCGTGTGCTCGATACGATCAGAAACAGCACCAGCGCAACTGGCCGCGCTTGTGGAAAACAGTCAGGCCATCGCAAATGAAACTGTTTACCCGCGACGAGACGCTGTTTTCATTCAAATGTTATATAAGCGCCATGTTGGCGCTTTATATTTCATATAGCATCGGCCTGCGCAATCCTTTCTGGGCAATGATGACCGCCTACGTCGTGACGACCCAGCCATGGGCCGGCAGCATCCGCTCCAAAGCCCTGTACAGGCTGGCCGGCACGATTCTGGGATCAGCCGCTGCGGTTGCCATTATTCCAAACTTGAATCAAAGCCCGCTGCTTACTACCCTGGCCATGGCATTGTGGGTAGGCGGCTGTCTGTATATCTCGCTATTGGATCGCACACCTCGCTCCTATGTGTTCATGCTGGCTGGCTATACCGCCGCGCTGATTGGATTTCCCGCTGTCGACGACCCAATCGGTATCTTTGATAAAGGCATTTCCCGCGTTGAGGAAATCAGCCTGGGAATCATGTGTGCCGCACTGGTTCATACGCTTGTGCTACCACGCAGCATTGCCCCTGTAGTCATGAGCGGGCTGGACCAGACACTGGCTGATGCACGCGCCTGGATCGTCTCTACGCTGCGTTGTGCTCCCCCTGAAGAAGACAGGCAAAATCGCCGCAAGCTGGCCAATGACATTACGCAATTGCGCCTGACCGCTACGCATATTCCGTTCGATACCAGCAATATCCGCTGGTCCTCTCACCTGTTGCGTGCATTGCTGAATCGAATCATCAGTCTGACGCCAGTCATTTCCTCTGTCGAAGACCGAATCAATGCATTGCAGTCGGCCGACCGCCCACCCCCTGCTGCAGCGCACGAAGTAATGCAACGCATCAGCGACTGGGTAGCGTCGGGCAAAGCACCTGCCCCCGGACAGCTTCAGGCGATGCATAGCGCAATTGACGCTATTACGCCCGCCATTGAGCCGGGCATGGAGTGGCCCGGGCTGTTGTCGGCCAGCCTGGCTACCCGACTACACGAACTGGTCAATACCTATGCCAAATGTGTTCAGATGCGTATCGATCTGGACGCTGGCAT
>Ga0079224_100004739_pt1 | contig 17694 bp, 16 predicted proteins | sample Stecom2015_FD_80414 | JGI IMG/M metagenome (GOLD analysis project Ga0079224, IMG submission 80414) | Agricultural soil microbial communities from Utah to study Nitrogen management - Steer compost 2015 | ecosystem: Environmental > Terrestrial > Soil > Agricultural land | place: USA: Utah...
CAATTCCCCTCAACTTCGAAGCAACTCCGATCGTAAAGGAAGAGGCATACCACTATTCTCCACGGGAGGTCGAAGTTGTCTGACACGCACTCAGGTCTGGTTGCCCACCAGTTCGATGATGTAGAGCAACAACGGGAGTCGGTCACTCTCGGAATGTGGACGTTCTTGCTCACCGAAATCATGATGTTCGGTGGGTTGTTCACCGGCTATACCGTTTACCGGAATGCCTACCCGGAAGCATTTATGTACGCCAGTCACCACTTGGATTTGGTCCTGGGTACAGTCAACACCGCCGTATTGCTCGGCAGCAGCTTGACCATGGCACTGGCCGTACACGCCGCACAAACAAGCAACCGTAAGAAGACGGTCGGCTTTCTGCTGGGAACGATGCTGCTGGGTTCAGTGTTTCTGGGCATCAAGGTAGTTGAGTATTCGCACAAGTTCCACGAGAATCTCGTTCCCGGCGCCAATTTCATGGTTGATGGTCCGCAAGCGACCAATCAAGAACTTTTTTTCTCTTTTTACTTTGCGATGACGGGCCTTCACGCGGTGCATATGATCATAGGATTCGGAATCCTAATTGTCATCACCGTAATGGCCTGGAAGAACCGATTTTCTGCCGAGTACTACTCGCCGGTGGAAATGTTCGGACTTTACTGGCACTTTGTCGATATTGTTTGGATCTTTCTGTTCCCACTTCTTTATTTAATAGGTGCGCATGTCTGATCACGTCATCCCAACACGAGTCTACTACACGGTCTTCGCTGCCCTCCTTGTGCTGACGGCATTGACTGTCCTGGTCGCTGAGTTCGATCTGGGAAGACTAAATGCGTTTGTCGCGATGCTGATTGCCTGTACCAAGGCCATGCTGGTCATTCTGTACTTCATGCATGTCCGTTACAGCTCGCGGTTGACCCAGGTATTTATCGGGGTAGCGTTTCTTTTCCTTCTGATCTTGATCTCTTTCACGATGAGTGACATGCTCACCCGAAATTTTGAACTCTTGACGGCTGTATCGGGTCTTTAGCTGATAGTCCCCTTTTTGGAATCGACTCCAGCGTATATAGCGACCCGGACTGTCCTTGTTCGGGTCAGCTTCGTACGCCGGTTCTTGCCCGTCACAAGCGCAAAGTTACCGACGGGCACGGATGCTGTCCCAAGGACACAACAAAAAAAATTAAAGCACTCGTCCCGGGACTCGGAGCCTCCCAATGGCAACACCCCGCACAGGAGGCCCGATGCAAAGCAGGGACCGATTTGCAAAATCTGTGCTTCCTGCTTTATCCGTATCTTCATCTTCTTGCATTCCCCTCCTAATTCTCCCACCGGCTTGGTTGCAAGCTGAAAAAGTCGGTTTCAGGGATCGATTTTCGGATTTGTCCTGTCCAGCTTTTGTGCTATGGTAGGCGTCAAATTCTGGCTACAACTGATTTTCGAGAAGAGATAGAAGAGCACTAACAACAGGCACTGACGGAGGAGGTAAAGCTCGGTCCTCCTTGACGAATGGTCTGGTGTCTGCCGAATGAGAAGCTCAAATCACGAAGACGCCGAGCACACTGGCTCAGTTCAGGTGCCTCCAGGTAAGGAGTAGGACACGTGGCGCAAATCTTCTCAAGGTGGGCCAACAAGGTTCCCACCTATTTGCTGCTGGGCGTCGGTTTGGGAGGAATCCTAGCCGCTCTTGGAGTCTGGTATTTCTTTTCACCAGAGTTCACAGATGTGGGTTACCAGCCCTCTCAGCCTATTTCCTTCAGCCATCGTCTACATGCCGGAGAACTTGAAATCGACTGCCGCTATTGCCACACGGTCGTCGATATTGCAGATGTCGCCGGAGTCCCCTCCACAGCTGTTTGCATGAACTGTCACCGACTGATCGGTCAGGATTTGGCCAGTCTCCAACCGGTCCTCCACAGTTTCCTGGAGGATGTCCGAATTGAATGGGTACGCGTCCACAAAGTACCGGAATATGCCTACTTTACACACCAGGCACACATTCGTGCCGGTATCGGATGCTCGAGCTGCCACGGAGACGTAGCATCCATGGATGTCATTCGTCAGGTCGAGCCGCTAAGTATGAGCTGGTGCCTTGATTGCCACCGAAATCCGGCTCCGAACATTCGACCTTCAGACCAGATCACCAGCGCGCAGTGGACGGGAGAAGTGTCTCCAGCCGTCCTTGAAACGCTAAATCCGCCGACAGATTGCACGGCTTGCCACAGGTAAATCGATGAAAGAAGACCGCCTTCCAGGAAAGAAATACTGGCGCAGCCTTGAGCGTTTGCTGGGAAACTCGGGTCCTGACATCATTAAAGCAGAATTTCCAGAAGGTGCTGACGAGCCGCCAACTCAACTGGAACGACGAGAGATGCTTAAGCTCCTTGGCGCCTCGATGGCTCTGGCCGGCCTGGCCTCTTGCCGACGGCCGGAAGAAACGATCGTACCTTTCGTTTCCAGCCCGCCCGGGTTTGTACCGGGAAACTCTGTTTATTACGCGACGTCAATGCCCCTTGGCAGTTCGAGCTGCGGAATCCTCGTCGAAAGCTATGATGGACGCCCCATCAAAGTGGAAGGAAACGATCTGCATCCCTCTTCACGCGGATCAGCAAACAGTTGGATGCAGGCCTCCATCCTGGGTTTATATGACCCCGATCGACTGACAAGGGTGCGGCGGCTTACCTCGGACTCGGGGCAGTTTGAAGCCTCCTCCTGGCCAGAGTTCAGCGAGTTCTGGAATGGACTGAGTGAAGATTTGGAGGCAACCCGGGGAGAATCGCTGGCGTTCCTTTGTGAACATTGGAACTCCCCTTCTCTATCTCGACTGAAGCGTGACGTTCAAGCAAGATTTCCGGCCGCTACCTGGGTTCACTGGGAACCTTTCAGCGATGCCTCCATCCTGGAGGCCTGTCGGGAGCTCACCGGCCAGAATAGTCGGCCCATTTACCACTTCAGCCGCGCGCGCAAGATTCTGTCTCTGGAAGCTGATTTTTTGTACCTCGAAACCGAGGCCGTTCGCTATGCACGCGATTGGGCGGACAGTCGAAACGTAGATGAAGCGGTGGATTCGATGAGCCGGCTCTACGTGCTTGAAAGCAGCCTCTCGACCACAGGCGCCTGCGCCGATCATCGCCTGGCCATGTCACCCGATCAGCTTCAGCAGGCTGCAATCGAAGTGGCCCGCTTGATAGGTGTGGAGAATATCAGCCCCTCCAATTCGCTTCCGGCAAACCTGCAGCAACGCCTCGAAGTCATTGCGGAAGACCTTAAAGCGTCACCGGGGGAGGCAGTCGTCGTAGCGGGGCGCGGTTTGCCGGCCTGGGTTCATTCCCTGGCGCTGCAGATCAACGCTCGCCTTGGATCGCTAAATCAACTGGTGGAGTTGATCCCCCAGAATGATCTGGCGTGGTCTCCGCCTCCTGAATTTCAGGCGCTCAACGCAAGAATGAGATCGGGTCAAATCTCCACGCTGTTTATTCTCGGAGGGAATCCGGTCTACAACGCACCTGCCGACTTCCAGCTGCGCGAAAGCCTACAGTCAGTGGAGAATGTCATCTATCTCGGCCTGGAAAGAAATGAAACTGCCCAGAATTCACACTGGATGCTGCCGATGTCGCATTTTCTCGAAAGCTGGGGTGATTGCCGGGCAGCCGACGGCACGCTCGGTCCAATCCAGCCTTTGATCGCTCCACTCCATGACAGCCGAAGCTGCCTGGAATTGCTTGAACTGATCCGTACCGGATCTCTGGAAGGAGGATACGAACTGGTGCGCAACACCTGGCGGGAGTCTTTTCCGGTGCCGGAGGGAAGTGATTTCGAGCAATTCTGGAAACAGTCTCTTCACGATGGCGTCGCTCAGGTTGCACGCCCTGAAGCCCTCGCAACGGCGCAATTTTCGCCGGCCGGTATACCCCCGTCGTTTTCGGAAGAGGGCATGGTTGTTATCTTTCAACCTTCGTTTAACGTCTTCGATGGTCGTTTCGCAAATAATGCATGGCTTCAGGAACTCCCCGACCCAATCACCAAGGCGACGTGGACAAATCTCGCCTGCCTCAGCCCCGTCACGGCACAAGAGCACGGCCTCGATGACGGTGATGTTGTACGCCTGACCAGTCGTGACCGGAGTATCGAAATACCGATAATGAAACTGCCCGGCCAAGCAGACGGGACGATTTCTCTAACTGCCGGGTATGGGAGAGAAGCTGGAGGCGAAATAGCCCGTGAGAAGGGAGCGAACATCTATCTTATCCGCTTCTCGGATGCTCTCTACGCCGGTGCTGCAATTGAAATTGAACCGGTCGGCAGATCGGTTTCCGTCGCCCAAACACAAGAACATTGGTCGATCTCCGGCAGGAACTTGATCCGTGAGGCATCCCTGACGGAGTTTAGAGAGAACCCCAATTTCGCGGCTGGACAGGACCACTCTCCGCAGGCGCAGTCCTTGTGGCAGGAACATGAATTCACGGCTCCTTACCAGTGGGGAATGGTGATCGACCTGAACCGCTGTATGGGTTGTACCGCCTGCGTGGTCGCTTGCCAGAGCGAAAACAATATCCCGGTGGTTGGTCCCGAGCAGGTCTCACGTGGTCGCGAAATGCACTGGCTAAGGATCGACCGCTATTTCTCCGGAGATCCTGACGATCCCCTGACATCATTCCAGCCGATTCCCTGCATGCAGTGTGAGAATGCTCCCTGCGAGCAGGTCTGTCCAGTTGCTGCTACCGTTCACGACTCGGAAGGGCTCAATTCAATGGTCTACAATCGTTGCATCGGAACGCGTTATTGCTCCAATAACTGTCCTTACAAAGTTCGCAGATTCAACTTTTTCAACTACACACGAGCCCTGCCGGAGACCGTCAAGATGGCCATGAATCCCGAGGTGACCGTCCGCTCCCGAGGTGTGATGGAAAAGTGCACCTATTGTACGCAGCGTATTCAGGAAGCGAAACTGACTGCCAGTGCCGAAGGCAGAACGATTCGAGACGGCGAAATCAAGACTGCCTGCCAGCAAACCTGTCCGACTCAGGCAATCCGGTTCGGGAATTTGCAAGATGAGTCAAGTGCGGTCAGCAAATGGAAGAAGTCGAGTCGTAACTACATCCTGCTGGCAGAGCTGTATAACAAACCTCGAACTTCCTATCTGGCCCGCATCCGGAACCTTAATCCGCGCTGGGAGGAGGCAGTAACATGAGTCGACGCGCCTTCTTTCGACAGCCCGTAACCTGGAAACTCCTGATGGTCGCAGTGCTTGTCCTTCCCTCCACTGCGTGTCTGAGGGGTTGCACTTCGAGCCGCCCACCGATTCATGTCAACCCGAATATGGACCATCAACCAAAATACATCTCCCAGGGTTCTTCCGCCTTCTTCTATGACGGCGGAGCCATGCGACCCCCGGTGCCGGGTACCGTAGCCAGGGGGGAACCAATTGATGCAACCTCATTTTCAACGGGTCGTGATTCTGCCGGGCAATTTATCGACAACCCGCTACCGGTTTCCGACGAGGTTCTGCACCGAGGAAGGGAGCGTTATGACATCTTCTGTCGTCCCTGCCATGGCGAAACAGGTGACGGTCAGAGTGTCATACGTGAGAGGACCGGCATACCGAGTGCAAATCTTTTAGACGAACGGATAAGGCAATATCCAGACGGTCAGATCTACAGTGTCATTACAGAAGGAATGGGATTGATGGCGGATTATGCTAGTCAAATCAGGCCGGAGGACCGATGGCGGATCATTCACTACATAAGAAGCCTGCAGAACGAACAGGTACAATAGCGGCGTCTGTTGTTAGGGCCGACGCCTGAAAGGCAGAGTATGGCACAGGCTATCCTGGGGATAAGAGAAGAACCGGAACTGGAACGCATTGATCCGGTCGAACACAGACCGAACCTGGTCGACGGTGATCCCGATTTCCACGAAATCACAGAAGCCGTTTGCCGCCCCGTAGAATGGTCTCCCCCTTTGGGTTGGTACCTTGTATTCTCTGTTTCAGTCGCTCTCCTTCTTCTCTTTCTTTCCTCAATGGCGTGGCTCTTCTGGGAAGGTATAGGCATCTGGGGAAACAACATCCCGGTGGCATGGGGTTGGCCCATCGTCAACTTCGTTTTCTGGGTCGGAATCGGGCATGCCGGGACCCTCATCTCGGCTATTCTTTTTCTCTTCCGACAGCGCTGGCGTACTTCCATCAACCGGGCCGCAGAGGCGATGACCCTGTTTGCGGTGATCTGCGCCCTGATTTTTCCAACGATTCATACAGGGCGCCCCTGGGTCATTTACTGGACGCTCCCTATTCCCAACCAGATGGATATGTGGCCACAGTTTCGAAGCCCTCTTATGTGGGATGTCTTTGCGGTCTCTATCTACTTCACGGTGTCTCTGATCTTCTGGTACCTGGGGCTGATACCCGATCTCGCAACGCTACGTGATCGCGCACGCGATCGGATTCGACAGATTGCCTATGGTATTTTCGCTCTCGGCTGGAGGGGATCGCAGCGGCACTGGTTGCACTACGAACGTGCTTATCTCCTGCTGGCGGGACTGGCGACACCCCTGGTGCTGTCGGTTCACTCGGTGGTCTCGTTTGACTTTGCGGTGGCACAGCTACCAGGCTGGCATACCACTATCTTCCCACCCTACTTCGTTGCAGGAGCGATTTTTTCCGGCCTGGCAATGGTGGTCACGCTGATGATCATCTGCCGCGTTGCATTTAAGTTGGAGCACTTGATTACCCTCCTTCATTTTGACCGGATGGCCAAACTGATCCTTGTGACCGGCAGTATGGTGGGCTACTCATACGCGATTGAGTTCTTCATCGCCTGGTACAGCGGTAATCCTTATGAGCGGTATGTTTTTATGAATCGCGCCCTGGGTCCATATGCCTGGGCTTACTGGACGATGGTCACCTGCAACGTCGTCATTCCCCAGATCTTCTGGTGGAAGAAAGCGCGCACAGACACTTTGATTCTGTTTGTGGTCTCTATTTTCATCAATATCGGAATGTGGTTCGAACGATTCGTGATCGTGGTGACCTCCCAACACCGTGATTTCCTACCTTCCAGTTGGGGTTACTTTGTCCCCACCTGGTGGGATATAGCAATCCTGGCCGGTAGTTTCGGTTTGTTCTTTACCCTTTTTTGTCTTTTTGTCCGATTTCTACCGATGGTAGCAATGTCGGAATTGAAGGGAGTGCTCCCTTCCGCGCACCCCCACGTAGAGCACACTCGTGAATTAGAAGCTGCAACAGCCGGTGCGAATCGGGTGGAGAAGACCAGCGAAGACTGGGCTACGGACCAGTCTGAAGAATTTTCAAGGAACCTGCTGGGTGTCCTGGCTCAATTTGCTTCACCGGGTGCCCTGGTGTCCGCCTGCCGTCGCGTCAGTGACGCGGGGTACTCTCGCTGGGATGCCTACAGTCCTTTCCCCATTCATGGTTTGGACCGAATCATGCGACTGAAGCGATCTAAAGTTCCCTGGTTCGTCCTCATTTTCGGTCTCGCCGGGGCCGGTGCAGGTATGGCCCTTCAATGGTGGACCAGTGTCATCGCTTATCCTCTGATCGTCAGCGGTAAGCCACTTTTCAGCTGGCCCGCCTTTGTACCAATCATGTTCGAGTGCGGCGTGCTTGGCGGAGCCGTGGGGGCGATAGCCGGATTTCTGATCTCTAGCCGCCTTCCCAGGCACCACCATCCTGTCTTTGAATCAGAAACTTTCGAAAAGGTAACGGACAACAGGTTCTTTGTCTTTATACGTTCAGACGACCCGGAGTTTAAGGTCGGTACTGTGGAGTCCCTGCTGACACAACTCGGGGCCGCATCCGTAGAAAGGATCTAGGCGTGAGCGACCACACCGGCATATCCTCGACAGATAACACCCCTCATTCGGCAACACGCCTTGAGTTGGACCGAGCTCAATTCAGACTGAGCAAAGATCACTATCTAAATAAGCTTCCGATTCCAGCAGCTCTAGCAGGGCTGATCATGCTCGGTATTTCGGTCGTCATCTCTCTTGGAAATCTCGAGCGGTTCTATTATTCCTACCTGCTCTCTTATCTTTTCTACTTGTCGATCGGCCTCGGTGCTCTCTTCTTCGTCTTGATTCAGTATGTAACGCGAGCCGGATGGAGCGTAGTCGTACGGAGAGCAGCTGAGAATCTGGCCGGTCCGATTGTGTTCCTGATTGTACTCTTCATCCCGATTGCTTGGGGGGCGCCTCAGATCTTTGAGTGGGCTCATCCGGATGTGGTTGCACACGATCCCCTGCTTCAGGAAAAGTCTCCCTATCTAAACCTTCCCTTTTTCTATCTGCGATCTGTTCTCTACCTGGTTTGCTGGGCCGTGATGGCGTGGTGGTTCAGAAAGGAGTCACTCAGGCAGGACGAAACTCAAGATCCACTGATAACGCGTCGATTGCAGACGTTCAGTGCTCCCTCTATTGTCGTAGCCGGAGTCACAATTACTTTCGCTGCATTTGACTGGATCATGTCATTGGATCCGCACTGGTATTCAACCATTTTCGGAGTTTATTTCTTCGCGGGATGCTTCCTTGCGGGGTTGGCGACCGTTACGCTGGTTGTCGCTTTTCCCCTTCGCCCGGAGCCGGTCGAGGATGTGGTCACTCCCGAGCATTTCCACGATCTGGGCAAGTTGCTTTTCGCGTTCGTCGTATTCTGGGCCTATATCGCCTTCTCTCAGTTCATGTTGATCTGGTACGCGAATATACCGGAAGAAACGGTCTGGTACTTGCATCGCCTCGAACATGGCTGGGAGGTCGTCACTCTTCTGCTGGTGCTAGGCCACTTCATCTTGCCTTTCTTCTTGCTCCTCTCAAGAGAAATCAAAAGGAAGAAGCGCCATCTGACAGTCGTTTGCTTGTGGCTGTTGGTCATGCACTATTTCGACTTGTACTGGCAGGTCCTTCCTTCTGCCGGAGCGCCCGGAACAAACCTGCTCCTCGATCTCGCTACGCTGCTGGGCCTCGGCTGCCTTTTTGTGGCGGCCTTTGCCTATCTGTCCTCTCGCGCAGCCGTTATTCCGGTCAGAGATCCTCGACTCGCAGAATCCCTGGCCTTTGAAAATATGTGAACGACTGTGTCCTGAAAAGGGCCGAATTAGGCGCTGCTTGAGTGAGAGAATTGTTGCAGCGACAGTCCTGCCTGCGGCAGTAGAGAACTTAGATGAGGGCCGGTGGCAGGAATTGCAGTCGCGATCTGACCCGCATGCTGCCTGACCCAGTCATTCGTCGAAGTGGATGCCCGGACTCGCTCTCTCAGGCCGAAAATGGTTTCCCAGCGGTCTCGCAAATTTTCTTCCAACTGCTCTGAAAAGGAGTTGAGCTCACCAGATCCTCCAGATTGGACATGTGTGGCAATCGCTCGGCTCAAATCCGCACCTTCCAAGAAACCCACATTCATGCTTTGTGTCCCCAAGGGGCCGAAGAGGTGCGCGGCGTCGCCGATCAGCCAGACTCGATTTCGGCCGAATCGGTCGACCAGCCTTTTCTCGAACTGAACCATTGCTGACCAGGCAATTTCTCCGACTGAAATTTCACTCCATGGAGCCCTCTCCGAAATCAATTTCTCCAATTCGGTTCCATCGACATGAGGAAAAGCCCTGTCCCTGAATTGAACGAATAAGCGCTCTTTCTGTCGTTCTTCAGCCTCGCTTGCAAAAGGGATTTCAAAGCTCCAGCGAAATTGTCCGTCTTTGACCGGCCAGAGTGAACCATCGCCACTTTCCGTCAGTAGAGTATGGATTCTACAGGGTCGCTTTTGGAGAGGAAAACCGGAGAACTCAAATATTGCGAAAACGGAAGGATCTCCCCTGGAGATGAATTGTGTCCCGAGTGCCCTTCTGACTGCTGAGCGATGCCCGTCGGCTCCGATGAGAAACTCGCTCTTAAAGTCGAATGTCTCTTCAACGATCCACTCGGTATGGCTAATGCTATAACCAAAAGATTCTTTGGTGAGACGATCGATCTGGGTGGTCACGACTCCATTCGCCTGCTCTACCGTCTCAACCCGGTGATTCCACCGGACGTTTACACCCCGATCTTTAAGCTCTTTTTCAAGTCGCTTCTCCAGTACGGATTGTGGAAGGATCAGAACGAAAGGAAAGGGCCCGTCCAAAAGGCCGAAATCGATCTCGCACCGCGGGCCGCTGGCATCACAGAAGGAGAGGTGCCGGCAGGGGATACCGGTTTGGACGAGTTCCTCCGCCACCCCGATACTGTCGAGCAGCTCGAGGCTGGAGGCGTGAAGAGCGAGTCCGTAGCTTCGCGTAGTACCCCGCCACTGCTCATCTACAATCTCGACATCGAGCCCCTGCTCGTTCAAAAGCAGAGCGGTGACCAGTCCCACAGGTCCAGCTCCGACAATAAGGACACGCGCACTTTTCAGAGACATCTGGCGGCCCTCCAGTTCCTGAGACTAAAGCCTTACCCGAATAGATCCAAGACCGCACTCTAGATCGCTATCGAGAGAAGGTAAAATCGGCCGAGGCTGTTTCTCCATCAGCGACCGTCACGCTGGCTCTCTGAGTACTCAGCCTCTCATGCCAGGCCTCCACTTCATACGTTCCAGCGGGTAGATTTGCGATCTGGTATTGTCCATCTTCTTCCGTGACGTCGAAGAAGGGGTGGGCCAGGACAGCAACATAGGCTCCCATCCAGGGGTGGACGTCACACTTGATCCGGAAGGGATCTTCGACCTGGTCAAAGACACGCTCCGCTTCCGTGCGCGTAGCCGGCATCGCCATATTGAATTCAGCATTCCTCTCCGGCAGAGCGTGAACGTTATGAAGTAACCCGTCTGAATTGAGGATTCTCACTGTCTGTCCAGCCATGACACCGAGAACGTGGGGAATGTAGCGACAGCCTTCTTGATCGATGACCGCTGCTTCAGAGGGTGGTGCCCACTTGGCATCAGGCAGCCCGCCAACCACTCTGACCATCACATTGGCCATCGTGTTTCCTTCACCAAGAACAAGAATCTCAGGTTGAACCGGTGAATCGTGCTTGGCAGCACAGCCTGGGTCCGCGTCCATACTGATCGGCCGGAGCTCCGGGACCTCTCCCTGATAATTAATCGTTCCCGTAATGGATGCAGACCCAGTCGGGCCCTGAGCGACATCGCCGGCCGGGGCATCGCTGGTTGCTGCCGGCTCGGAAGGTTGCCCTTCTGATCCTCCGGCACAGGCACCCAACACGATCAGACTGAATGCAAGTATCAGATAAAGTAAACACTGAATCTCTTTTCTCATTGAATGGGCCTCCTTCGGTTTCTGATCTTTCCACTCCCGGCTCGAGTATGAGCCGGCGCGCCGGAGCTACGATCTTTACGCAGAGTCACAAGATAGCATCAATTGTCTCCAGGCAGGTCCTTTCGTCGGATTGTAAACTCCGGCAATGACAGGGTCAAGACGAGAAAGAAACGCCGGTGTTACCCCCCTCTTGCGTCTGCCTGGCACTCGGATTCCTTTAAAGGTGCAATTCATTCTTACTCCAGGCCTCAAATCTCCTCGATTGCTCATTACCAGGCGGTAGAGTCAAAAGCAAATTCCCCCACTTGTGTCGCGGTACCAGATCGTTTATCCTCACCGTTAAATTCGATTGCACAACCGATGAATCCGGCAGAAGTATAAATTGCGGAATGAACTCGATTTTTCGCCGTCTACCCATTGAGTTAGAGTTGTTCTTGTACTAAATTGAGCGGCGATTGCGCGACATTCCAGACTCAACAACCTAATCGAAAAGGGGACATCGATGGAGAGTCTCGGTCACTCTTCTCATTCTGACTCTCAGAGTTTTCTGTGGAAATACGTCTTTTCGACTGACCACAAGGTGATCGGCATCCAGTACACCATTACGAGCCTCCTCTTTCTGCTCTTCGGGTTCACGCTCATGATGTTGCTGCGGTGGCAACTGGCGTATCCTGGCAGCCCATTGCCGTTGGGCTGGCTTCTTGGCGAAGGGCGAATGCCCGGGGGTGTGATGCTGCCCGAGTTTTACAACGAGCTTGGCGCAATGCACGGCACCATTATGGTGTTTCTTGGAATCGTACCGCTCAGCGTTGGTGGATTCGGAAACTACGTGCTCCCATTGCAAATCGGTGCACCAGATATGGCCTTCCCACGCCTGAATATGGCCAGTTACTGGGTTTATTTTTTAGGTGGCGTCGTCATGCTGGTAAGCTTTTTTCTGCCGGGAGGAGCCGCGAATTCTGGATGGACCTCCTACCCTCCACTGGCAGATATCGCGACGACGGGCCAGACCGCCTGGCTTATCGGCATCATCCTACTGGCCACTTCCTCGCTTTTCGGAGCCATTAATTTCATTACGACCATTATCCAGCTCCGGGCTCCTGGTTTAAGTTTTATGAGGCTGCCCTTCTTTGTCTGGGCACAGTTCGTGACCGCTTTTCTTCTCTTGTTAGCGTTCCCACCACTGGAAGCGGCGGCTTTCCTCCAGATCATGGACAGGGTTGCGGGAACCAGTTTCTTTCTACCTACCGGCCTGGTCGTTAGCGGGCAGGTAGTAGACGTGGCTGGTGGTGGAAGCCCGGTACTTTGGCAGCATTTATTCTGGTTTCTCGCCCACCCCGAAGTCTACGTCTTGATCCTGCCGGCTCTCGGTATCACTGCCGAGATCATTGCGAACAACACCAGAAAACCACTCTGGGGGTATCGCGCCCTGGTGTACTCAGCATTGTTTATTGGGTTCATGTCGTTCGTTGTCTGGGCCCACCATATGTTTCTAACTGGAATGGGTACCGCCATTGCCGCTTTCTTTCAGGCCACGACTATGATCATCTCGATTCCTTCGGTGGTCATTCTCACCGCCCTCTTCCTTTCACTCTGGGGGGCTTCGATTCGGTTCACTACACCAATGCTTTTCTGTTTGGCCTTCTTGCCGATGTTCGGAATCGGCGGTCTGACGGGTCTCCCTCTGGGACTAGCCACGACAGACATCTACCTCCACGACACCTACTATGTCATCGGACATTTCCACTACATTGTCGCTCCAGGGACAATCTTTGCACTGTTCGCCGGTATCTATTACTGGTTTCCAAAAGTGACGGGACGGATGATGAACGAGCGTCTCGGCAAGATACACTTCTGGACGTCTCTGGTCTTTATGAACGGGGTTTTCTTCCCCATGTTGATCCAGGGAATGGCCGGTGTGTCCAGGCGCCTCTATGATGGAGGGACCTCCTATTTGCACGCTCAGGACGTGCTGTATTTAAATGTCGTCATGTCTATTAGCGCCTGGGGATTGGGGTTAGCTCAAATACCTTTCATCTATAACTTCTTTGCCAGTATCAAGAAGGGAGTAGCGGTCGACAGAAATCCATGGCGGGCAACTACGCTGGAGTGGCTCGCTCCTTCGCCTCCGCCCCATGGAAATTTTGAGGCTCTTCCTACCGTCTACCGGGCTCCTTATGAGTACAGTGTGCCTGGGATGGAGGCCGATTTTCTTCCTCAGCATAAACCGGGGCCGGATCGTGCCACGGAACCTGTTCCCAAACCGACTCAAGAACAACCGGCGGAGACGTAAATGTCAGTTGAATCAATTCCTTATACCGTTGAGCCTCGACCTGATACCGGCGTCAATAATGTTAAAGTCGGAATCTGGCTGTTTCTCTCTTCCGAGGTGATGCTCTTTGGTGCCCTCTTTGCGTCTTACATTCTGCTCCGTCATGGAGCTCCCACATGGCCTCACGGCTCTGAGTACTTGAATATCCCTCTGGCAACTGTAAACACCTTTGTCCTGATCGCCTCCAGCGTGACAATGGTCATGGCCTGGGCGTCACTCATGAAACGTGACACGCGACAGTACAGGATTTACATGGGATTGACTATCCTGGCAGGGTTGATCTTTCTCGGGATCAAGTACGTCGAGTATAGCGAGAAATTCCATCATGGACTGGCGCCCAGGACGAACACGTTCCTAGCAATTTACTTTACGATGACCGGCCTTCACGCACTCCATGTATTTGGAGGTACCGTCGTCAATACTTATCTGCTTGGTCCTGGAATGAAACTCTGGGAACGAAACCAGGCACAATTTACGAACCGGGTTGAAAACGCAGGTTTGTTCTGGCACCTCGTCGACCTGATCTGGATCTTTTTGTTTCCCATTCTCTATCTTCTGTAAAAGGAGAACCCGATGGCCAGTGAGTTTGGAGAACACTTCGATGCCAAGAAACATGTACGCGCCTATCTGATTGTGTTCGGCGCTCTCGGAATCTTAACCGCACTGACAGTAGCGGCATCCTACCTGGACATTTCAACTACGGCACACATTCTCGTTGCGCTTTTCATCGCGACCGTCAAGGGTTCCCTGGTGGCCGCTTATTTCATGCACCTGGTTTCAGAGCGTAGAATGATCTACAGTATCCTGCTGTTCACTGTGATTTTTTTGATAGCGCTTCTGCTCTTTCCCTTGTTCGGCTCACTTGACCAGATTGAGATTACCTGACCCAGGTTGGATGATTGAATGTCATTGCGAGGATTCCACCTTTTTTTCATCATTCTGGCGGAAAGCCTGGCGCTTCTAATTGGAATCTGGGCTTTGACCTGGCGCGGAGGTACCTACCTTACTCTGGGAGTATTCTCACTCGTCCTGGCGGTAGTGCTGGCCGGATATGGAGCCTGGTTCATCAAGAAACTCAAGGACGGTAGATATTAAGGAAGGTAGATATTAATGAAAGCAACCCGCTGGCGGCATTCGTTGCCGAGATCCCTGTGTCGAACCCCGCTTTCTTTTGTTCCTCTTTTGCTTGTCCTGACCTTGACAGCATCCGAAACCGCTCTAGGCTGCTCCGTTTGCTATGGCAATGCCGAGGGAGAGATCATCGATGCTCTTAATTTCTCCATTATTTTCATGCTCGGAGTCACTTACTTCATTCTGGGGACATTCTTGTTTTTCTTCATTAAATTGAGAAAACGGGAACGCCTTTTTTCGCCGCCATCTCAGAGCGTCCGAGAACAGAAGGATGATGGTCAGGCCAGTCCTGCGTACTAACCCAGCTCAATCGCCAGAAAGACCTATTGGAGAGGAATGATGAGGAAATTGCTTGGATTGCCCGAAGCCGCATCCGCCCACGCCGGAGATATCGATTTCATGCTGGTATTGCTGCACTGGCTGATCCTGGTGCTGGCGATAGGGTGGTTTATCTATTTCTTCTACGTGCTTGTGCGCTTTCGAAGCTCGCGTAACCCAAGAGCGGACTATCGCGGTACGCGTACCCATATATCCAGCTATGTCGAAGGAGGCGTGGTCATCGCCGAAGCGATTCTACTTCTGATCTTTTCGATCCCGCTCTGGTCGGAACGAGTCGCGGCTTTTCCAGACGAATCAGAGGCGGTGGTGGTCCGCGTGGTTGCCGAGCAGTTTGCCTGGAACGTTCACTATCCTGGTCTTGATGGTGTCTTCGGGAGGACAGATGTCAGTCTTGTCGACACGGAGATCAATCCTCTTGGACTGGACCGACAGGATCCTGCCGCTCGGGACGACATCGTCACCCTGAACCAACTCCGTCTCCCGGTTGGGAAACCAGCCATTATTCACCTGAGTAGCAAGGACGTTATCCACAGCTTTACGCTCACCGAATTTCGGGTCAAGCAGGATGCGATCCCCGGTCTTGAAATCCCCCTCTGGTTCACGCCGACGATGACGACCGCAGAATTTCGAGAGCGAAAGCAGGATCCTCAGGTGAACTTTGAAATTGCCTGTGCCCAACTATGTGGTATTGGGCACTACCGTATGAAGGGGTTCTTCGTTGTTGACACCGAAGCCGACTTCGAACAGTGGCTGGCAGAACAAGCTCAGGCTAGTCAGTCGACCGGAGAAGACGACTTCTGGAACCAGTAGCCCCGCTAACTTCGTCCGAAGATACGAGAGGCGGGCATTCGAGAACGGATCTCAGTTAGCTGATCGTTTGTGACTCGCGACATTCCCCGGGCGCGGCAGTAATCTTCTACTTTACGAATCACCATTCCCCGGACGAAAGCGGGTATTCGGTTCATTCTTTCGCGCGCATCCTCGTCCCATTCGAGTTCAGCTGTCGCCTGCTGACCATAAGTGACCGGCGGTTCGAGTTGGACTAGCCGGTCGTTGAGGCTACCGGGTTGATGGGAGCAGATCGGATCCTCTCCCATCAGGTCGCCGTGGCGCCCAAAAGCCCGGGCACGACAGCCTCCACACCGGTCTGTAAGCTCGCACTCCCCACATTTGCCTCCCAGACTTGTTCGCTGCCGGATCTGTCTGAATAGTGCCGAGTCTTCCCAGATCGTTCTGAGAGATGCCGTTTTCAGATTTCCTCCGAATAGGGGGAGATAGGGACAGGGAGTCACATCTCCGTTGGGACGAATCCCCAGATAGTGGGTACCGGCCGGACAGCCGCCTGCTCCTTGCGAATAGCTCTTCAGAAATGGGGAGTCTGGATCCCGTTCCAGCAGATGCCGTATATAGTGGGGCGCGCACTTGGCATTCACCAACATCCGCGACGCGTATTCCTTCTGGATCTTTGCCAGGTCTTCGAGAACTCGGTCATACTCCTGCTGAGTGAGCTCACTGACATAGCCGCCACGCCCGGACGGTACAAGAAAGTAAAGGTTCCAGACCCGGGCCTGCATCTCCCGGCAGGCGAATTGTGCGAGCGCGCGCAATTCGTCGCGATTGTGCGTCGCCACAGTCGTTTGAACGATGAAGGGAAGGTTCTGCTCAGCCAGAATGCGAGCACCCCTGACCGTATTCTCCCATGCGCCCAAGACGCCGCGAAATCGATCGTGCGCTTCAGGATCAAGGGAATCGAGTGACAATGAAAGACCTCGCATTCCCGCTTCCAAAAGAATCGCTACGAGTTTCTCGGTGATACGAACCCCGTTTGTTCCCACCACCATCCACAATCCACGGCGGTGACCGTAACGTATGATCTCGACAATATCGCGACGCAGTAAAGGTTCGCCTCCCGTGAGAATAGTCAGACAACCCGGGGCAAACTGAGATATTTGGTCTACCACCTGATAACACTGCTCGGTCGATAGCTCACTCCGATCGAGAAAGCCTGCGTCCGAGACGGCAGGTCTGGGGCCGGCATCCAGATAGCAGTGCTGGCAGGACAAATTACAACGGTACGTTAGATTCCATGAGACCACATAAGGTCTGTAGAGAATCTGTTCAGACTCGGGACTACCGGTCATATGCTTTTCGCTGTCGCTAAGGCTTCCGCTCATGCGCTACATGCCGAACTCTATCCGGGCTTCGTCGAGCACCTTCTCGTTGACTTCGCTGTAACCTTGAGATCGAGCGTAATACTCGATTCCTTCCCTAGCCATCGGTCTGACAAATTCGGGAATTCCAGACAATCGGGCAGCGGCTTCCTGAGTCCAGGGCATAGACTGCCCAGACGACTGACTCAGCATTTCACCAAACGGACACTTGGCTTTCTGCTCTTCAGCCGACCCGAGACGCACACCGAGAGCCTTAACCATTTCAGTCTCTCCCGGGTTCGTCAACATCTGTATTTGCTGGGAGCATACCGGGCAGGAAAGGGTAAGAGACAGCTCTCCCCGCTCCACTGCAGCGGTCGCGGAGAGACTCATTGCTGCATGACACCCTACGCACAAGAACAACCAGTTTGCGTCCTTCCAAGAAAACCATCGGTCCTTAATTTTCCTGCAATCTCCATTGCGGTTTCGCCCG
>Ga0079224_100004741_pt1 | contig 17691 bp, 13 predicted proteins | sample Stecom2015_FD_80414 | JGI IMG/M metagenome (GOLD analysis project Ga0079224, IMG submission 80414) | Agricultural soil microbial communities from Utah to study Nitrogen management - Steer compost 2015 | ecosystem: Environmental > Terrestrial > Soil > Agricultural land | place: USA: Utah...
CCCAGGATCATCGCGAAGGTGCAGATCCACACCCCGGCGTCGCTGATGGTCTGGAAGGTCACCGCCACGTCCGCCAGGCCGGGGCCCAGGGTGGTGAGGCAGGCGGCGATCGCCGAGAACGCGCTCACCGGTTCCACGCCGGTGGCGGACAGCAGCAGCGTCAGCACCACGAAGCTCAGCACGTACAGGGTGCAGAAGCCGCCCACGGAAAGGACGATGCTCTCCGACACCCGTCGCCCGCCCATCTTCACCAGGAACTTGCCGCGCGGGTGCACCAGCTGGCGCAGCTCGCGCACGCCCTGGCGCACCGCCATCTGCACCCGCGCCACCTTCATGCCGCCCGAGGTCGAGCCCGAGGAACCGCCGACGAAGCCCGCCAGCAACAGCAGCAGCGGCACGTAGGCCGGCCAGGCGGAGAAGCCGGTGGTGACGAAGCCGGTGGTGGTGACGTTCGACACCGCCTGGAACAGCGCGTGGCGCAAGGCCGCCACCGGGCCGTCGAAGCTGCCGCCGGCGAGCAAGGCCAGCCACACCGCGGCGGTGACCGCGAGCACGATGGCGATGAAGGTGCGCAACTCCGAGTCGTTGCCGTACACGTTCACGGTGGCGCGCCGCCAGGCCACGTAATGCAGGCCGAAGTTGGTGGCGCCGAGCAGCATGAACAGCACCGCGATGCCGTCGATCAGCGCGCTGTCCCAATGGCCGAAGCTGGCGTCGTGGGTGGAGAAGCCGGCGGTGGCGACGGTGGAGAAAGCGTGGCCGACGGCGTCGAACAGGCTCATTCCGGCCAGCCAGTAGGCCAGCGCGCAGAGCAGGTTCAGGCCGACGTACACGCGCCACAGCGCCTTGGCGGTCTCGGCGATGCGCGGCGTGAGCTTGGTGTCCTTGACCGGGCCGGTGCTCTCGGCGCGGAACAGCTGCATGCCGCCGACCCGCAGCATCGGCAGCACCGCCACCGCCAGGATGACGATGCCCATGCCACCGACGAAGCAGAGCAGCTGCCGGTACAGCAGCATGCTGCGCGGCAGCGTGTCGATGTGGGCGATCACGGTGGCACCGGTGGTGGTGATGCCGGAGGTGGCCTCGAACATGGCGTCGGTGAGGCCAAGGTAGGGTGGCGCCAGCATGAACGGCAGCGCGCTGGTGGCCGACACGAGGATCCAGCTCAGGGAGGTGATCAGGAAGCCTTCGCGCAGGCGCAGCTCCGCCTGCACCGGCCCGGCCGCCAGCCACAGCAGCAGGCCGAAGCCGCCGGTCAGGGCGAAGCTGGCGAGGAAGGCGAAGGCGGTGCCGTCGCGGTCGGCGAGGCCGAGCGCCAGCGGCAGCAGCGACACGGTGCTGGCCAGCCCGATCACCCCGCCCGCCGCCCGCTGAATCGCGCGGTACTGCATGGCTCAGATCCAGGTGGCGTCGGCGCGGAACAGCGCCTCGACCTCGGCCAGCCGGCGCTTGTCGAGCAGGAACACGATGACGTGGTCGTCCGGCTCGATCACCACGTCATGGTGCGCGATCAGCAGCTGCTCGCCGCGGACGATGCCGCCGATGGTGGCCGCCTCCGGCAATTCCAGTTCGTCCAGCGAGCGGCCGACCAGGCGCGAGGTACGGCGGTTGCCCACCGCCACCGTCTCGATCGCCTCGGCGGCGCCGCGGCGCAGCGAATGCACCCGCACCAGCGCGCCTTCGCGGATGTGGGTGAGCAGCGCGCCCAGGGTCACCTGCTGCGGGCTGACCGCGATGTCGATGCTGCCACCCTCCACCAGCTCGGCGTAGGCCGGGCGGTTGATCAGCGAGATCACCCGCTGGCAGCCCAGCCGCTTGGCCAGCATGGCGGAGAGGATGTTGGCCTCGTCGTCGTTGGTGAGCGCGCAATAGACGTCGGTCTGGTCGATGTTCTCCTCGCGTAGCAGGTCCTCGTCGGCGCAGTCACCCACCAGCACGATGGAGTTCTGCAGGTCCTCGGCGATGCCGCGGGCGCGGTCGCGGTTGCGTTCCAGCACTTTGACGTTGTGGCGCGGCTCGAGCGCGCGTGCGAGCGAACGGCCGATGTTGCCGCCGCCGGCGATGAACACCCGCCGCGCCACCTTCTCGGCGCGGCCGAACTCGCCCATCACGGTGCGGATGTGGCGGCGGTCGGCGAGGAAGAACACCTCGTCGTCCTGCTGGATGACGGTGGCCGCCTCCGGCGTCACCGGACGCTCGTTGCGGTAGATCGCCGCCACCCGCGCGTCCACGCCCGGCGGCAGGTGGGCGCGCAGTTCGCGGATGGCATGGCCCACCAGTGCGCCGCCCTCCTCGGCCCGCACCGCCACCAACTGCGCGCGGCCCTCGGCGAAGTCCAGCACCTGCAGCGCGCCGGGATATTCCACCAGCCGCTGCACGTGGCGGCAGACCAGCTGCTCGGGGCTGATCGCCACGTCCACGGCGCTCCTGCCGCGCGCCAGCACCTCGCCGTGCTCGATGTACTCCGTCTCGCGCAGGCGGGCGATCCGGGTCGGCACCTTGTAGACGCTGTCGGCCACCTGGCAGGCCACCAGATTGACCTCGTCGCTGGAGGTGACCGCGATCATCAGGTCGGCGTCCTCGGCGCCGGCGTGCCCCAGCACGCTCGGCAGCGAGGCATGGCCCTGCACGGTGCGGATGTCGAGCCGCTCCGACAGTTCGCGCAGCTTGACCGCGTCGGTGTCGACGACGGTGATGTCGTTGTTCTCGCCCGACAGCGCCTGGGCGACGGAGGAGCCGACCTGGCCGGCGCCGAGGATGAGGATGTTCACGACTCCCGCCCCTTCAGCTCGATCCCCAGGTCCCGCAACTTCCGGTACAGGTGCGTGCGTTCCATCCCGGCGAGGCGCGCCAGCTGGCCAACGCTGCCACCGGCTTCCTCGAGGCGGTGCAGCAGGTAGGCGCGCTCGAAGCGTTCGCGGGCCTCGCGCAGCGGCAGGTCGAAGCCGGCACCGGCACCGGCGGCGGGCTGGCCGCCGCGGCCGGCGAGCGCCGCGTCCACCTCGGCGGCGTCCACCGTGCCCTCCTGCCCCAGCACCAGCAGGCGCTGCACCAGGCCGCGCAGCTCGCGCAGGTTGCCGGGCCAGGCGTGGCGCCGGAGCCTGGCCAGCGCGTCCTCGCCGAAGGCGCGCCGCGGCAGGCCATCGCGGCCGGCCAACCAGGCCTGGTGCTGCTCCAGCAGCGCCGGCAGGTCCTCGAGGCGCTCGCGCAGTGGCGGCACCTCCAGCGTCACCACCGCGAGCTGGAAGTACAGCTCCTCGCGGAAGCGGCCCTCGGCACGGGCGCGGTCCAGGTCCTGCGCGGTCGCGGCGACCACGCGTACGTCCAGCGGCACCGGCTCGCGGCCGCCGACGCGCAGCAGCTGGCGCCGTTCCAGCACGCTCGACAGCCGCAGCTGCTGCTCGGCGCCGAGCTCGGCCACCTCGTCCAGGAACAGGGTGCCGCCCTGGGCGCGTTCCAGCAGGCCCGGCTGCACGCCCTGCGCGCTCTCGGCGCCGAACAGCGTTGCCGCGGCCTGGTCGTCGGCGATGGCGCCGGCGGCGACGGTGACGAACGGCGCCTCGCGGCGCGCGCCGCGGCCGTGCATCCAGCGCGCCAGCGCTTCCTTGCCGGTGCCGGGCTCGCCGCGCAGCAGCACCGGGGTGTCGTGCTGCGCCAGCCGCTCCAGCTGCTGCACCAGCCGGCGCATGGCGGCGCTCTCGCCGGCCGGTTCGCCGCTGTCGAGCTGGCCGCGCAGCGCCGCGTTGCTGCGCTTCAGCTGCCCGGCCTCGAGCGCGCGCTGCAGCGTGATCAGCAGCCGCGCCAGTGCCACCGGCTTCTCGATGAAGTCCCAGGCGCCAAGGCGGGTGGCCTCGACCGCGGTATCGATGGTGCCGTGGCCGGACATCATCACCACCGGGAACGCCAGCCCCGGGGGCGCGGTCCAGCTGCGCAGCAGCGAGAGCCCGTCCTCCTCCGGCATCCAGATGTCGAGCAGGGCGAGGTCCGGGCGCTCGCGGGCGCAGGCGCTGCGCGCCTCGGCGGCGCTGGCGCACAGGCTCACCCGGTAGCCCTCGTCCTGGAGCACGTCGCGCAGGAGGTCGCGGATGTCGGGCTCGTCGTCGACGACCAGCACGTGGGCCGAGGGCATGGCAGGCGCAGGCGTTGCGAAAAGGCGACACAGTGTGGGCCGAGCGTCCGCGCCCGGCAAGCACCGGCAGCGGCGCCCTTTGCAGCGGCAGGGCCGGCTCGGGACAATGCGCGTCCGCTCCCCGGGGTGCTTCGATGGACGACAGCCGCCGCCCGCCCGCCGCGCGTCCCCTGGTGGTGCGCTGCGGCGCCATGGGCGACATGGTGATGCTGGCCACGCTGCTGCGGGTGCTGGCGGCGCGCTACCGGACGTCCGTGGACGTGCTCAGTTCCGGCGCCTGGACCGCCGACGTGCTGGCCGCCTGCCCGGAGCTCGGCCACCTGCAGTTGCTCACCAGCCGGCGGACGCCGTACTGGCTCTGTCCCAGCCAGTGGCGCGCGGTGCGCTGGCTGCGCCGGCGCGGCCGCGGCCCGGTGTACCTGTGCGACAGCGACTCCGCGATCCGCCGCCTGCTGGCACGTGCCGGGGTGCGCGCCGAGGACACGGTCGATGCCCTTGCCGGACCCGAGCCGCTGTTCCACCGGCCCGGGCTCTACCCCGACAAGTGGCTTGCCATGGGCCAACTGGATCCGCCCGGCCAGTCGCCGGCGGCGCCACTGGCCGACGCCGCGGCGCTGCGGCTGCCGCGGCTGCTGGTGCCGGAGGCGGCGCGGCGCGCGTTGCCGGACTGGCTCGCGGCGCGCGGCCTGGCCGGCCCGCTGGTGCTGTTCCAGCCCGGCAACAAGCGCACCCACAAGCGCGGCGCGGTCGCCACCCGCCAGCATCCCAAGCACTGGCCGCCGGAGCGCTGGGCGGCGCTGGCCGCCGCCGTGTGGCAGCGGCTGCCGGCGGCGCAGGTGCTGCTTTGCGGCTCGCCGCGCGAGCACGGCGTACTGGAGGAGATCCGCGCCGCAAGCGGCGATCGGCGACTGCACAACCTGGCGCGCCAGCTGCCGATCCCGCGGCTGTTCGCGCTGCTCAAGCGCGCCCACAGCATGGTCTCGGTGGACACCGGGCCGGCGCACGCGGCGGCCGCGCTGGGCTGCCCGTTGGTGGTGCTGTTCGGCGCCGCGCCGCCGGCGCAGTGGCGGCCGATCGGGCCGGGACCGATCGCCGTGCTGGGCGGCGAACGCGGCGCGGACAGCCGCGTCGAGCAGATCCCCGTGGACGCGGTGGTGGCGGCCTGGCAGGCGCTGCCGGCGCGCGGCAGCGGTTCCGCCACCGGCTAGCGTGCCGCACCAACCGCGGCTGCCGGCGCGCTACAGCGGCAGCCGCAGCGCGAAGCGCGCGCCGCCACCCTCGCGCGGCGCGGCGAGCAGCTGCCCGCCGTGTTCCTCGGCGATCTTGCGCACGATGGCGAGGCCCAATCCGGTGCCGCGCGACTTGGTGCTGCGGTAGGGCTCGAACCAGGCCGGATCGAACTCGGCTGGCAGGCCCTGGCCGCGGTCGGCGACGCTCAACTCGGCGAAGCGCCGGCCGCCGTCCTGCACCGCCGCGAGCGCCACCTCGATCTCCGGTGCGGCGTCGGCTGGCGTCGCCTCGAGCGCGTTCTTGAGCAGGTTGTGCAACACCTGGCGGATGCGGTCGGGATCGGCGGTGACCGTGGGCAGTTCCGGATCGAAGCGACGGACGATGCGCGCATGGCCGTGCTCGTACAGCGCCAGCACCTCGTCGGCCAGCGCCGGCAGCGCTACCGGCCGCAACGCCAGCGCGGGTGGCCGCGCGTACTCCGAAAAGGCATTGACCATGGACTTCAGCGCCTCGACCTGGGCGACGATGGTCGAGCTGGCGCGGTCCAGCACGTCGGCCTCGGCTTCGCCGAGCTGTGGCAGCACGCGCCGGCGCAGGCGTTCCGCGGCGAGCTGGATCGGCGTCAGCGGGTTCTTGACCTCGTGCGCCAGCCGCCGCGCCACTTCCGCCCAGGCGGCGTCGCGGCGCGCGCGGTCGAGCCCGGTGGTGTCGTCGAACACTGCCACCACCCCGCCCTCGGGCAGCGCCGCGCCGCGCAACAGCAGCAGCTGCCGCTGCGGTGCGCCGGTGTCCGCGCGTTCGCCGGCGTCGCCACTCCGTTCCAGCACCACTTCCTCGCGCCACTCGCGCGCGCCCTCGCGCAGCCGCCGGGCCAGCACCGCGGCCAACGGCGCCAGCGCCGGCGACCGCTCGCCGAGCGACTGCACCGGGCCGCCGAGGCAGGGACCGATGGCGCCGCCCAGGATCACGTCCGCCGCCGGGTTGGCGGTGCGCAGGCTGCCGTCGGCGTCGAGGCTGACGACGCCGGAGGACAGCCGCACCAGCACCGTTTCCAGGTAGGCGCGCTGGCGCTCGGTCTCGGCGGCGCTGGCGCGTTCGCGCGCGCTGGAGGCGGCCAGCTCGCGGGTCATGGTGTTGAAGCTGTCGACCAGGAAGCCAAGCTCGTCGCGGGTGGCGCCCGGCACTTCGTGGCCGTAATCGCCGGCGGCCACCTGCCGGGTTGCCTGCGACAGCCGCGCGATCGGCGCCACCAGCCGCCGGGTCAGGTCGAAGGCGAGCAGCAGCGCCAGCAGCAGCGACAGCAGCAGCACGAAGCTCAACACCAGCACGAAGGCGAGCTTGAGCGAGTCGCGCAGGAAGGCGGCGCGGCGGTGCTGGTGCACGCCAGCCTCGACCGCGCTCGCCAGCCGCCCGTACTCCGCCGGCAGCGGGTACAGCGCCTGCAGCAGGCGCTGGCCGTCGCCGGGCAAGGCCGACAGCACCCGCAAGCGCAGCCCGTCGGCCACCGGCTCGGCAGCGGCGTAGTGGCCGCGCGCCAGCGCTTCCAGGCGCACGCCGTCGGCCGGGGCGTCGGAGGCAAAGGCGCCGGGCGAGGCCGCCGCCAGCGCCAGCAGCCGGCCGTCGCGGCCGTACACCGCCAGCTGCTCGGCGCCGCTCGCCTCCAGTGCCGCATCGAGCTCGAGGTCGAGTGCCGCGCCGCCCTGCGCCGACAGCACCGCGGCGACGCGGTCGGTGGCCGCGCGGGCGGCGGCCTGGCGCTCGCCGAGGTAGAGCTGGGCGATGCCGAGCGCATCACCGAGCACCTGCTGCGAGTTCACCTCGAACCAGCTGTCCACCGTGGCCAGCACGAAACGGGCGCCGAAGCCGTACACCAGCAATACCGGCGGCACCGCGAGCAGCACCAGCAGCAGCACCAGGCGCCGGGTCAAGCGGGCGCCGGGCGCGCCCTGGCGCAATTGCCGGAGCAGGCGCAGCAGGCGCGCGGCGATCGCGGCGGCAAGCAGCAGCAGCGCCGCGCTGGCGGCGACGAACACGAACGGGTAGTAGCGTGCGTAGCGGGTGCCGAAGCCCTCGGCGTCCGCTGCCAGGTACAACGCGACCAGCAACAGCAGCAGCACCGCGGCCGGCGCGATGCCACGGCGCAGCCAGCGCGTCAACCGTGCGCGGAGGGCCATGCCAGCGGGGCCGAGACCAGCCGCCACTCGGACGGCTCGAGGAAGGCGGGAAAGCGCAGCGGCGTCGGCAAGGCGGTCAGGTCGAGCGCCACCGCCAGCTCGCCGCCGCACTCCGGCGCTGCCAGTTCCAGCGGCAGCCGCACGCGGTCGAGCGCGGCGAGCAGCGCGCTGCGGCGGGCGAAGCGCTGCACCGGGCCGTGCGGCAGCGTGCGCAGTTCGTAGTGGCGGCTGAGCGGCAGGTGGCGCAACTCCAGCGCGACGCGCTGCTCGCGGCGGCCGGAGTCCGGGCACCAGCGCAACCGGTAGGCGAGCAACAGCGGGATGCCGCGGTCCAAGGCTTCCAGCATGGTGCGCGAGAGCCGGAGCCGCTGCGTCACCTCGAGCGCGGTGCCGGCGGCGACCGGCTCCACCGCCAGCAGACGGGCGCGGTCGGGCGTTTCGCCCAGGCCGCAGGCGCCGAGCAGCAGCGCGGCCAGCAGCGCCAGCGCCGCGCGGCGCGGCTCAGGCGCGCGCCAGCGCCGCGTAGAAGAAGCCATCGAGCCCGCCCTCCCCCGGCAGCAGCTGCCAGCCGGCACCGCTGGCGCGTCCGTGTGGAAGCGCCAGCGGCAAGGCGCGCGCGTCGGCATGGCGGGCCAGGAACGCATCGATCTGGCGCTCGTTCTCGTCTTTGAGCAGGGAACAGGTCGCATAGACTAGTCGCCCGCCCGGGGCCAGCATAGGCCAGAGCGCGTCCAGCAGCCGCGCCTGCAGCGCCACCAGCGGGGCGATATCGGCGGCGCGGCGGTGCCACTTGATGTCCGGATGGCGGCGGATCACGCCGGTGCCGGAGCAGGGCGCGTCCAGCAGGATGCGGTCGAAGCGACGGCCGTCCCACCAGCCGTCGGGTGCGCTGGCGTCGGCGGCGGCCAGGGTGGCGCGCAGACCGAGCCGGTCGAGGCCCTCGCCGACGCGCGCCAGCCGCGCCGGGTCGGCGTCGATCGCGAGCAGCGCGAGATCGGCGCGTTCCAGCAGGTGCGCGGCCTTGCCGCCGGGTGCGGCGCAGGCGTCGAGTACCGACAGCCCATCGCGCACCTCCAGCAGCTCGACCGCCAGCTGTGCCGCACCGTCCTGCACCGAGACCAGGCCCTCGGTCCAGCCCGGCAACGCGGTGGGCGGCAGCGGTGCGTCGAGGCGCAGCGCATCCGGCAGCGCCGCCGGCGCTTCGGCGGCGATGCCGGCGGCCGCCAGCCGCGCGAGGAAGGCGTCGCGGCCGATGCGGCGGCGATTGACGCGCAGCCAGAGCGGTGCCGGCCGGTCGTTGGCGGCGAGCACGTCGGCCGCGGCATCGGGCCAGTCCGCGTCCAGCGCCGTGAGCAGCCAGTCGGGGTGGTCCTGCGGGGCGGCGGCGCGGGCGGCGGCGGCAAGCGTGTCGCGTTCGCGGTCGAACCGGCGCAGCACGGCGTTCACCAGGCCCACCAGGTGCGGTTTGCCCAGCAGCCGCGCCGCCTCGGCGGTGGCGGAAATCGCCGCGTAGGGCGCGAGCCCGAGTCCGTCCAGCTGCGCCAGCCCGGCCAGCAACAGCATCGGCAGCGGCCGTGCCGATGGCGGCAGCGGACGCTCGAGCAGCTGCGCGCGCAGGGCTTCGAAGTAGCGCCGGCGGCGCAGCACGGCGAAGCAGAGCGCCTCCAGCAGGGCGCGATCACGCGGATCCGCGATCCGCGGCAGCGTCGGCGCCAGCACCGTGCCCAGCGAGCGGCCTTCCGCCAGCACCGCGTCCAGCGCCCGGGCGGCCTCGGCGCGCACCGGCGCCCCGGGCACCGCGGCCGGCCGGGTGCGGGAGCCGCGGCCAGGCGGTCGCTTCACCGGCGCAGGTCCGGGCGGCCGTTGAGCCAGGCGCCGGCGCCCAGCACGCGCCCGCCGGGCCGCTGCAGCCGGGTGATGCGTAGCGCGCCCCTGCCGCAGGCGACCTCGATGCCGTCGGCGTCGGCGCCGAGCACCGTGCCGGGGGCGGCCGCGTGCGCCGTGTCGAGCGCGCTGGCGGCGTGGATGCGCACCGGCTCGCCGGCGAGCTCGGCCTGCGCCACCGGCCAGGGCAGGAAGGCGCGCACGCGGCGTGCCAGCAGCGCCGCGTCCGCGTTCCAGTCGAGGCGGGCCTCGGCCTTGTCGAGCTTGCGGGCGTAGCTGACGCCCTGCTCCGGCTGCGGCCGCGGCACCGGGCGCATGCCCGCGCGCGCCAACCGCAGGCCGTCGGCCAGCACGTCGGCGCCGAGCCGGGCGAGGCGGTCGTGCAGGGTCTGCGCGGTGTCCCCGGGGCCGATCGGGGTGGCCTGCGACAGCAGCACCGGCCCGGTGTCGAGGCCGGCTTCCATCTGCATCAGGCAGACCCCGGTCTCGGCGTCGCCGGCCTCGATCGCGCGCTGGATCGGCGCCGCACCGCGCCAGCGCGGCAGCAGCGAGGCGTGCACGTTCCAGCAGCCAAGTCGCGGAATCGCCAGCACCTTCCGCGGCAGCAGCAGCCCGTAGGCGACCACGATCATGAGGTCGGGCGCGAGCGCGGCCAGCGCTTCCTGTTCGGCGGCATCGCGCAGCGTCGCCGGCTGCCGCACCGGCACGCCGGCCGCCAGCGCCCGCTGCTTGACCGGGCTTTGCTGCAGCTGGCGGCCGCGGCCGGCGGGACGGTCAGGCTGGGTGTAGACCGCCAGCAGCTGGTCCGGCCCGGCGAGGACCGCCTCGAGGCAGGGAACGGCGAACTCCGGCGTGCCGGCGAAGACCAGGCGCAGGGACATGGGGATTCCGTGGCGAAAAGGCGCCCATTGTAGGTCGGCGCCGCCTGCCGGCCGGTGCCGGCGCGGCCCGCGGCGCCGGTCAGGCGGCGGCCCGGCGTGCCTTCTCGAGCTTCTTGCGCACCATCTCGCGCTTCAGCGGCGAGAGGTAGTCCACGAACAGCTTGCCGTCGAGGTGGTCCATCTCGTGCTGGATGCAGACCGCGAGGATGCCGTCGGCGTCGAGCTCGAAGGGCTGGCCGTCGCGGTCCAGCGCACGGACCCGCACCTTCCCGGCGCGCTTGACGTCGGCATAGATGCCGGGCACCGACAGGCAGCCTTCCTGGCAGGTCTCGGTGCCTTCCCGCGCCAGGATCTCCGGGTTGATGAACACCAGCGGCTGGTCCTTGGCGTCGGAGACGTCGATGACCATGAAGCGCTTGTGCACGTCCACCTGGGTGGCGGCCAGGCCGATGCCGGGGGCGGCGTACATCGTCTCGAACATGTCCGCGATGAGCGCGCGCAGGCCGTCGTCCACCTGCTCCACCGGGGTGGCGCGGGTGCGCAGGCGCGGATCCGGGAATTCGAGGATGGTCAGCTTGGCCATGGTGGAGTACAACGTGGGGGCGCGGCGGGGCCGGGCAAGCCGGGGGCCGGGCGGCGCCCGGGGGGTTGATCGGGAAGTCTAGCACCGGGGGGAATCGCCGGGCCGTGAGCCGGGCCCCATCCGGCGCGGCCGGATCGCGTTACATTCGATTTACAATTTCCGCTATAGTGCCCCTGCCAGCCCGGGGATCCTGTTGGGGAATCAGGTAGATGGCAGCCATGCTTAAAAAACTTCTCACGGTGTGCGCCGCGACATTCCTGACCGTGGCGGGCTTCGCCGCGGCGGTCGACCTCAGCGAGGGACACCCCGACACCTACGTGGTGAAGAAGGGCGACACGCTGTGGGACATCGCCGGGCGCTTCCTGGATTCGCCCTGGCTGTGGCCGGAGATCTGGCAGGCCAATCCGCAGATCGAGAACCCGCACCTCATCTACCCTGGCGACGTGCTCAGCCTGGCCTACCTGGGCGGGCGCCCGGTGCTGCAGGTGACCAAGCGCTCGCCCGAGGTCCGGCGCACGGCGCTGGACCCGATCCCGGCGGTGCCGCTGTCCGAGATCGAGGCCTTCCTGAAGAAGCTGCACGTGCTCGACCGCGAGGACTACGAGCGCATGCCGTACGTGGTCGGCCTGGAAGAGAACCGCCTGCGCGGCGCCGCCGGCCAGGTCGCCTACGTGCGCAACCTGAAGGGTGCCGAGCCCGGGGAGATGTTCGCCGTGGTGCGCCCCACCGTGCGCTACGCCGTGCACCCGCACCCGGCCACCGACGAACCGCGGCTGCGCCGCGATCCCTGGACCGCCGGCGAGGGCGCGCGCACCTACGAGTCGGGCCGGGTCTGGGCCTACTTCGCCGCGTCCGACCAGGGCTTCGAGGTACTGGGCTACGAGGTGGTCGAGATCGCAGCCGGCCAGGTCACCCGCACCGGCGACCCCTCGACGCTGCTGCTCGCCAACGACGGCCGCGAAGTGAAGGTCGGCGACCTGCTGATGCCGCTCGACCCGCTGCCCTTCGACCTGAGCTTCCACCCGCATGCCCCCGACCGCGTGCCGCCCGACATGCGGGTGCTGGCGGTGGCCGACGCCGTGTTCTACGGCGGCCCGCGCGACGTGGTGGCGCTGACCGCCGGCGCCCGCGACGGCGTCGAGAACGGCCAGGTCTATGCCATCTACCACCCGGGTGACCGGATCCGCGACGAGGTCCGGCATCCGAACCGCATCCGCGGCAATCTGCCCAGCAAGCAGGTCAAGCTGCCGGACGAGTTCGTCGGCCACGTGATGGTGTTCCGCACCTTCGACAAGGTCAGCTACGGGCTGGTCATGGACGGCATCCGGCCGGCCCGCGTCGAGGACGTGTTGCGCCGCCCCGTGGATCTCTGACGCGGCCTTGGGCCGCTCCGAGTCCGAAACCCGCGCCTGGCTGGCGCTGTTGCGCGCGCCGGCGCTGGGCGGCGGCCGCATCCGCCCCGCGGTCGCCGAGCACGGCGGCGCCGAGGCGGCGCGCCAGGCCCTGCTGCGACGCCCCAGCGGACTCGCCGACGCCACCCGCGAGGCGCTGCGCGCGCCGGACCTGGCGGCCCTGCAGGGCGACCTCGACTGGCTGGCCATGCCCGGCCACCAGCTCATCACCTGCCTCGACGCCGACTACCCGGCGCTGCTGGCGCGGGTGCCGAACGCCCCGGCGGCGCTGTTCGTGGCTGGCGACCCGTCGATGCTGTGGCGGCCGCAGCTCGCCATCGTCGGCAGCCGCAACCCGACCGCGGCCGGCCGCGACAACGCCGCCGCCTTTGCCCGCGCCCTGTCGACGGCCGGGCTGACCATCACCAGCGGCCTGGCCGACGGCGTCGATGCCGCGGCCCACGCCGCGGCGCCCGACTCCGCGGCCGGCACCGTCGCCGTGGTGGGCACTGGCCCCGACCGCGTCTATCCGGCCAAGCACAAGGCGCTGGCGCGGGCGATCGCCACCCGCGGCGCCCTGGTCAGCGAGTTCCCGCCCGGCACCGGGGCCCGGCGCGAGCACTTCCCGCGCCGCAACCGCGTCATCGCCGGGCTGTCGCTCGGCACCCTGGTGGTGGAAGCCAGCGTGCAGAGCGGCGCCCTGATCACCGCCCGGCTGGCCGCCGAGGCCGGGCGCGAGGTGTTCGCCCTGCCGGGCTCCATCCACAACCCGCTGGCGCGCGGCTGCCACCGCCTGATCCGCGACGGCGCCGCCCTGGTGGAGACCACCGACGAAGTGCTCGGGGCGCTGGCCCCGGTGGCCGCCGAGCTGGCCGACGCCTTGCGCGCCCGGCTGCAATTGCCCGCCGCGGCGGCGCCGGCGGCCGAACCCGCGCCGCCCCGGGATCCGGACCACGCCCGGCTCTGGGAGGCGCTTGGCCACGACCCGGCCGGCATCGACCAGCTGGCCGCGCGCACAGGGTTGACGGTCGATGCCCTGTCCTCCATGCTGCTGCTCATGGAGCTCGAGGGCCGCGTCACCGCGGCACATGGCCGGTACGCCAGGGCCGTCGAAGCGACGGCATCGGGACCGGGCTCCCCTCCGCAAATCCCCCCTGGCGCGGGCCGGCGACGCCCCGCGCGGCGAGAGGCTGGATGAAAGAGACCATACTGGACGTCCTGCTGTACCTGTTCGAACACTTCTTCTACGACGATCCCGACGCCGTCCGCGACCGCGACTCCCTCCAGGCCGGCCTGCTGCAGGCCGGCTTCAGCCCCGCAGAGATCAGCAAGGCCTTCGACTGGCTGGACGTGCTGGCGCGCCAGCTCCCGGCCGCCAGCACCGCCCAGGGCCAGCCCGGCCCGGTGCGCATCTACGTGGACGGCGAGGCCGCCAGGCTGGACCCGGAGGCCCGCGGCTTCCTGATGCTGCTCGAGGCCAACGGCATCCTCGACGCCAACCAGCGCGAGCTGGTGCTGGACCGCGCCATGGCGCTGGACCAGGAGGAGGTGGACCTGGAGGACCTGAAGTGGGTGGTCCTGATGGTGCTCTTCAACCAGCCCGGCTCCGAGGCCGCCTACGCCTGGATGGAGAGCCAGATGTTCGAGGACGGGGGCGAACTGCTGCACTGAGCGCGGCTTGACACCCCGCGTCCCCCTGTGGCCAGACTGGAATAAGGCCGCCCCCGGCCGGGGGGCCGGCCGGCCGTCGGCCGCACCCCACAATCCCCTTTCCCGCCCCGCGCGCGGTTCATGCGCCCAGAGGATCGCCAGGCCATGGCCAGGAACCTGCTCATCGTCGAATCGCCCGCCAAGGCCAAGACCATCAACAAGTACCTGGGCCGGGACTTCCAGGTACTGGCGAGCTACGGCCACGTCCGCGACCTCGTGCCCAAGGAGGGCGCGGTGGAGCCGGAGGCCGGGTTCGCCATGCGCTACGAGGTGATCGACCGCAACCAGCGCCACGTCGACGCCATTGCCCGCGCCGCCCGCGCGGCGGACGCCCTCTACCTCGCCACCGACCCGGACCGCGAGGGCGAGGCCATCTCCTGGCACATCGCCGAGATCCTGCGCGAGCGCGGCCTGCTGGACGACAAGCCACTGTTCCGGGTGGTGTTCACCGAGATCACGCCGCGGGCGATCAAGGAAGCCATGGCCCGCCCGCGCCAGGTCTCGGCCGACCTGGTCAATGCCCAGCAGGCGCGCCGCGCGCTCGACTACCTGGTCGGCTTCAACCTCTCGCCGGTGTTGTGGCGCAAGGTCCAGCGCGGGCTGTCCGCCGGCCGCGTGCAGTCGCCGGCGCTGCGCATGATCGTCGAGCGCGAGGAGGAGATCGAAGCCTTCGTCCCGCGCGAATACTGGAGCGTCGAGGCCGAGTGCGCCCACCCGGACCAGCCCTTCACCGCCCGGCTGGTGAAGCTGGACGGCAGGAAGTTCGAGCAGTTCACCCTCACCAACGAGGGCGACGCCAGCGCGGCGCGGCAGCGGCTGGAGGCCGCCGCCCAGGGCGCGCTGCGGGTGGCCGAGGTCACCAGCCGCGAGCGCAGGCGCCGGCCGCCGGCGCCGTTCATCACCTCGACCCTGCAGCAGGAGGCGGCGCGCAAGCTCGGCTTCTCCACCAGCCGCACCATGCGGGTGGCGCAGAAGCTGTACGAGGGCGTGGCGCTGGGCGACGAGGGCCAGGTCGGCCTGATCAGCTACATGCGTACCGACTCCACCCACCTGTCGCAGGAGGCGGTGGAGGAACTGCGGCAGGTGATCCGGCGCGACTTCGGTGCCCATGCGCTGCCGGCCGCGGCCAACGAATACCGCACCAAGTCCAAGAACGCCCAGGAGGCGCACGAAGCGATCCGCCCCACCTCGCCGCTGCGCACGCCGCAGCAGGTGGCGCGCTACCTGGACGAGGACGGCCGCCGCCTCTACGAGCTGGTCTGGAAGCGCGCCGTGGCCTGCCAGATGATCCCGGCCACGCTCAACACCGTCTCCATCGAGCTCGCCTGCGGCGATGCGCACGCCTTCCGCGCCACCGGCACCACGGTGGTGGACCCCGGCTTCCTCGCGGTCTACGAGGAAGGCACCGACCAGAAGTCGGCCGACGCCGAGGACGAGGGCCGCAAGCTGCCGCCGATGAAGCAGGGCGACCGGGTGCCGCTCGATCGCATCCACGCCGACCAGCACTTCACCGAGCCGCCGCCGCGCTACTCCGAGGCCAGCCTGGTCAAGGCGCTGGAGGAGTACGGCATCGGCCGCCCCTCGACCTACGCCAGCATCATCCAGACCCTGCTCTCGCGCGAATACGTGTACCTGGATTCGCGCCGTTTCCGCCCCACGGACGTCGGCCGCGCGGTGGCGAAGTTCCTTGCCGGCCACTTCACCCGCTACGTGGACTACGACTTCACCGCACGGCTGGAGGACGAGCTCGACGCGGTGAGCCGCGGCGAGGAGGACTGGGTGCCGCTGCTCGAGCGCTTCTGGAAGCCGTTCCGCGAACTGGTGGACGAGAAGATCGAGACCGTGGACCGGTCCGACGCCACCGGTGCGCGCGAGCTCGGCACCGACCCCGCCAGTGGCAAGCCGGTCAGCGTGCGGCTCGGCCGCTACGGGCCGTTCGTGCAGATCGGCAGCAAGGACGACGACGAGAAGCCGCAGTTCGCCTCGCTGCGCACCGGCCAGAGCATGCACACCATCACCCTGCAGGAGGCGCTCAAGCTGTTCGAGCTGCCGCGCACCCTGGGCGAACTCGATGGCGAGCCGCTCACCGCCGGCATCGGCCGCTTCGGGCCGTTCGTGAAGCTGGGCAGCACCTATGCCTCGCTCAAGGCCGGCGAGGACCCGCACACCATCGACTACGAACGCGCGGTGGAGCTGATCCGGGAAAAGCAGGCGCTGATCGCCAACCGCACCATCAAGACCTTCGAGGGCAGCGAGGTGCAGGTGCTGAACGGCCGCTACGGGCCCTACATCACCGACGGCCGCAAGAACGCCCGCATCCCCAAGGAGCGCGAGCCCGCCGACCTGACGCTGGAGGAATGCCTGGCGCTGCTCGCAGCCGCGCCGGAGAAGAAGGGCCGCGGCCGCTTCGCCGCCAGGAAGGCGGCGGCCGGCGACGGCGCCGCGGCGGCGAAGAAGGCCGTGCGCAAGGCACCGGCGAAGAAGACCGCCGGCACGACCGCGAAGAAGACGGCGAAGAAAGCCGCGAAAAAGACCGCCAAGAAGGCCGCAACCAAGACGGCGAAGCAGGCCGCCGCGAAGAAGGCTGCCGCCCGCAAGCCCGCCGCGTCCCCCTAGCGGCGCGCCGCGCGCGATCCCCATGGCCCACCTACAATGGGCCATGGTCCCGGAGCTCGACATCCCCCAGGCCGCCACCCTGCTCCGCTCCGGCGGCGTGGTGGCGTACCCGTCCGAGGCGGTGTGGGGCCTGGGCTGCGATCCCTTCGACGCCGACGCGGTGGCGCGGCTGCTCGCGATCAAACGGCGGCCGGCCGCCAAGGGCCTGATCCTGCTCGCCGCCTCCTGGGCCCTGCTGGAACCGCTGCTGGAACCCTGGCGGCTGCCCCGCGAGCGGCTCGAGCACGTGCTGGAGACCTGGCCCGGCCCGCATACCTGGCTGATGCCCTGCGTCGCCGCCATCCCCGCCTGGTTGCGCGGCGGCCACGACAGCCTCGCCGTGCGGGTCAGCGCCCACCCGCAGGCGGCGGCGCTGTCCAGTGCCTTCGGCGGCCCGATCGTCTCCACCAGCGCCAACGTGACCGGTGCCCCCGCCCCGCACCGCCGCGAGGATCTCGATCCCGCCCTGCTGGCCGCCACCGACGGACTGGTCCCCGGCGACACCGGGCACCTCCCCGCGCCCACGCCGATCCGCGACGCCGCCACCGGCGCGTTCGTGCGCGCCTGAGCGGCGCGCAGGCCGGTCACGCAACGCGCCCCGCTGCGTCGCTTTGCTAGCATGCCGCCCACGATTCGGGGAGAACCCACATGCGCAAGATCCTGCCGCTGGTGCTGATCGCGGTCGGCGCCACCGCCCTGTTCGCCTGGACGGTGCTCGAACACGACGGCGGCGAGTCCGCCAGTGACGCGCCGCTGGCCTGGGCCCCGGCCGACACGCCCTATGCGATGGGCCAGGACCAGCCGTTCCCGGAGGCGCTCGCCAACCAGTGGGTGGACCGCGCCGACCCGGCGATTCCGGTGTACGTCCGCAACCTGCGCCAGTTCTCGCGCCTGGCGGCGGAGCGGCCGGACGCCGGCCTGGCACCGCGGCTGCTGGATGCGCTGGCCGACGAGCTCGACGGCCGCCGGACCCGTGAGGTGCTGGCGGCCGCCGGCCTGGCCCCGACCTCGCGCATGGCGCTCTACGGACTCGGCCTGGTGCCGGTGCTGCGCA
>Ga0079224_100004742_pt1 | contig 17691 bp, 15 predicted proteins | sample Stecom2015_FD_80414 | JGI IMG/M metagenome (GOLD analysis project Ga0079224, IMG submission 80414) | Agricultural soil microbial communities from Utah to study Nitrogen management - Steer compost 2015 | ecosystem: Environmental > Terrestrial > Soil > Agricultural land | place: USA: Utah...
CCGCGCGCCGGAATCTTTAGATAGCTCAACTTCGAAGCCGGTTCTCAGTTCAGAACGAGCGCGAAGCGGCCCGTCTCGTCGCCGTGCCGGTACGTGCCGGTGTAGCGCCGATTGGTCCACGAGCCGAGGTTCTCGAGCCGGCCTTCGGCGACCCACAGCGCCGTGCCGTCGTCCTTCGGCATCTCCGCCTCGATCGTCATCGTCCAGGTGTCGTAGTCGATGTCCGCGCGGGCGATGGGGACCGCGTTGCGGCCGGGGTTGATCACCCCGACGAGCTGCCGGTTCTCCCAGTCGAGCAGCAGCAGGATCCGGTTGCGGTCCGCCTCGCTCGTCCCCCAGTAGCCGATCCACGAACCCTTCGCGGGATGACCGACCTGTGCGAGCGCCGGCATCGCGGCGGCGGCAAGCAGCGCGAGGCAGGCGCTGCGCAACCTCGTTGAGTTCATTCGTCGCTCCGTGTGGCTTGTGTCGCTGGTCCGCGGCCGGACTATACCATCGGCGCCGGCACGGACCGTACCTCTTCCGGACGCAAGAGGGCCCGGCATCCGGGCGCCTGGCCGGAGATAATGCGAACCCGGATCAGGAACTGGGCGTCCCCATGCTCGTCGATCTCGTCATCGTTTTCGGCCTCATCCTGCTGAACGGGCTGTTCGCCATGTCGGAGCTCGCGGTCGTCTCGTCGCGCAAGAGCCGGCTGCAGAGCCTCGCCCGGCGGGGCGTCCGCGGGGCCCGCACGGCGCTGAAGCTCGCCGAGGAGCCGACGGCGTTCCTGTCGACGGTGCAGATCGGCATCACGCTCGTCGGGATCCTCGCCGGCGCGTTCAGCGGCGTCGCGCTCGGCGAGGAGGTCGCGGACTGGCTCGGGCGCTGGCAGCCGATCGCGCCCTACGCCGACCCGATCGCGATCGGCACGATCGTCGTCGCGATCACGTACGTCACGTTGATCGTCGGCGAGCTCGTTCCGAAGCGGGTCGCTCTGCGCCGTCCCGAGCGGATCGCGGTCGTCGTCGCGCCGCCGATGCAGACGCTGTCCCGGATCGCAGGGCCGCTCGTGTTCGTGCTGAAGCATTCGACGGAGGGCGTCATGCGGCTCCTGCATCTCGGCGGCGGACAGGAGTCCCCCGTGACGGAGGAGGAGGTCCGGATGCTGATCGCCGAGGGGACCCGGGCGGGCGTCTTCCTGGCCACGGAGCGCGAGATGATCGAGGGCGTGCTGCGGCTCGCCGATCGGCGGGTGCGCGCCATCATGACGCCCCGCCAGGAGGTCGTGTGGCTCGACGTGGACGCGTCGCCCGAGGAAATCGCGGAGACGCTCGCCGAGCATCACATGCCGCGCTATCCGGTGTGCCGGGAGACGATCGACAACCCGGTCGGGGTCGTCGACGTCAACGACATCGCCGCCGCGCTCCTGAAAGGCAAGAGCGTGCGGCTCGCCGACCTGATCGTTCCGCCGCTCGTGGTTCCCGAAGGCGTATACGTGCTGAACCTCCTCGAAATGTTCCGGACCGAGGGTGCGCAGATGGCGATCATCGTCGACGAGTACGGCGCCACGGAGGGGATCGTGACGCTCGCGGACATCCTCGAGGCCATCACCGGAGAGCTGCCCGAGCCGGGCGAGGAGCCCGAGCTCGAGCTCGTGCAGCGCAGCGACGGATCCTGGATCGTCGACGGTGCCTATCCGATCGACGAGTTCGAGGATCGGCTCCGGCTGCGGGGGCTGCGTGACGACGGCGATTACGACACCGTGGCGGGCTTCGCGCTGCACCGCCTCCAGCGGCTGCCGGAGGTCGGCGACAGCTTCACGACGCCGAGCGGCCGCTTCGAGATTCTCGACATGGACGGGAAGAGGATTGACAAGGTGCTGTTCGTGCCGAACCCCGAGGTCCCGCCCGGCTAGCGCTCTTCCTCGATCCGGCGCAGCGCCTCGGCGGCGAGCTTCGGGTCCGCGTTAAGGGCCCGCGTGATCCGAGCGTACTTCTGCTGCGACCAGCCGTGCTTCTCGAGCACGGCGAGGGTGTCGGCCTGCAGGCGCGCCTGAATCTCCTGCGCCTCCTCCGCGGATTCCGCGTGCGAGATGGCCTGCTCGTAGCGCTGCGCCTCGCGCTCGATGCCGACGTAGATCTTCGCGAACGTCTCGATGTCCTCGTCCGTGACCGTGGCGTCCTCGCCCGCGACGACGGCGAGCGCCGCTGCGGCCCACAGCGCGGCGGCGCCCGCGCGCGCCTTCGATCGAGCTTTCGCCCCGAAGCGCACGCTCGTCAGTCCTCTTCGGGTATCCAGATGCCGCGGTCGCAGCGCAGCACGGTCGAGCCGCTGCGGATCATTTCGCCATGCGAGAAGGTGCGTCCGTTGAAATAGCAGAGCGCGTCGCCGGCGACCGCCTCGCGCAGCGCCTCCGTGTCTTCGTCCATTTCCCACGCGATCGGCGAGCTCTTCAGCTCCGGGTCCTGCGCCCCGAGGTCCTCGGGTTTCCTCGCCATCGCTCCTCCCGTTATTCGCCCAAGCCCGAATTGCTGGTCAGGGTGCAAGTTCCATGCCCCGTGGCATGAAGCTTGCTCGACGTGCCCGGCCCCGACCCGGAGAACGCGATGACCGAGCCAGAGCGGACGACCGGCCCTTCGTGCTGGGTCGCGACGACCACCGAGCAGGCAGGCTATGCGCCGCTCGCCGGCGACGGCCGCGCGCAGGTCGTCGTGATCGGGGCGGGTATCGTGGGCGTCAGCACGGCGCTGATGCTTGCGCGCGCCGGCCGCGACGTGATGCTGCTCGACGCGGCACGCGTCGGCCGCGCAGTGACCGGCGGCAGCACGGCGAAAGTCACGTCGCAGCACGGGCTGATCTACCACGAGCTCGAGTCGCGCCATGGGCGCGAAGCGGCGGAGCGCTATGCGCGCTCGAACGAGGCCGGCCGCGAATGGATCGCGAGGCAGGTCGAGATGCTCGGCATCGACTGCGATTTGGAGTCGTGCCCGGCCTACGTCTACGCGGCGGGCGACGAGCAGGCGCGGGCCGTCGAGCGCGAGGTCGAGTCGGCGCTGCGGGTGGGGCTGCCGGCGAGCCTCGTGCGGGACCTCGGCGGCCTGCCGTTCGCCGTGCGCGCCGCGGTGCGCTTCGACCGCCAGGCGCAGTTCCATCCGGTCCGCTACGTCGCCGCGCTCGCCGCCGAGCTCGCGGCGCTCGGCGGACGGATCCACGAGTCGACCCGCGTGCTCGACGTCGAGGGCGGCCGGCCGCTCGAGGTCGTCACCGGCAACGGCCGCATTCGGGCCGATGACGTCGTCATCGCGACGAACCTGCCGTTCCTCGATCGCGGCGGATACTTCGCCCGCGCGTTCCCGTATCGGCACATGGCGATCGCGTCGCCGGTGCCGGACGGACGCGTGCCGGCCGGCATGTACCTCGGCGCGGACCCGCCGACGCGCTCGTTCCGCACGGCGCCGTGGGCCGCGGGCGAGCGGCTGCTGGTCGTCATCGGCGAGGCCTTCCCGACCGGCAACGCGGACACCGTGCAGCGGCTCGCGGAGGTCGAGGACTTTGCTCGCCGGCACTTCGGGATCGACGCGCCGCGCTTTCGCTGGGGCAATCAGGACTACTACGCCGCCGACCGTATCCCGTACGTCGGGCCGATTCTGCCCGGCATGCGGAGAATCCGCGTCGCGACCGGGTTCAGCGCGTGGGGGATCACGACGGGCACGGCCGCCGCGATGATCCTGACCGACTCGATCGCTGGCCGGGAAAACGACTGGGCGCCGCTGTACGACTCGCGTCGCGTTGGCTGGCGCGGCGGCGCGCGCCCGCTCGTGCGCAAGAACATCGCGGTCGCGACGAGCTGGCTCGCGGAGAGAATCGAGCAGGCGCCGCCCCGCGAGCCCGGCTCGCTGAGGCGAGGCGAGGGCGCGATCGTGCGCGTCGAGGACAAGGCCGCCGCGGCCTTCCGGGACAGCGACGGCACGCTGCGCGTATTCGATGCGAGGTGCACGCACATGGGCTGCAGGCTGCGCTGGAACGCGGCCGAGCGAAGCTTCGACTGCCACTGTCACGGCTCGCGCTTCGACGTCCGCGGGGAGGTCCTGAACGGTCCCGCGCTGCATCCGCTGCGGCCGCTCGAGCCAACGCGCACGGAGCCTTCGCGATGAGACGGCCGGCGATAGGCGACGGATGAGGCCGCGGCTTGCGTGGGCCGCCGCGGTGGCGCTCGCCGCCGCCTGCATGCACGAGCCCGTCCGCTTCGCGTCCGGCAACGGGCTCGCCGCCGCCGTCGCGACGCTCGAGCTCCCGCCGGATGCGGCGGTGCTGGTCGGCAGCGGCGACATCGCCGACTGCGAGGCGCCGACGGGCGCCGAAGCAACGGGCGAGCTGATCGGCCTCGTCCTCGAGCGCGCGCCGGATGCCGTCGTGTTCACGACCGGCGATCATGCGTATCCGGACGGCACGCCCGAGCAGTTCGCCGAGTGCTATGCGCCGCGGTGGGGCGCGTTCAACGCGCGCACGAGACCGAGCCCCGGCAACCACGACTACGAGACCCCGGGCGCGGCCGGCTACTTCGGCTACTTCGACGTGTTCTCGATGACGCCGGGCGCGCGGCCGACCGGCTACTACGCGTTCGAGCACGGCACCTGGCTGATCGTCGTGCTGAACAGCCTCCTCGCCGTCGAGCCCGAGAGCGTGCAGGTCCGCTGGCTCGATGGCCTGCTTGCCGCGCGGGCGCCGGCCTGCGTGCTCGCGATCTGGCACCATCCGCTCAGGAGCTCGGGGTTTCACGGCTACCTGCCGTGGGACGCGGGCCGCGATACCCGCGCGTTCTGGGACGTGCTCCTGCGCCACGGCGCTGACGTCGTGCTGAACGGGCACGATCACCTGTACGAGCGTTTCACGAAGCTCGACGCGCGCGGCCGTCCGGACGACCGGGGGCTGCGCCAGTTCACGGTCGGGACCGGCGGCGCGGGGCTGCACCCGATCGTGCGGCAGAGGGCGGGCAGCGAGTTCCTGACGAACGACGTCTACGGCGTGCTCGTCCTGACGCTGCGGCCCGGTCGCTACGACTGGGCGTTCGTCGGCGTAGACGGCGTCGTCCACGACCGGAGCGAGACGTCCGTCTCATGCTGATTCGCGGCGGCGGCGCCCGAAAGCGGGTGTCGCCGCCGCGTCAGGACCGGCGGCGGAAATCGCTGCCCGGCGTATCGTCAGGCTCGTCGTCCGGAATCTCGTCGGGATCCTCGATCGGCACCTCGTCCGGGGCCGGGGGAGGGGACTGGGGCGGCTCGGGAGGCCACTCGGGCGGTTCTGCCGGCGGCGGGACGTCGCCCGGGGGGATCCACTCCGCGCGCGCGGCCCGCGCGATGCGCGAGGCGGCCGTCGGCACGCCCGCGGACGCCGGCGGTTCCCGCACCCCGCCGGGGATGCGCGCGCCGCCGACGGCCGGCACGCGCCGCGCGGCGGGCGCAGCCGGATGCGGACGCCCCGCGCCGACCTTCTGCATGGTCGGCCCGGTCCGCGACGGGCGGCGGGGTGTGCTGGGTCCGCGGCGATTCTTGCGCATGCCACAAGTCTAGGCTTCGCGCCGGCCAAGGCCAGTGGCGGCGACTGCGGAGGGGGCGGCCGGCGCCGCGGCTGCCCCCTCCGCGGTGCGCATCTTGTCCTCGGTTGGAACGACTCTTGAATGCGCCGGCACCGATGCAAGCACCGCTCCGGACGAGGTCCCGATGAAGCCGCAGCCGTTCGCGGCGGCCGCCGTCGCGCTCGTCGCCATGGGCTGCGAAGACGGTGCGAGCGTGCTGCAGGCTCAGGAGAGCGAGCGGGGCTCGGCGCTGTTCGTCCTCGGCGACAGCCTGTCCGACACCGGTAACGCGGCCGCGGTGGCCGACTACCTGCTCGGACAGCCGATGTACCCGGAGGCGACGATCGGGCTGTGCCATCCGGGCGAGCGCCTGCTGCTCGACCGCGACTGCGCCGACATCGTCTATCTGCGCAGCCGGGTCAGCGACGGGCCCGTCGCCGTCGAGCATCTCGCCGCCTACCTCGGCGTGCAGCTCGAGCCGTCGTTCCACACGGTGCCGGACCGCCCGGTCGTCGGCACGAACTACGCCGTTGCCGGCGCGAAGGCGCGGGGCTCGACGCCGCGCGATCTAACGGATCAGGTCGAGAGGCTGCTCGCCGATCACGGTGCGTCATTGCCCGCGGGCGCCATCGCCGTGCTGATGATCGGCGGCAACGATGCGATCGACGCGCTGCAGGCGGCCGCGCTGCCGGCGCTCGACGAGCCCGGTGCGGCGCTGCCCGATCAAGCTCAGGGGCCGCGGACGGATCCGCCCGCCGGGCAGGCCGATCCGGCGCGGATCGTCGCCGAGGCGGTCGACGGCATCGTCACGGCCGCGAGCCGCCTGCTCGATGCGGGCGCCTGCGTCGTCGTCGCGAACGTGCCGAATCTCGCGCGGCTCCCCGCCGTCGGCGAGACCGCGGAGCTCGACGGCCTCGACGTCGCCGCCGCGATGACGGCGGCGGAGGAGACCGCGACCGGCTTCGACAGCGAGCTCGCGGAGGGGCTCGCCGCGCTCGCCGCCTCGCATTCGGCCGGCGCGTCGCTCGTGCCGTTCGACCTCGGCGGCGCCTTCGCGGCCGCGCTGGAGGCGTTCACGGCCGCGGGCGCGAACGTCACGGAGGCCTGCTTCGACAGCGAGGGCTACACCGCGTCCGCGCTCGGCGAGCGCAGGTTCCATCCGGCCTGCGAGCCGACGCCCGGCGACGCGCCGGAATTCGAGGGCTTCTTCTTCTGGGACGGGATTCATCCGACCGGCGCCGCGCATGCCGCGCTCGGGGACGCGCTCGTCCAGGCCTACGAGGCGGGGTGCCGCGGCGCGGCGCCCGCGGCTTAGTTCGGCGCGCCCGCCTCGCGGAGCTTGCGCAGGATCCGATCCTCGAGCCACTGCCTGCTCCACCAGTCGATCGGCGTGACCGCTTGACCGGCGAGCAGCATCGTGAAATGCAGGTGGTCCCCGCCCGCGAGCCCCGTTGCGCCCGTCCGTCCGATCCCCTGATCGAGCTCGACCACGTCGCCGACCGCCACCTCGAGCGACGAGAGGTGGGCGTACAGCGACTGCAGACCCATGCCGTGGTCGATGATCACGCAGTTGCCGTAAATCCCGAGCCAGCCGGCGAACACGACGCGGCCTCGATTCGCGGCCAGCACGGGGGCGGCGGCGGTCGACGCGAGGTCGAAGCCGAGGTGGACCTGATGGTCGACCTCGCGGCCGTCGTACACGTACGTGCGCTGGTCGGCGAAGCCGGCCTCGACGGCCGTGTTGATGAGCTGCTTGAACGGGCCTTGCCAGAGAATCTCCGGGCTCGTGTCCGCGGCGAGGGCCGCGATCGCGTCGTTGTTCATCCGGCGCAGGTCCCGGTTGATGCGCAGGTACGACGCGAGCAGGTCCGACGGGTCCTCGACGTCGAGCTCCGTGGAGTTCTGCAGGATCGCGGGCACGACGCGCGCCAGGAAGCGGTCGTCGAGCGAGATCCGGCTCTGGCGGAATTGCTTCGGAAACACCCGGTAGTCGAACACGGCGGTCGACTCGTTGCCGTACGCGTCCCGAGCGAAGATCTGAATCGGCGTGTCCACGGGCTGGTTCCAGAGCAGCGCGAAGAACGCGACGCGCAGGGCGGGATCGGACGTCTCGATGCCCGCGCCCGCCGCCGGGAATCCGGGGTACTCGATGTCGCCGACGCGCACGCCGGACTCGACGTCGGCCGGCGCCGCGCGGTAGACGACCAGCTCGGATCCGCCGTGGTTGATGTAATGGAACGACGACAGGACGGCGATCTGCGGCGGCGTCAGGCGCACGTCGAACTCGCGGCTCGCGACCGTCTCCGCTTCCCGGTATCCGAACAGGACGGGCCGTGCGGCGGTGACGACGACGGACGCGGGTCCCGCGCGCAGCTCCGGCACGTCCCGCTTGCCGAGCGGCCTCGACAGCACGACCCGGTTGTCCGACACGCGGTCGAGCGCCGAGACGTCGCCGGCTGACAGCGCGAACAGCGGCGTCCGGACGCCTTCCTGCTCGACGTGCACCTCGAGGCGCGTAAGGGCGCCTCCCGGCGTATCGACCGCGACGGACAAGCGGCCCGTCTGACCGACAATGGCAGGCTCCGTGATCTCGACGACCGGACCTTCCGCTCGGCCGGCCATGACCCACGCGCCGGCCGCCACGAACACGGCGAGCGCAAAAACGATGGCAATGGTTCGCATGCGCGTGATTGTAAGGACCGCCGCGCGGAAATCCACGCGAAACAGCGGGCGCGCTTCGCCCGCAGGCTCGTTTGTCGCGTTCCGCAGACGAGTTGCACAGTAAACACCCGGGGACGAGAATGCTTAGCGAATCTATCATTCCCGCCGGCTGTCATTTCTCCGGGCCTTGGTTTAGAATATGTCAAATTGATAAGAATAACGAGAGCAGGGGCAGCAGTGGTCTCGAATGAGCCGGTCTTCTCCCTCGACTGGGCGCCCGACGCCGTCATCGTCACCGATCTCGACGGATCCATGCTGCACGTCAATCCTCGCGCGGAGGATCTCTTCGGCTATCGCAAGGACGAGCTGATCGACAAGCCGCTCGAGCTGCTGATTCCGGAAGGGCTGTGGAGCGCGGCGCTCGAGTCGTCGCCGCTGCAGCAGGCCAGCCGCATCGTCGTGTGCGCCCACCGCGACGGCACGCGCTTCCGCGGCACGGCGCGCTGGCGCCCGGCGCCGGCGGGGCGGGGAGAGTTCGTCGTGTTCTCGATCCGGGACCTCGACGGCGAGGACGAGCCCGTCGGCGGGGACGGGACGCCTGCCGCCGACGAAGGCGGCCAGGTGGGCCTGCTGGCCTTGTTCGCGCACGACGTGCGCGAGTCGCTGCAGGCGGTTCAGTACGTGTGCGACGCGCTGCGCGCCCGCGCGCCCGCCGAGGCGGGCACCGTCGCCGAGATCATCGGCTCGGTGTGCCGTCTCCTCGAGCGGGTCACGGCCTTCTCGAACGCCAAGGCGATCGAGCCGCACGTCGAGCCGTGCAGCCTCGGCGAGCTGCTCGGTACCCTCGGGCGGGAGCTGCGGCCTCTCGCGGAGCGCAAGGGCTTGCGGCTGTCGATCAACGGCGTCGAGGACGCGGTGGCCACCGATCCCGTGCTGTTGCGCGAGCTGCTGCACAACCTCCTGACCAACGCGATCCGCTACACGGACTCGGGGCGGGTAGACGTGCGCTGCGCGGCAAGCCCCGCGCACGTGCGCGTCGAGATCGCCGATACCGGCGCCGGGATCGAGCACGAGCGGCTCGCGGCGATGCGCGCCGGCGCGGCCGATCGGTCCCCGAGCGGGACCGCCGAAGCCGCCGACGCGCCGGAAACGTCGGAAGGCCGCGGCCTCGGCCTCGCGATCGTGCAGCAGCTCGCGCAGCTGCTCGAGTGCACGCTCGAGGTCGAGTCAGCGCCCGGCCGCGGGTCCCGCTTCGCCGTGATCGTGCCGCGCAGCCTCGACGGGGGACCTGTGCCGCTGCGGCGCGGCGACTGAAGGAGCTCCGCGCGGTCGGATCGCCGCGGCGGGCGACGTCACTCCCGGCCGCAGGTCTGCGCGATCAGCCCGTTGATTGCTTCGATCGACACGGGTTTCACCAGATGCGCGTTGAATCCCGCCTCGCGCGTCCGGCGGCGATCCGACGGCTGCCCCCAGCCCGTGATGGCATAGATCGGCACGTTTCGGCCCCATGCGCGCTGCCTGATCCGCCGGCACGCTTCGTAGCCGTCGAGGCGCGGCATGCCGATGTCGAGCAGGATGAGGTCGGGGCGGAAGCGCTCGGCGACCTCGATCGCCTCGAGACCGTCGACGGCCGTCCGGACTTCGTGACCGATCACGCCGAGAATCTCGGCCATCGCGGCGGCGGCGTCGGCGTTGTCGTCGGCGACCAGAATCTTGCACGCGCTCGTGCGTGTCCCGCTGCCGTTCGTGTGCGGCGCTTCGGTCCGTGACACCGACAGCGGCAGCCGGATGACGAACTCGCTGCCGCGATTCCTGCCGGGGCTCGCCGCCGTGATCGTGCCGCCGTGCAGCTCGATGAGGCGGCGCGCGACGGCCAGCCCGATCCCGAGGCCGCGCCTCGGCTCGCCGGCGCGCGGCTCGCCCTGCGTGAACATGTCGAACACACGCGGCAGGAGGCTCGGATCGAGGCCGATGCCGTCGTCGATGATGCGCACGAGCGCCTCGTTGCCGCTCGTCGCCACCGTGATGTCGATGTTTCCGCCCGGGCTCGTGTACTGCGCCGCGTTCGTCAGCACGTTCGACACGGCCTGCACGAGCCGCGCCTGGTCGCCGTGCAGCGGAACCGGCGTCCTCGGCATGTGCACGTTCAGCGTGTGACGCGCGGCATCGACGAGGGGCCGCACGCTCTCCACCGCGCTTGCGATGGCCGTGCGCAGGTCGAGCGGGCCGCGCTTCAGCTCGAGCGTGCCGCGGCTGATGCGGCCCACGTCGAGCAGGTCGTCGACGAGCCTGACCAGCTGCTTGAGCTGCCGTTCGATGATCGCGCGCGCATGCGGCAGCGACATCGGGTTGCTGTCGGCGTAAGCGAGCAGCTCGGCGGCGCTGCGGATCGGCGCAAGCGGATTGCGCAGCTCGTGTGCGAGCATCGCGAGGAACTCGTTCCTGCGCTCTTCGTCCTCGTTGCGGACCTGCGCGCTGTCCCGCAGCGCGGCGACGGTGAGGCCGGCGGAGACGAGCCCCGCCGCCGAGATCAGGAATGCTCGATACTGGTCGTCGAGCAGCCGCCGCTTCGCGAGCCCGACGACGAGATACGCCTCACGAAGATCGGGCGCCCGGCACGACAGCGGCAGCACCGCGGCTTCGTCCGCATGCGCGCCGCCGGCAATGCTCGGCGGGAGCTTGCGTACGCGCCGCAGCGGCTCGCCGCCTTCCGTCGGCTCGAGAGGCCAGGGCGACGCGCTGCGGGCGAACGCGGTTTCGATGTCCTTCGGCAGCGACCCGGCCGAGCCCGCGAGCGATACGCGCTCGGCCTCGTCGACCAGATAGATCAGCGCGAACGGAATGTCCCCGACGTCGGATGCCACTGCGGCCGCCGACCATTCGCACGCTCGGCGAAGCGAGTCGGCCTTGGCCACGTCGTTGAGCTTGGCGAGCGCGGCGAGGCGCTGGCGGGCGATCACGGCCGCCGTGCGGTCCGCGGCCGTTCCGAACACGCCCACTGCAGAGCCCCACTCGTCGCGGATCGGCGTCAACGCGAACGAGCAGTAGATCTCGCGCTCGCGTCCTCGTTGTCCGATGACGATTCGGCGCTCGTCGGCGGAGACGGCTCTGTTCGAATCGATGACCTCGCAGACCTCCGCGCCGATCGCGTCCCAGATCTTCTCGCTGATCTCGGCCGCCGGCCGGCCGAACGAGCGTTGGCGGCCCAGGAGGCGGGCGCAGGCGTCGTTGTGCAGATAGACCAGCTCGGGCCCCCACCAGAGGAAGCTCGGTGCCGGGCTCGCCAGCATCAGGCGCAGCGGCAGCTTCAGGCTTTCCGGCCACGTCTCCGCCGGCCCGAGCGACGTCGCCGACCAGTCGCGGGAGTTCATGAGCCGGCCCGACCGACTGCCGGAGTCGAAGATACTCCCGGCCTTCGGGGCGGGCTCGGCTGCGGAAATGCGCGCCGAGCGACATGCCGCCGCTCGACTTCCGGATCTGTGCATGATGTGGGTGTCGAAGTCGAGCTTTGCGTGCAACTGAAGCAAGTTGCATGCCAGATGCTAACGAAATGGCGTCGTTGGAACGGCCCGACACGCAACGATCGAACAAGCAGCGGGCTGTGTTGCCCGGACAACCCCGAGGTGCGCCGTCCGGCAACGCCCGAGCCGAACCCGCCGGCAACGAGGCATACTTCTTGCCTTATACGCCAATTCCTGCCCAACACGAGAAATCGGGGGATCGGCTAGATGGCACAGCGCGTTGAAGCGATGCAGTCGCAGGACCATGAGGCCCGGGCGGCGCTCCTGCGCCGAATGGATGCGTACTGGCGGGCGGCGAACTATCTATCCGCCGGCCAGATCTACCTGCTCGACAACCCGTTGCTGCGCGAGCCGCTGCGGCTCGAGCACGTGAAGCCGCGGCTGCTCGGCCACTGGGGCACGACGCCGGGGCTCAACCTGATCTACGTCCATTTGAATCGGATCATTCGCGAGCGCGATGTGAACATGATCTTCGTGACGGGCCCGGGGCACGGGGGGCCCGCGCTCGTGGCGAACACGTGGCTCGAAGGCACGTACAGCGAGCTTTACCCGGAGGTGTCGCTCGACGAGGAGGGCATGCGGCGGCTGTTCCGGCAGTTCTCGTTCCCCGGCGGGGTTCCGAGCCACACGGCGCCCGAGACGCCCGGCTCGATCAACGAGGGCGGCGAGCTCGGCTACTCGCTCGCGCATGCGTTCGGCGCCGTGTTCGACAATCCGGACCTCATTGCCGCCTGCGTCATCGGGGACGGCGAGGCGGAGACCGCCACGCTCGCGACGAGCTGGCACTCGAACAAGTTCCTGAACCCCGCGACGGACGGCGCCGTGCTGCCGATCCTGCATCTGAACGGCTGGAAGATCGCGAATCCGACCGTCTTCGCGCGCATGCCGAGACGAGAGCTCGAGGAGCTTTTCAAAGGGTACGGCTACGAGCCGTTCTTCGTGGAAGGGGACGATCCGGGTCTCGTGCACGAGGAGCTGGCGGGCGCGCTCGACCGGCTGTTCGATCGCATCGCGGAGATCCAGTTCGAGGCGCGTAACGGACGCGCCGGCCAAAGGCCGATATGGCCGATGCTCGTGCTGCGCACGCCGAAGGGCTGGACGGGACCCGAATTTGTCGACGGCAGCCGGGTCGAGGGCACGTGGCGCTCGCATCAGGTGCCGCTCGCCGGCCTGCGCGAGGATCCGAGCCACCTCGCGCAGCTCGAGGAGTGGATGCGCAGCTACCGGCCGAACGAGCTCTTCGACGACAACGGCGTCCCGCGGCCCGAGCTGCGCGAGCTCGCGCCCGAGGGGCCGCGGCGCATGGGCGCGAATCCGCACGCGAACGGCGGCCTGCTGCTCAAGGATCTGCGCCTGCCCGATTTCAAGCGCTACGCGGTCGACGTGCCGGAGCCCGGCGTCACGCGGGCGGAGGCCACGCGGGTGCTCGGCCGCTATCTGCGCGATGTGATGAAGCGCAACCTCGAGACGCGCAACTTTCTCGTTTTCGGTCCGGACGAGACGGCGTCGAATCGCCTGGATGCGATCTACGAGGTGACGTCGAAGCGCTACATAGGCGAGCTCCATCCGGACGACGAGGATCTGTCGCCGGACGGCCGCGTGTTCGAGGTGCTTTCCGAGAATCTGTGCCAGGGGTGGCTGGAAGGGTATCTCCTGACAGGCCGGCACGGCTTCTTCTCGTGCTACGAAGCGTTCATTCACATCGTCGATTCGATGTTCAATCAGCACGCGAAGTGGCTCAAGGTGGCGAAGGAGATCCCGTGGCGGCAGCCGATCGCGTCGCTGAACTATCTGCTGACGTCACACGTATGGCGGCAGGATCACAACGGCTTCAGCCATCAGGACCCCGGCTTCATCGATCACGTGGTGAACAAGAAGGCGGAAATCGTGCGTGTGTATCTGCCGCCGGACGCCAATACGCTGCTCTGCGTGGCCGATCAGTGCCTGCGCTCGCGTAATTTCGTCAACGTGATCGTCGCCGGCAAGCAGCGCCAGCCGCAGTACCTCAGCATGGACGAGGCCATCAAGCATTGCGCTGCCGGGGTCGGTATCTGGCCATGGGCGAGCAACGATCACGGCTCGGAGCCGGACGTGGTGATGGTCTGCTGCGGCGACGTGCCGACCATGGAGACGCTCGCCGCCGTCTCGCTGCTGCGCGAGCTCTTCCCCGACCTCAAGGTCCGCGTGGTGAACGTCGTCGACCTGATGACGCTGCAGCCGGATACCGAGCACCCGCATGGTCTGTCCGATCGGGACTTCGACACGATCTTCACCCGCGACAAGCCGACGATCTTCGCCTATCACGGCTATCCGTGGCTGATCCATCGGCTGACGTACCGGCGCACGAACCACCCTAACCTGCACGTGCGCGGCTACAAGGAGGAGGGCACTACGACGACTCCGTTCGACATGTGCGTGCTGAACGACATCGATCGCTTCAATCTCGTCGCGGACGTCATCGACCGCGTGCCGAAGCTCGGCCCGATGGCGGCCTATGCCAAGCAGGCGATTCGCGACAAGCTGATCGAGCACAAGCAGTACATCTACCGCTACGGCGAGGACATGCCGGAGGTGCGTGAGTGGGTGTGGCGGAATCAGCGGCAGGATTGAGCTTCATCAGCGGCAGGATTGAGCTTCGCGGGCGGCGGGTCCGCAAAGTGATGGTGCCCGGCACCGTCCTTCCTGCTCTTCGCGAGAGAGGCGTCTGAGACCACTTTGGGCACCGACGGCGGACTGCTGCTGGTGTTGAACACCGGCAGCTCCTCCTTGAAGTTCGAGGTCTTTGCCGCGGAAGGCCGCGCGCTGCGGCGCGTCGTCGGTGGAGCGGTACGCGACATCGGCCGGACCCGCTCGAGCTTCGAGTGCGGCGACCGGCGCGAGGAGCTCGACGGGGTAGCGGACGTCTGCGACGCCGCGCGCCGCGCGCTCGCACATCTCTTCGACGACGGAGGCGCGGGGCTGCCGGCCGCGAAGCTCGCGGCGACCGGACACCGCGTCGTGCACGGCGGCGACCGCTTCGTCGCCCCGGTGCGCATCACGCTCTCGGCGTTCGACGCGCTGAAGTCACTCGCGCCGCTCGCGCCGCTGCACAATCCGGCGGCGCTTGCCGTGATGGAGGTCGTCGGCGAGCGCTTCCCGGATCTGCCGATCGTCGCCGTCTTCGACACGGCGTTCTTTCACGCCCTTCCGGAGACCGCACGCTGCTATGCGATCCCGGGCGAGTGGGCGGACGCGCACGCTATACGGCGATACGGCTTCCACGGCATCGCGCATCAGCACCTCGCGGAAGTGCTCGGCGCGAAGCGCGCGGGCCCGCGCGCGGTCACGCTCCACCTCGGGCAGGGCTGCTCCGCGGCCGCGCTGCTCGACGGGCGCCCCGTCGATACGAGCATGGGGTTCACGCCGCTCGAAGGGCTCGTGATGGGCACCCGCAGCGGCGACCTCGATGCGGGTGTGATCCTCCATCTCGCCCGCCAAGGATACGGCTGGAAGACGCTCGAGGACGGGCTGAATCACCGTTCCGGTCTGCTCGGCCTGTCCGGTGTCTCGGACGACGTGCGCGACCTGCTTGCTCGAGAGGCTCAGGGGCACGCGGGCGCGAGGCTTGCGCTCGATGCGTTCTGCATGCGGATCCGCAAGTACGTCGGCGCGTACGCTGCGGTGCTGGGCGGCCTCGACGCGATCGCGTTCGGCGGCGGCATCGGCGAGAACTCGGCGGAGATCCGCGAGCGCGTGCTGCGTCCTCTCGCGTGGCTAGGTGTCGCGCTCGACCAGACGGCCAACGCGCGCTGCACCGGAACCGAGGCGCGCATCTCGGCGGAAGGCTCGCGGGTCAAGGTGTACGTCGTGCCGGTCGACGAGGAGCCGATCATCGCGCGTGCGATGCTGGACGTGCTCGCGGCGGGCTGAGTCACGCTTGCGACGCGATCGGGTCCCGGGGTATGGAACTTGCAGATCCATCGGCTCCTGTTGGGCCGACTTGACGACGGAGCAGGCCGATGGCGGAACGCGTTGACATCGACATCGAGGAGCTCAAGGCGCGCCTCGAGCAGCGTCGCCGCGAGATGTGGGAAGACATTCGCCGCGAGCTCGAGAAGCATGAGGATCAGCAGTTCACGGACCTGATCCAGCAAGGGGCCGACTTCGACGACCGGTCCGTCGGCGATCTCCTCGTCCATCTCAACCTGGCGGAGATCAACCGCGACGTCGACGAGCTGCGCGCGATTGAGTATGCGCTCGCGCGCATCAGAGCCGGCAGCTACGGCATCTGCCAGTCGTGCGGTCAGCAGATCCCGGCAGAGCGCCTGCGTGCGATCCCGGAGACGCCGTTCTGCATCGAGTGTCAGACCCGACTGGAGGAGCAGCGCGACATGCGCACGCCGTCTCTTTGAGAAAGGCGTGCCGTCAGGCGCGCATTGTTCGCAATGCGTGCCTGACATAGTTGCTCTTCTTCCAGAGCAGCTTTACCCGCCTCTGCACGCAATTTCATCGCTCCGATTACAGAAAGCGATGTGGACCCGGTAGGTGTCGACACGGGTCCAGCTCCCGGATTTCGAAGCGAAGCTGCGCTCTTCCCGGGCATGATGCTTGCATCGAAGCGTCCCGCAGTTCTCGGGCTCTCTAAGGCCTGGGCCGCACACGGAGGCACAGCAATGAATCGGACGCCTCGGCCATCGAGCAAGGCGCGGCGCGACGAGGTACGAGCGGATTGACCGCGGCGTCGCGCATCGCGGTCGTCAGAGCACTGCACGGGCTGGGAGACATGCTGTGTGCAGTGCCGGCGTTGCGCGCGCTGCGGCGCGCCCATCGCAGCGCGCACATCTCGCTCATCGGCTTGCCTGCGTGCGCATGGATGCTCGAGCGCTTCGGCTCGCTGCTCGATGCCCTCGTGCCTTTCCCGGGATTTCCCGGCATTCCGGAGCAGCCGCTTGCACCGCGTGCGCTCGCTCGATTCATCGCCGCCGCGCGCGCCCGTCCGTTCGATATCGCGATCCAGATGCACGGCAGCGGCACGGTCAGCAATGCGTTCACGACGATGATGAGGGCGCGCACGGCTGCGGGTCTGTACGAGGCCGCCGGTGAGCGTCCGGTCGGCCGCTTCTTTCCCTATCCGCGGCGCGGCTCGGAGGTGCACCGGTGCCTCTATCTCGCGCGCGCCCTCGATTGCCCCGCCGACGACGACGCCGTCTCGTTTCCGGTAAGGGATGAGGACCGGGCGAAGCTGGCCGAGCACGCGCGTCTGCAGGACCTTCTCGACGAGCGCTTCGTTTGCCTCCACGCGGGTGCCCGCGATCCTGCTCGCCGCTGGCCGTCGAGGCGTTTCGCTGAGGTCGGCGACGCGCTTGCGTCCGCGGGCTATCGCGTGGTCCTGACAGGCACCGCGGCGGAGCGCGCGGCCGCCGACGAGGTCGCGGCGGCCATGCGCCGGCCGGCTCTGAACGCGGCGGGCGAGACATCGCTCGGCGCGGCGGCGGCGCTCCTCGAGCGAGCGGCGCTGCTCGTCACGAACGACACCGGCATCTCGCATCTCGCGGCGGCCGTCGGCACGCCGAGCGTCGTCGTGTTCCTCGCGTCCGACCCGGAGCGTTGGGCGCCTCTCGACCGCGCGCGGCATCGGCCGGTCGTCGCTCGCGGGCTGACGGATCGTCCTCTCGACGGCATGCGGTGCTCCCGGGACCGGATTCCGAGGGTGCAGGACGTGCTCGACGAAGCGTTCGGTGCGATGACGGGAGCTTATGGCCGGTAACCCCGCACGAGGCTTGGAAAGACTGTCCGGCATCGAGGCCGTCGTCGCAGCGTATGCGGGAACGCGCGCGGGACACGCGGCCTTCGAGCGCGCGCTGACCGCGCTCCGGCGGGCGCTCCGCGGCGCGCGCCTGTGGCGGCTCGTCCCGGCCGACGCGCTTCCGGACGGGGCCGGCGGGGACGGCCTGATCGTCTATCCGACTCCGG
>Ga0079224_100004743_pt1 | contig 17690 bp, 14 predicted proteins | sample Stecom2015_FD_80414 | JGI IMG/M metagenome (GOLD analysis project Ga0079224, IMG submission 80414) | Agricultural soil microbial communities from Utah to study Nitrogen management - Steer compost 2015 | ecosystem: Environmental > Terrestrial > Soil > Agricultural land | place: USA: Utah...
ATAGTTGATTGTTATGTCCTTTTCGGCGCTGGGTGCTTATAGGTGCGGATCGAGAGTCAAATTTTCGGGTGTTTTCTGTCGTCTTCAAGTATAAAGAGATACACCTCAAGGGTCGGGAGCTAGTTCATCGCCTGACGATTTGCCCAGTATCGAATGCCTGTGAACATTCATGGTCATCTTCATGGAAGCCGGTCTTTCCTCATTCTCAGTACAGTCCTGACGGCCGACAGCAAGTTCACCCTGATTGAAACCACGGACTTTCCTTTCGCCAGCGCAAAATTGGAGTAGGTCCCGCCGATGTTGGCCCAACAGGAAGGGAGGTCGAGAATGAAGTCTCTAGTTTGGGTTTTGTTAATCGTGCTGGCTGGGGGGATGCTGCTTTGCAGCGCGCCGACGACCGGGTCGCCCGCAGGTGAAACTCCCCCTGCTGAGCCTGTACCGCCGCCGTTAGACACGGGTCTGATTGATCAAATCATCGGAACGAAAGGAGTCGAGCAGCAAGGACAGTACAAAGCGTCCATTCCCCAAACAGATCTTTCGGTTTCAGTCGACCGGTTCCGCATTATTCCCCCAATGGGACTCACTTCCTGGGCCGCCTTTGCCCCTGCTCCGCAAGGGGCCATTGTTATGGGTGATTTGGTCCTGCAAGAAGACGAAATCAAATCCGTTGAGCAAGCTCTGATTGCGTCGGGTCTGGCGGTCTCAGGGCTCCACAACCATTTTGTCCGAGACACACCCAAGACCATGTTCATGCACATCCATGGGGTGGGGCAACTGGCAACGCTTGCCCGAGGAGTTCGCGCCGCCCTGGACAAGGTCAAAGAGCTACGGCAAGCAAAGGGGTTGAGAGCACAATCTTCGGACGGCGTCAACACTACCTTCGATCCTGAGACAATCGATCAAATCGTCGGTCACAAGGGAGAAATGAATTCCGGCATCTACAAGATCACCATCAACCGGCCCGACGTCAAACTCATGGACCATGGAGTCGAGGTGTCCTCTTTCATGGGGTTTAATACGTGGATGGCTTTTCAGGGCACTGCCGAACGGGCTTCCGTGGCGGGTGATTTTGCCATGCTTGAGCACGAGGTGGCACCGGTTATCGAAGCTCTGGTGAAAAACAACATTGAGGTCGTCGCCGTGCACAATCACATGACGACCGAGAAACCCAGGATCTTTTTTCTCCACTTCTGGGGAGTGGGTCCCGTGGAGGAGCTGGCCCGAGGGCTGAAGACAGGACTGGAACAAACCGGCACTTCCGGAAACTTGACAAACTAACAACTCACTTCTGGTTGTCTGTCCGGGCAGAACTTCCGGCCTCCTGGCTTGCCGAATAGTCATTACAAAAAGTCCTGCAGGCGTCTTCAGGCGACCAGGTCGCCGCACAGGGAATCGCCGATTACAAGCACGGCACGTTCAATCTGTGCTGGACGGACGAGCTCAGCTAAAAAAACGGCGCCGCCTGGAGGGAGTAGACGGCGCCGTTCACCGGTGCGATTGACCGGCTTAGAATGTATAGAAGAGGGCGAACTGCATCTGGCGGGCTGGCCTCGTGCTGCCGATACGGCCGTAACTTGCACTGTTTATTGCGGTCGTTGCAGGCCCCCACTGAGTAACATTAAAAACATTGAAGACCTCCAGTCGGAACTCCACATTTTGTTCCTCCGTTACAGGAAAAATCTTCTTCAATGTCATGTTCCAGTTCTTGATGCCTGGATCGTTGATCAATCCCTGTGCAGCAGTCCCCCACCTGCCGAACTCAGATTCGGTAAAGCAGGCAGTATTAAACCACTGAAAACGATCACCCGGCGCATCTCCGATGTCACAACCCGGAACACGATCCGCGTGCTGGCGGCCTGTTCCGGTTCCTGTATTATCTGCCGCCGTGGCCGTCTTCGGTGCACCGGTGGAGTACTCTGTGATCCCGCTGATGACCCATCCTCCTGCAATCGCATTGGCCCATCCGCTCAGGTCGTACCTCAGGCCACTTCCAAAAGGAAACCGATATGACCAGGCAGTAACACTCCGGGCCGTGGGGATGAACTCGGAACGTCCCCGCCAGATGTCATAGAACTTGTAGTGGGGATTCCCGACATCGCTGTCGATTAAACTGCGACTGGTGGTCAGGTTCTTTGCCCACATGAAATTGGACATAAAGGTGAGACCTCTCCACTCACGATTGTTGATCCCGAATGTCACCGAGTTATATTTGGCCGAACCCCAGGGCACCCAACTGTCAATGTTTCCCCATCCGGGGAGGCGTCGACGCTCCTGGAGGGGAACGTCGGCGAGATCACCCTGCGGAAGATCTGCGGGATTCAACTGAACCCACTGACTGTTATGAATGGTGTGTGATCCGAGGTAATCGGCATTAAGCGCCCAATTGGGACCCAGGCGATGCTGAACGCTGAGTGACCACTGGTAAACAGCCGGGGTCGGATACTCTCGCTGCCCGATGATTCGAGCGGCCGGCGGAGGATCATCGTACGCCTGCGGAATTTCAGTGGCCTCGGGGCGCTGGAACATGTTCCTCACCAGAATGGGTGGCAGCTGCTCTGTCCGGTCTGTCTGCTGCCCTCCCTGAAGCGTAAACGGAGGACCTCCCGACTGGTTGTCTGACATCTGGTTGGTGTTGATGTTACCGGCATAAAAGATCCCTCCGGCCGCACGGACAACCGTATCGGGAGTCACCGTGTAAGCAAATCCGATCCGGGGTGCCAGATTGAGGTTGCTGGTCACATACCCCTGCCGCGGAACATCTGGATTCAGTGGAGCTTCCCGACCATACTCTGTCGCTGGATCAAACACATCAAATGGATCTTGCAGGGAGTAGACGAGTCGGCCGTCTCCGCTGAAATCAAAGGTGGTGGCGCTGTTCCTGGGCAGAGTCCAGGGTCGCCAGTATTCGTAGCGAAGCCCCATGTTGAGAGTGAGTTTGGGATGAATCTGCCAGGTATCCTGAAAATACGTTCCAAAATACTTCTGCTGGCCGTGCCAGTCGACGGCTCGGAGCTGAAGGTCAACCAGATTGGCGGCGCCGAGCAGGAAATCGGCCAGCGCCATTCCACCAGTTTCCAGACCCGCAGCAATCTGCGCTTCCTCGCAGACTTCATTGCCTAGAGGACATGCTCGAGAATACGTGTCGAGAAATGCAAAGCGCCCCTTATCGACTGATTGAATCAGATAGTAGAGACGGCGATCGGTCATATGGGCGCCGAATTTGAACGAGTGCTGACCTCTCGTAATGCTGATGTCATCCTTCGCCTGGTAGGTATTCTGCGTAGGATCCCAAACGAATAGACCAGAATCAGCAATATTGAAATTAGTGACGCTAATGCCCGGAGCGCCGCCCAGGGCTGACGCGTTTTGAAGTCCCATCATTCCGGTCACATCAGGCACATCGGTAATCGGGCGACCGATACCCCATTTTGGCCGTGAATAAGAGACGGACAGGTCGTTGACAATGGTCGGGCTGATGACCTGGTTCCAGTTAACGACCACGCTCTTCGAAGAAGCGGGCGTGCTCTCACCATCCAGCGGTGGGAGAAGACCTTGATTCTGTGCCTTCCGTTCGCCGAATGTATACCGACCGTAAACCAGCGTATTCTCACTCTTTTGCCAATCGATACGGACCGTGTACTGATTTTCATCCATCTCCGTACGGTTGAGTCCGGAATACTGCGGAATACCGTCAATCACTGTATTGGGCTCCGGCGTAAAGGGCAGCAGAATCTGAATCGCCGGATCCAGTAATTCACTCGGGATTCGGTTGTTGGGGAAAGGACGTCTCAACCCCGTGTCCGGATCAAAATCAAAAGGATTGTAGATTGGCAGGGGATCGCCCAGTTCTCCACCCGGTTCGAAGAAGCGTGTTTGCGAGAGGTCTCCGCTCCTTTCTGCTGCGGTAGGTGTCCGCGTATTTCCCTGCACTGCTTGGCGGAGCCGTGATCCCTCGTAGTTTGCAAAAAATAGCAACTTGTCTCGAATGACCGGCCCTCCCAGCGTGGCACCGAACTTATTACGTTTGTATTCGGGAAGCTCGCGTTCGGCCAGGTTGGTAAAGAAACCGTTAGCATCCAGGTTGTCGTTGCGGTGTTCCCAGAAGACTTCACCGTCGAACTGATTGCTACCACTCTTGGTGATGACGTTGACTGCGTTCGACCCATAACCGAACTCGGCGTTAGCACTGGCAGTCTGCAATCGCAATTCCTTGATGGTGGAGGCAGATTGGATAACGACTGTCTGGTTGTAATTGGCGATCTGAGAATTGGCTCCGTCAATGGATACGTTCGACGCCGAATCCCTGTTTCCCGCCGCGAAAACGCCGGACGACTCAAAGCTTCCCGCCGCATTGACTCGACGCATCGAGTGCTGGCCAAAGGACATGTTGCTCATGCTGAGATACTGTGGAGAGGTGTTGGGAGCTAGTGCAAGCAGGTCAAAGTAGTTCCGCGTTTCATTGGGGAGGTTGTTGACCAGGTTCTCGTTGATGGTAGTGGATAGTTCGGCTGTCGTCCGGTTGATAAGTTCTTCGCCGGCTGCCGAGACAGTGACACTTTCCGAAACTTCACCGATCTCCATGACCAGGTTGACCTGGGCGGGAATGGCAACCAGTACTTCTCGGTCCTCTACAACGGCCGTTTTGAAGCCGGCCAGACTGGCAGAAATGGTATAGGTCCCCGGCCGAAGAGATTGGAAAACATAATAACCAAGATCGTTCGTAACTGCCCGTCGGACGGCTCCCGTTTCCTGATCAGTAACCGTAACTTCGACTCCAGGCAGGACAGCACCGGTAGTGTCAGTGACGGTGCCCGTAATGGCAGTGGTCGTCTGCACCTGACCGAACGATAAACCGCACAACAAGCACAATACAGCCAAAAGTAGCAACACCCGACTCATAGGACCTCCCGATCTAGTAGCTATTGAGTACACAATGTCGACACGTTACTAAACCATGATTTATTCGATCTGTCTAGAAGAATTATTCAAGGTTTTCGATCGATTTCTGGCTTGCTTGGTCCGTATCGAAATTCGCCGATTCGTCGCGTCTTGTGGCAGGAAAAATGCAGACGACGCGCAATGAGGATGCGACACCAGGTGTCTCACCTAATAGGTGTTTTATTAAGTTCCTATCGAGACGTTCTTTTACCGTAAAAGACCGCTGACGACCAGTCCAGGCAATCCCTTGTTCTTTTCGGATCGGCAACTATCCTTGACTCTGATATTGGCGCAATTTACCGGATCAGCAGCCGGCATGTTCGAAAACCAACAGAGGATCGGTTCGCCATTCCGCCTTGGGGCCTCCTCTTGCAGGCCGGGGCCGTCACTGTACTTCTCCCAGGAGCTCCAGCCGGGTCGACTGCCTCAAGCCTTCAATAACCCTTTTCCTTGTCGACCACATTGATCAAGGGCTTCCCCTCGACAAACCGGCGAAGATTCTCCTTGATCGTACCGACCATTCGTTTTCGATCTTTGTCCGATCGTCCTGCTACGTGGGGAGTGATGATGACCCCGGGTGCGCTCCACAGCGGATGATCAGCAGGCAAGGGCTCGGGATCGGTCACGTCCACTCCCGCTCCAGCCAAATGTCCGCTTTGTAATGACTGAGCCAGAGCATCGGCATCGTAGAGCGAGCCCCGGCTGACGCAAATAAAATAGGCTCCCTGCTTCATTCGTGTGAACTCGTCCCTGCCGAACATCTTATGGCTCTGGAGAGTGTGAGGAGCAGCGATAAATACAACATCCGACTCAGGAAGGACGTCGTGTAACTGGTCTGGCTTGACTATTTTCTCAATGATGGGCATGTACGGGATATCTTCGGGATCGACACCGAGCACTCGCATGCCGTGGGCCCAAGCTCGAAAAGCAATCTGAGTCCCAATACCTCCTACTCCCACAACCAGAGCCGTACGACCATTAAGCTCAATTCCAGAGAAAGCTCGGGGCTCCCATTCCCGGCGCTGCTGGTGTTCAAGAAGTTTGTCGATGCTTCGACTTAGGGTCAGCAACATCGCCATTGCATGATCAGCAATCTCTGGCCCCTGGACGATCTGGTTGTTGGTCAGAATAATTTCGCCATCGCGGAGGTCCGTTCCACCCGAACGATGCAGAACCCGTTCGGCGCCGGCACTCATGATCTGAACCCACTTCAACCGTTTTCCTGCCTGGACCTGCTCTGGTGTAATGTAGCCAATCAGCGCATCCGCATCAGCGATCTCCCGCATCACCTCGTCGCCGGAAACATGCACAATCTGAGCACGGGACGTTACACTTTGCAGTTCATTGAGAAGCTCCTGGTCTCCATAGGTGAGCAGGATCTTCTTCTGACCATTTTCGGCCAGAGCGCTGCCAAGCAACAGGCACCAACATAAGAGAATCGAAAGACGCCTCATCTCATCTCTCCTTTCATCCGGGTTTAACGGTTCAAACTTGTCCAGTCCGCCGCAGCCCTGGCTAGTCAGCGCCTTGCGACGAGAGTTACTCGGGGCTCCGTTGGACTAACATCGGATACTCAATATCCCTTTTGCTTGTCCACCACATTGATCAGAGGCCTGCCATCAAGAAATCGACGGAGGTTTTCCTTCATGGTGCGCACCATGCGTTCTCTTACCTTGTCCGAGCGTGTCGCAATGTGAGGAGTGATGATGACGTCGGGAATCTGCCAGAGGGGATGCTCTGCTGGCAGAGGCTCTGGATCGGTGACATCCACACCGGCTCCAGCCAGGTGCCCGGACTGCAGTGAGTGGGTGAGGGCGTCCAGATCGTACAGCCCTCCCCGGCTGACGCAGATAAAATATGCACCCTGCTTCATCGATTTGAACTCGTTCTTGCCGAACATTTTGTGGCTCAGCGGCGTGTGCGGCGCTGCCACAAAGATAACATCCGCCTCGGGAAGAATCTGATTTAATTGATCTGGTTTGACAATCTGTTCGATGATTGGCATATAGGGGATGTCTTCCGTATCGACTCCTATCACTCTCATCCCACTGGCCCAGGCCCGAAAGGCGATCTGAGTACCGATTCCTCCCACACCCACTACAAGCGCGGTTTTGCCGTTCAGTTCTATTCCCGAAAATGCGCGCGGCTGCCACTCTCGCTTTTTCTGATGGTCAAGAAACTTATGAATGCTACGGGTCAGGGCCAGAAGCATCGCCATAGCATGATCGGCGATCTCAGGCCCTTGCACGATCTGGTTGTTGGTAAGGATAATATCGCTATCTCGGAGATCCGTTGCTCCAGACAGATGTAGAAGCCGCTCTACTCCGGCTCCCATAGTCTGCACCCATTTTAACTTCTTACCGGCGCGCACCTGCTCTGGCGTGATGTTTCCGATCAGAGCGTCCGCATCAGCGATTTCCTCTAGGACCCGGTCTCCGCTTAACTGGATAATTCGGGCCTCCGGAGCCACACTTTGCAATTCCTCCAGCAATGCCTTGTCTGAGTAGGTGAGCAGTATTTTTTTCTGGCCATCTTCAGCGAGGATGTAACTCGATAGACCGACACAGAGCAGTGAGAGCAATGAAAATAGAACCGTTAAGCGGCGCATGTATCTTCTCCTTTCGTTTTGCCGTGGCGGATAGTCTTCCTTGCGAAGCTCAAAGAATCAACTGCAAATAGCGCGGGGGTGGGTAGAATTCTATTCTGAGGAGCAACCTGAACGGATGAAATTGAAATTCCTTGGGACCCGTGCCAACACCGAAGAGAGGTCGAGAATCCACTATCGCCATAGTTCGCTGTTGGTCACATGGCGGCAGACTGAAGTAATGATTGATTGTGGCGAAGACTGGGAAGGAGAGCCGGAAAAGCTGGAGGTCGATTTTATTGTTCTGACCCATGCCCACCCGGACCACGCTTGGGGCCTGAGATCCGGTACTTCTCTTCCCGTATTTGCAACTGAGGCAACCTGGAGCGACCTGCATACTTTCCCGATTGAGCGCAAGTACACGGTCACCTTAAAAGATCCTTTCACGATAGGAGACATCACTTTTGAGGCTTTTCCTGTCGATCACTCCACACGGTGTCCGGCAGTTGGGTACAGAATCACCGCCGGACCGTATTCCATTTTCTACGTCCCTGATGTCGTTTATATACCGGATCGAGAGTCGGCATTACGGGATATCGACCTCTACATAGGAGACGGTGCAACCGTTACACGCTCGATGGTACGCAAGGCTGGAGATTCTTTGGTCGGGCATACACCTATCCGGACTCAAGTGGGCTGGTGTCAGAAATCCGGAGTGCCGCGTGCTCTGTTCACTCATTGCGGAACTGAGATCATAAAAGCAGAACGAGAAAGAATCGAACAGCAGATCAAGATCCTGGGCCAAGAGAAAGGTGTCGATGCCTCCATCGCTTACGATGGTCTGGAAATTGTGCTCCCCTAACCGATTTCATGGGCCTCTCGCGCAACGGCCAAACAACCTCGTCGCGCGGGAACCGATCAGTTCATTTCTTTTTCCCCTTCCTTGAGGAAGGTTGCTTCTTCTTCAATTCTCCGGCTGCGTCCGCTGACTTCAATATGTCGCGAATGGTCGCTCCCTCGAGCCCTCTGAAAAACTTTTTCGTCAGTGCGAACTGATCCTTGAGGCCAGTGGAGCTTCTGGCCAAGCGAGCGCTCAAGGCCGCTAGATTGTCAAGGACTTCGCCGCTGAGTTTTGTCTCCAAGATATCGAGATTAGTTGACTGACTCAGAATTGGGCGTGCCGCTCGAACAGCCAGCCCGAAAGCTTCGTCATCCTCGGACAAAATCTTACCCACTCTGGCCGCTTCCCTTCTGACGATCGCCTCGACGATTTCCCCAAGCGGTCCAGAACGGCCTAGCTGATCTCTCAAGCGCCTCAGTTGTCTTTCCTTTTTCCGCACAAGCCTGAGGCGCGCCTCCCCCGCCCCGATTTCATTCGCGAATAGAGAATCGATTATGGCTCGTGCCACGCACGTGCACACGGTGCTCAGATTTAAGGCACTAAAGACCGCGTTGATATCGTTGCCAATCGTAATGGGTACCCCCGTAGCGTTCGTCCCACCCGCAAAAAGCAGACCCACTACAGGAAACGTTCCGGCCAGCTCCCCCGCCGTTTGATTCAGAATGAAGGAACCAGAGTCTCCCGCATTACTGAAAGGGTTGCCATCCGTCGAAGTCACGATGAAGCAATTCTGGATGCGTCCCAATCGAGTTCGATTTCGGTAGGTAACTGCCAGAGTCGCGTTAATTGTGGTGATCTGCCCATTTGTCGTGAGTCTTGTTGTGCGTCCCCGCTTCTGGACATTCATTCCGATCGCCGGTGCCTGGATCTCATATGCGGCCGGGATGTTGAGCTGGGTAATGTCATCAGTCCGATCAACCTCGATCGTACCGATAGCTGCATCCACCACTGAAGTTGGAGGATTTGCGCCAACTACATTGGGCACGGTGTTGACTGTAATATCTCTCTTTAACTGACCGATCACGTCATCCGGTAAAGTTCCACCGTCGAGACGGCCGGGCTGAACGACTCGCCGTAGCACAGGCATGGTATCCAAATTGGAAATCACGTGATTGTTGGTGAGCAGGACAATTGTGTGGTCGGTGTTGTCACAGGCCCAACCTCCCAGCGTTCCTGCCGATACCGATGCCTCCGGGCCGATACTGCACCCTCCCGGAACCGGGCGGTAGCGAGTTGTATCCTGCTGAGCGTCGAGTGTGCTAACTTCGTTGACATCAGTGCCCACCAAATCGTCTCCCAGTGCGCGCAGTTCCCTGGGAATGATCTCGTGGTCCGCCAGGGCTTCAGGAGGGGCCTTTCGATTGACAAAGACCTGGACACAAATCTCCTTCGTCTGCTTGCCTCGTCGCCATCGATAGCCCGTACCGACCCCCACCACTTGCCGGAGGGCCAAGAGTGCTTCCATGTGTTTTTCCTGGGCAACCAGCGCTTTGATGACTTCATCTCTCTCTGCCATGATTCCTCCTAGTACGCATCCGGGATGCTAATACAGACAATCTCGTAGGGAGTTGGCCCAAGAATCTGCCGTAACTGGCCTTCGATTTCTTCGGACCGTGCAGGAACCGCCACAAACACTTGTATGACAAGACAGGAGGGATCCTTTCCCGTCGACCGACCGATTCCCACACCGGACACGCCCTGGACTTCCATGAGACGATCGCGGACCTCGTCCAGACGCCGAGTTAATGAATACGTTGCGTTTTCCGAAGAGTTATCCCCGTTCACATTGACACTCCTCACAGGATTACCTGGTTGAGGCACGCGGAAGCAGATGTGACAGAGGGATGGCTGTCACCAGTAATCGTTTACCAATAAAGCTATTCCTGGAGAGCCCTCCTGTCAACTGGCCTATACAACGAGTTCAGGTCAGAATCACCAATTCGGCGGTTTGAATTCTGGCTGTTTTCATTTCGTACTTTCCTCTGCTACCCTCGCTCGAACCTAGGAATCTCTGAAAATCGTGCAGGTTCGCGTACGGTTTTTTGCTTATAGATTAATTTCCCTGGAGAAAGCCTATGAACGCTGAAGAGCTTAAGAAGCTGCAAGCCCCGTTAAAGGAGAAGTATCGCCGGAACCCGGAGGTGGCAATGATCACCCTGACTGCGAAAGGCAGCCTTGGGGAGGGAATCAGTTGCAACGTCGAGACCGGCAAAGCAATTGCCCGGGCAGGGTTGCACCCTGCGACAGGAGGAGACGGTCTTTCACTCTGTTCCGGAGACATGCTATTGGAAGCACTGGTAGCCTGTGCCGGCGTGACCCTGAAGGCCGTTGCAACAGCCATCGGTGTTGAAGTGCAGGGTGCCACCATCAAAGCCGAAGGGGATCTGGACTTTCGGGGAACCCTGGGAGTGTCAAAGGAGGCTCCGGTCGGCTTTAAGCACATCCGGCTCGATTTCGATCTCGACTCTCATGGCTCAGACGAAGAAATCGCAACTCTAATCCAGCTGACCGAGCGATACTGTGTGGTTTACCAGACTTTGAGCCGGCCACCCTACATTTCACTTTCTTATCGCAAGGCCAGCCCAAGCACACGTTAAGTCAACCCCATCTGGATCAAGGCTCTGGCAACCGGAATGAACCCGGCAATATTAGCACCGGCTACATAATTGCCTGGGAAGCCGAACTCCTCCGCTGTCCGGTAGCAGGTCGCATGGATCCTGCTCATGATTTCCTGGAGGCGCTTCTCCGTGTACTCAAACGTCCACGAATCGCGGCTTGCGTTCTGCTGCATTTCGAGTGCGGAAGTCGCTACCCCACCTGCATTAGCCGCCTTTCCGGGTCCGAACAACACCTTTGCTTCCAGAAAAACCTTGATTCCCTCGGGCGTAGTCGGCATGTTTGCCCCTTCCGCTACTGCAATGCATCCATTTCTGACAAGCGTCATGGCGTCTTTTCCGGTAATCTCGTTTTGGGTGGCCGAGGGCATGGCGACATCACAGGGAATTTCCCAGATATTCCCACCTTCAACGTAGTGCGCGTGGGGATGATAATCGATGTACTGTCGAATTCTGCGTCGCTCGACTTCTTTGATCTGTTTGAGCGTTTCCAGATTGATTCCTTGCTCGTCGTGAACATAGCCATCCGAGTCAGAACACGCAACCACATGTCCACCCAGCTGGTGAATTTTTTCAACCGCATAGATGGCTACATTTCCGGAACCGGAAACTACGCAGGTTTTGCCTTCGAGGGAGTGTCCATTCGCTCTCAACATCTCTTCGGTGAAAAAAACGACGCCATATCCAGTGGCTTCCTTTCTCACCTGCGACCCGCCATAATTCAGGCCTTTCCCAGTAATCACGCCCGACTCGTAACGATTCGTAATGCGTTTGTACTGGCCAAAAAGGAAGCCGATCTCGCGGCCTCCGACTCCGATGTCTCCCGCCGGCACATCGGTGTACTCACCAATATGACGATAAAGCTCCGTCATAAAGCTCTGACAAAACCGCATCACCTCGTCATCAGACTTCCCCTTCGGGTCAAAGTCAGAACCACCTTTGGCGCCTCCGATCGGAAGACCCGTGAGGGCGTTCTTGAAAATCTGCTCGAAACCAAGAAACTTGACCGTCCCGAGGTAGACAGTGGGATGGAATCGTAATCCACCCTTGTAGGGACCCAGTGCACTGCTGAACTCGACCCGAAAACCCCGATTGATCTGAATTTCACCTCGGTCGTCTTGCCAGGGCACGCGAAAGATGATCTGCCTTTCCGGTTCACAGATCCTCTCGATAACTTTACGCCGACCAAATTCTGGGTACTTCACCAGAACCGGTCCCAACCACTCGAGAACCTCTCGGACAGCCTGATGAAACTCCTCCTCGCCCGGATTCTTCTTAATCACATGCTGATAAATCGCTTCGATTCGCTCGTCAATCATCCCAGTCCGTCACTCCTGAACTTCTAATAAATGTCGCGCTCTTTGTGAGGGACACGCTGTCAGCAGGTACAGCGTGCGTGCAATTCGAGCCTCAGAGTATATCAACCATCCGCAAGAACTGACTCGCGTCTTGGTGAGAAGCGTATTTAAGGCTGTTTAGACGAGTGGGGGAAGGTCCGCACTTTTCGGATTGCATCGGAAGATGAGATTCCTGAGGATGGGGCTTCGTGAAAATCGGGGCTTTCTCAAAAAGCAACTCTCTCTTTTTTGTGAGACACCGGGGACCGAATGAAGCTCATGACCGCAATATTGTCTCCCGGAAGGTGAAGACGAGCCATTCGTAATGCCTGAGCTGCGCCTGAGTAAGGGGCTGTCTTCACCAGATTCGTGCCGAGGTTCGTTATCTGAGGGGCGTTACCCCTGGCGGTGGGTCGGGTCCAAAAAAGCGACTGCCTCTTGAACCTTTCTCTGCTGCAAAACGATAACACAAAGACCTGGAATGATGGTGACGTCGTTCAAAAAATGGCCCGGGGCAAACAAAACTTCACCCCGGGCCTACGTTCAGCTGACCACTTATGCATCCACCTACTGGACGTCAATCTTGACGGCCTTCTTCTTCTCCTCAGCGGGCATTGGTACCTGTACTTCGAGAACACCGTCTTTGAACTCCGCCCGGAGGCTGCCCGGATCGACCCCTTCTGGCAATCTCATGCAGCGGTAAAACTTTCCTGCAAACCGCTCCATTCGGTAGTAGTTCGCTTCGTCGACTTCCGATTCCTCTTTCCGCTCTCCTCGGATAATTAAATTGCCTTCTTCCACGCTGACTTCAACATCTTCTTTCTTTGTACCTGGCAAGTCGGCCTTGATCACGAGCTTTCCTTCCTTTTCGAAAACGTCGACATAGGGGCGCCAGCCATCTCTCGTCTGCAATGGAAATAGCGATCGACGTCGCAGAAGGGGAAGGCTCCAGAAGCGTTCCATCTCACTGAAAAAGTCGTCAAATAACGACTCCACCCGCCCTCGGGGTACAAGCTCCGCTCCCGTTTCCGGTTTCTTGACCTCGGTTGCCATACTTTCCTCCTTTCTTTTAAGTTGACAACTTCTGGGACTAATTTCTACAAGGCACATCCCGTGCCAAATCCTGATGTCATCCCGCGGACCTCTCCCGTTCTGGGGCTCTCTTGAGATCCCGTACCAGCTGTGGTGAAAAGCCCCACTCTAGCCGCTTCAGATGCGGAAAATCACCCCGATTTTCCGCCCACCCCCCAAAATGGGGCCAGGCCTCTACAGGGCACCGGCCTCTACAGGGCACCCCCAGAAAATGGGGACAGAAAATGGGGACAGGTCCCTACTGGGAGATGGGGACACAGCAAGAAATGGGGACAGACCTCCGCAGACACCCAGCAGACGGCAGCGAGAAATAGGGGGCGCAGCGAGAAATGGGTCCAGCTATAGGGGACACCAGCTATTGGGGACAGGTCACAGCTGGGGCACCAGCTATAGGGGACAGGTCACTACTGGGGCAGAAGCGTCCAGCTATAGGGGTCCAGCTATAGGGGACAGGTCACTGTTGGGGGCCAGCTATAGGGGACAGGTCTCTACTGCGCAGGAGCGTCCGGCTATTGGGGACAGCTATTGGGGTCCAGCTATAGGGGCTATAGGGGACAGGTCACTACTGGGGCAGAAGCGTCCAGCTATAGGGGTCCAGCTATAGGGGCTATAGGGGACAGGTAGGGCTATAGGGGACAGGTCTCTACTGCGCAGGAGCGTCCAGCTATAGGTCCGGCTATTGGGGACAGGTCTCTACTGGCCAGGAGCGTCCAGCTATTGGGGACAGGCTATTGGGGACAGGCCCCAATAGCACCGGCGCCAATAGCACCAGCAATGGGAGGACAGTAGCAAATTTGACAGGAGAAACAGGGAGGAGGATGAGTGTCGGGCCCAAACTGTAGCGGAAGAAAGCTAGGGAAAGGAAATGGAGGACAGGTCTTTAAAACTTAAGAGATGAAAGAGCCAATCCTGGGAAATAGCGCTGTCAGGAACAGATATTGCTCCCCCTTAGAGCGTCACGTTGTCCAACGCTTTTGCCAATTCGGAGGAGGAGGGCTCAAGATGTCCGGGATAGGGGCACGGGGGAAATGGTGGGCCATTATCCTAGCCGGCGGGGAAGGTTCACGGATGCAGCCTTTCATTAACAGGTGGCAGGGACGTTATCGACCCAAACAATACTGCGCGTTCGTCGGCACACGCTCGATGCTCAAACACACACTTGATCGTTCTGCCCGACTGGTTGCCCCAAGTCGAATCATCACCGTAATTGGAAGCGGACACAAGAATTACATCGACGCTACCGAAAACTCCAATATTCCCGGGCGCATCATTGAGCAACCGAGATCAATGGAAACAGCGCCCGGTGTTTTCTTCCCTCTAACCTACGCTATCGCATCCGACCCTGATGCGACGGTTTTCATCTTTCCGTCTGATCACTACATCTTTTCGGAAGAAGCCTTCGTCCGGGCGACCCGACAGCTGGGCTATCGGGCCGAAGAAACCTCCAGCGTTCTCTTTCTTTTTGGAGCCCTGCCTGATGGGCCCGAGACTGACTACGGTTGGATCGAACCTGGTACAAGCCTGCCGGGATCAGGAGATGACCCGCCCAGAAGAATCGTTGCATTTCATGAAAAGCCTTCTCCTCAAGAAGCCGCTGCCTATTATCGGAAAGGCTATCTTTGGAATACCATGATCATGGCAGGAAAGGCGAGGCTCCTCTGGGAACTGGGCTGCGAGCACCTACCGAATATGATGAAATCGTTCGAGAAGCTGCGTCAAATTCTTTCTAAAAGACAAACAGAGAAAGCTGAGGAACGTCATCTGGTGTCCAGTATCTATGAACGTATGGAGGTTGCTAATTTCTCCCAAACAATTCTTGAAAAGGCGACTGGTCGACTCGCAGTCGTTCCCCTGAGAAACGTAGAGTGGAGCGACTGGGGAAGGCCAAGCCGGGTTGTCGAAACGCTTTCGAGAACCCCGGTTCGAATACGAAGACTTGCTGGTTTCACAATAGGCACGTCCTTGATTCAAGACTACGGCTTCTAAAGGTAGACTGAGGTGATGAAAGAGAAAAAGCTTGAACCAACCGACCGGGAGCGATTCAAGTTGCCTGACGGCTACTCAGATCTGGACCCTTCTCAGCAATTTCGGTTTTTCCTCGACATCAAGTTTCCAGAGGTTAAGTCGGAGTTGCGGATTGCCATCCCTGCGACGCCAGAAAACCTGCCGGAGGTGGCCTGGGCAGCGGTCCGAAAAGCAATTGACAAGTGGCTGAAGGCCTCCATTCGCTACGACGTCGTGGCGGTGAAAGACAGCGAAGGGAAACTCATTTTGGAGGGTAGCTTCTCAGAGGTTCTGGAGCTGCACCGGCAAGAACTGCTCGAGCACCTTGGTTTTGAAGAGCTCTAACACACCGGGGACGCGTAAATTGCAGCACCGACACGTATTCGCAAGACTAAGATTTAACTGAGTTTTCTTGTCACTGTGGCTTTCAAACAAGGGGAAGTCCTTGGGACAGAGATGCCAGAATTCTATTCTAGCCAAACAGGAACGTTTCCAGTTGACAACAGCCTGTGAGATCCCCTTCTGCCAACTTAGTGACTTTGAACGAAGCAAAACGAGATTGAAGGCATCGCGGAAATATCATTTAATTCTCTAAAAGAACAGCGACAATGTCGCCGGAGGCACAAACGATGCTTAATCGAATCCGATGCAAATCACTTATGTTCACTCTAACTACCTTGGCCTTCCTGCTCGTTCTCGTGGGTAGTACCACCGTTTCGGTTAGAAGCCAGGATGCTGCTGCAGAGAAGGTGTATAAAGCGCGGTGCGCGTCGTGTCACGGAGACGATCTCAAGGCTGACACCAAAGCAGGAAAAATGACGAAAACCGCTGATTTGACCGTGGAGTCGAATTGGAAGGGAGAGCGGACTCCGGAGGCGGTAGAAAAGGTCATCCGAGAGGGGATCGGCAAGATGCCGGCTTTCGAGTCCAAACTTTCGGATGAAGAAATTCAGGCCGTGGCAGCCTATACCTTGAAACTGGCTGGCATCAACAAATAGGCGAACATTAGCGAATATGGCCTTGGCTGCAGACTTCAAGACTCGGCCGGGGACACACCACATGGTCCTTCCCGGGGCTACCAGAGCAAGGCGTCCCTTCGACCAACTTTGATCCGCAACCTCTCGGATCTTTATAATGTCGCCCTGTATGAATGAAGCTCTGGCAGGATTGAGCGTAGAAGAACAGATCTCCTACCTGACCCGAGGTGCAGCCGAGGTAATCAATATCGCTGAACTGCAGGCCAAGCTTGAACGGTCCCAACGAACGGGCAGCCCACTGACGGTGAAGGTTGGGTTTGATCCGACCGCACCTGATCTACATCTCGGGCATACTGTTTTGCTGCGGAAGATGAAGCACTTCCAGGACCTTGGTCATCGGGTCATCTTCTTAATCGGCGATTTCACCGGTCTCATCGGTGATCCCTCCGGACGGAACAAAACTCGCCCTCCCATGACGCGGGAGGAGGTCCTTGCGAACGCGGAAACCTACAAAAAGCAGGTTTTCAAAATCTTAAGTCCCGAAGCAACAGTCATCGATTTCAACAGCCGTTGGCTGGGAGCCTTGAGTTTCGAGGATGTGATCCGTTTGTGCGGAAAGTACACCGTGGCGCGAATGCTGGAGCGGGACGACTTTTCAAAGCGGATGGCTAATCAACAGCCGATCTCTATTCACGAACTCCTCTATCCGTTGGCCCAAGCTTACGATTCCGTATTCCTGAAAGCAGATGTGGAGTTAGGCGGAACTGATCAGAAGTTCAACCTGCTGGTCGGCAGAGACATTCAGCGTGAGTTCGGCATGGAGCCACAGGTACTTCTGATGACTCCGATTCTTGAGGGCCTGGACGGCGTCGAGAAGATGAGTAAGTCGCTGAACAACTACATTGGAATCGATGAATCGCCTCAGGAAATTTTCGGAAAAGTCATGTCCATCTCCGATGAATTGATGTGGAGATACTACGAGCTCCTCACTGATGTGCCGGCGCAGGATTTGGAAGAACGTCGAAACGAAGTGGTGTCAGGAAAGCTCCACCCAATGAAAGTCAAAGAGGAGCTGGCCTTCCAAATTGTCGAAGACTATCACGGCGGTGAAGCCGCCCAGAATGCCAGAGCTCATTTCCATCGGGTCTTTCAGCGGCGAGAGGAGCCAGAAGAGATGCCGATCTTCGAGATCTCGTCTCCCCTGCCTCTGGTCGAACTGATGACTGACATCGGATTTGCCGC
>Ga0079224_100004744_pt1 | contig 17688 bp, 14 predicted proteins | sample Stecom2015_FD_80414 | JGI IMG/M metagenome (GOLD analysis project Ga0079224, IMG submission 80414) | Agricultural soil microbial communities from Utah to study Nitrogen management - Steer compost 2015 | ecosystem: Environmental > Terrestrial > Soil > Agricultural land | place: USA: Utah...
GCGCCCACGCTTGAGACGTTCGGCATCTACGAGCGGATCGGCTATGCGGTGCTGTATGTCAGCGCGAAAACGGGCGAGGGGCTTGAAGCGCTGCGTGACACGCTGACCGGGAAAATTTCGGTCTTCACCGGGCCGTCGGGCGTAGGCAAAACGAGCCTGCTCAACGCCATCGAGCCGGACCTCGGGCGTCGGGTGAATGCGGTCAGCAACGCGACGACAAAAGGTCGTCACACCACGCGTTATAGCGAGCTGGTCCCGCTGGCGTGCGGCGGCCACATCGCGGACACGCCGGGCATCCGCGCGATCTCGCCGTGGGATGTCGAGCCGGAGGAGCTGGACGGATACTACATCGAGATTGCGCCGCATGTGGCGGAATGTCGCTTCCAGGACTGCACGCACACGCACGAGCCGGATTGTGGCGTGCGCGCGGCGCTGCAGCGCGGGGAGATCTCCCCGCAGCGCTACGACAGCTATCTGCGCCTGCGCGACGAGCTCGAAGAGCAGTACGTGTATTGAGCAGTTAGCTCCAGGCGGGAAATTCACTCAGCACAAAAAACGGGCGCTCCTATTTGAGAGCGCCCGCTGCGTTTTGTGCGTAGCCCGCTATCCCGTCACGCGGAAGGGGACGGTGTACGGCTGCTGGAGCCAGTTCCCATCAGTCCCGACGATCACCAGTTGCAGCACGTACTCGCCCGGCTGCAGCGCGTACGGCCCGATGCGCTCCAGCACCCCATTCGCCACGCCCTCGCGATGGATGTCGTTGATCGTCTGGAAGTTCGCGAACGGCCCGCCACGAATCTCGACTTTGTAGTATTCGGCTTGCCCCGGCGAGAACATCGCGCTGCCGACGATGTCGATCGGCTGCGAGGCGGGGATCTCCTGCCCCGGCGAGGGCGACATGATGTTCGCCACGACAACCGGGCTGCCACCACCCGGCGCCATCGAAAGCATCTGCTCGTTACACGCGTACTGCGGCAGGATCGCTACCCCCGCAGCTTGCGCCCAGCGCCGCGCGTAAAAGGCGTCGTCTTGGTCCGGCGGCGGCGCGAGGAACAACTGCTCCTGCACGCCCTGAAGCTGTCCGGCCACCTCGATCGGGACCTGGCAGTAGCGGGGCGGCACGGTCTTCCCGCCAGGGTCCGCTGCCGCGATCGCGTTCGCCAGATCGCCGTTGACCGGGTACACCGCGACGCGGATCACGCCCGGCTCGACCTCAACCGGCTGCGGCCCGTTGGCGGACTGCTGCGGCTGTGGTGCGGGCGCCTGCGGGACGAGGTTCCCCTCGCCGTCCGGGACGGCGGCAGGGCTGTCCAGCATCCACTCAAACGGCCCCGGCGGGCAGCTCATCGCCGGGTCGCGCAGCGCCGTGCGCGCTACGTTACAAAGCTGGCGCGCGCTCACGCCGCCCGGCGCCTGAAGGTGCGCGTCGTCCGGCAGGCGCTGGCCGAGCACGCCGAGCAGATCCTGGTTGGCGTAGATGCCGGTGATCACGTCGTGCCAGATCGGCGCGGCGCCCTGCAAGCCAGAGATGTTAACCATCGCCGCGTTGTCGGAGTTACCAGTCCACACGCCGACCGCGATATTACGTGTGAAGCCGACCGTCCAGTTGTCTTTGAAATCGTTGGTCGTCCCGGTCTTTACCGAGGTTGCCAGTCCCGGCGTGTGGAGCGGGCTGTTGGCGCCCATCGCCGGAGCGCGCGCGTCGTTGTCTGCCAGGATGTCGCTGATGATGAACGCGATGCGCGGGTCGAGCACCTGCCTGCCGTCCGCGTTGACGCTGCGCGAGCGCTCGGTGAGCCGCGTGCCGATCGGGCAGCCCTGCTCGTACTCGTACAGAATCTCGTCGCGCGTGTTGGTGATGCAGCGGATCGCGCGGTGCGGGACGTATACCCCGCCATTCGCCAGGACGGAATAGGCGGTCGTCAGTTCCAGCGGCGAGATTTCGCCCCCGCCCAATGTCAGCGATAGGCCGTACTGCGACGGATCGCTGCCCAGGCTGGTCGCACCTACCCGGCTCATCATCCACAGCAGGTAATCGACGCCTACATAGCGCAGCGTCTGAACCGCCGGGATGTTGTACGAGTTGGCGAGCGCGTCGCGGACGCGTACTGGCCCGTGAAACTGGCCGTCATAGTTGCGTGGGATGTATGGAGACTGCCCCGGCTGGCCGATCTGGATCTCGGTGTCCCAGATAACCTGAGCGGGCGTCCAGCCTTTTTCGAGCGCGGCGGCGTAGGTGAACGGCTTCATCGCGCTGCCGGGCTGGCGCGTGGCGGTGACCATGTTGACGTTGCCGTCAATTGACTCGTCCTCATAATCCACGCTGCCGACCATCGCCAGGATTTCGCCGGTGTCCGGCTGGATCACGACGACCGAGGCGTTGTTCATATTGTGGGCGGCTTTGAGCTGCGACACCTGACTGCGCGCGACGCTCTCCGCCAGCCGCTGATAGTTCATATCGACGGTCGTGTAGACCTGCAGGCCCCCCCCCGCGATCACTTTGCGGATCTCTTCCTGGTTAAAGCCCAACTCGTGGACCAGCAGGTTTTCGAGCGCGTCCTGCGCGTAGACGACGAAATGCGGCGCGGCGTCCAGGCGGATGTCACGGTGCGCGTAGGTCAGCGGCTCCGCGTAGGCGGCGTTTGCCTCGGCCTGGGTGATGTGTTCTTCCTTCACCATCAGGTCCAGCACCAACCGGCGGCGCTCCATCACGCGGCGCTGCACGTTCGGGTCCGGGTTGAGCGGATCGAGGTCAGCGGGCGCTTGCGGCAGCCCGGCCAGCAGCGCGGCCTCGCCTAGCGTGACCTCGGCAGCAGGCTTGCCGAAGTAGGTCTGCGCGGCGGCCTCGATGCCATACGCCAGATTGCCGTAGTAGATCTCGTTGAGATACATCTCGAGGATTGCGTCCTTGTCCATCTTCTGCGTGAGGATCAAGGCCAGCAACGCCTCGTCGATCTTGCGGTTGAGCGTGAGCTCGTTGCGGTATTCGTAATCGAATAGCGTGTTGCGGATCAACTGCTGCGTGATCGTGCTGCCGCCGGAGACAATGTACCCATAGCGCACGTACTGCGACGCCGCGCGGATGATGCTCGGCAGGTCGATCCCTTCGTTCTCGTAGAACGTGTCATCCTCGATCGAGATCGTCGCGTCTATTACGTGCTGCGGGATCTGCGCCAGTGGAATGCGCGTGCGCAGCCCCTCGTCGAAGACCTGATAGAGTTCCTGCCCGTCGCGGTCGAAGATGACCGTGTTCTCGAATGAGGACGAGTCGGTCAGCGTTTCGAGCGCGGCGATCTGTTCCTCCAGCTTGTTGCTATAGTGGTCGTAGACCAGCCACGCCGTGATCAGGAAGCCGAGCACGAGCACCGTCACGATGCCCATGCAGCCCAGCAGAATGCCAGGGCCAAGCGCGATCCCCTTGCGGCGCGGGCGGCGTGATGATCGCTGCGCGGGTGCAGGCGGCGCGCCCGGCACAGCGCCCGCCGGATACCCCGGCGCGGCATTGGCGGGCGGGTACGCGGCGGCGCGACTCGGACGGCGGCCTTGCGGCGCGCGGCGCGCGGGTGAGGGAGTCGGTTGCCGGCGGTTCGCCGGGCGACGTGGCTGCTTTAGAAAACTCATCCTGCTACATCTTCTCCGGGCGGCACGCGCGGCGCTCGCCATCCTTCCAGTACGATCAGTTCCGTATGAGAAAGCCGCCCGCGGCGTATGGCCGGCGGCGCGACAACATGAACACAGCATGTAGCGATTAGCGGCGACCAGCGCGCCACACACCGGGAGTCTGGTAGGGGCGTTGCTCATTGCGCATCGCTAGCGAATGATGGCTCAATTTTACCATGCCAGAATAAACGCTCACCAAACCACCACCCTACGCCCACGTGACGTTACGGTGATGGTTGGTGAGCGCTTGTTGACCAGCGCGAAAATTGACGGGGCTAGCGCGCTTTTCCGGCGGCGGGGCCCTCGTCGTAGAAGGCGTCAATCGCTTCGAAAACGTGGGAGCGGAACGTGTCCGGCGCGTCCACATCGTGCATAATGATCTCGGTCTGGTTGCTGCCCGCAGTCTCGATGCGGATGTCGCCCAGGCCGAACATGCGGCGGACAAACCCGTAATTGATCGAAATGTCCTGCACCTGATTGAGCGGGACTGCACGCTCATTTTTGTGGAACACGCCCTCGCGCCGCACGATCGAGCGCCGGGTGAGCGCCAGATAGTTACTGCGCCACCAGATCAGCCAGAGCCCGAGCGTGCCAATCGCCCGGACCCAGAACCACGGGTGGCGCTTACTCTCGCGAATCAGCATGATCGTTTCGTCCATCAGCCGCTTCCTCCTGTCCTGCGTGTGACGATACCAGGCGAACACGTGGGGGCGGCTCATTGGCGCGGAAGAAGCTCGCGATCGCGACCGCAGCCCCGGCAAATCCTAACCCAACCACCACGCCAGCCAGCACAGCCTGCGCGGTGTAGACGTTCTCGTTGGTGAAGGCGAACGCCATCACGAACGCCATGCTCAGCACGCCACCAGCCAGAAACAGCGACAGCGTCGGCGCCCAGGCCCGGCGCACCGCGATGTAGAGCGTCGCCAGCGTGATGGCAAACAACGCCAGGAACACAACTCCGGCAGCTTGCATCGACGTGTCTCCTCTCCGCGAAATGGGCGTGGAACGCGGCGCGGTCGTCCGCGCGCCAGGTACCGATCAAGTGTAGTCACATCCGCCGTTTTGCCAAGTGATGGGCGGTGGCGCTTCCCCTGATCCGCCGTTGACCCTGTCCTTCAAACCTGCTATACTACGCTGCGCATCTGGGAGAGCTTCCGGATCGCTGCCTGGAGGGATGGCCGAGTGGTTTAAGGCGGTGGTCTTGAAAACCATTGAGGCGTTTTGCGTCTCCGGGGGTTCGAATCCCTCTCCCTCCGCCTCAAGTAAAGTAAGTGGGGAGGTGCCAGAGTGGACGATTGGGGCCGCCTGCTAAGCGGTTAACCGGCTAATCCCGGTTCGCAGGTTCGAATCCTGTCCTCCCCGCCACAAGAATCGCGCCGCGACTGATAACTGGTCGCGGCGTTTTGTTTTTGCGCGCTGCGCCTGGAGCGCGGCGGTTGTCGCTCTCGCTACGCTGTCCTCGCGCTAAGGTGGATCGCCATCGAAATGGCGATAGGCGAAGGGCAGCAGGTCTCGCGCGCGGACCTTGAAATGCGCGCCATGCTCGTCGCCGACGATCACCAGCATATCTGGCGCGTAATCGATCATCATTTGGCGGCAATTTCCGCACGGGTTCAGCACGTACCCCGGCGCATCGAAGCCGCCGACCGCGACGATCGCCAAAAGCCCCTGCTCTCCGGCGGAGATCGCCGCGCCTAGCGCGACCGGCTCTGCGCACGGCCCGGCCCCACACGACTCGACATTGACGCCAGTGTATACTTTGCCGGACGCCGCCAGCACCGCTGCGCCGACCGAATGTCGAACCTCGTGGTAGGCGTGCAACAGTGTTTCGCGGGCAGCGGCGATCAACGCTTCATCTGCTTCATCGAGCGGATAGGTCTTCATCGCGCTAGCGGCGGCCACTGTTCCGCTCTTCCCCGTCAGACACGCTCAGTCGCGAGGCGTCACGTTTGCGCGAGCCGTAAACGACCGGCCCGGTGAACAGGTGATCGCTCTGTTTCTTCTTTGTCGCCAGCGCGCGCCGCAGGGTGAAGGGCCGCGCCAGCAAAAACAGCCCCAGCCCGATCAGCAGCAGTGGCAGAAGCCCGCCGCCCAGGCCACCCAAGCCAACCACGATCTCCATCAAGAAGCCGAGCACGAGAAAGGCGACGCCCCCCACCAGCATAAACACCCGCCCCAATGACTCGAACGCCGGATCGCCCAGCAGGCGGCCCATCATCGCCAGCCCCATGCCGAGGAACACCCCGTACAACGTCCAGGCGTAAGACCAGCTATCCCAATAGCCGGTGATGTTCTGCACCAACAGCAGCAGGCCGGTCCCGGTGATGATCATGCCGGGGATCGCGAAGGGTGCGGTGCTGCGCCCTCCACCCACGGCCACGGTCAGAAAGATCAATCCCGGAACCATCACAATCAGGGGCCACAACACGCCCGCGCCAAGAGCGAACGTAACGCCAATCGCAATCAGAGCGATCGCGATCGGGCCGCGTAACCGGGTGCTTTTAATTTTATGATTTCCCATACCCATCCGCTCCTATACAAACAGGCCGAAGCGCAGCGGCGCTCCGTTTATTTCTTATTACGCAACGGCAAGCGAAAGGTTGTGCGCGGCTGCGTCACGCAGAACTGGTATAATCGAAGCGACCGTCCGTCCCGGTGTCCGGTAGCGCCGGGTGAGTTGCCGAAGCAGGAGTCTCATGTCCGAACAGCCGAGCCGCACACCCCCGCCAACCGTCGCGCCGCCGACGACCATTCCCGAAGCGGGATCGACCACGCTCCAGGCGTCGATCCAGTGGCGCTGCCCCCGCTGTGGCAGCGTAGACCTGGGATCGGCGTATCTGATCGACTACAGCGACAAATTCCGCCAGCTTCAGCTTGCGCCGCGCGCGCTGAAACTGGGCCGGATCTCGCGTCTGCTGCGCCCCTTCCGCCACCTGATCAAGGTGAATGCCCAGGTGTGCCGCAACTGTGGCGCGGTCTCGCTCGACGTAAACCCTGAGGAATTCGCCGACCTCGAAGCGAAGTACGGGCGCCGCTAGCGTTTCCGCTTCGAGCGCCTGCTGAGCGGCGCGCCCTCGACGAATCGCACACCTTCGATGAACCCTCGCGCGCGCTCGGTCAGCGGATAGCGCCCCAGGTACGCCCAGAATTCCGCGCTGTGATTTGGGTGCTTGCGGTGCGCCAGCTCATGCGCGATCACGTAGTCGATCACCCACTGCGGCCAGAGCTTGATCTTGTCGCTGATGCGGATGTCGCCATCGCTGGCGCCACCCTCGGTAACGGTCCCCAGGCTGTAGTTGATGTTGCTGACCCAGCGGATCGTATGCCAGCGTAACTCTCCATCGAAATAAGTCTCGTTGAGTTCCTGCGCGCGACGTTCGAGATCGTCGTCGTTGAGCTTGCGAGCGCGGGCGCGGTGCGCCAGCACCTCTTCGACGATCTCGTCCAGCACCACGTCCAGCGCGTGCGCGGGGATGTTGAGCGGCACGCGGACCTGAATGATCGTGTCCGCGACCGTCCAGCGCGCGTTGCGCCGCAGGCGCCGATCCGGCGTGACTTCCACTTCCAGGGTGTGGCCGCCTCCATCCGGGACGCGACGCATGATGACCGGCTCCGGGCCGGGCTGTCGAGCCATCCTACGCTCCATCATGCAGCAGATAGCGATGAGTATACTGGAAGTGGCGCGCTGCTGCACGCCCCGCTCGCAGGTACGAAAAGGAGCAGCGCGCAGGCTGCCCCTTTGTGAGCGGTGATCGCGTTGCGCGGTGCGGCGCTAGCCAGCCGCGATCGTTTCGTACAATTCGCGCGTCTCGCGCGAGGGTTGGATGCCGAACATGCTGTCAAGCGTGCGCTCAAGCTGCCGGTACTGCGCAGCGGCGTCGTCGCGGCGCCCTTGCTCGCGGTAGATGTTCATCACGTCACGGTGCACATCTTCCCAGTCGGGCTTCTCGCGCAGCGCGCGCAGCAGGTACCCCTGCGCCAGCGCCAGCTCGCCCTCGCGGCGGTGATAGCGGCCCAGGCCGATCAGCGCCTGCGCGTACTTGTTCTGGAGCTCATCACGCCGGGCCTCTACCCAGGGCGTGCGGATCGCGGGCAAAAAGTGCGCGCGATACATCTGCACCGCCAGCGACCAGTTCGCGGGCGCGCTCTCCTCGTTTTCCATCGCCTCGTGCACGGCGTCTTCAAATACGCGTACGTCGTAGTGGATTTCGATCTTGGGCGAAGGCAGATAGAACCCGCTGGAATACTGTGTCAGTTCGAAGCCAAGGCGCTCGCTGATCTTGCGCTTGGTGACGTGGAAGACATTCGTCGCTTCTTTGACGGACATCTTCGGCCAGAAGACCTCAAAAATCTGATCGCGTGTGACCATCGGGTGATCGACGAAGTAATAAAACAGGTGGCGCGGCAGCGAGCCGTCCCAGCTTGTGACCGGGCGCCCGTTGGCGTAAACATGCCCGCCCGAAAGCGCGAACACTTCCAACTGACCGCGCTGTTCTTCGTCGCCATAGATGCCGCCGTCGATCGCTTCTTCTGCGCCGACGACCACCGCATCTCCGGCCAGCACAAGATCGTTCCAGGGCTGCAAGCGCAGCAGCCGCGCATTGATCACGACCTGTACTTTGTCGGGCAGCGCGGCAGGTAGCGCGCTGACAAAGCGCTCAACAGCCTTTGTGGGCTGGATGGTATCGAACGCGTCCAGGATCAGCCCATACGACTTGCTGCGCACGCTGCCGAGGTCAGCGCCCAGCGCGGCGGCGAGGTCTTCGGGTTTCGCGCGCTTCTTCAACGCCTCACGCGTCTGCGCGCCAAACGACTCTGGGAAGGCGGGCGCATCCACCATGCGCCGCAGCCAGGCTTCCAGCGTGTTTTCGCTTTCGGTCAAGCTATAGAAGATCGCGTTCGTGCCATAGTGCCGCAAGCACATCGCAAGCAGTGCGCCCCGCCCACGATGGCGCGGGTAGATCAGTACGATGCGCTTACCTTCGACGCGCTGCACGAACTGCTTATAGGGAATTTCTGCTACTTGCTCAATGACGGGCTGCGCCATGAAACTCACCCCACTCCCGAATACGGTTCATCTGGAACTCAGCAGCGTGTTTGTCGCCCTGCAATTCCAACAACACACATTTCAACTACACGTCAAACCCATACAGCCCAAATAAGAAAAAAAGCCCACAAACCGCGCATGGCTATGCCCTGCGCGTCTGCGAGCACCTTATTCCCCACTGCGTTATTATTCGCCCCCGCGTAATTATCATTGCAAATGGTAGGTTTGTCAATATCCGAACAGCATAGATAAGAGATACCTTTTGCTTTTATGTTTATTTTCAACAGATGACTATTATTACGGTCCTTCAGAGCGTTGAGATAGTCTGTATAACGCGGCGCGCGTACCGCTCCGCGCCCGAACAGGCTATAATGCGGGGGACGCTCTACTTCGAACGCTGTTGGACGGAGGGCGATGCATGCGCCGCTGGACTCTGAGCTTGTGCTCGCTTGCGCTGCTGGCGAGCCTGGTAGCCTGTGAGGCCGAGACCCCCGTGCCCGAGCCACTTCCGACTCTGGTCGATATTAGCGTGTTGCCGACGACGGACTTCCTCACGCAGAACGCGCCCCCGGTCGGGTTCGACGAGGTGAGCTTTGACCCACTGGATCGCACGCTTGCGGCGCGGCCCGGTTGGGTGTACACCGTCGTCGGCGAGTTCGATGGCACGTTTGTCGATAGCGGCGAGCCGGCAGAGGGACATTTCACATTGCAGGTGTGGTCTGACGAGCTGGGCGAGGCGCGGCGCGCGATCCTCGAGGTTGAGGGGCTGGCAGTCGCCCCGCAAGAATTCGTTCGGCTGGAAGGCGTGCGGATCAGCAACGATACTTATGTGGTAGATATCAATGGCCGGTGCGCGCTCGACGAAGCCGGGTCGTCGGTGGTCGCGGACCTGTCAGCGGGGCAACTCATCGGTGGAGTGGCGCGCGCCGTCCCGACCGGCCACCGTGACACAATCGACGATGTGCCGGTGTGGCAATACACCTTCGCGCCAGAGGTGCTGCGGCTGGCGGCCGTCCGGCGGGACGCCGAAAGCGAGATCAGCGTGAACGCCGATCTGTGGGTCGCGCCGGGGGTGGATGCGGTCGCGCGGTTCGAGGCGTCGGTCGAAGTGACCAATGCGCGTATTCTGACCGCGGAGCGTCCAGTGAGCGGGACGCTGTTTCTGCGCTATGACCTCGACCTGACGCAGATCGATGCGCGCCCGAATATCTCGATTCCGCATGGTTGCTGAGTCTGCTTGGCTTAGGCGAAGCAGCACTGTATAATTGCGCACAATCTTTTGTATTGCACAGCTTTGCGCTCGAAATTGGGATCAGTCATAAACCCGCGCCCCGCAGCCAGGGAGAAGGTCGTATGCGCGTTTCCGTCTTGCAGGAAAACCTTTACAGGGGTCTCAGCATTGTCAGCCGGGCAATTTCGAGCCGGCCCTCGCTGCCCATTTTGTCGAACGTGCTGATGATGACCGAAGACGCGCGCCTCAGGCTCTCGGCCACCAACCTTCAGCTTGGTATTACGGTCTGGATCGGCGCGAAGGTCGATCGCGATGGCTCGATCACGCTTCCCGCGCGCACGTTCCAGGACCTGGTCGCCACGTTGCCGCCTGAGCGCGTCGATATGGACCTTGACGAGCGCACGCTGACGCTGCACCTCAACTGCGCAGGGAAAACCGCGAACATCAAAGGCATGGACGCCGTCGAGTTCCCGCAAGTCCCGGAGTTCCAGGCCGACCGCGCGATCAGCGTGCGCGCCGATGTTTTCAAAGAGATGATCGAGCAGGTTGTGTTCTCTGCCGCGAAAGAGGAGAACCGCCCGGTGCTGGCCGGGGTGCTGCTGCGCTTTGAGGGTGACGTGTTTACGATGGCGGCGGCGGACGGCTATCGTCTCTCAGTGCGCACCACGGAGCTTGAGTTCAGCGTGGGCGATCGCGCGCCAGAGCCGTTCATCGTGCCCGCGCGGACGCTGCAAGAGCTGGGCCGCATCATCAGCGATGACGATGACGAAGTGCTGATCGCCCTGCCGGATGGACGCGGCCAGGTTATGTTCAGCCTGGATAGCGTGCTGATTGTCTCGCAGTTGATCGAGGGTAAATTCCCGGACTACGAGGCGATCATTCCGCGCCGCTACGAGACCAGCCTGATGGCGTATACTACCGAACTGCTGGCAGCCTGCCGAAGCTCCGAAGTGTTTGCCAAAGACTCGGCCTACACGGCGCGCGTCCTGATCGAGCCGGGAAGCAGCGCCAACGAGCCGGGACAGGTGATCGTCGCCGGACAGTCGCAAGAGAAGGGCGACGCGCAAGCGCCGCTCGAAGCGACGATTGAGGGCAACGCGATCGAGATATCGTTCAACATCCGGTATCTGATCGACGTGCTGAACGTCATCCGCGAGGATCGCGTTGTGCTGGAAACCAGTGGGTCGACGGCGCCGGGCGTGGTGCGCCCCGCAGGCCGCGACGATTTCATCCACGTCATCATGCCGATGTCCACCGGGCGCTAGCCGGTTTATGCTTGTGAGACAGCATCCGGCCAGGAGCCTGCTTCTGGTCGGATTTTTGTTGGCGGGACAGCCCACCCGGAATTCATGCTAAAACCTGATCACGTTTTCCAATTGCACAGCCAGGAGTGAAGTGTTATGAGATACCGTCGCGTAGGGGACTCTGGCCTCAAGGTAAGCGAGCTAAGCCTGGGCGGCTGGACGACATTTGGCGACAGCGTGACCGATCCCCAGTTGACGCGCGATCTGATCACGCTTGCTTATGAGAACGGCATCAACTTCTTCGACATTGCCGACAGCTATGCCAGGGGCGGTGCCGAGCGGGCGATGGGAGCCGTGCTCAAGGAGTTCCCGCGCCACACGCTGGTGATCTCCAGCAAGCTCTACTGGCCGATCAGCGATGACATCAACGACCGCGGCCTTTCGCGCAAGCACATTATGGAGAGCATCGACCGGTCGCTGCGCAATATTGGCACCGATTATCTCGACATTTACTTCTGCCACCGCTACGACGCTGAGACGCCGGTTGAGGAGACCGCCCGCGCAATGGATGACTTGATCCGTCGCGGCAAAATCCTCTATTGGGGCACTAGCGAGTGGACGGACCAGCAGCTCCAGGAAGCGCTGGACATTTGCGATGACTACGGGCTGTATCGCCCGATTGTGGAGCAGCCGCAGTACAATTTGATCCACCGCCGGCGTATCGAGGAAAGCATCCTACCGTTGGTCGAGGAAGAAGGGATCGGGCTGGTGGTGTGGAGTCCGCTCGCCAGCGGGCTGCTCACGGGCAAGTATGACGACGCCACGCCCGAAGACAGCCGCCTCGCGCAGAAGGACTGGCTGGCGCAGAACCTGCTCAAGGATGACTTGCGCGACGCGGTGCGGCAGCTCAAGCCGATCGCGAATGATCTGGGCGTGACGCGCGCGCAGCTTGCGATCGCCTGGACGCTGCACCAACCGGCGGTCAGCAGCGCCATCACCGGGGCGACCAAGATCAGCCAGCTTGAAGACACGCTCAAAGCGGTCGAGATCGAGCTGGACGAAGACGTGCTGGAACACATCGACGAGTTGTTCCCCGTCGAGCGCGAACCGGCCTAGCCGCGCGCAGGCGAGACGCGAAAAAAGAGCCGGGCTTGCGTCCGGCTCTTTCTGTTTGTGTCGTTCGTGAAATGGCTGGTTGTTGCTGGCGTGCGGGTTACTGCGCCGATTTCCGAACCTTCCGCAGCCACATCTGGGCTTCTTCCCCTCCCAGAATAAGGAGTTGGCGAGGCTCGCCGGTGTGCAGCGCAGACTCAGGCTCACCAATCAAAATATCTGTCGAGCTACTGTCAACTTCAAGCAGCTCCCAGTTCAGATACGGCTCGATCAGGCGCGCGACATCAATCGACGTCGCGTCGTCAGGATCGCCTGCCGCCCCCGAGGACAACCGTATGCGCCGCGCCGAGGGAAAACGAGATGTCAAAGTGCTCAATCAACAGTCTCCGAGAAGTGGATAGTTCGTGCTGCGTCGCATACCCCCTAAGCGACGCATACGCGCGATGGAAAATCGCAATTTCATTATACTCGATCCCTAAAATATCTCAATACCCCTGGTACAGATGTCTTACATAAATATATCTAACCATTCAGTTGACAAGCGCTTTGCATTGCGCGTATAGTATTCGGTATGGACACACAGATTGGGATCGGGCGCGCGTCGATGCGCATGATGTGCTTGCCGTGGTCGGGAGTCTTCCGGCGACGGCGCTGTGTGTGTCCCTGACGCACCCGCCCCTCGCACCCTGACCCGGCAAGCAAGACCGTCGACCAGCTTCGGCGGTTTTTTGTTGTGGTAGGCACGGGAGCGCGTTGTTACAATTCGTCCTGGTCTGCGGACCGCGAGCCTCAAGAAGGGACCTGACATGCCAGAATTCATCCATGTTTCACTTGCCTGGCCTTACGCCAACGGAGATATGCACGCGGGGCATCTGGCCGGGGCGTATTTGCCAGCGGACATTTTCGCCCGCTATCACCGGTTGAAGGGCAACCATGTGCTGATGGTCAGCGGCTCGGACGCGCACGGCACGCCGATCACCGTCGAGGCGGACCGGCTGGGGCTGCCCCCGCGCGACGTCTTCGAGCACTACCACCAGCGGTTTCTGGAGACGCAGCAGCGCATCGGCATCAGCTACGACCTCTACACGCACACGGACACCGAGAATCACCACCGTGTCGCGCAGGATGTCTTTCTCAAGCTGCTGGAAGGCGGCTACCTGTTCCGCCAGACGCAGCGCTTGCTTTACAGCGAGACCGAGCGGCGCTTCTTACCGGACCGCTACGTCGAGGGGACGTGCCCGCGCTGTGGCTACGCTCAAGCGCGCGGCGACCAGTGTGATAACTGCGGCTCGCTGCTCGACGCGACGGACCTGATCAACCCGCGCAGCAAGATCGACGGGAGCACGCCGGTCATCCGCGAGACAGAGCATTATTTCTTCAACCTGCCCGCCTTCAGCGAGCGGCTGCTCGACTATCTGAATGACGACAAGGCGCATTGGCGGCCAGCCGTGCTGAACGTCTCGCGCAATAAGGCGAAAGACCTGCTGCCGCGCCCGATCACGCGAGATATCGCGTGGGGGATTCGCGTCCCGCTCGAAGGCTGGGACGACAAGCGGATGTACGTCTGGTTCGAGGCGGTGATGGGCTATCTGACCGCCAGCATCGAGTGGGCGCACAACACCGGCCAGCCGGATGCCTGGAAGCAGTGGTGGTACAATCCGGAAGCCAAGCTCTACAACTTCATCGGCAAGGACAACATCGAGTTCCACACCATCATCTGGCCAGCGGAGCTGATGGGCATCGACGGGCTGTACGCAGATGAGGGCGACGGCCCCATTTCGCTGCCCTATGACGTGCCCGCCAACGAGTTCATGAATATCGAGGGCGATCAGTTCTCCAAGAGCCGCAACTGGGCGATCTGGCTGCCGGAACTCCTCGACCGCTACGACGCGGACGCGATCCGCTACTACGTGGCGATGACCATGCCAGAATCGCGCGACTCCGACTGGAGCTGGGAGGGTTTCATCACGCGCAACAACACTGAACTTCTCGCTGCGTGGGGCAACCTCGTCAACCGCGTGCTGAAATTCGCGGCGAAGCACTTCGAGGGGCGCGTGCCGGAGCCGGGCGAGCTACGTGACATCGACCGCGAAATTCTCGCGCAGGTTGAGGCGGGTTTTGAACGCGTCGGCGGGTTGCTGGCGGCGGTCCGGCTGCGCGACGCGCTCAGCGAGACGATGGGGCTGGCGCGCGAGGTTAATGGCTACCTCGACCGCGCGCCCTGGTTCAAAGTCATCAAGGAAGACCGGCAGGCCGCCGCGACGACGATCTACACCGCGCTGCGCTGCATCGACAACCTGAAGACACTGTTTGCGCCGTTCCTGCCCTTCACGTCGCAGCAGGTGCACGAGTTTCTCGGGTACGAGGGGCAGCTGTTCGGCGAGCAGCGGATCGAGACGTTCCACGAATCCGAGCGCGCGCACTCCGCGCTGACGTACGACCCGACCGGCGCGATCGGGCATTGGGAGCCGAGCGGTCTGCGGCCCGGCCAGGTGCTGCGCGAGCCGGTGGCGCTGTTCCGCAAGCTGGAGCCGGAGTTGATCGACGCTGAGCGCGCCCGCCTCGGCCAGCCGCGCGAGGCCGAGACGCTGCCGGGCGGCGGTTAGGGGCTATGATGCGCTCGGTGCGCCCGGCCATAGCCAACTCTAGGATTGAGAGTAGGGGCCGAGCTTGCTCGGCCCGTTGGGTTTTTGTCCCACGGGCGCAGCAAGCTACGCCCCTACCAGGAAAACCGTCCATACAAGAGTTGTCTGAATGTTTCACGCCTCGCAACAGCAAGCAAACCGCATGACCCGTCGCCTGGAACGGAGCCTGCTGGGCGCGGTGCTGCTGGTGTATCTGGCGCTGGCAGCGCTCTACGCGATCCGCACGCCGGACTGGCAGGCGCCCGACGAACCGGCGCATGTCAACTACATCCGCCAGATCGCGGAAGAGGGCGCGCTGCCCGTGCTTGAAGAGGGCGACTGGCAGCAGGCTTACCAGGAAGAACTGACGGCGCGCGGCTTTGATCCGGCGCTGCTAGGGCGGCTGGACACGGTCCAATACGAGGACCACCAGCCGCCGCTCTATTACCTGCTGCAAGCGCCCATCTACGCGGCGACCGGCGGCGACCTGACCGCGCTGCGGCTGGTGTCGGTTATGCTCGGCGCGGGGGTGGTGCTGGCAGCGTGGGCGGCGCTGCGCGCGTTGTTTCCCGAGCGTCCCGCGCTGGCGCTGACGGGCGCGGCGTTCGTCGCGTTCCTACCGCAACACCTCGCGATTCTCGGCAGCGTGAGCAACGATCCGCTGGCGGAGTTGATCGTCGGGCTGACGTTGCTCGTTTCCGCGCGCTATCTGCGCGGCGAGGCGCGGGGCGCGTCTCCGGCTCTGCTCGGCGGGCTGGTCGGGCTGGCGCTGCTCACCAAGACGACGATCTATTTCCTCGGCGGCGTTGCAGTGATCGCCGTGTTGCTGCGCTGGCGGCGCGAGCGCTGGCCCTGGCAAACAGCGGCGCGGCATCTGGCAGCGATGCTGATCCCCGCGCTGATCCTCGGCGGCGTGTGGTGGGCACGGAACCTGTCGATCTACGGCGGGATCGACTTCACGGGGCTGGATCGCCACGACGAAGTAACGGTCGGGCAGCCGCGCACCGCTGAGTACATCGACGAGGTGTATGGCGGCAGCGTGGCGCGCTATCTCGAAGCGTACGCGCGGACGACCTTCCGCAGCTTCTGGGGGCAGTTCGGGTGGATGGCGCTGATCATGCCGCGCTGGGCGTACGCGGCTTTTGGGCTGTTCTCGCTGGCGGCGCTGGCGGGCGCGGCGTGGTTTGTCTGGCGCGCGCGCTGGCCCGGCGCGTTGAGCGGCCCGCAGCGCGACGGTTTGATCGTTTACGCGCTGGCGCTGGGCCTCGTCGTGGCTGCGTACCTGATCTACAACGTGACGTTTGTGCAGTTCCAGGGGCGCTACCTCTACCCGGCGCTGATCCCGCTGGCGCTGCTGGTTGCGATCGGGCTGGCGGGCTGGGCGCAGGCGCTCCCGCCTGTGGCGCGAGGGCTGGCGCCGGTTGTGCTGATGTTCGCGCTGGCGGCGTTCGCGCTCTACGCGCTGGAGCGTATCATCGTACCGAATCTGCCCGCCTGGTGATGACAGGAGAGTTCTACATGAGCGAACAGACCGCGCTGCAACCGGGGTTGACCGGCGAGGCATCCGCCACCGTCACCGACGCACAGACCGCGATCGCGCTCGGCACCGGATCGGTGCGCGTCTACTCGTCGGCGGGGATGGTCGCGCTGATCGAAGCGGCGGCGGTCGCCGCGCTGGAGGGCGCGCTGCCACTGGGGAAGACGACGGTCGGCACGCGGCTGGACGTGCGCCACACTGCCGCGACGCCGGTTGGCATGGCGGTCAGGGCGCGGGCGACGCTGCAAGAGGTCGATGGGCGGCGGCTGGTGTTCGCGGTCGAAGCGTGGGACGCGGTCGAGGCGATCGGCACGGGCACGCACGAACGCTTCATCGTGGACGCGGAACGCTTCGAGCAGCGCGCCGCCGCCAAGCAGTCCTGAGCGCGATCTCCTTATGTCGCTGGCGCAGGCTCAGGTCCGCGCAGATTCCGCAGCCAGACCCGCAGCCGCGTCACACCGAATGCCAGCAGGAGCATGATGCCCCACATGAGAAGCTGGCCAGGAATAGTGTGCACGAAGATGAAATAGTTGTCGGCGGACGGGATATAGGTGAAATAACCCGGATCGCGCCAGGTCCCTTCGTCAGTGCTGTAGAATAAGTGATGGATGAGCGGGATAAACAGATACTGGACGCTGGCATAGCCCGCGAATAGCCCGATCGCCGTTGGCATCCGTAGCTGGCGCCGCCAAGTGGTGATCACACTGTTGATGGTGAGCAGTATCACGCCGATCAAGGCGACCACCAGATAACTTGCCGCCCTCGCCGGTCTACCTTCTATCAAGTCGTCAAGGCCAGAGGTGACTAAGTACAGCCCGGTAAACGCCACGCCATCGACCATCAACAGGAGATGCGTCATCGGTTGGCGCGCTGCGCGCTCGCTAAACCAGAAGGCGATTGCCAGCGCGATCAGCAGCGCAGCGGTCACCTGAGCCGCATAGCGCAGCGGCAGCACCGGGTCGTTGACGGTCATCACAATCGCCGGGACGCCAACCACCAGCGGAACAGCGCACACCAGCCACACACGCCACCACACCGGCGCGTGATAGCTTTTCTTGACGCGCCCCGCGATGAAGTTCGCCGCGCCGTAGAGCACCATCACCGCGCCGCCTGCCACAAAGCCGGTCATCCAATAGCGACCGACCGTCATCCAGCCGAAAGGCGTGGTGTCAAAGCGCGACCCTATGTCGTGAAAATAGAGGAAGATGAAGTAGCGGTCGCGCACGGCGAAC
>Ga0079224_100004745_pt1 | contig 17687 bp, 18 predicted proteins | sample Stecom2015_FD_80414 | JGI IMG/M metagenome (GOLD analysis project Ga0079224, IMG submission 80414) | Agricultural soil microbial communities from Utah to study Nitrogen management - Steer compost 2015 | ecosystem: Environmental > Terrestrial > Soil > Agricultural land | place: USA: Utah...
GAAAAAGGCCGGCCTGCCCCACAATGTGCTCAACGCCAAACAGCACGAGCGGGAGGCCCAGGTCATCGCCGAAGCCGGGCGCCTGGGGAGCATCACCGTGGCCACCAACATGGCCGGCCGGGGTACGGATATTCAGCTACAGCCCTTTGTCTTCGCCGATCTTCTCGCCTGGTGGCAGGCCCACGACCTGGCCCCGGCTGCCGCCAGGGAGCAGGACGACGACCTGTTCGCGGTGCTCACCCAGGCCTGGGTGGAGAAGTTCCTCGACGACAAGGTTCGCGCCAAGCTGGAGAATGCCGCCATCGAAGCCAAGCAGAAGGCACTGGCGGGCCACTGGGAGTTTGTCGGCCTGTCGCCCCTGCCCTTTGAGCCGGTTACCAGTACCGCGCAACTGGGGGGGCTGCATATTATCGGCACCGAGCGCCACGAGTCGCGGCGCATCGACAACCAGCTGCGGGGCCGGGCCGGGCGCCAGGGGGACCCGGGGCTGTCCAGGTTCTACCTGTCCCTGGAAGACCCCCTGATGCGCCTGTTCGCCTCCGACCGGGTGCGCAACATGATGCGTGCCCTGGGCATGGAGGGAGAGGCCATCGAACACCGCATGGTCACCAGCTCCATCGAGAAGGCCCAGCGCAAGGTGGAGGGGCGCAATTTCGATATCCGCAAGCAGTTGCTGGAATATGACGATGTGGCCAATGATCAGCGCAAGGTGATCTACGAGCAGCGGGACGAGCTGCTGGCCTCGGAGGATATTTCCGACATCATCAACGCCATCCGCGAGGATGTGGTCAACAAGGTGATCGACGACTACATTCCCCCCCAGAGCCTGGCGGAACTGTGGGACGTGGCCGGGCTGGAAGACGCCCTGGAGGCGGACTTCGGCATCAGTCTGCCCATCGAGCAGTGGTTGCTGGAGGACAAGCGCCTCCACGAGGAAAAAATCCGCGAACGCATCCTTGCCGCGGTGACCACCATGTACGAGGACAAGGCGGCCCGGGTCGGCCCCGATATCCGCGTCATCGAAAAGCAGGTGATGCTCCAGGTGCTGGATATGCTGTGGAAGGAACACCTGGCGGCGATGGACCAGTTGCGCCAGGGCATAGGCTTGCGGGCCTATGCCCAGAAGAATCCCAAGCAGGAGTACAAGCGGGAGTCCTTCGCCCTGTTCCAGGCCATGCTCGACAATATGAAGCAGGACACCATCCGCTTCCTCTGCCGCCTGGAAGTCCGCGGCCACGAGGATGTGGAGGAGATGGAGCGCCGCCGCCTGGAGGCCCAGGCCCGGCAGAAGATGGATTTCCGCCACGACGAATCCGCTGCCCTCGACGCCCCCCCGGCCGCGGACCCGGATCGGGAGCAAGAGCCCCGGCAGCCCTTTGTTCGCGACGAGCAGAAGGTGGGCCGCAACGACCCCTGCCCCTGTGGCTCCGGCAAGAAGTACAAGCAGTGCCACGGCAAACTGGGATAAGGGCAGAGCGGGAAGGCGCTTGCGGGGAGCCGGGGGTGGCGCCGGCTCCTGCGGTCACCCGTAATCTGCTGGCCCTCTCAACAACACAAAGATGTCGAGGAATCACCCATGGCTGTAGGCCCAGATAGCTTCCCCACCATGTACCCGGTTGCCGGTTTTCGCCTGGGGACGGGTTCTGCGGGGATCAAAAAGCCGGGAAAAAAAGACCTGGTGATCATGGCCGTTGATCCCGGGGCCACCGTCGCCGCCTGCTTTACCAAAAATGCCTTTTGTGCGGCTCCGGTACAGCTGGCGAAGCGTCACCTCCAGGCCGCCAGCCCCAGATACCTGGTGACCAACACCGGCAATGCCAATGCGGGCACCGGCAAAAGTGGTCTGGACCACGCCGCACAAGTCTGTCGGGCCCTGGCGGCGATTGCCGGCTGTTCCCCGCAGGAGGTGCTGCCCTACTCCACCGGGGTGATCGGTGAGCCCCTGCCGGTGGACAAAATCATTCCCGCCCTGGCCGCCACCCTGGAAAATTGCCGTGAGGAGGGCTGGGACGCCGCCGGAATCGGCATCATGACCACGGATACCCGCCCCAAGGGCGCCAGTATGAATTTTGAGGTGGACGGCAAAACCCTGACCCTCACCGGGATTGCCAAGGGCGCGGGCATGATCAAGCCCAATATGGCCACCATGCTGGCCTATGTGGCCACCGACGCGGCCGTGGACAAGGCCCTCTTGCAGGAGATGCTTGCCGCCAGCGTGGAGGCCTCCTTTAACCGCATCACCGTCGATGGCGATACCTCCACCAACGATGCCGTTACCCTGGTGGCCACGGGGGCCTCCGGGGTGGAGGTCACCCAGGCCAACCGGGAATCATTCCAGTGGGCCCTGGACGAGGTGCTGATTCAGCTCGCCCAGGCCATTGTGCGGGACGGCGAGGGCGCCACCAAGTTTGTCACCATCGACGTGGCGGGGGGCGCCAGCACTGAGGAATGCCTGAAAGTGGCCTACGGGGTGGCGGAGTCGCCCCTGGTCAAGACCGCGCTGTTTGCCTGCGACCCCAACTGGGGCAGAATCCTCGCCGCCATTGGCCGCTCGGGGCTCGATAACCTGGATGTGGAGGCCATTTCCGTTCACCTGGGAGACGTGCTGATCGCCGAGGGTGGCGCCCGGGCCCCATCTTACACCGAGCAGGCGGGGCAGGCGGTGATGAATCGAGAGGAAATTGTGATCGCCATCGAGCTGGGTCGCGGCGGCGCCAGGGAAAGGGTGTGGACCACCGACCTGTCCCACGACTATGTGACCATCAATGCCGAATATCGGACCTGAGGTGCGGGACATGCGCCATATCCATGTCGTCGCGGGGATCATCTACAACCCGGCCCGCGATCATGTGCTGATCGCCCGGCGCCCGGAGCACCTCCACCAGGGGGGGCTGTGGGAATTTCCCGGTGGCAAGGTTGAGGGGGACGAAGCCGCCCTCGAAGCCCTGCGGCGGGAGTTGGCGGAGGAGCTGGCCATCGACATCCACAGCCACACCGCAGAAATCTTCAGCCAGATCCACCACCAATACCCGGACAAGGGGGTGTTCCTCGAATTCTGGCAGGTCTTCGGCTACAGCGGCGAGGCCAGGGGCAGGGAGGGCCAGCAGCTCAGCTGGGTACCCGTCAGTGGCCTCAATGCCTACCCGTTTCCCGCGGCCAATGTCCCCGTGGTCAGGCAATTGCTTGCCGGCGGGCCATAAGTGGCCATGGCGGCGATAGTGATCGCCGTTGCTGCGCTGTTTTCCCGTCCTCCATCTCACACCTCAGATGGAAGCTTGCAATTAATACTATCCGATACAACTAATCGATTGACAGAATCCATAATCCCTATACACTGGGCTCAGCTTGAAAGAACGTCTTTAGTTTAAAACCTCCATTTCGTCGTTGTTCTCGTAATACCACGTCCTGAAGTGTCTAAGTTCCAGTCTGCATTTCCAGCTACCACTGCCTCACAGAGGCGCACACTACTTATTTCAGGATATTATTATGTCAAACACAGTTACCGGAACCGTCAAGTGGTTCAACGAAGCGAAGGGTTTTGGTTTTATTGAGCAGCAGTCCGGCCCCGATGTATTCGCCCACTTCAGCGCCATCGCCAGCAGCGGTTTCCGCACCCTGGCCGAAGGCCAGAAAGTCGAGTTCACCGTTACCCAAGGCCAGAAAGGCCCGCAAGCCGAGAATATCGTTGCGATCTGAATAAATGCCTGGCTGGGGCCGCAAGGCTTTGGCGCATGGATTTAAAAGAGGCTGACCCTGGCGGGTCGGCCTTTTTTTTTGCGCCGGTAATTTCTGAGCGGGTCGACAGCTTTGCAACTGCTATGCAAATGGCTGTCCGTAATTTCGCCGGCAGTCCAGGGCTTGTAGCCCCCCACTGTGCCGAGGGCCTGATCTTACGGGTTGAATGTAATATCCTTGCGCAATCACTTCACAGCCGCCATTGTCGAAGTGGAAAAACCGTGGTGATGGGCCAAACTCGACGCTCCGAGAACACTATGTTCAATACCGATTCAGACAGGGAATGGGAAAAATACGGTCGGGACGACCCCTATTTTGGGGTGATCACCGACAACAGGTTTCACCGGGAAAACCTGACCCCCGAATTGAAAGCGGAGTTTTTCCACTCCGGCCATTGCTATATAGAGGATGTGCTGGCAAAGATCAGGCGCCATCTGGCGGCGGATTTCACCATTACCCGGGCCCTGGATTTTGGCTGCGGAGTGGGCCGCCTGGTGATTCCCCTGGCGGGCCTGGCGAAGCGGGTCACCGGGGTGGATGTGTCGGACTCCATGCTGGCGGAGGCGCGGCGCAACTGTCGGGCGCGGGACATCGACAATGTGACCCTGGTGAAATCGGACGACAGCCTGTCACGGGTGGAAGGGGAGTATGACTTTATCCACTCAATTATTGTTTTTCAGCATATCCCGGTGGCGCGTGGGGAAAGAATTTTCAGCCACCTGCTGAGCCATTTACAGCCCGGCGGTGTCGCCGTGGTACATTTCACCTACGCCAAGAAGTATGCCCTGAGAAAATGGTTCGCCTTTGCCAAGGGATACATTCCCGGAGCAACCAGTCTTTTCAATCTGGTGCAGGGCAGAAGGATGGGTACTCCCCAGATGCAGATGAACGCCTACCACCTGAATCCGCTGCTGCAGGCGATCCAGAATACCGCGGCGGATGCCTGCTATCTGGAATTCACCAACCACGGCGGCGAACTCGGCGTGATTTTGTATTTTAGAAAGCCGGCAGCAGCGGCTGGCCACTGACGGTGGTTCAGCCGTGACTACATTCAAGTCAGCGGGCGTTCAATCCCAGTACTCTGCGGGCCACAAGGCAGGTTACAAAGGCCACGCTGGAACACAGCACCACGCCCCAGACGATATCCACCCCCACCAGCAGCCAGGGCCAGCCCTTGAGGGTGGCCATATTGGTCAGATCGTAGGTGGCGTAGGTGAAGAAGCCGAATAGCCCGCCCCACAGGGCGGACTGCCTGGGATCGCCGGACACCAGCCCGGGACGCACCGCGAAGACCACGATACCGGCGATGAACACCAGGTAGAACAGTATCGCCGCCCCCCAGTTGACCGGGCCCAGCAGGTGGCCGATCTGCTGCTGGTAGAGGTCTCCCGACAGCCACCCCAGCCACACCATATCGATGGCAAAAAACACCGGCAGGGCAATCAGCCAGGTAAGAATTCCGTTGCGCAGAGTCATTGGCAGGGTCCGTTCGGCACTACTTCGCCACAGCCTTGGCATCCCACACGATATGCACATGGGGGGCCGCTATCAAACCTGGCACCGCCTGGATATCCGAACCGGGCTTGATGGTGAATGGCGGCAGGCGGCGGAGAATCTCCGCCAGGGCAATGCGCAGCTCCCGGCGGGCCAGGTGCACCCCCAGACACAGGTGGGGGCCACCGGCGAAGGAGAAGTGGCGATTGACCCGGCGATCCAGGCGGAACTCCCTCGGGTCATCGAACGCGTCCGGATCGAAATTGCCCACATTGTTGGCGCACACGATATAGTCCCCGGCCTTGATCATTTGGCCGCACACTTCGTGGTCCTGTTTCACCAGGCGCGCGGAATTGACCAGGGGTTCCACCCGCAGAAACTCCTCGGCGGCCTTGTCCACCAGGTCCGGGTTGTCCCTCAGGGTCTGCTGAAGCTCCGGCTCCATGGCCAGGCGGCGAAACATCAGTGCCGAGGTGGCGGCCACGGTGTCCAGGCCCCCCAGCCACAGGAAGGTGACCATGCCCATGACTTCATCCTCGGTCATGGGGCGGCCGTCAATCTTGCCGGTAATAATATAGCTTGCCAGGTTGTCGGAGGGATTGGCCCGGGTTTCCCGAATAAACTCCCGCAGCCAGTTGATGGCGCTGCCGATACCCCATTTGATTTTTTCAAGATCACCGCGGGAGTGGAGAATGGCATAGCCCCAGGACAGGAAGTCGTCCAGCTTGTCCTGGGGGAAGCCCATCAGATTGAGGAACACCCGCACCGGATAGACCCGCGAGAAGTCGTAGGCGATATCGCACTCCCCCTTGTCGACAAAGCCGTCGATCAGGGAGTTGATAAAGGCGCGGATATCCCCGTCCATGGCGTTGATGGCCACCGGCGAGAACTTCGGATTCAGGAGCGCGCGGTAGCGGCCGTGCTCGGGGGGATCCACCCCCAGGGGCAGCATGGGAAAGGTCTCCCCCACCAGGGTGTTGAAGCCGGCGGCGCCCTTGGCGGAATAGAACTCAGACTTTTCATAAACATTGCGGATATCGGCATAGCGGGTCACCACCCACTTGGGGCCGCACACCCCGGGCAGGGGCCGCGGTGAGTAAAACAGCGGCGGCAGCTCGTCGAGCACATGCTCGGTGATGACGTAGGGGTCCGCGGAGGTGGTGGGATCGTCCCAGCCCAGGGGCTCCATCACCAGCTCCGGGGGCACATGGGCTGGGATCTCCGGCTCATCGGGCAGGCGCCCGCGGACTTTGACATGGGGGGTGTTGGTGGTGGTCATGGCAAGCTCCAGATACGCTGCTCGTTATAGTGGCACAGCCAACGAGAGTAGAAAGGTGCGGACCAAAGGTCAACCGCCCTGGTGCAAATGCGACAGGGGCGTCAGTCCGCGGCGGGACCGTCCAAAAACCCCGGCGGAACCCCCATTCCGGTTTGCCTCGCGCTGCCGGCGATGGCAGGGGATTACATTGACCGGCGGCCACTCTCGGTTAGCGGGCGACTTTTGCGCCGGCCCTCGGCCGGCCTTTCAAATCGCCGCCCGTACCGCTATCCTGTGGCCACCACTTGAGGGTCTAGCTGATCATGACAGCCGGCAGTGCCAGCGACAATCTGGTGAATATCGACAACGTCTCCTTTGCCTACGAGGAGCGCAGTATCCTGCGCAACATCACCCTGCGGGTGCCGCGGGGCAAGGTGGTGGCCATCATGGGCAGCAGTGGCTGTGGCAAGACCACCCTGCTGCGGCTGATCGGAGGCCAGCTCAAGCCCTCGTCCGGGGATGTGCTGGTCGACGGCCAGTCGGTGCCGGCCCTGGGCACCAATGATTTGTTCAACCTGCGCCGCAAGATGGGCATGCTGTTCCAGATGGGGGCATTGTTCACCGATATGACGGTATTCGACAACGTCGCCTTTCAGATGCGGGAGCACACCGACCTGCCGGAAGCCCTGATTCGCGATCTGACCTTGATGAAGCTGCACGCCGTGGGCCTGCGGGGGGCCTGGAATCTGATGCCCTCGGAGCTGTCCGGAGGCATGGCGCGGCGGGTGGCCCTGGCGCGGGCCATTGCCCTGGATCCCACCCTGGTGATGTACGACGAGCCCTTCGCCGGCCTCGACCCAATCTCCCTGGCCATTATCGGCCGTCTCATCCGCACATTAAACGACGCCCTGGGGGCCACCTCCATCGTGGTCACCCACGATGTCCAGGAATCCCTGAAAATAGTTGACTATGTGTACCTGGTGTCCGAGGGCATGGTGATCGCCGAGGGCACCGTGGACGAGATCTACCGCACCGACAACGCCTATGTGCGCCAGTTTGTCGACGCCCAGGCCGATGGCCCGGTGGCTTTCCACTATCCCGCGGCGGACTACCACGCCATGCTGACTGACACCTGATATGAGAGCAAGCGCCACCTTTGCCGCCGCCGTTATCCGCCGCCTGGGGGCCACCGTCACCGGCAACCTGATCAGCCTGGGGCTGGCGGCGCGGTTTTTTGTCCAGATGTTGCTGGCGTCAGGAATCTGCCTGCGCCGCCCCGGGCTGGTGATCCGCGAAATGTATTTTATCGGGGTGATGTCCCTGGTGATCATCCTGGTGTCCGGGCTCTTCGTCGGCCTGGTACTGGGGCTGCAGATGTACGATACCCTCCAGCGCTTCGGCTCTGGCGACATCGTCGGCATGGTGGTGGCCCTGTCCCTGGTGCGGGAGCTGGGGCCGGTGCTGTCGGCGCTGTTGATCTCCAGCCGCGCGGGTTCCGCGGTGACCGCCGAGATCGGTCTGATGAAAACCACGGAACAGCTCAGTGCCATGGAGATGATGGCCATCCAGCCGGTATCCCGGGTGGTGGCGCCCCGCTTCTGGGCCGGGGTGATCTCCGTGCCCCTGCTGACCTCGGTGTTCAATGTGGTGGGCATCTTCGGCGGCTATCTGGTTGCGGTTCATATGCTGGGGGTGGATGCCGGCACCTTCTGGTCCCAGATGCAGGAGGCCGTGGATTTTCGTCTCGACGTGGTCAACGGGTTTATCAAGAGCGTATTTTTTGCCGTGGCCATCATTTTTATCGCCGTGTTCCAGGGCTATCACGCCACGCCCACGGCGGAAGGGGTTTCCCTCGCCACCACCCAGACAGTGGTCAAGTCTGCCCTGGTGGTGCTGGCGATGGATTTTGTGCTTACCGCGTTTATGTTCAGGGGCCTGTGACGGGCTGGGAGTCGGTGATGAATCGCCAAATGCTGGATTTTTGGGTGGGGCTGTTTGTGGCCCTGGGGATTGTGGCCACGGTATTCCTGTCCCTGCGGGTGGCCAATCTCACCACCACCCTGCAGGGGGGCAGCGTCTACCAGGTGCAGGCGGAATTCGACAATATCGGAGGCCTCAAGGTGCGCGCGCCGGTCAAAAGCGCAGGGGTGACCGTGGGCCGGGTCAGCGCCATCCGCTACGATCCCGACCTCCACAAGGCGGTGGTGACCCTCGACCTGGACGCGGCCTATCAGTTCAGCGCCGACGCCTCCCTCAGCATCCTGACCTCCGGACTCTTGGGTGAACAATATATCGGCCTGCAAACCGGCAGCGACACCGAAATGCTGCAGGACGGCGACCTGGTGTGGCTGACATCCTCCGCCATCGTCCTGGAAAACCTGATCGGCCAGGTGCTCTTTGGCCGCGCGGGGGGCGACAACGACAAACCCGCTGCGGAAAGTCCGCTGGAGATCAAATAATGAAGTTCGCGGCCCGCTTTCCCGTCCTCTTGGTGCTGGCTTTGGTGGCCAGCCTCAACGCCTGGGGCCAGCCCCTGAGTCCGCTGCAATTGGTGGAAGCCACCGTCAACGACGTGGTGGCCGATATGAACGCCAATCAGGAGGTCTACGCCAGCGACCAGGACAAGCTGCGGGCCATGGTCCTGACGCGGGTGGCGCCCCACTTCAACTTCAATCGCATGACCCAGTTGGCCATGGCCAGGTACTGGTCCCAGGCCACTCCGCAACAGCGCCGGCAGATCAGTGAGGAAATGCTCCAGCTGATGGTGCGCACCTACACCAGCGCCATGTTCACCTTTCGCAACCAGCCCATCGCCCTGGTGGACGAGAAGATCATCAACCCCCGCAGCGCCGTGGTGCGGGTCCGCGTCACCACCACCAGCGGCCAGGATGCCAGTGTCGTCCTGCGCATGGAGAACCGCGCCGATCGCTGGCAGGTTATCGATGTGGTGGTGGACGGGGTGAGCATGGTGATCACCTACCGGGGCACCTTTGCCGAGGAGATCAGCAAATCGGGCATCGACGGACTGATCGCCAGTGTCAGACAGGACAACCTGCAGCGGGTCGATCAATGAGCCGGCCCAGCATTGCCGTCGAGGGCGCCGGGCTGGCCCTCGATGGAGAGGTGACCATAGCCACGGTATCGGCACTCTTTGGCCAACTGGAAGGCGCCTTTGCCAAACTCGGCAAAGCCGTGGAGGTCAACCTGAACTGCGCCGCCATGGCCCCCGCGGATTCCGGCGCCATCGCCCTGCTGGTGGAAATTCACCAGTTGGCCAGGGCGCGGGGCAAAAGTCTGAGGATCACCGGCCTCAAGGACAACCTGATCAGTCTGATCCGGATCTACGGGGTGGAGTGGGTGCTCGCCGCCGAGAACCGGGAAAATTGACCCCTATGTCCGGGTCGACGGCCCGGCGTCGAGCACTCGCACCACCATGGTCGCCAGGCGCCGGTAGATGCGCCGCTGGCGCACCACAGGCCACCACCGGTACAGAAAGATTTCCATCGGCCGCCACATGGCCACCCAGCCCCCCACCAACAACCCCTCGCCGAGCAGTTCGCCAAAGCCACTGCCGGGCAGGTGATTCTCCAGCAGCCGACCCGCGGCGATACAGAGGGCGAGAAACGTCAGCCCTATCACCAGGCTGAGCCTCCCCTCCCGCATCAGCTGGCGGAACTCATTGCGACAAAACCTGGCTTGCTCGGTGAAGTAGTTGTGAATCGCCCGCTCCACCCGGTCCTGTTCGCCGCTGGACAAGGGGGACGGGAGGGTTATCTCCAGGCAGAACTCCCCCTTGGGTGGATACTCCATGGCCCAGGCCATGATAAAGGCCTCGGCATCGCCATCCAGATCCCGGCCGACAAAGGGCGACGGGTCCAGGGAGTTGAACAACTGGTGAATGGAGTCGAGCCGCAGGCGGATGACATGGTGTGGTGGGTGGTGCATGGCGGTTGGCGTTGCCTGGGGGTAGCGGTCAAAGGTAGTGGGATTTGGCGGGCGGCGCAAGCACATCGCCGTCGCCGACGGGGCCGGAAACCTCCCCTCTCGGCCTCGGAGTGTCGCCACGGTTTGCCGCTTGTGTGTAACAATGGCCTTCGGCTGATCGGGAGGAGTCCCCATGATAAGTCAGTATTTTTCACTCGCGGACAGGGTCGCCATCATCACCGGTGGCGGCAAGGGTATCGGCGCCGATATCGCCCGCGTCTTTGCCGAGGCTGGCGCCACCTGCGTGCTGTCCGGCCGCCACCTGGTGGACCTGGAGGCAGTGTGCGCTGAGCTGCCGGCCCGCGGCCGGTCCCACCTGGCGGTGGTGGCCGACGTCCGCGACCAGACCCAGGTGGACAACCTGGTTCAGCGCACCCTGGACAGCCAGGGCCGTATCGACATCCTGGTCAACAATGCCGGCGGCAGCTATATGTTCCCCCTGGCGGAAACCCCCATCGACAAATGGGACAACAATATCAACCTCAACCTGCGGGGCCCCTTTATGCTCACCCAGGCTGCCGGCCTCCAGATGATCAAGCAGGGGGGCGGCAGTATCATCAATATCTCATCCATGGCGGGGGTTCACGGGGTCCGCGGCGGCGTCGCCTACAGCGCCGCCAAATGCGGCTTGCAGATGATGACCCGGGTGGTGGCGGCGGAGTGGGGTTGCCACGGCATTCGCGCCAACTGTATCGCCCCGGGAATGATCGCCTCCGAGGGCGCCCTGCGCTCCTGGGCCAGGGCCGGGTTCGACACCGCTGAGGCCGCCGCGGGTTTTCCCCTCAAGCGACTGGGCACCCCCAGGGATATCGCCATGGCGGCCCTGTTCTTTGCCTCCGACGCCAGCAGCTACATCTCCGGGGAGACCCTGGCGGTGTGCGGCGGGCCCACCATGGGGGGGCTGGCGGAGTAGGGGGTGGCTGCCGCGGTCTCGGCAGGGCGATACCTTGTTGCCCCGCTGTCCGGCCGGGGTAGCTGCAAGTTGTGGTGCCCCGACAACGCCGCGCCGTTTGCCACGCTCCACCCCACCGGAAACCCCTCTCGGCCCCTGCCGCACCGCCAGGGGTCTGGGCGATCAAATTGCCGACGCCCCTGTGATCGGAAGCGCCGGCGGAGAGTTTATCCGGGCAACTCCAAATCCCCCACCACCGCCATCAAGAACCGCGTCCCCTCGCCGCCGGTCACCACCCGGTGGTCGAAGGTGAGGGACAGGGGCATCACCGGGCGCACCGCGGCTGCACCCACCCTGGCCACCACCTGGTCCCGCACCCGCCCCGCGCCGAGGATGGCCACCGTGGGGGGCACCACAATGGGATCGGAGTAGCGGCCCCCCATGCTGCCGTAGTTGGACAGGATAATGGTGTAGCCCCGCAGCTCCTCGGCGGGAATCCGCCGCGCCGCCACGTCCGCCTTGAGGTTTTCCAGGCCCTGGCGAAGGTCCTCCGGGGTGCGGTTGGCCACATCCCGCAGCACCGGCACGAACAGGCCGTCGGGGGTGTCCACCGCCATCCCCAGGTCGATGTGGTTGAGCACCCGGCGGCCCATGGCGTGACTGTCGTACCAGGCGTTGAGGGCGGGCTCGGCGCGGCAGCCGGCGACGATGGCGCGGATCAGGCGGATGCTGATATCGGTAGCGGGTGGCCAGGCGCCGATATCGGCATCCTCGGTAACCGTGACATCGGCCACTTCGGCGTGGGCCTGGGCCATGGTGCGGGCCATGGCGCGGCGGGTGCCCCGCAGCGCTTCCACCGGCCCCGCCTGGGCGAGGAGTTTCGCCACCCGTTCCACATCCTGGCTGGTGATCAGGCCGTCGGGACCGCTGGGGGTGACCATGCTGAGTTCCACCTCGAGCTTGCGGGCCAGGGCGCGCACCGCCGGGGTCGCCTTGAACGCCACCCCACCGGCCCCTGCGGCCGCCGGCGCCTCCCGCACCAGGTTGTCATCCCGGGGCATTTCCCCCACCACAGTGCCGCTGTCAGCGGGCTTATCCACCGTCGCCCCGCCATCCCCGGCTTCGACGAAACCCACCAGGGGTCTGCCCACCGCGAGGATGTCGTCCTCCCGGGCAAAGAGTTTGGCCACGGTGCCGTCCCAGGGGGCGGGGATTTCGACAATGGCCTTGGCGGTCTCCACCGCCACCAGCAGCTGTCCCGTGGTCACGGTGTCGCCGGGGGCGACGAACCATTCGCGGATTTCGGCCTCGCTCAGGCCTTCCCCCAGGTCGGGCAGATTGAAGGTCTTCATTGGAACTCCAGGGTTTCGCGGGCGACGCGGACGATCCGCGCCACCCCCGGCAGGTACAGCTGTTCGTGGCGGGGCAGGGGTACCGGGGTGTCGAAGCCGGTGACCCGGCGCACCGGGGCGAGCAGGTTGAGCAGGCTGTGTTCGGCGAGGTGGGCGGCGATGTCGGCACCCACGCCGCCGCCGCGGGCGGCCTCGTGGACTATCACGCAGCGCCCCGTGCGGGCCACGGAGTCGGCGATGGTGGCCATGTCCAGGGGCTTGAGGGTGGCGGCGTCGATGACCTCGGCGCTGATCCCCTCCGCCGCCAGCTGCTCCGCCGCCGCCAGGGTTTCGTGGCAGGCGGCGGCCCAGCTCACCAGGGTGATGTCACTGCCCGGGCGCAGTACATAGCACACATCCAGGGGCAGGGCCTGGCCGTCATCGGTCACCTCCTGTTTGCCGAGGCGGTAGAGGCGGGTGGGCTCCAGGAACACCACCGGGTCGGGGTCGCGGATGGCCGCCAGCAGCAGGCCGTAGGCCCGCGCCGGCGAGGAGGGCACCACCACCCGCAGGCCGGGGATATGGGCGAACAGGGCCTCGGTGCTCTCGGAGTGGTGCTCCGGTGCATGGATGCCGGCGCCGCAGGGGGTGCGCAGCACCATCGGGCAGCTGAGCCGGCCCCGGGTGCGATTGCGCAGCCGCGAGGCGTGGTTGATGAGCTGGTCGAGGGCCGGGTAGGCGAAGCCCATAAACTGGATTTCCGCCACCGGGCGCAGGCCCTGGGCGGCCATGCCCACGGCGATACCGGCGATCATGGCCTCCGCCAGGGGGGTGTCCAGAACCCGCTCCTTGCCGAAGCGCCGTTGCAGGCCGTCACTGGCGCGGAACACGCCGCCGTTGACCCCCACATCCTCGCCAAACAGCACCACCCCGGGGTCGTCCTCCAGGGCTCTGGCAAGGGCCAGGTTGACTGCTTCCACCAGGGTGATTTCAGCCACAGCCCTGTCCCCCCGCCAGCGCCTGATCCCGCTGCCAGCGCAGCGCCTCCGGCAGGGTTTCATAGAGGTAGTCGAAGATGGCCCCGGGCTCCGGTGGTGGCACCGCCAGGTAGGAGGCCACCGCCTCTTCGACCTCGGCGATGCAGCTGGTGGCCAGGGCCTGTTCCTGGTCCGGGTCCCAGGCCCCGGCCTGTTCCAGGTAGCGGCGCAGGCGGATCACGGGTTCCCGCGCCCAGTGGTGTTCCAGTTCGGCCTTGTCCCGATAGCGGGAGGCGTCATCGGCGGTGGTGTGGTCGCTCAACCGGTAGCTGCGGGCCTCAATCAGCCAGGGTTCCCCGGAGCGCACCCTGTCCAAAGCCAGGGTCAGGCGCTCCACCAGGGCCAGGGTATCGTTGCCGTCCACCACCTCGCAGCCGATACCCGCGGCGATGGCCTTCTGGGCCAGGGTGCTGGCGCCGCTCTGGGCGGCGCGGGGCACCGAGATTGCCCACTGGTTGTCGATCACCACACACAGCAGGGGCAGCTTCCAGGCCCCCGCCAGGTTGAGCCCCTCGTAAAAATCCCCCTTGGAGGTGCCGCCGTCCCCCAGCACACACACCGCCACCCGGGGTTGGCGCCGGTATTTGAAGGCAAAGGCCACCCCGGCGGCGTGGGGCACCTGGCTGGCGATGGGGATGCACAGGGGGAAGTCCTCCCGGTTATCCTCCCAGGCCATCCCCCGCTCATCGCCGCCCCAGTACAGCAGCAGTTGATCCATGGCCACCCCGCGGCGAATCAGGGCGGCGGTCTCCCGATAGGAGGGCAGCAGCACGTCCTCTGGCTGCATGGCGTCGCCAAGCACCGCACCTATGGCCTCCTGCCCCAGGCTGGAGGCATAGGTGCCCAGCTGGCCGGTGCGCTGCAGGGCCACCGCCCGTTGGTCGAGAGTGCGCACCAGTACCATGGTGCGGTACAGCCGTCGCAGCCGGTCCAGATCCCGGGCGCAGTCCGGCAGGGGGGCGATGGCCCGACCCTCCGCATCGAGGAATTGGCAATAGGGGATAGCGAAATGAGTCCCCTGGGCAGCGCTGTTGGCGGTTGGTTGACGATCACTCACCGGAGCTCCTTGCGGATAGTTTGTGGCGTAACCCAAGCATAGTCCGTCCGTGCCCGGGTGGCAGGAGAAAATCCGCCCCTCGCGGGCCGGGGTTGACAGGGGGCGGGCCCGGGTGTCCGTGGCGATCCTGACGGGAGCTTGCGCACCGGGATAGTGCGCCGGGATTGCCGGCCAAGGCGGCAATGGATTTTTCTCCACTACCCAGGAGGCCTTATTAACACCTTGAAAAAAAAGCTAAAATCACCCATGCCAAGGGTGGTTAAATGATGGCATAAGCCTTGCATTGTCTATTTGTGAAGAGATCATTGCACAATGATGGCATTCAACTGAACGCACAATTTGCTGAAACGGACGGCTAGGGTTCCGGCCTGCACGACGCGGGTGTCTGGTCCGAGAGCTGTCGACCTTCTTCCGAAGGTTACACGGAGGGATAAAAGCCCGGGAGATCGTTGCAATGATCTCCGGTTTTTTGACTCAGTAACCCACGGGAGAACCACCATGAAAGGTACCCACCTTTTCACCAGTTCCATCCGCACCCTGCGCCGCTGGTCGGCCACTGGCCTTGCTGCCGTTGCCGTCAGTCTCTCTGCCACCGCCCTGGCGGAACCCCTCAAGATCGGCTACAGCGATTGGCCCGGCTGGGTCGCCTGGGAAGTGGGCATCGAAAAAGGCTGGTTCGACGAAGCCGGCGTCGAGGTCCAGTTCGAGTGGTTCGATTACGTGGCCTCCATGGAAGCCTATGCCGCGGGCCAGCTGGATGCGGTGACCATGACCAACGGCGACGCCCTGGTCACCGGCGCCACCGGCCGCAAGAGTGTGATGATCATTATCAATGACTACTCCAACGGCAACGATATGATTGTCGGCGCCCCCGGCATCGCCTCGGTGGCGGATCTCAAGGGCAAGAAGGTGGGGGTGGAGATTGGCTTCGTCAGTCACCTGCTGCTGCTCAATGCCCTGGAAAAAGCCGGCATGTCCGAGGCCGACGTGGAGTTGGTGAATGTACCCACCAATGAAACACCCCAGGTGCTGGCATCGGGGGACGTGGATGCCATCGTCGCCTGGCAGCCCAGCTCCGGCCAGGCGTTGAGCCAGGTGCCGGGGTCCACCGCCATCTACACCTCCGCCGATGAACCCGGCCTGATCTACGATGTGCTGGCGGTCAGCCCCGAGAGCCTCTCCGCCCGCAGGGCAGAGTGGCAGGCGGTGACCGACGTCTGGTATCGCATCGTCGACTACATCCTCGACCCCACAACCCAGGACGACGCCGTGGCCATCATGGCGGCCCGGGTGGGCCTCAGCGCCGAAGAGTACAAGCCGTTTCTTGGCGGCACCAAAATCCTTCCCCTGGCGGACGCCAAACCCTTTTTCACCAAGGGCGACGGCTTCAGCTCCATTTACGGCTCCAGCAAGCTGGTGGACGACTTCAACCTGAAATATGAGGTCTACAGCGAAGCCCAGGACATCGACAGCTATATCGATGGCGCCATCACCCTGGGCCTTGAATAAAGCGTTGTTTCCTTCGCCTCCTGATAAAGGATTCGTCCATGTCCATCGCCGCCCGACTGTTCACCCCCCGGCAACCCTTGTCGCCGTCATGGACACGGGGGTTGACCATTGCCTCCTTCCTGCTGCCCCTGGTGGTGTGGGCGCTGGTCAGCTATGTGCCCGTGCTGTGGCACCCCGAGGTGTTGATCAGCGAGCCCGGTTCGGTGAGCTATTTCAGGGAAGGTATGCGCATCGAGCGGGAGCGCTTCGAGCAGGAGGCGGAAGCGGTGGCGTCCAGTGGCGGGGAACTGCCGGTGGGCAAGCCTGCCAACCCCATCTACCTGCCGGCGCCCCACGAAGTGGCTGCGGCATTCTACTCGGCCTTTGCGGAAAAGCCCGCGATGCGCAGTCAGCAGTGGCTGCACGAGAGTTTGTGGCACAGCATCCAGATCATCTTCTGGGGCTTTGTGCTGTCGTCCATTATCGGCGTGCCCCTGGGCATACTGTGTGGCACCTATACCGCGGTGTCCCGCACCACCGAACCCTTTGTCGAGTTCTTCCGCTACCTGCCGGCCCCCGCCTTTGGCGCCCTGGCGGTGGCCATCCTGGGGATTTACGACGGCCCCAAGATCGCCATCATCTTTATCGGCACCTTTTTCCAGCAAGTGCTGGTGGTGGCCAATACCACCAGGCGCCTGGATATCTCCCTGCTGGAAGCGGCCCGCACCCTGGGGGCGCGGCGCCTGCGCCTGCTGTTCAAGGTGGTGGTGCCGGGCATTCTGCCGGACCTCTTCAAGGACCAGCGTATTTTGCTGGGCTGGGCCTGGACCTATTTGATTGTCGCCGAACTGATCGGCACCAGCTCGGGGATTACCTGGTTTATCACCCAGCAGGCCCGCTACAAGAATTTCGACAATGTGTTCGCCGCCATCATCATGATCGGCATTATCGGCCTCGCCACCGACCTGCTGCTCGCCGCCATGGGCAGGAAGCTGTTTCCCTGGGAAAGGGGCAGGGCGCGTGCCTGAAAGGAGCGAATGCTATGACCAGCTCCCGATTTGGCACCGCACCCTCCAGCGTCAGACGTCAGACGTCAGACCAAAAAATCCCGCACCCAAGCCAGCGACTAACGACATCCCCACGGAATCCACCCCATGACCGAACTCCAACTCCCCAGCTACCTCGACCAGAGCCACGAGGTGCGCGAGCGCTTCACCCGTCTCAAGAGCCGCGAGGTGGTGCTGGAGGTAAAGGGCCTCAACAAAACCTACGAGTCCGCCCAGGGCCCGGTCACTGCCCTCAGGGACATCAATTTCAAAACCCACCGCCGGGAATTCGTCTGTGTGATCGGGCCCTCCGGCTGCGGCAAGTCGACCCTGATCCGCATTCTCGCCGGCCTGGAATCCTCCAC
>Ga0079224_100004746_pt1 | contig 17684 bp, 15 predicted proteins | sample Stecom2015_FD_80414 | JGI IMG/M metagenome (GOLD analysis project Ga0079224, IMG submission 80414) | Agricultural soil microbial communities from Utah to study Nitrogen management - Steer compost 2015 | ecosystem: Environmental > Terrestrial > Soil > Agricultural land | place: USA: Utah...
CATCGGTGGGGGCGGTGTCAACGCCGTCAACCGCATGATCGAGGTCGGGCTCAAGGGCGTGGAGTTCATCGCCATCAACACCGACGCCCAGGCGCTGTTGATGAGCGACGCGGACGTCAAGCTGGACGTGGGGCGCGAGTTGACCCGGGGGCTCGGCGCCGGGGCCGACCCGCAGATCGGGCGGAGCGCCGCCGAGGACCACCGCGACGAGATCGAGGAGGTCCTCAAGGGCGCCGACATGGTGTTCGTCACCTGCGGGGAGGGTGGCGGCACCGGCACCGGCGGGGCGCCGGTGGTCGCCGACATCGCCCGCAGCCTCGGGGCGCTGACCATCGGCGTGGTCACCCGGCCGTTCTCCTTCGAGGGCAAGCGGCGGCAGATCCAGGCCGAGCAGGGGATCGAGGAGCTGCGCAACAAGTGCGACACGCTCATCGTCATTCCCAACGACCGCCTGCTGGCGCTGGGCGACCGGAGCATCAGCATGATGGACGCGTTCCGCCAGGCCGACCAGGTGCTGCTGTCCGGCGTGCAGGGCATCACCGACCTCATCACCACGCCCGGTCTCATCAACCTGGACTTCGCCGACGTCAAGAGCGTCATGAGCGGGGCGGGCAGCGCGCTGATGGGCATCGGCAGCGCCCGCGGGGAGAACCGGGCCGTGGAGGCCGCCGAGTCGGCGATCTCCAGCCCGCTGCTGGAGCAGAGCATGGACGGCGCCCGCGGGGTGCTGCTGTCCATCGCCGGCGGCTCGGACCTCGGCCTGTTCGAGATCAACGATGCCGCCCAGCTCGTCACCGACGCCGCCCACCCGGACGCGAACATCATCTTCGGCGCGGTCATCGACGACGCGCTCGGGGACGAGGTCCGGGTCACCGTCATCGCCGCCGGCTTCGACGGCGGCGAGCCGGCGTACAAGCCGGCCGACCGGGCCGAGCGGGTGCCGCGGACCGGACCGCCGCCGGACTCCGCCGGCGGCCCCGCCGACGACGGTGGCCCGCCCGGCCAGGGCCGGCGGGTGCTGTTCGACGACGTCGACGTGCCCGACTTCCTCAAGAATGGATCCTGACCACGCGCGGTCCGCCGAGCTGGCCGGCAACCTCGCCCGGGTACGGGCGCGCATCGCCGAGGCCTGCGCGCGGGCCGGACGGGACGCGTCGACGGTGACGCTCGTGGCGGTGACCAAGACGTTCCCGGCCACGGACATCGTGCGGCTGGCCCGGTTGGGCGTCACCGACATCGGAGAGAACCGCGACCAGGAGGCGCGACCGAAGTTCGCCGAGGCGGAGCGGCTGGGGGCGCGCGTGCGCCGGCACTTCGTCGGGCGGTTGCAGCGCAACAAGGCGCGCTCCGTGGCCGGCTACGCCGACGTGGTGCACTCCGTCGACAGCGTGCGGCTGGCGACGGCTCTCGGCGCGGCGGCCGCCGGCCGCGACCGGCCGTTGCAGGTGCTGGTGCAGGTGAGCCTGGACGGTGACCCCGCCCGCGGCGGGGTGGTCGCCGAGGGCGTGGCGCAGGTCGCGGAAGCGGTCACCGGTCACCGGATGCTGCGCCTTTCGGGGGTGATGGCGGTCGCGCCGCTGAGCTGGCCGCCCGCGGACGCGTACGCCCGGTTGGCGCGGATCGCCGCGGACCTGCGGGAGCGCTATCCGGACGCCAGCGTGATCTCCGCGGGCATGAGCGGGGACTTCGAGGTCGCGCTCGCGCACGGCGCGACACACATCCGTCTCGGCAGCGCGTTGCTCGGAAAGCGCCCGCCGGTGCGGTAGCCTGACGTGGACCGATCCGAACTACACGGGTGTTGTTCCAGCCCCGTCGGGCGGCCCGTCCCGGGCGCGGCACCCGGGGGTGAACGCCGCGGTTCAGCCCCGGGTCAGCCGCCCGGCCAGCAGGGAGGTGAGCCATGAGCGCACTGCGCAGGGCGGGGGTGTGGCTCGGCCTCATCGAGGACGACGACGAGGAGCTCTACGACGAGCCCGAACCGGTCGCCCGCGGCCGTCGCGAGCGCGGCCGTGCGGGCCGCCGCGTCCACGACGACGACGACGATGACGAGTTCGGTGACGGCCACGCGTCGAGGTCGCAACCGCGGCGCCTCGACGATACCGGCGTCCCGGCGGTGCCGCGTACCCGGGCCGGTGACCGCCGACGCGAGGACGACGACACCACCCGCGCGCCGGTGCGGGACTCGACGGTCAGCTACCTCACCCGGGAGGGCCGCCCCCGCCAGGCCGACCGTCACCCGACCCGGGACAACCTCGCCCTGGCGGCGCCGGCGGAGCAGACCACCCCCGATGAGGGGACGGAGCGCCGCTACCAGATCACGACCCTCCACCCCACCACGTTCCGGGAGGCCCGCACCATCGGCGAGCACTTCCGCCAGGGCAACCCGGTCATCATGAACCTGACCGAGATGGACGAGGCGGACGCGCGCCGGCTGGTCGACTTTGGCGCCGGTCTGGTGTTCGGGCTGCGCGGTACGATGGACCGCGTGACCAACCGGGTGTTCCTCCTCTCACCCGCGAACGTGCAGGTCACACCCGAGGACAAGGCCCGCATCGCCGAGGGCGGCTTCTTCCGCCAGCGCTAACCCGATCGGGGGAACTGGAGTGCCGCGTTGATTCCACTGCTCCAGGTGCTCTATGTCCTAATTTACCTGTTCGTGGTGACCCTGCTGGCCAGGTTTGTCATGAGTTTGGTGTTTTTGTTCGGCCGGCGCTGGCGTCCGGGACGGCTCGCCGCGGCCGCCCTGGAGACCGTGTGGACCGTCACTGACCCACCGCTGAAGGCGTTGAGGCGGTTGATCCCACCGATACGGATCGGGAGTGTGAGCCTCGATCTGGCGTTCCTTGTGCTGCTGGTTATTCTGTTCGTGCTGACACTCGTGCTGGATGGTCTGATCCGCGGCCTGGGCTGATGATCGGTCCGGCCGCCACTGACCGGAGGAGTTCCGATGCCGCTGACCCCGGCTGATGTCCACAATGTCGCATTCAAGAAGCCACCGATCGGTAAGCGGGGCTACGACGAGGAGGATGTCGACGCCTTCCTCGATGAGGTGGAGCGCGAGCTCGCCCGCCTGATCGAGGAGAACAACGACCTGCGCGCTGGCATCGACCCGAGCGGCCGTGCCGCGGATGCGCGTCTCATGCAGGAGAACGCGGATCTCAAGGCGCAGATCGAGCGGCTGCAGCGGGAGAAGGCCGCGGCCGAGCAGGCCGCCCGGTCGATGCAGGCCGAGCTGGAGCAGCTGCGCGCCAGTGGCGACCACGGTGACGGCGAGCAGCAGGCGCTACGGGTGCTCATGATGGCGCAGCGGACGGCCGACGACCACGTCGCCGATGCCCGCGCCGAGGCGGAGAAGATGATCTCGGAGGCGCGCGCCAAGGCAGAGGAGCTCGTGCGGGAGGCGCGGGCGAAGGCCGAGGCGCTGGAGCGGGACGCGCGGCAGCGCCACCAGGAGGCGATGGGGGGCCTGGAGGCCAAGCGCAGCGCCCTGCAGAAGCACATCGAGGAGCTCAAGCACTTCGAGCGCGAGTACCGGACCCGGCTCAAGGCGTACCTGGAGAGCCAGCTGCGGGACCTCCAGGGCCGCGGGGACAACATCGAGGCCGAGGTCGGCGACGAGGACGGCGCCCGCGGGTCCGGCTCCCTCGCCGGTGCGGCAGCCTACGGCGGCGATCCCGCCCGCTGACCGCCACGCTGGCCAGATCGGCACGCTCACCACCGCATAGGAAGTCCACACACTGACGTCTCGACAGGCCAGGGGGGACCGGGTCGTGATTGTCGTAAGTCTGCTGCTCGTTGCTGTCGCAGCGGTACTCCTCGTACTGGGCCTGTGGCAGCCGTCCAACGCGTTGCTGAGCGGGTCGATCGGGGCCAGCCTGATCGCGGCCGTGCTGCTGGTGGTGGGGGCCCGGCGGTCGGCCCCGGAGCACCTGCGGGAGCTCCCCGGCGGCGTCACCGCCGGCGGCACCGGTGAGGAGGCCGCGAGCCCGGCCGGCCAGCGGGCCGACGTGTCCGCGGCCGCGCTGGTCGGCGCGGCCGCCGCCGGCGGCGCGGGACGGACGATCCCGCAACAGGGCACCGGAGCCGGCGCCGAGGAGACGGCCGTGCTCGCCGAAGACCCTCCGGACGAGCCACCCGTTCAGCCGGTGTCGCCGGCGGACGCCGAACGGGTGAGCCGGATGAGCACGGAGGTGCTCGTCGTGGACGGCCGGCCGCGCTACCACCTGCCCGGCTGTGTCCATCTGCTCGGCCGCGACAGCGAGCCGCTGCCGGTCAGCGAGGCCATCGAGCTGGGCTTCACCCCGTGCGGCCTGTGCGAGCCGGACAGCGCCCTGCTGGCGGAGGCGCGGCGGGTCTGAGGCGCGGCGGGGCTCACGGCCGACGCGTCTTGAGGCGCCCGCGTCCGGGTCGTGTATCGGTCGACGTGCGACGACCGTGATAATGGTGCCATGGGCCGCGGCAGCCGGACGCGCACCTCCGGGTCGCCCGACGAGGTGACCGTCGCCGTGCGGGTCCGGCCGGGCGCCTCCCGGACCAAGGTGGGCGGCCACTACCACGGGCGGTACGGTCCCTCGCTGGTGGTGGCCGTCACCGCGCCTCCGGTCGGTGGCCGCGCCACCGAGGCCGCCCGCCAGGCCCTGGCTGCTGAGCTGGGAGTCAGCGCCCACCAGGTGTCGCTGCGCGGGGGCGCGACCGCAAGGGACAAGCTGTTCGCCGTCTCGGCACCGCCCGCCGACCTCCTCGACCGGGTCCGTGCCCTGCGCGGTGGCGACGCGTGACGCAGGACCTCAACCTCGCGCTGCTGCTCGGCGCCCTGGTGCTCCTGGTCGCGGTCTGGGCGCTGCGGCTGTCGCAACGGCTCGGCCTGCCCGTCCTGCTGATCTACCTGGCGCTGGGCGTCGCCGTCGGCGAGGCCGGCCTCGGGGTCCAGTTCGAGGACTACGAGATCGCCCGGGTGCTGGGGCTCGCGGCACTCATGATCATCATTGCCGAGGGCGGTCTCACCATGCGGTGGAGCACCCTGCGGTCCGTGGTGGGCTCCACCGTCGCGCTCTCCACCCTCGGCGTGGTGATCACCATCGCCGTGGCCGGGGTCGCGCTGCACCTGCTGCTGGGACTGGACCTGCGGCTGGCGCTGCTGTACGGCGCGGTGCTGTCCTCAACCGACGCGGCGGCGGTCTTCGCCACCCTACGCCGGCTCCGCCTGCTGCCACGGACCGCGGCCACGCTGGAGGCGGAGTCGGCCAGCAACGACCCGGCCGCGGTCATCGCGGTCCTGCTGCTGTCGGTCGGCCCCGAGGAGATCGTCTGGTGGCGGGACGGCCTGATGGTCGTCTACCAGCTGGTCGGCGGCGGAGTGGTCGGGGCGCTGGTCGCGCTGGTGGGGATCGTGGTGCTGCGCTGGGTGGCCCTGCCGTCGGCGGGACTGTACCCGCTGGCGGTGGTGGGCTTCGCCGTGCTGGCGTTCGCGGTCGGGTCGCTGGTGGCCACCTCCGGGTTCGTCGCGGTCTACGTCGCCGGGGTCATTCTGGGCAACGCCCGTCTCCCGCACCATCAGGCGATCATGGGCTTCGCCGAGGGGCTGGCGTGGATCGCCCAGATCAGCCTGTTCGTCCTGCTGGGCCTGCTGGTCTCGCCGTCCGAGCTGCCCTCGGCGATCGGGGTGGCGATGGTGGTGGGGGTGGTCCTGCTGCTGCTCGCCCGGCCGGTGGCGGTGGCGGCCTGCGTGAGCTGGTTCCGGGTCGGCTGGCGGGAGCAGGTCTTCCTGTCGTGGGCCGGGTTGCGCGGCGCGGTGCCGATCGTGCTGGCGACCATCCCGTTGTCGGAGGGAGTCGCCGGTGCCCGCGGGCTGTTCGACGTGGTGTTCGTCCTGGTCGTGGTGTTCACGCTGGTCCAGGGCACGACGTTGCGGCCGTTGGCGCGGCTGCTGGGGGTCGCCGCTCCCGGGGAGGTGACCGACCTGGCGGTGGAGACCGCGCCGCTGGAGCGGATGGGAGCCGACCTGCTGCAACTGGAGATCCCGCCCGGCTCCCGGCTGTCCGGGGTGTACGTGGACGAGCTGCGGCTGCCCCCGGGGGCCGCGGTGACCCTGGTGCTGCGGAACGGGGAGGGGTTCGTGCCCTCGCCACAGACCCGCCTCCGGGTGGGGGACAGCCTGCTGATCGTGGCGACCAGCCGGGCACGGGACGCGACCGAGGCCCGCCTGCGGGCCATCAGCCGGCGCGGGCGCCTGGCACGGTGGCTGGGCGATCAGGGAGAGCAGTCGTAGCCGGTGGACGACAGGCGGCTACGCCCACCGATATTGTCCGACTCATACCTGTAACAGGGGGTTTGGCGTTCTCGCGCGGTGTGGCAGGTTGTCCCACGCCGGTACGTTCCGTATCCTTGCCATCCTCAGGAGTGCGCGGCGACCCGCCGCGCGCCCGTTTTTGATATCGGTGCCGGCCCACGTGCCGGCCCCGCGTTTTTCATATTGGTGCCGGCACAACTGCCGGCCCCGGTCACCGGGGGAGTGGATGGCCGAGCGGGTGAGCGCGCGGTCCGCAACCGCGGGGGGTCAGGCGGGCCCGGGGAACGGCCGGCGGCAGGCGCCGGCCGACGGCACCGGAGTGGGCGGACCACGGACGAGCACCGGCAAGGGAGCGATGATGACCAAGACACCCGACACCCCAGCGGCCACCACCGGCGGGAAGCGGGGAGGCTCGCGGTCGTCGAGGGCGGCGCCGGCCGCGGCCCCCTCGACGGCGGCCACGGCCGCCGCGGCGGCGTCACGGAGCGCCGGCTCCCGAGCCGCCGTCCCGTCCGGGACCGGGGAGGCAGCGGCGACGTCCGGGGGCGCGGCCAGGCAGGCCGGCGCCGCCGGTACGGCCGCGAAGGCGGGGCCGGCGAGGAAGGGCACGACCACCAGGGGCGCGGCCGGAAAGGGCGCGGGCAGGAGCGCGGCCGGTAAGGGCACGACCGCGAAGACCGCCGCCGCGACCGCGAGCGGCACGAAGACGAGCGGCGCCAGGAGCGGCTCCGCCAAGACTGGCTCCGCCAAGACCAGCCCTGCCAAGGCGGGCACCGCCAAGCCGGCCGGCACCTCCACCGCCAGCCGGCGGTCGGACACCAAGAGCACCGGGCGGTCGGCCCGGTCCGGCTCGACCGGCCGCGGCGCCGCGGCGGCGCAGGGACAGGCCCGCCCCGCCGACGAGGTGGCGCGCATCCGGGCCGCGCTGGACGCGCGCGTCACCGAGCTGCGCCAGGAGTACCGCCAGCACCTCGCCGAGATCGCCGAGCTTCAGCGGGACCGTCTCACCGACTCCGCCGGTGACGACCAGGCGGACACCGGGAGCAAGACCTTTGAGCGCGAACAGGAGATCTCGTTGGCGAACAGTATCCTGGAGCGCATCACCCAGGTCGAGCGGGCCCTGGAGCGCCTGGACGAGGGGGGCTACGGCTATTGCGAACGCTGCGGGGAAGCCATTCCGGTGGAGCGTCTGGCGGCGTTTCCGGCGGCGACCCTGTGCGTGCGGTGCAAGCAACTGGAGGAGCGTCGCTGAGCCCCTCGCCGGAGGCGGAGCCCTCGCCGTCGCGGGTGCGGGCACGGCCCCGGGCAGTCGGTGTGCTCGCCGCGGTGGCGGGCGTGGCCCTGCTCGTCGACATCGTCACCAAACAGCTCACGGTGGCGCTGCTGGCCGGTGCGGAACCGGTCCGTCTGCTCGGTGGCGCGGTCTACCTCGTCCACGCCACGAACAGTGGCGCCGCCTTCAGCCTCGGCCGCTCGTACACCCAGGTGTTCGCCGTCGTCGCGCTGGTCGTGATCGCATGGATCGGGTGGATGGCCCTGCGGTTGCGGTCGGTGCCCTGGGGGGTGGCGCTGGGTCTGGTGCTGGGCGGAGCCGTGGGCAACCTCGTCGACCGCCTGGTGCGCCCACCCGGTCCGTTCCGGGGTGAGGTTGTCGACATGATCAGCGTCTTCGACCCGTACGGGCGGGTCTTTCCGGTCTTCAACGTCGCCGACTCCGCGCTGTTCCTCGGCGTCGTGCTCGCGGTGTGGCTGGAGCTGACCGGCCGCCGCCGCGACGGCACCCGGGAGCCCCCCCGGCCGCGGAGGGGCTAGTGGGCGGACCGACCGACCGGCGGGAGACGCGCTCCCTGCCGGTGCCCGAGGCGCTGGACGGGCTACGGCTGGACGTCGCCGTGTCCCGGCTGTTCGGCCTGTCCCGCACTGCGGCGGCGACCCTGGTGGAGGCCGGGGACGCCAAGGTGGAGGGCGCCGTCCGCGCCAAGTCCGACCCGGTACGCGCGGGCGCCTGGCTGGAGGTGCGGCTGCCGGCCCCACCCGAGCCGCCGCGCGTGACCCCCACCCCGGTGGCCGGCCTGCGGATCCTGCACAGCGACCCGGACATCGTGGTGGTGGACAAGCCGGCCGGGGTGGCGGCACACCCCAGCCCCGGCTGGGACGGTCCCACCGTCCTGGACGGTCTGGCCGCGGCCGGGCAGACGGTGGCGACCAGCGGCGCGGCCGAGCGGCAGGGCATCGTGCACCGCCTGGACGTCGGCACCAGCGGCGTGATGGTGGTGGCCAAGAGCGAGCCCGCCTACCGCGCGCTCAAGCGGGCGTTCCGGGAACGCCGGGTGAAGAAGATCTACCACGCCGTGGTGCAGGGGCACCTGGACCCGTTGCGCGGGACCATCGACGCGCCCATCGACCGACACCCGCACCACGACTGGCGCTGGGCGGTGGTCGCCGGTGGCAAGCCGGCGGTCACCCACTACCAGACCCTGGAGGCGTTCCCGTCCGCCAGCCTGGTCGAGGTCGACCTCGAGACCGGCCGTACCCATCAGATCCGGGTGCACTTCGCGGCCCTCCGGCATCCGTGCGTGGGTGACCTCACCTACGGTGCCGACCCGCGGCTGGCCGCCCGCCTGGGACTGCGCCGGCAGTGGTTGCACGCACGGGAGCTGGCGTTCGACCATCCCGGCACGGGGGAGCGGGTACGGTTCGCCAGCGAGTACCCCGACGACCTCGCGGTGGCGCTGGAGCGGCTGCGCCAGCCGACCTGACCACGGCCGTGGGTGCCACTGGCCCTGCCCGGCCGGGACTCGTAGCCTGTGGGGTGATGTCCGCGTCGGGCACACCCGCGTCGGTGTGAGGAGGGCAGCGTGGAGCGCACCTGGACCGGCTGGAACGAGTCGGCCGAGCCCACCGCCGACCCTCCGGCCGGGGCCACACCGCGGTGGCGGGCGTTGCTGGACCGGGCCCTGGTCGGCCGCAGCGGCGAGCATTCGCAGGTGGGGCGGGCCCGGGTCGGTGGCGGCCGGGCCGCCGACCCCGCCGACGGCCACCCCGGCTACGGGGCGCCCAGGGGCGGGGGGTACCCGGGCCAGCCGCCGGCCGACGGCCACCCGCGCGACGGCTACACCCCACCGGCCGGACACCCGCAGACCGGACACCGGCAGACCGGGCACCCGCAGACTGGGCACCCGCAGACTGGGCACCCGCAGACCGGGCACCCGGGGCCCGGATACCCGCCGCCGCCCGCGCCGGGCGGCCACCCGCACTCCGGCTACCCGCAGCCCGGGTACCCGCCGCCGCCGTCGTCCGCGCCGGCCGGGCACCCCCAGACCGGGTACGCGCCGACGGCGTACCCACCCACCGGGTACGCGGCGCCGGCGTACCCGCAGGCCGGTCACCCGCCCGCGGGACGGGCGCCGGTCGACGGCGGATACATCCCCGCGCAGCGCGGGCGGGCGTCGGTCGAGGCGCCGCCCGCCGGCCCCGGCGGGCGGCCGCACGGTCGGCCCGGGCGCGTCGAGTGGCTGCGGTCCCGCGAGGACGACGCGACGCGGGAGGCGGCGGTCCTGCGCCGCACGCTCCACCGCCCGCTGGTGATCGCGTTCGCCAACCCCAAGGGCGGTGTGCACAAGACCACCGCCACCGCCCTGGCGGCCGCGACCATCGGCACCGCCCGCGGCCGCGGGGTGGTCGCATGGGACGACAACGAGCTGCGCGGGACGCTCGGCCTGCGCGCAGGCAGTGCCCGGCACGCCCGCACCATCCGCCACCTGGTGGCCGACCTGGCCGAGGTGGAGATCCTGGCGGGCCGGGACCTGACCGAGCGCATCGACGACTACCTGCGCCACGCCGCCGACGGCACCTACGACGTGCTCGCCGGCGAGGAGGACCCGCGCTTCGCGCAGCGGCTGGACCGGTTCACCGTGCGCCGCGTGCTGGACCTGCTGTGCCGTACCCACGACGTGGTGTGTGTGGACACCGGCAACAACGTGGAGAGCCCGAACTGGCGGACCGTGCTGACCGCGGCCGACCAGCTCGTGGTCACCACGGTGCCGCGGGAGGACGCGGCGTTCACCGCCGACTGGATGCTCGACCTGCTCGAGCAGAACGGGCTGGGACAGCTGGTGTCCGACGCGGTGACCCTGCTGTCGTGCGCCACCCCGGAGCGCCCACGGCTGCTGGACGACCTGCGGTCGCACTTCGCCACCCGTACCCGGGCGGTGGTGGAGGTGCCCTACGACCCGGCGCTGGAGAGCGGCTCGGCGATCGAACCGTCACAGCTGCAGCCGGCCACCCGCCGGGCGTGGCTGCACGCGTGCGCGGTCATCCTCGACCCGCTCACCCGCTGACGGTCCGCCCACCCGCTGACGGCGGTCCCGTGATCCGCGGCGGGGCCGTGCCCGGCCACCGGCGCGGACGCTGTCGCACGGTCGGTCCGGGCGGCTAGGCTCGGGTCGGCCAGCGGAGGTGAGGTGGCGCGTGGATCGCTCCTTCGTGCACCTGCACGTACACACCGAGTACTCGATGTTGGACGGCGCGGCCCGGCTCGGCCCGCTGTTCGCCGAGGTCACCCGGCACCGGATGCCGGCGGTGGCGGTCACCGACCACGGCAACCTCTACGGCGCGTACGACTTCTACCAGCACGCGAAGCAGGCGGACGTCAAGCCGGTGATCGGCATCGAGGCCTACGTGGCACCGGCATCCCGGTTCGACAAGCGCCCCGTCACCTGGGGGGAGCCCCACCAGAAGGACGACGACGTGTCCGCGGGCGGCTCGTACACCCACCTCACCCTGCTCGCCGCGGACGCCACCGGCCTGCGCAACCTGTTCCGGATGTCGTCGCTGGCCAGCCTGGAGGGTTACTACCGCAAGTGGCCCCGCATCGACGAGGAGCTGATGTCCCGGTACGCCGAGGGCATCATCGCCACCACCGGCTGCCCGTCCGGTGAGGTGATCACCAGGCTGCGGCTGGGGCAGTACGAGAAGGCCGTCGAGGCCGCCGGCCGGCTGCGGGACATCTTCGGCGCCGGCAACGTGTTCGTCGAGATCATGGACCACGGCATCGAGATCGAGCGCCGCGTCCGCGAGGACCTGCTGCGGGTGGCCAAGGAGGTGGGCCTGCCGCTGCTGGCCACCAACGACACCCACTACGTGTCCCGCTCCGACGCGCCGGCGCACGAGGCGCTGCTGTGCGTGCAGACCGGCCGTACCCTGGCCGACCCCGACCGGCTGCGGTTCGAGGGGGACAGCTTCTACCTCAAGTCACCGGCGGAGATGCGGCGGCTGTTCGACACCGAGCTGCCGGAAGCCTGCGACAACACGCTGCTGGTCGCCGAACGGGTGGGCGACTACGCGGAGGTCTTCGCGGCCCGCAACCTCATGCCCCGCTTCGACGTGCCGGAGGGGGAGACCGAGGAGTCGTGGCTGCGCGCGCAGGTCCGCGCCGGCCTGGCCGAGCGGTTCCCGGACGGCGTGCCGGAGCAGCACGCCCGGCAGGCCGAGTACGAGCTGGACGTCATCACCCAGATGGGCTTCCCCGGCTACTTCCTGGTCGTCGCCGACCTGTGCCGGCACGCCCGCGCCGAGGGGATCCGGGTCGGGCCCGGCCGCGGGTCGGCCGCCGGGTCGATGGTCGCGTACGCGTTGCGGATCACCGAGCTCGACCCGATCGCCCACGGGCTGAGCTTCGAGCGGTTCCTCAACCCCGAGCGGGTCACCATGCCGGACATCGACCTGGACTTCGACGAGCGCCGGCGGGGCGACATGATCCGCTACGCCACCGAGAGGTACGGCGAGGACCACGTCGCGCAGATCATCACGTACGGCACCATCAAGGCCAAGGCCGCGATCAAGGACGCGTGCCGGGTGCTCGGCTACCCGTACGCGCTGGGTGACCGGATGACCAAGGCGATGCCGCCGGCGGTGATGGGCAAGGACATCCCGCTGTCGGGCATCTTCGACCCGAAGCACCCGCGCTACCCGGAGGCGGCCGAGTTCCGGGCGCTGCACGAGTCCGACCCGGACGTGCAGAAGGTGGTGGAGACCGCGCGCGGCCTGGAGGGCCTGATCCGCCAGGCGGGCGTGCACGCGGCCGGGGTGATCCTGTCCCGCCAGCCGCTGCTGGACGTGCTGCCGATCTGGCGCCGGGACGCCGACGGGGCGATCATCACCGGCTGGGACATGGGCGCCTGCGAGGCCATCGGGCTGCTCAAGATGGACTTCCTGGGCCTGCGCAACCTCACCGTACTCGACGACTGCCTGGCCGCGATCGCCGCCAACCGCGGGGAGGAGGTGCGCCTGGAGGAGGTGCCGCTGGACGACCCGGAGACGTACGCGCTGCTGTCGCGCGGCGACACCCTCGGCGTGTTCCAGCTCGACGGCGGTCCGATGCGGGCGCTGCTGCGGGCGATGGCGCCGGAGCGGTTCGACGACATCTCCGCGGTGCTGGCGCTCTACCGACCCGGGCCGATGGGCGCCAACGCCCACATCGAGTACGCCGACCGCAAGAACGGCCGCAAGCCGGTGACGCCGATCCACCCGGAGCTGGCCGAGCCGCTGGCCGACATCCTCGACGAGACCTACGGGCTGATCGTCTACCAGGAGCAGGTGATGGCGATCGCCCAGCGGGTGGCCGGCTACACCGCCGGGCAGGCCGACCTGCTGCGGCGGGCGATGGGCAAGAAGAAGAAGGAGATCCTGGACAAGGAGTTCGAGCCGTTCGCGGCCGGGATGCGCGAGCGCGGCTACTCCGAGGACGCCATCCGCACCCTGTGGGACATCCTCGTCCCGTTCTCCGACTACGCGTTCAACAAGGCCCACACCGCCGCGTACGGCCTCATCGCCTACTGGACCGCCTACCTGAAGGCGCACTACCCCGCCGAGTACCTCGCGGCCCTGCTGACCAGCGTCGCCGACGACAAGGACAAGTCCGCGGTCTACCTCAACGAGTGCCGCCGCATGGGGATCCGCGTGCTGCCGCCGGACGTCAACGCCTCCGGCGCCCGCTTCACCGCCGTCGGCGACGACATCCGGTTCGGCCTGGCGGCGGTGCGCAACGTCGGCGCCGGCGTAGTGGAGGCGATCGTGCGGGCGCGCCGGGAGAAGGGCGAGTTCACCGACTTCTACGACTTCCTCCGCAAGGTCGACGCGGTGGTCTGCAACAAGCGCACCATCGAGTCGCTCATCAAGGCCGGCGCGTTCGACTCCCTCGGCCACACCCGCAAGGGGCTCATGGCGGTGCACTCCGAGGCGGTCGACTCGCTGCTGGAGGTCAAGCGCAACGAGGCGATGGGCCAGTTCGACCTGTTCGGCGCCGCGTTCGGGGACACCGCCGCCGGGACCGTGGCCACCGCCCCGGTCCCCACCGACGAGTGGGACCGCGCGGACCGGCTCGCGTTCGAACGGGAGATGCTGGGCCTGTACGTCTCCGACCATCCCCTGCGCGGGCTGGAGCGCGTGCTGGCCGCCCACTCCGACCTGACGATCCCGGCGCTGCTGGAGGAGGACACCGCCGTCGCCGACGGCCAGGTGGTCACGGTCGCGGGCATCCTCACCGGGGTGCAGCGGCGCCTGACCAAACAGGGTCGGCCGTGGGCGTCGGCCGTCCTGGAGGACCTGGCCGGCGGAGTGGAGGTGCTGTTCTTCCCCGGCACGTACGAGCAGGTGGGGCAGTACGTGGCCGAGGACGCCATCGTGGTGGTCAGGGCGCGCGTGGACCGGCGGGACGAGCAGCCGCGCCTGGTCGCGATGGACCTGTCGCTGCCGGACGTGTCGGACCCCGACACGGTACGGCCGGTGACCCTCGCACTGCCGAGCAGCCGCTGCACGCCGCCGCTGGTGGAGCAGCTCAAGGAGGTGCTGTGCGGACACCCGGGTCCGGCCGAGGTGCACCTCAAGCTCGTCAACGGGCCGCGGGCGACGCTGCTGCGCCTGGGTGAGGTGCGGGTCTCACCGACTCCGGAGCTCATGGCCGAGCTGAAGGCCCTGCTCGGCCCGACCGCCGTCGCCGCCGGCTGACCCGGCCGGCCGGACGTGCGATGATCCCCCGGTGAGCCACGACCCACCCGGCCCGCAGCTCCCGTCGTGCGGATCCGCCCCCGGCGGGTCCGTGTCCGAAGGTTCCGTCGCCGGCGCCTCCGCCCCGGGTGGATCCCTGCCCGGCCGGACCGTCCCGGTCCCCGACCCGGTCGCCGTGCCGGCCGGCGGCGCGCCGGCGGGCCAGGGACGTGCCCGGCGGGCGGCCGCCCTGGCGGCGCTCGTGGTGGCGGTCGCGGTGCTGGGGGTGCCGCTCGGCCTGGTGTGGACGGCGCTCGCCCCGGGCGTACCGGTCGAGGTGACCGACCAGGGGCTGCTGTTCGCCGACCCCCAACCCGAGCAGCCGGCCGCCGCTGACGGCTGGTTCGCGTTGCTGTCGGTGCCGTTCGGTGTGCTCGCCGCCGTCGGGGCGTGGGCGGTGGCACCCCGCTGGCGCGGGCCGTACGCCCTGGCGGCGGTGGCCGTCGGCGCGGTGGGCGCCGGTCTCGTGGCCTGGTGGCTGGGGCGGCACGTGGGCCTGTCCGGCTACGAGGCGGCGCTCGCCGACGCGCCCACCGGCACCGTGCTGTCCCGGCCGCCGGACCTGCGGATGGTCACCAGCGACCGGTGGCCGCCGGTGGCGCTGGGGGTGCCGCTGCTGCCCGGGCTGGTGGCCGCCGCCACCTACACCCTGCTCGCCGCCTGGTCCCGCTTCCCCGACCTGCGCCCGGAGGACTCCCCGGAGAGCTCCCCGGCGGGCTCCGCGGCGCCGGACACGCCCGGCTGGTGACCCGGAAAGACCACCTACACTGGCAGGGTGCTGCACCGGATCGACCTGCGCGGGCGGCCCGACGTCGACCCACGGCCGCTGCTGCCCCGCGCGGCGGTGGACGTCACCGCCGCCGTCGCGCAGGTGCGCCCGCTGGTGGAGCAGGTGCGCACCGGCGGCTTCGCCGCCATCCGACAGGCCACGCAGCGGTTCGACGGGGTGGGCCTGACCCGCCTGCGGGTGCCGGCCGAGCACCTGGCCGCCGCCGAGCGGGCACTCCCGTCCCAGGTACGCGCCGCCCTGCGGGAGTGTGCCGACCGGGCCCGGCGGGTCCACACCAGCCAGCGACCCGACGAGGTGACCACGCAGGTGGTGGCCGGCGGGACCGTCACCCAGCGGTGGGTGCCGGTCGACCGGGTCGGGCTGTACGTGCCCGGTGGCCTGGCGACCTACCCGTCGACCGTGGTCATGAACGTCGTCCCGGCCCAGGTGGCGGGAGTGCGGTCGCTGGCGGTCGCCAGCCCGCCGCGGAAGGAGACCGGCCTGCCGGACGCGCGGGTGCTGGCCGCCTGCGCGCTGCTCGGTGTGGACGAGGTGTACGCGGTGGGCGGTGCCCAGGCGGTCGCGATGTTCGCCTACGGCAGCGACGGGGTCGACGAGACCGACGCGTGCCCGCCGGTGGACCTGGTGACCGGGCCGGGCAACGTCTACGTCACCGCCGCCAAGCGGCTGGTGCGCGGCGTGGTGGGCATCGACGCCGAGGCCGGCCCCACCGAGATCGCCATCCTCGCCGACGACAGCGCCGACCCGGTGCACGTCGCCGCCGACCTGGTCAGCCAGGCCGAGCACGACCCGCTGGCCGCCAGCGTCCTGGTCACACCGTCGCCGGAGCTGGCCGACGCGGTCGACGCCGAGCTGGTCCGGCAGGTGGCCGCCACCAAGCACACCGACCGGATCACCGCCGCGCTGTCCGGACCGCAGTCGGGCACCGTGCTCGTCGACGACCTCGACGCCGGCGTGCGGGTGGTGGACGCGTACGCCGCCGAGCACCTGGAGATCCAGACCCGCGACGCCCGGCGGGTGGCGTGGCGGGTGCGCCACGCCGGTGCGATCTTCGTCGGCCCGTACGCGCCGGTGTCGCTCGGCGACTACTGCGCCGGCTCCAACCACGTGCTGCCCACCGGCGGCTGCGCCCGCCACTCCTCCGGCCTGTCGGTGCGGACGTTCCTGCGCGGCGTCCAGGTCGTCGAGTACGACCGGGAGGCGCTGCGGCAGGCCGCACCGCACGTGGTGGCCCTGGCCGAGGCCGAGGACCTGCCGGCGCACGGCCAGGCGGTCACGGCGAGGTTCGGGCCGTGATCAACGAGCTGCTCAGGCCCGACCTGCGGGGCCGGACGGCGTACGGGGCACCGGAGCTGGACGTGCCGGTGCGCCTGAACACCAACGAGAACCCGTACCCGCTGCCGGAGGCGGTCGCCGCCGCGGTCGCCAAGGCGGTCGCGGCCGAGCTGCCCCACCTGCACCGCTACCCGGACCGGGACGCCGCCGCGCTGCGCGCCGACCTCGCCGCCTATCTCGGCCACGGGCTGGACGCCTCCCGGGTGTGGGCGGCCAACGGCTCCAACGAGGTGCAGCAGCACCTGCTGCAGGCCTTCGGTGGACCGGGGCGCACCGCGCTGGGGTTCGTCCCCTCGTACTCGATGCAGCCGCTGCTGGCCGCCGCCACCGGCACCGGGTGGGTGGCCGCCCACCGCGCCGACGACTTCACCCTCGACGCCGCGCAGGCCGCCGCCGCCGTCCGGGCGCACCGGCCGGACCTGGTGTTCCTGTGCTCGCCCAACAACCCCACCGGCACCGCCCTGGACCTGTCGGTGGTGGAGGCGGTGCTGTCGGCCACGTCCGGGCTGGTGGTGGTGGACGAGGCGTACGCGGAGTTCGCCCGGCCCGGCACCCGCAGCGCCCTGACCCTGCTGGACCGCCACCCGCGGCTGGTGGTGACCCGCACGATGAGCAAGGCGTTCGGGTTCGCCGGCGGCCGGCTGGGCTACCTCGCCGCCCACCCCGAGGTGGTCGACGCGCTGCGCCTGGTGCGGCTGCCCTACCACCTGTCCCGGCTGACCCAGGCGGCCGCCCGGGCGGTGCTCGCGCACGCCGGTGAGGTGCTCGCCGCGGTGGCGCGCATCTGCGCCGAGCGGGACCGGATGGTGACCCGGCTGCGGGAGATGGGCCTGCCGGTGGCCGACAGCGACACCAACTTCGTCCTGTTCGGAGGCCTCGGCGACCAGCAGGAGGTGTGGCGGGCGTTGCTGGCGCGGGGGGTGCTGGTCCGCGACGTCGGGCTGCCCGGGTGGCTGCGGGTCACCGCCGGCACGCCGGAGGAGACCGAGGCGTTCCTGTCGGCGCTGGCGCAGGTGCTCAAGGAGCGGGCATGAGCCGACGCGGGGAGTGGACATGAGCCGGACGGCACGGGTCGAGCGGGTCACGCTGGAGACCAGGGTGGCGGTGGAGCTGGACCTGGACGGCACCGGGCGCGCGGAGATCTCCACCGGCGTGGGGTTCTTCGACCACATGCTGCACCAGCTCGCCCGGCACGGCGGGCTCGACCTGACCGTGCGCACCGAG
>Ga0079224_100004747_pt1 | contig 17680 bp, 15 predicted proteins | sample Stecom2015_FD_80414 | JGI IMG/M metagenome (GOLD analysis project Ga0079224, IMG submission 80414) | Agricultural soil microbial communities from Utah to study Nitrogen management - Steer compost 2015 | ecosystem: Environmental > Terrestrial > Soil > Agricultural land | place: USA: Utah...
CGCGCCCGGTCGGTGAACCGTTCGAACATGGTCCTCCCCCATTCGGTGGTGGTGATGGATCGAGAGTACGCGGATCGGGCGGGGATTCCCCGTGTGTTCGCCGCTGGCGTGACGCCTGTTCGCCCGGGGCGATCAGAGCCTCGGCGGCGTCGTCGGCGCTCGGCGCGCGCCGGTGAGATCCGGTGCCGGTGCGGAGCTCGGACGATGCACGCGCACCGCCTCGATCACGACGTCCTCGCCCTCGGTCTCGAGGCGGAGGTGCGAGGCGCGGACCGGGGCGGGCAGGCGGTGGATCCGTCGCACCCCGATGCTGCCGCCGGCGGCGAGCACCGTGCCGTCCTCCGCGAGGACGCGATGGGCGGTGACGCGCTGCCCCTCCTCGAGGCGCTCGACCAGCTCGAGGTGCTCGATCTCGATCTCCTGCCCGAGGTCGACCTCGACCCGGTCCCCGTCGGCGGCGAGCGCTCCCTCCTGGGGTTCGCCGAAGCGGTCGCGCAGGGCGGCGGCGAGCTCGCGGGCCCGGGCGGCGTCGGCCGGGTCGATGCGGCCTCGCCGGTCCGGCGGGATGTTCAGCAGCAGGTTCGCGCCGAGCCCGATCGAGCGGTCGTGGATCGCCAGCAGGTGGGGCAGCGACTTCGGCTCCTCCCCCTCCTGCCAGAACCAGCCGTCGCGCAGGGAGACGTCGCACTCCGGCGGGAGATAGCGGGGCTCGGCCGTGGTCAGCACCTCGTCGTCGTAGTTGTTCAGGTCCGCGCTGGTGGTGACGTACTGGACGGGATCGGCGGCGAGGCCGTCCTCGTTGCCGACCCAGCGGATCGTCGCGGGCCCCATGTTGAAGACCATCGCGCCGGGCTGGAGCTCGGCGATGAGCGCGCCGATCGCGTCCCAGTCGTACTCGCGCCCGGCGGAGCCGGCGCCGTCGAACCACAGCTCGTGGAGCTCGCCGTACTCCGTGCACAGCTCACGCAGCTGGGCGAGGTAGAGCGCGTCGTAGGCGGCAGGATCCTCGTACTCGGGCGCGTGGCGATCCCACGGGGAGAGGTAGAGGCCGAGCCCCAGGCCGTGGCGTCGGCAGGCGGCCGCGACCTCGGCGACGAGGTCGCCGTCCCCGCCGCGCCACGGGGAGGAGGAGACGGAGTAGCCGGTCGTCGACGTCGGCCACAGGCAGAACCCGTCGTGGTGCTTCGCGGTGAGCACCACGTAGCGCGCGCCGAGCTCCGCGGCCAGCGCCGCCCATTCCTCGGCGTCGAGGTCCGAGGGGTCGAAGATCTCCGGCGGCAGGCTCCCGTCGCTCCACTCGCGGCCCGCGAAGGTGTTGACCCCGACGTGGAAGAAGACCCCGAGCCCGTCGCGCTGCCAGGCGAGCTGGGCGGGGGTCGGGGCGAGGGGCGGCATCGTCGGCATGCGCCCATCCCATCACGACGACGCCCGCCGCGGGCCCAGGAGCCGCCGCACCCTGCGGAGGGCGATAGTCTGACGGGTGAGATCGCCCGGAGGGTGCGCGGCCGACGCCGTAATCCCCCGTAGCGGCACCCGAGCCTCGCCCCGTGCGGCGCCCGCACCGGCGCGAGGAAGCAATTCGAACGGAGAGACATGGCAGACCTGGACGTGACCCGCGCGGACGCGGTGCTGATCGGCGGCGGCATCGCCAGCGCGACCCTCGCCGCGATGCTCACCGAGCTCGAGCCGGACTGGGACATCGTGGTCCTCGAGCGCCTGGACTCCCTCGGCGCGGAGTCCAGCGACGCATGGAACAACGCGGGGACCGGGCACAGCGCGCTGTGCGAGCTGAACTACACCCCGCAGGACGTGGACGGCTCCGTCAGCCCCGCCAAGGCCATCGCGATCAACGAGCAGTTCCAGGTCTCTCGCCAGTTCTGGACCCACCTCGTGGAGAACGACCGGATCGGCGACCCCTCCCGCTTCATCCACACCGTCCCGCACATGAGCTTCGTGCACGGGATGGAGAACGCGGACTACCTGCGACGCCGCCACGAGGCGCTCGTCGCCAACCCGCTCTTCGACCGCATGGAGTTCACCACCGAGCACGCCCGGCTCGCCGAGTGGGCGCCGCTGGTCTCCGAGGGACGCCCGGTCACCGAGACCATCGCCGCGACCTGGTCGCCCGACGGCACCGACGTCGACTTCGGGGCCCTGACCCGGGAGATGCTCGACTTCGCCTCCCGCGCCGGGACCACCGTCGCCACCGGCTCCGAGGTCGTGGACCTGCGCCGCATGGGCAACGACTGGGGCGTCATGGTGCGCAGCACGGCCGACGACTCCCTGCGGGTGGTGCGTGCGCCGTTCGTGTTCGTCGGCGCGGGCGGCTACGCCCTGCCGCTGCTGCAGAAGTCCGGGATCGAGGAGATCCGCGGCTTCGGCGGCTTCCCGATCTCGGGCCAGTGGCTGCGCTGCACCGACCCGGCCGTCATCGCGCGGCACGACGCGAAGGTGTACGGAAAGGCCGCCGTCGGCGCCCCGCCGATGAGCGTCCCGCACCTGGACACCCGGTACGTCGGCGGGAAGCGCTCGCTGATGTTCGGCCCGTACGCGGGCTGGTCGCCGAAGTTCCTCAAGTCCGGCTCCTACACGGACCTCTTCGAGTCGATCAAGCCCTCGAACCTCACCCAGATGATGGCGGTCGCGCCGCCGAACCTCGACCTCATGGTCTACCTCGGCTCGCAGCTCGCCGCGACCACCCACAAGCGCTTCGAGGCGCTGCTGGAGTACATGCCCGACGCCGACATGTCCGACTGGGAGGAGGTCACCGCCGGGCAGCGCGTCCAGGTGATCGCCCCCGACAAGAAGAAGCACGGCGTGCTGCAGTTCGGCACCCAGCTGATCACCGCGGCCGACGGGTCGATCGGCGGCATGCTCGGCGCCTCCCCCGGCGCGTCGACCGCGACGAGCATCATGCTCACGATGCTCGAGAAGATGTTCCCCCAGCGCATCGAGGCGTGGCGACCCGCGCTGCAGCAGATGGTCCCCAGCTGGGGCACCCACCTCTCGGAGGATGCGGAGCTCGCGCACCGCACCCTCGAGCGGACCGCCGCCGCCCTCGACCTCGCCCACTGAGAGCCACCCGGCCTCGCCCACTGCGCGTCGACGACGACGCCTCGTCGCTCCAGGAGAGCTCATGCGAATCTCGCTGATGACCACCTGTCTCGTGGATGTGATGGCCCCGGACGTCGCCCGGGCCACCGTCACCCTCCTGGAGCGGCTGGGCCACGAGGTGGTGTTCGACAGGCGGCAGACCTGCTGCGGCCAGATGCACACCAACTCCGGCTACTACACCGAGGCCGCGCCGATCGTGCGCTCCTTCGTGGACACCTTCGAGCCGGCGCTCGAGGAGGTGGACGCGATCGTGATGCCCTCGGGCTCCTGCACCGGCTGCGTCCGCGACCAGCACGCGCTGGTCGCCCGGCACGAGGGCGACACGGCGCTCGAGGAGCGCGCCGCCGCGGTCGCCGCGAGGACCTACGAGCTCTCCGAGCTGCTGGTGGACGTGCTGAAGGTGACCGACGTGGGCGCGTACTTCCCCCATTCGGTCACCTACCACCCCACCTGCCACTCGATGCGCTTCCTGAAGGTGGGGCCGCGCCCGCTGAAGCTGCTGCGCGCGGTCGAGGGCATCGAGGTGAAGAACCTGCCCGAGTCCGACACCTGCTGCGGCTTCGGCGGGACCTTCTCGGTGAAGAACGACGCCACCAGCGACGCGATGGTCACCGACAAGGCCGCGAACGTCGTCGCCTCCGGTGCGGAGTTCGTGGTCGCGGGCGATGCCTCGTGCCTGATGAACATCGGCGGGAAGCTGCACCGCACCGGGGCGGCGCCGAGGTCGGTGCATCTCGCGCAGATCCTCGCCTCGACGAAGGAGGACCCCTTCTTCCCGTCGGAGACCATCCTCGGGAGGGCGTCATGAGTATCTGGACCGGTCGACGAACTGCGAGGAACGAGCGGGAGGAGATGGTCGAGAGCCGCTCCGCCGGTCGACGAACTGCGAGGATCGAGCGGGAGGAGATGGTCGCATGAGCACCGTCCAGCTGGGCATGCCGACCGTCCGCCCGCAGCACGCCTCGCCCGTCTCGACCCTGCGGGGCGAGCGCGGGTTCCCGGAGGCGGCGCGGGAGGCGTTGGGCGATGCGACCCTGCGCGCGAACATGCGCCACGCGACCTCGACGATCCAGACCAAGCGCGCCGGGGCGGTGCGCGAAGTGCGCGACTGGCAGAAGCTCCGCAGCGCCGGCAGCGCCCTGAAGTGGCAGGTCACCGATCATCTCCCGGAGATGCTCGAGCAGCTCGAGGAGTCGGTGGCAGCCGCCGGGGGCGTCGTGCACTGGGCCCGCGATGCCGAGGAGGCCTCCGAGATCGTCACCCGCCTCGCCCTCGAGCGCGATGCCCGGGAGGTGCTGAAGGTCAAGTCGATGGCGACCCAGGAGATCGGCCTGAACGAGGCGCTCGCGCATGCGGGCATCCGGGCGATCGAGTCCGATCTCGCCGAGCTCATCGTCCAGCTCGCGGACGACACCCCCTCCCACATCCTGGTCCCCGCGATCCACCGCAACCGCGCCGAGATCCGGGAGATCTTCCTGGGGGCGATGCCGGACCTGGATCCCTCGATCACCGACGAGCCCGCCGAGCTCGCGGAGGCGGCGCGCCGCTTCCTGCGCGAGAAGTTCCTGGACATGCCCGGCTCGGTCGCGATCTGCGGGGCGAACTTCGCGGTCGCCGAGACGGGCACGCTGGTGGTCGTGGAGTCCGAGGGCAACGGGCGGATGTGCTTGACGCTGCCGAAGACCCTCATCTCCGTGGTGGGGATCGAGAAGATCGTCCCGACCTTCCAGGACCTCGAGGTGTTCCTGCAGCTGCTGCCCCGCTCCTCGACCGGGGAGCGGATGAACCCGTACACCACCCTGTTCACGGGCGTGCACGAGGGCGACGGCCCCGAGGAGTTCCACCTGGTGCTGCTGGACAACGGGCGCTCGTCGGTGCTGGAGGACCCCGAGGGGCGCAGCGCCCTGCACTGCATCCGCTGCTCGGCCTGCCTGAACGTGTGCCCGGTCTATGCGCGCACGGGCGGCCACGCCTACGGCTCGACCTATCCCGGTCCGATCGGGGCGATCCTCTCCCCGCAGATGACCGGCACCTCCGGCACCGATGACCCGAACTCGACCCTCCCCTACGCCTCGAGCCTGTGCGGCGCCTGCTATGACGTGTGCCCGGTGAAGATCGACATCCCCGAGATCCTCGTGCACCTGCGCGCGAAGGACGTGGACCGGCGCCGCGAGGCGCGCGGCGAGTTCCACGGCAGCTGGGACCTGGCGCTGAAGGGCGCGAGCCGACTGATGTCCTCCCCTCGCGCCTACGACCTCGCCGTCCGCTCGGCGAAGCCGCTGTCCTCGCTGCTGCCCGGCGCGAACATCGGACGGCTCCCGGGGGCGCTGCCGATCATCCCGGGCTGGACCGACCACCGTGACCTGCCCAGTCCCCCGCAGTCCTTCCGGTCCTGGTGGGACGAGCGCGAGAAGGAGCGCGCCGCTCGGGGGCCCGAGGAACCGGCGGCCGGGGGTCCCGACGAGAACGGCCGCGCGCGGCCGGCCGACGGGCCCGCCCCGGACGGCGACGCACCGCCCGCCGAGGACCCCGCCGGCACCCCCGACGGGGAGGAGCAGCCGTGAACGACTGGACCGACGCCCGCCCCGCCCGCACTCCGGGGATGAGCGCGAAGGAGGAGATCCTCGCGCGCGTGCGCACCGCACTCGCGGCCCCGCGCCGCGATGCGGTGACGGAGGCGGAGGACGTGCCCCGCGACTACCAGCGCTCCGATGACAGGCAGGAGCTCGGCACCGCCCCGGAGAAGGTGCGCGACGTGCTCGTCCAGCGGCTCGAGGACTACACCGCGGTGGTGCACCGCACGACGCCGTCGGAGCTGTCGGCCGCGATCGCCGCGGCGCTCGGCGACGCCGCCTCGGCGGTGGTCCCCGCCGGGCTGCCGCCCGAGTGGACGCCGCCGTCGGGAGTCGCGGTCACCATCGACGACGGCACCGCCTCGCCCCGCGAGCTCGACGGGATCGACGCCGTGCTCACCGGCTGCCACACCGCCATCGCGCTGACCGGCACGATCGTGCTGCGGGGCGACGACCTCGGCGGCAGGCGCGCGATCTCGCTGGTCCCGGACCGGCACGTCGTGGTCGTCGAGGCCGAGCAGGTCGTGCTCGGGGTGCCGCGCGGCATCGAGCGCATGGCCGAGGATCCCCGTGCCGCGTGGACGATGATCTCCGGGCCGAGCGCGACCAGCGACATCGAGCTCGACCGCGTCGAGGGCGTGCACGGACCCCGCCGTCTCGAGGTCGTGCTCGTCGAGCCCGAGCCGACACCCGAGCCGGAGCCGTCACCCGCACCCGCACCGGAGCCCGGCCCCGACGCCCCCACCCGCCCCCCGGGCCGACAGCGGCCCCACCACCCCCACCTCCCAGGAGAGCAGCAGATGACCACTCCCCTCACGCCCGCCGACCTCGGCGCTCCCGCCGACGCTCCCGGGGACGCGGGCCGTGCCGCCCGCGATCGCGGCGACCTGCTGGTCCTCGTCGCCGGGGACTACCGCGCCGAGATCTCCACCGTCGGCGCGACGCTCGAGTCCCTCACCGTCGGCGGTCGGGATCTCGTGCTCCGCAGCCCCGAGGAGGGGCCGATGCTGTTCTATCGGGGCGCGATCGTGGCGCCCTGGCCGAACCGGATCGGGGACGGCACCTACGTGTGGGACGGCGAGGAGCTGCGCACCCCGCTCAGCGAGCCCGAGCGCGGCAACGCCCTCCACGGGCTCGTCTCCTTCCAGTCCTTCACCCCGGCGTCGGTGGACGAGGACGAGGCGGTGCTGCGCACCGAGCTGTTCCCCACCCCCGGCTATCCCTTCCACCTGCTGCTCACGGTCCGGTTCTCCCTCTCCGCCGAGGACGGGCTGGCCACCACGGTCACCGTCCGGAACCTCGGCCGGCGCGACGCCCCCTACGGGGTGTGCCCGCATCCCTATCTCGTCGCCGGCCCCGAGCCGCTGGACGAGTGGTCGCTGCAGGTCGCGGCGGGAACGGTGCTGACGGTGACCGAGGATCGGCTGCTGCCCACCGGCACCGCGCCGGTCCCGCCCGGCGATCCCTTCGACTTCTCCGCTCCGCGCGTGCTCGGCGACCTGTTCATCGACCACGCCTTCACCGACCTCACCCGGGACGCGGAGGGGCGCCTGGAAGTCGCGGTCACCGCTCCCGGCGGCACCGGGGTGGAGCTCACCGCCGGTCCCGAGTGCCCGTGGCTCCAGATCCACACCGGGGACCGCCCGGAGCCGGAGCACCACCGCCGCGGCCTCGCGGTCGAGCCGATGACCTGCCCGCCGGACGCCTTCCGCAGCGGCACCGACGTGGTGCGCCTGGCCCCGGGCGACGAGCACGCCGCCTCCTGGAGCATCCGCGGCTGGTGACCGGCTGATCGGCGCGGCCGGCCCGACGGCGGGCGGGGGACGCCGCGCCGGCGCGCCACACGAAGCGCGGCCCAGGACTGGACGAGGGCCCGTGACCGTCATGGTCGCGGGCCCTCGTCGAAGGCGTCGGCGGCTCACGGCCGCCGGGCGGGGATCACTCCCCGTGGGCCTCCTCGTACGCCTTGCGGATCGCGCCGGAGATCCGGCCGCGATCGGGGACCTCGTAGCCCGCCTCACGCGCCCACTCGCGGATGCGCGAGGAGTCGTTCGAGCTCGCACGGGAGCCGGAGGCGGTGCCGCGGGTGCGACGGCCCCCGACGCGGCGCGCCTTGCCGACCCACCCGCTCAGCTCCTCGCGGAGCTTCTCCGCGTTCTCGGCCGTCAGGTCGATCTCGTAGGCGACGCCGTCCAGGGCGAAGCTCACCGTCTCCTCGGCCTTGTCACCGTTGATGTCGTCGATGAGCTCCACGTAGGTCTTCCGTGCCATAGGGGTTCTCCCTCGCTGGTGGTTTCCGGACTTCATCATGAACACATGGGGTGTTCACGATATCGCCCAGTATCCATTACGAGGCCGGTCATTTCAATCTGATTACGGGGCGTGTGGACGAAGGGGCATTCCTCGTCACTCGCGCCGCCGTCTCAGGGATCTTTCCGGGGCTGCTTCCGCTCGAGCAGCTCCTGCTCCGCCTGGCGCTCGGCCTCCCGCTCGCGGCGGTCGGCCCGCAGCAGCGAGCGGATCACGAACCAGAACAGCAGCCCCACGCCGATCGAGGGCAGCAGCGCACCGGCCTCGAACCAGAACCCGGAATCCATCTCAGGCCCCCGGCTTCACGAGCGGGAACAGGATCGTCTCGCGGATGCCGAGCCCCGTCAGGGCCATGAGCAGGCGGTCCACGCCCATGCCCATGCCCCCCGTCGGCGGCAGCGCGTACTCCATCGCCTCGAGGAAGTCCTCGTCCAGGCGCATCGCCTCGTCGTCGCCCTGGGCGGCGAGCTCCGCCTGCTGGGCGAAGCGCTCGCGCTGGATGACGGGATCGACCAGCTCGGAGTAGCCGGTGGCGAGCTCGAAGCCGCGCACGTACAGGTCCCACTTCTCGACCACGCCGGGCGTGCTGCGATGGGCGCGCACCAGCGGGCTGGTCTCCACCGGGAAGTCGCGCACGAAGGTCGGCTCGTGCAGGTGGTCGCCCACGCGATGCTCGAAGAGCTCCTCGACGAGCTTGCCGTGGCCGTACTTCGGGTGGTCGAGGTCCAGCTCGAGCGAGCGGGCGATCTCCCGCAGGCGCGCCGGGGTGGTCTCGGGGGTGATCTCCTCGCCGAGGGATTCGGAGAGCGAGCCGTAGACGGTGATCTTCGCCCATTCCCCGGAGAAGTCGTATTCGGTGCCATCGGCGAGGGTGACGACCTGGGAGCCGGTGGCGGCCTCGGCGGCCTCCTGGATCAGCGACTGCGTGAGCTCGCCGATCGAGTCGTAATCCCCGTAGGCCTGGTAGGACTCGAGCATCGCGAACTCGGGCGAATGCGTGGAATCGGCGCCCTCGTTCCGGAAATTGCGGTTGATCTCGTAGACCTTCTCGAGCCCGCCCACCGCGGCGCGCTTGAGGAAGAGCTCCGGCGCGATCCGCAGGTACAGGTCCAGGTCGAAGGCGTTCATGTGGGTGACGAACGGCCGTGCCGCCGCACCCGAGGGGATCACCTGCAGCATCGGGGTCTCGACCTCGACGAACTCCCGGCCGCGGAAGGACTCGCGCAGGGAATGCATGACCTCGGAGCGCAGGCGCACCGCGTCCCGCGCCTCCTGGCGCACGATCAGGTCGACGTAGCGGCGGCGCACCCGCGACTCCTCGGAGAGGTCCGCGTGGAGCACCGGGAGGGGGCGCACCGCCTTCGCGGCCATCTGCCAGGAGTCGGCGAAGATGCTCAGCTCGCCGCGACGGGACGCACCGACCCTGCCGTGGAAGAAGACGTGGTCGCCGAGATCGACGTCGGCCTTGAGATCGGCGAGGCGCTCCTCGCCGATCACGGCCTGCGAGGCCATGATCTGCAGACGCTCCCCGGCGCCGTCCTGGAGGGTGACGAAGGCGAGCTTGCCCGTGTTGCGCTGGAAGACGACGCGACCGGAGACGCCGACCTCGTCGTCCGTCTCCACGCCGGCCTCGAGGTGGCCGTACTCCGCGCGGACCTCGGCGATCGTGGCGGTGACGGGCACGGAGACGGGATAGGGCTCCTCCCCGCGCGCCAGCAGGCGCTCCCGCTTGGACCGTCGGACCGCGATCTGGTCGGAGCTGTCGGTCACCTCGGAGGCAGGGGGGTTCTCGCTCATGGCTGCGATTGTCTCATCACCGCGCGCGTGACGGCCTCAGGGATCAGGGTGCTGTCGTCACCGCCACAGCGGCGTCCAGCAGCCGTGTGCCCTCGACGCGTCCGGCGAGCACGACGAGCACCTCGCCGCGGTGGTCGGGGCCGGCGGGCTCGAGGGTCGCGGGGTCCAGGGCGAGCGCGTAGTCCCAGTCGATCTCCGCCCGCTCCCGCGCGGCCTCCAGCGCGTCCTGGATGCCGGAGAGGGAGGGGGCGGCCGCGAGCGCCGCGGCGATCGTGCGGGACAGCGCCAGAGCCTGCTCCTTCCCGGCCGCGGAGAGATAGGCGTTGCGGCTGGAGCGGGCGAGGCCCGTCTCCTCCCGCTGGATCTCCACCGGCTCGATCCGCACGGGCAGGTCGAGGTCGGCGACCAGGCGCTGGATGATCGCGAGCTGCTGGGCGTCCTTGCGCCCGAACACGCTCAGGTGAGGGTCCGTCAGGCGCAGCAGCTTCGCGACGACGGTGACGACGCCGTCGAAGTGGCCGGGCCGGGCGGCGCCCTCGAGAACCGTGCCGGCGCGTCCCGCGCTCACCGAGACCGTCGGCGGCATGACGGGGTACATCTCCTCCACGCCCGGGGCGAAGACGAGGTCGACGAGCCCGTCGACGAGGGCGAGATCCGCCTCGAGGTCGCGGGGATAGGCCTCGTAGTCCTCCCCGGGTCCGAACTGGAGGGGGTTGACGAAGTCGGTGAGGATCACGTGGTCGGCGAGCTCGCGGGCCCTCTCGACGAGGGCAAGGTGCCCGGCATGGAGGGAGCCCATGGTGAGCACCGCCGCGACCGTCCCGTCCATCGCGGCGCGGTGTTCGCGCAGCGCGGACTTGGTGGTGACGAGCGTGGTGCGCGGGGTGCTCTCGGGCACGGCGGGGTCCTTCCTCAGCTCTCCTCCGGGGGCGGGGCCGCCTCCAGCAGCGCCCGGATCGTCTCCCGGTCGCCCTCGGGGAGTCTCGCACGTGCGAGCGCCGCGAGGGCGAGGGCGCGGTAGGTGTCGCTCACGTCGCCGGGCTCGAGCGGGGCGGCGGTCGCGTCGAGATCGGCGAGGGCGTCGAGGTGGGCGGCGACGGTGCCGGCGTCCCCGCGGACCACCGGTCCGGTCAGCGCCCCGCTCCCCCGCTGCAGCGACTCCTCGAGCGCCGCCTCGAGCAGCGGGCGGAGGTAGGTGCCGGGGTCCTCGATGCCGAGCCGGGCCAGCGCCCTGCGGGACTGGTCCACGAGGACCACGAGATGGTTCGCGGCGTGGGCGAGGGAGGCGTGGTACAGCGGGCGGTCGCCCTCGGCGATGACGACGGCCTCGCCGCCCATCTCCACCACGAGCGCGGCGGCGACGGGCAGGAACTCCTCGGTGGCGGTGATCCCCATCGGGCATCCGACGAGCCGGCGCAGGTCCGTGCGGGTGCCGGTGAAGGTCATCGCCGGGTGGATCGCGAGGGTCGCGGCGCCGGCGCGGGCGAGCGGGGCGAGCACCTCGGTGCCGTAGCGGCCGGAGGTGTGGACGACGACCTGCCCGCCGGGGGCGAGGCCGGTCGCGGCGATCCCGCTCGCGAGCGGTCCGAGCTGGTCGTCGGGCACGGCCAGGAGCAGCATCTCGCTGCGCTCGACGAGGGCGGGGACGTCCAGCAGCGGCACACCGGGCAGGAGCTCGGCGGCCCGCTCGCGGGAGGCGTCGGAGACGGCGTAGGCGCCGGTGAGCGCGTGCCCCTCGGCGCGCAGCGCGGCGCCGAGGACGGCGCCGACGCGTCCGGCGCCGATCACACCGATGCCGAGGCGGGGCGGGGTCATCGGGTCTCCTGCCCGTCGGGGCGCGGGCCGGGGACGGATGCGGCGGGCCGCTCCTGCTCGGGGGCGTTCCCGGGGGCGCTCGCGGGGTCACTGCCGGGCGTCGGCGCGGCGGTGCCGACGGGCGCGAGCGCGGGGCGGGGCCAGCTCTCCCGGTCCCGGTAGCGGCGCAGGGTGCGGGCATCGGCGGCGAGCACGGCGTGCACGGCGAGGGCGTCATCGCGGCGCAGGTTCTCCAGCAGGAGCGAGTCCCCGGCCCCTTCGACGTGGAGGTCCAGCACGCCGAGACGGCGGGCGAGCGGGTCGTCCTCGAGCCTCAGCTCCTGGATCCTCTCGCGGGGAACGATGCTGAGCTTGCGGGACACGAGGCCGCTGCGGTGCACGAGCGCACCCGGCAGCAGGATGCTCACCTCGGTGCGGAGGGCGATCCAGTACCAGCGCACCGGGGTGCGCAGCCCGGGCAGGTCGCGGGCGCGGGCGGTCAGCAGGTGCTCGAGGGTCGCGAGGTCGTCGTCGGTGCCCAGCGGCGCGCTGAGCCGGCCGAGGGTCTGCCGCAGCTCCTCGCGGGTGCCGACCGGGAGCACGCTGGTCGCGCCGTTCTCGTCGTCGTCATCGATCCCGGCCACGGTCGCGGAGACGGCGGTCCAGCCGGGGCCGCGCCACAGGAAGGGTCGGCGCAGGTCGAAGCGCTGGATGCGACCGGCGGCGATGTTGTCGGTGCGCGTGTTGGCCAGGCCCCGCCGCATCCGCAGCCCGCGCTCGCTGAAGCGGGAGACGAAGCCCCAGCCGGAGTCGATCCGGCCGAAGACGTACTTCGGCACCGCGATCGCGGTGGGTGCCAGGGCGACCAGGATCGCGATCGAGAAGCCCTCCTGCCACAGGGCGAGGAGCACCGCGACGACCACGCCGACGACGCTCATGACGATCCCGGTGAGGAATCCGAGGTCCCGCACGAGGGAGCGGACGAGCCGCTCGGTGGGGATCCTCGCGATGAGCTCGCCGTCGGTCACCCCGTCGTACAGGACCTCCTCGAGACGACCGCCGTGCTCGCGCGCGGCGTCGCCGGAGTCCTGATGGTCCGCCGCGGCGGAGGAGCCCGCAGTCGGGCCGCCGGCGAGGGCTGCGCGGGCCTCCGCACCCGTCCCGTCGGCCGGAGCGCCCTCGACGGGAACGGCGGAGGAGCTCGCGGCCGACGTCCCGGCCGCGACCTCGAGGATGCCCAGGCGCAGCTCCTCGGCGCGGGCGGAGGAGACGTACTCGATGTCGAGATACGACTCGCCGCCGCCGGCGACCTCGACGCGCACCTTCGCCAGTCCCAGCAGGCGGGCCAGCAGCGGGCGCTCGATCGAGACGGACTCGATGCGTGCCCGCGGCGCGTACTCGCGGGAGCGGCTGATCATGCCGCTGTGGACGGAGACGCCGTCCTCGTCCACCGCGTAGGTGGTGAACCACCAGCTGAGGGCCGACAGGACGATCGCCACGAGGACGACGACGAGCAGGATGCCCAGTCCGATCAGTGCGCGACGGATCGTGAACTCGTTCGCCAGCTGGGCGATGTTCTGGGCGGTGAGCACCGCGATGATGCCCACGACGACCTTCCAGCCGGTCACCAGCGGCGTGATCGGATGCGTGCGGTGGCGGGGCGCTCCCGGGACGGGATCGGGATCGGGGCCGGGGGCGGTCACAGCGCCGCCATCAGCTCGACGCCGCGCGCGGTGAGCAGGGCGCGCAGGCGCTCGGCCTCGTCCTTCGGCAGGCCGGGCAGGGTGACGCCGGCGCCGTCATGGGCGGTGCTGAGCGTGAGCTTCGCGAGGCCGTAGCGGCGGTCCACCGGCCCCTCGTCGATCTTCACCGACTGCACGCGGCCGTAGGGGATCGTGTGCACGGAGCGGAACATGATCCCGAGGGCGACAGTGAGGTCCTCCTCCCCCTCGCGATAGCCGATCGCCCGCACCCGTCGCGGGGTGAGCGCGAGGCCCTGCACCACCAGCGCCAGCGGCACGATGGCCGTCAGCCCCAGCCACCACCACCCGGTCAGGACCGCCGCGACGATCGCGCCGATGGTCAGCAGCACCCCGATCACGTAGCCGGGGATCCCCGCGAGATAGCGGGCCGGGACGAGCTTCGGCGAGACCGGCTGCAGCCCCTGTTCGCCCAGTCGCGCCCCGGGGGCGTCGGAGACCTCGGTCGGCGGGGCATCGTGGGGCGTCGCCGTGGGGAGCGGCGGGCGGGCATCGGGAGCAGAGGAGGTCATGGGGACATCGTGTCATCCCGGGGCGGAGACGCCGTGCGACGCTCGGCGCTGTCCGCCCCGCCGAAGGTCGGTCCTCGCCCGTGCCCCGCTCCGGCGACCGGCAGGTCGGAGGCACGCCGTCCGGCGGAGTCGGAGGTGCGCGTCGCGAGCGGTCAGGACCCGGCTTCCGCGCCCTCTGCGGAGCCGTCGCCGTCGGGCGGGAGCGTGCCCCACCGCTCCACGATCACCCCGAGCACACCCAGCACGATGCCGGAGACCGCGGCGGCGGCGGTCGGCAGGATAGCGCCGAGCAGGTCACCGGTGCCGGTGATCAGCAGGAAGAGCGCCTGGCCGGCGAAGATCCCGCCCATGATCGCGCCGGTGTAGGCGCAGGCCCGGGCCAGCAGGACCGTGCGATAGGCGGTGGGCAGGTCGATCTGGTGACGGCGTGGTGCGTAGGAGGGCTTGTCGCGGCGCTCCTCGCTCTCCTGGAGGTAGCGGCGCATCGGGAGGCCGTAGGCGAGCAGCACCGCGGCCAGGGCCAGCAGCACCAGGGTCGTCAGCCATCCCGCGACCGGGAGGGAGTGGCCTCGGGCCGCGAGGGCCTCGAGCATCTGGGCCCCGAAGCCCGCGCCGATCACGAGGATCAGCACGAGCACGGGGAGGTTCAGGGGCCTCACGTCTCCGCCGCTCCCTCCCCCGTCCGGGAGGGCGGGTCGTCGAAGCCCTCGAGGGCCGGGCCCGGACGCAGGTCCTCGCGGTCCGCGGCGCGGGCGAGGAGCGCCTCGACCGGTCCGTGGCCGGGCAGCTCGGCGGCGGGGTCCGCGGCATGCCAGGGGCCGAGCACGAAGGCGCGCTCGTGGGCGCGGGGGTGGGGCACGGTGAGGTCGGGGTCCTCGCTGCGCCAGTCGCCGTAGGCGATCACGTCGACGTCGAGGGTCCGCTCGCCCCAGCGCACCAGTCGCTGCCGTCCGGCGGCCCGCTCGGCGCGGTGGGCCAGGGCGAGGAGGTCGTGGGGACCGAGCTCTGTGGTCACGCCGACCACGGCGTTGAGATAGGCGCCCTGGCCGTCCGGCCCGCCGACGGGGGCGGTCTCGAGCACGGGCGAGGTCCAGGCGACCTCGGTGCCCGGATGGGAGGCGAGCACCTCGAGCGCCCCGCGCAGATGCGCCTCGCGGTCGCCGAGATTGCTGCCGAGCGCGAGCACGGCGAGGACGGGGCGCGCGTCGCGCTCGATCGCGACGGCCACCCCGCCGACGGGCAGTCCGACCGGGGCGGCGGGCTTGTGCACGCGCACGCCGACGCGGCGCACCAGCGGGTGGCCGGTCTCCCCGAGGATCCTCTCGGCGATCCGCTCGGCGAGGGTCTCGACGAGGTCGTGGGGGCCGGCGCCGATCTCCTCGTGCACGGCCGTGACGACCTCGGCGTAGTTCACGGTGCGGGAGAGGACGTCGGCGCGGCCGGCCGCGGCGGTCGAGAGGTGCAGGACGACGTCGACCGCGAACTCCTGGCCGATCTCCTTCTCCGCGGCGAGGACGCCATGATGGCCCCAGGCGCGGATGCCGGTGACCTCGATGCGGTCCAGGCGTCCGATCGACGCCGTCACGGAGCCGTGATGCGCGCCGTCGACCGCTCTGCCGTCGTGCGGGATCATCGGCGCCTGCTCCGACGCAGCCGGTCCCCGACCCGCACCGCGGCGAGGTTGGAGGGGACCTCGTGGACGCGCACCGCCCAGGCGCCGTGCTCGGCGCTGTAGGCGCTGATCGCGGCGGTCGCCGCGTCGCGGTCCACGTCGAGGGCGCTGACGAAGCGCTTGCGCGAGGCGCCGATGAGGACGGGCAGACCGTGGGAGGCGATCGCGTCCCAGTCCGCCAGCAGGTCCCAGTTCTGCTCCCCCGTCTTGGAGAAGCCCAGGCCCGGATCGGCGACGAGGAAGCGGTCCTCGATCCCGGCCTCGCGCAGCGTGGTGAGGCGGTCGCCGAGCTCGGCGGTGCTGTCGTGGGCGACGTCCTCGTACCGGGCGAGGTCGTTCATGACGTCGCTGTGGCCGCGCCAGTGCATCGCGATGAACACCGGCGGGCTGCCCAGCCGTGTGCGCAGCTCGGCGACCTGCGCCCCCATCCTCACGTCGGCCTGGCCGGCGGAGACGTCGTTGACGATGAGGGCGCCGGCCGCGATGCTCGCGGCGGCGACGGAGGCGCGCATGGTGTCCACGCTGAGCACGACGTCCTCGGCGGCGAGGGCCTCGACCACGGGGATCACCCGGCGCAGCTCCTCCTCCTCGGGGACGCGCGGGGCGCCGGGGCGGGTGGACTCCCCGCCGATGTCGATGATCGCGGCGCCCTCGGCGACCAGGCGGCGGCCGTGGGCGATCGCGTCGGGGGCGCTGTCGTGCTTCCCGCCGTCGGAGAAGGAGTCGGGGGTGACGTTCAGGACCCCCATGACGAGGGTGTCGTCCCCGCCGAGGCGGTCCGGCAGGCCCGCGGGGCGATGCACGGGGATGGTCACGGCCTCACCGTCCGTTGATCAGGGCCATGGCCTCGCTGCGGGTACTCGGGTTGTCCCGGAGCATGCCGCGCACGGCGCTGGTGATGGTGCGGGCCCCGGCGGCGCGCACGCCGCGCATCGACATGCACATGTGCTCCGCCTCGATCACGACGATCGCGCCGGCCGCACCGAGCTCGTCCATCAGCGCATCGGCGATCTGGAAGGTGAGCCGCTCCTGCACCTGCGGGCGTCGGGCGTAGACGTGGACCAGGCGGGCGAGCTTGCTCAGCCCCGTGACGGCGCCGCCGCCGGGGATGTACCCCACGTGCGCCATCCCGTGGAAGGGCAGCAGGTGGTGCTCGCACATCGAGTGGAAGACGATGTCGCGCACGAGCACCAGCTCCTGGTGCTCGATGTCGAAGGTCGTCGACAGCGGCTCGTGCGCGTCCTGCTCCAGCCCCTCGAAGACCTCCGCGTACATCCGCGCCACCCGCGCGGGGGTGTCCAGGAGGCCATCGCGGTCGGGGTCCTCGCCGATCCCGGCGAGGAGCTCCCGCACCGCCGCCTCGACCCGAGGCCGGTCCACAGCCATCTCAGCGCTCCGTCTCGTCGTGGTCGCCGTAGCCGTAGCCCTGACCGGGACCGGGCTGGCCGGAGCCGCCGGGAGCACCTCCGTGCGGGGCACCGGGGATGTCGGGTCCGTCGCCGCCCGGATGGGGCAGCTCGGGGGCGCCGGGCTGCAGCGGCTCGCCCGCGTCGTGCTCCTCGGTGCCGGTGCCGGTGGTGGTCGAGCCGACCGACGGCGCCGCGAGGGAGGGGCGCTCCTCGCTGGAGACCCACACCTCGCGCGGCGGCAGCTTGGTGACGTCCGCGAAGATCGCGGCGAGCTCGTGCTCGTTCAGCGTCTCCTTCTCCAGCAGCTCCTCGACCAGGCGGTCCAGCACGTGACGGTTCTGCACGATCACGGACCAGGCCTCGTCCAGCGCGTTGTCCAGGAGCGTGCGCACCTCCTGGTCCACGATGCTCGCGGTCTCGCCGGAGAAGCGGGGGCCCTGCCCCTGCTGCATGCCCACGAACACCTCGTCCTGGTCGCCGGAGAGGGCGACCTGGCCGACGGCCGCGCTCATGCCCAGCTGCATGACCATGGTGCGGGCGATCTTGGTGGCGTTCTGGAGGTCGGAGCTGGGGCCGGTGGTGACGTCGTGGAAGATCGACTCCTCCACCGCGTAGCCGCCCATCGCGTAGGCGAGGCGGTCCAGCAGCTCGTTGCGGGACTGGTAGTTGCGGTCCTGGGTGGGGACCACCATCGTGTAGCCGCCGGCCTGGCCGCGCGGCAGGATCGTCACCTTGGTGA
>Ga0079224_100004748_pt1 | contig 17678 bp, 12 predicted proteins | sample Stecom2015_FD_80414 | JGI IMG/M metagenome (GOLD analysis project Ga0079224, IMG submission 80414) | Agricultural soil microbial communities from Utah to study Nitrogen management - Steer compost 2015 | ecosystem: Environmental > Terrestrial > Soil > Agricultural land | place: USA: Utah...
GACTTACGATAGGGCTCATCAGAATGGTGGTCCGCCGAAGCAGGCGGAAGCCTGAGGTTCTTCCCCGGTTAATCGCACCCTTTCCTCCTCGTATTTCGACTGGCTCCCGGACAGAGGCTCATAGTGGCTGACCGTCACAGATTCCGGAGCACTGTCCTCATCTGTTCCACGGTCTCATCGATAACGGTGTCTGTGTGGGCTACCGATACAAAGCTGGCCTCGAACTGGGAGGGTGCGATGTAGACGGAGCGTTCCAGCAGTCCGTTGAAGAACTTGCTGAACCTCTCGAGATTGCACCGCTTAGCGTCGTCGAAGTTACGGACCGGGCGGTCTGTGAAGAAGCCGGTAAACATCGAACCGCAGCGCGCCACGTGAAGGGGAATTCCAGCCTCTTCAGCAGCCCGGGTCAGAGCCGCACACAGCCTTTCTGTCCGCGCTTCCAGCTCAAGATAGGGATTCGTCTGATCGAGAATTTCCAGAGTTTTGAGTCCGGCAGTGACCGCCAGAGGATTGCCGGAGAGCGTTCCGGCCTGGTAGACGGGACCCTCTGGCGCGACCTGCTCCATAATTTCACGACGGCCTCCGAAAGCGGCCAGGGGAAGTCCCCCTCCTGCAATCTTTCCCAGCGTCGTCAGGTCGGGCTGGACAGAAAAGAGCTCTTGAGCACCGCCCCGGGCGAGACGAAATCCTGTCATGACTTCGTCAAAAATGACGAGAGCACCGTACTCTCGAGCGAGGCGAAACAGGGCATCAAGGAAACTTCTTTCGGGAACGATCACTCCCATGTTGCCGGTGACCGGTTCCAGGATAACTCCCGCCAGTTGCTCTCCGTATCGCTGAAAAGCCTGATCCAAAAGCTCCTGGTTATTAAAGGGTATGCTGATCGTTTGAGCGGCAAATCCTTCAGGAACGCCCGGACTATCAGGCAAATTCAAGGTGGCTACTCCCGACCCGGCTTTGACCAGAAAACTGTCGCCATGCCCGTGATAGCAGCCATCGAATTTAAGGATGAATGGGCGTCCGCTGTAAGCGCGGGCGAGTCGGACTGCACTCATCGTCGCTTCGGTTCCCGAATTGACCAGGCGGACCCTGTTAATTGACGGAACCATCTGACAAATTTTCTCCGCCAGCAATACTTCCAGCTCGGTGGGAGCTCCGTAGCTCCACCCCCTGCCGGCGGCCTCTTTCAGAGCCTCCAGAACCGCGGGATGAGCGTGCCCCAGGATCAATGGTCCCCACGAACCCACATAGTCGATATAGCGGTTTCCATCGACATCCTCCACCCAGCACTGGCCGGCTGATTTGATAAACAGAGGCTGGCCCCCGACTGCTTTGAAGGCCCTGACGGGACTGTTGACGCCACCGGGAATAACCTGTCGGGCGCGTGAGAAAAGCTGCTGGCTTTTGGAGATGTTCGATCTGGTCATAGCGTCCTGGAACGTTGCAGAGGTTTACTGGCGGTGGAGGGACTCGAACCCCCGACTCGGCGGATATGAGCCGCCTGCTCTGACCAACTGAGCTACACCGCCACAGAAGTCTTGGCACGGGCAGTTAATCATAGCCGATCGCTCAATTGCTTTTCAATTCAGCCTTCCTGCGAAGGTGTCTAGATCAAAATCAGACAGAAAGCGGCTTTCGAGCTTTGACCGAAGGGATCAGCCAGCCGTTCCGGCTGTAGTGGCCTGAGGTGTGGCGACCTGAGCCTCGTACCATTCGCGAAAGATCTTCAGGTTTGGTCTTAAGACAGTATACAGGCTAACCCGAGCAGTAAATGTATCAAGTACATTGTATCCATTGCCGGTGATACCGACGACAATGGTTTCATCGGGAGCTATCCTGCCCTGTTGGATTAGCTTACGGGTGACGGCCAGGGTCGTTCCACCAGCCGGTTCGGTGAAGATTCCCTCGGTGCGGGCCAGCAGATCGATGGCCTCGAGGATTTCTTCGTCAGAAGCTGTTTCCCCCCACCCATTCGAATTGCGGACTTCACGCAGAACATACGGTCCATCGGCGGGATTTCCTATGGCGATCGATTTGGCCAGCGTATGAGGTTTTTCCGGCTCGATTTGATTTGAATTTCGGTGGAGGGCATGGACAACAGGAGCGCAGCCTTCAGCCTGAGCCGTGTAGATGCGGTAGGAGCCCTTCACCCAGCCAAGCGTTTGTAGCTCGCGAAAGGCTTTACTCACCTTGGGAAGCAAGGTCCCACCGGCGGTGGGGAGAATCATATGATCGGGTAAGCGCCAGCCGAGTTGTTCGGCAATTTCGAAGCCCATCGTCTTCGCGCCTTCAGTGTAGTAGGGGCGCAAGTTAACGTTTACGAAGCCCCAGCCGTAAGCGTCTCCGATCTCACTACATAGTCGATTTACATCGTCGTAGTTTCCTTGGAGAGCGACAATTCTCGGACCGAAGATCAAGGAACCGGTGATCTTTGCCTGCTCAATATCGTGGGGAATGAAAATCAAACTGGCGTAGCCGGCCTTTGCGCAATGAGCCGCCACTGCATTGCCCAGGTTACCGGTTGAGGCGCACGCGAAGACTTCGTATCCGAGTTCGCGCCCGCGGGTCAGCGCAACGGATACAACCCGGTCCTTGTAGGAGTAAGTGGGATGGTTGGCGGAATCGTCCTTGATGTAGAGATTCTTTACCCCCAGTTCTTGTGCCAGGCGGACCGCTTTGATTAAAGGGGTGTAACCGGAAGTAAGACCTGCTACCGGCTCTCCTTCGACTGGGAGAAGCTCCTTATATCGCCAGAGGTTCCGATCACGTTTGCCGATCACTTCTGGCGACAAGGCCCGAGCAAGTCTATCGTAATCGTAGATGACCTCCAGCGGCCCGAAGCAATTGAGGCAGATATAGCTGCGATCGGCAGGATAATTTTCACCACATTCTTTGCACTGAAGCCCCTTAACAAAGCTCATAATCTCTCCAGAAAGGAGTTTAAAACCAAAAAAAAAGCCCTTCCACGTCAGGGCAGGGCTTCAACGAATTCAGTATCGAACTCATCTCTCAGCCTCCTGAGGAGGACTGCGGGAGTTAGCACCTGGTCAGTGTTCGTATCCTGACTGGTTGCTGTGGCTTCCGAGGGCCCGATCCCTACACCACTCTCGATAAGTGAACGTGCGATAATAAACGCTTTAGAGAGAAACTGTCAAGTGATCATGTATCCGGGAGGCCTTCGAAGACCTATCCCAAAGGTCCCGGAACGGTCACCCGAACGAAGAGCGGAAGCAAGTGAAAAGCGGCAAAGAGCAACTGGAATTCCAGCGCCTGGTCGAACAGGCCCTAATGACTCGGTGCCACCTAAGGACTGGCGATCGTGTAGTGGTCGCCCTCTCAGGAGGGCCTGATTCGGTCGCTTTGCTTCACGTATTCGTGGAACTGTCAGTAGCCTGGGATCTTGATCTTCACGCGGCGCATGTCAACCATCAGCTGAGAGGCAAGGAGTCGGACGGGGATGAGCGATTTGTCAGGGAGCTTTGCGACACCCTGGGCGTCGACCTGGTGGTCGGTAGGTTCGATGTTGGACGTTACACCGGCAACCTGGAGGATAATGCGCGACGAATACGCTACCGGTTCCTCTTAGAAAATACGCGCAAAATGAACGCGATCATCGCGACTGGACATACTCTGGATGATCAGGCTGAGACCTTTCTGATGAAGCTGGTGCGAGGGGCGGGTCCTGAAGGGTTATCTTCGATCCATCCGGTCCTTTTTGAGTTGAGTGAAGAAGAGACGCAATCGGCCGGGGTGAATGTGGCTCAAACCAGGAAGTCCTCAGCAGATCCTGTTCGGATCATTCGTCCCTTGCTGGACATTCGCCGGTCACAGGTGTTGGACTACTTGCGTCAGATCGGGCTGGGATATCGTTTAGATCGGACCAACCAAGATCTCGGCTTCGATCGAAATTGGATCCGCCATTGTTTGATACCGCTTCTTGAAGAACGCCTGAATCCACGTATCGTGGAGACGCTGTCCCGTAGTGCCACTCTTTTCTCTGAGCTGGACGAATATTTAAGAGACCAGGCCGACCGGTTGGAAGGTGCAGTTCTACCGACTGCCGGAGAGATCGATATTTCAGCTATCCAAGTTCTACCCTTGCCGCTGCAGAGGGTGCTGGCCCGGCGTGCCATCAGAAGAAACAGTGAAGCGGTAGAGATTTCTTTCACCCATACCGATGATCTGCTCGCGCTGTGTCGGGCTACCAGCGGAAAGAGCATTAGCTTGCCGGGAGGTCTCAGAGCCGCCCGCGAATTTAACCGGATCAGGCTGAGTTCCGATTTGGAAAGGCCGAAGGCTTTTTCGTACTCGTTTCGTGTACCCGGCCAGGTGCATGTTCCAGAGGTGGGTAAGATACTGACGGTGGCGCATGCTCCTTTAGAAGGGGCATCAGAACGCCCTTCTCTTGACAAGTTGACAATGAAGGGAATTCAAGAGACTCTCCGCCTGCCGAACAAGTGCCGGTTGACGGTTAGAAATCGCCGGCCGGGCGATCGGGTGCTCCTTCCGTCAGGATCTTCCAGGAAACTCAAGCAACTGTTCTTAGAACAGAGGGTACCTTTGAGAGAAAGGGATCGGTTGCTTTTATTGGAGTTGGACGGACGAATAGTCTGGGCCGAAGGTTTGAATGGCCGGATCATGAAACCGGAATCCGTTTTTCGATCGGGTAGGGGTGACGTGTCTCTTGTGGAGATGTTCGTCTCGTGCGAAACTTTTCTAGCTTGAAGGCTCTCTAATAAATTAAGGCCAGATGCCGATAAATGGAGGAATGGGAATTGGCGTGGAGAAGCGATACGCCTTCCTGTTAAAATAAGACAAATAGGCTCCAGTCAATGATTCCTGAGAATGAGAGGTCAGGTCAAAATTCACAACTGGAGATTACTTCGAAGGGAAAGTCGGAGTGGCCACCAGGGCACGCCTCGAAAGCGATTAGACCCGGGGTGTCAGACCAAATCGCATCTTTTCCAGAATAACATTACGGGAAGAGAAGCAGGTTGTCCTCCGCCAGGAGACAGTCTTGAGTGAGTGGTCGACAGGCCGGAAGCCTCTCCTGGAGGTTCGATTTTGAACACTACTGCAAAGAACGTTTTCCTCTGGATCGTCATCGTTGTTGCGGTTGTTGTGTTGTGGCAATTTCTCAACACAGTCAAGAACAGCAACATAGATGAGATCAACTATTCCGAATTCACCCGGATTGTATCCAACGATCAGATTCGCAGCAGTGACAGTACTCCGGTGGTGATGACCGGGAACATGATCGAGGGTATTTACACTCAGGGCGGGGCCGAACGTAAATTCAAGGTACTCGTTCCTAAGGGTTCTGAAGACACGATCGCTCAGACCCTCGTCGACAAGAACGTCATTGTCAAAGTTGCGCAAGATGATCAGGGTGGCTGGATCTACATGATCCTGACTTCCTGGTTCCCGATCATTCTGTTTGTTGCTTTCTGGATCTTCCTCATGCGCCAGATGCAGAGTGGTGGGAATAAGGCGCTTTCGTTCGGAAAAAGTAGAGCCAAACTGTCGACCAACCAGCAAAAGAAAGTAACTTTCAAGGACGTCGCCGGGATCGAGGAAGCCAAAGAGGAACTGCAAGAAATCGTCGAGTATCTAAAGGAGCCACAGAAATTTCAGAAGCTGGGTGGACGAATTCCCAAAGGTGTCCTGTTGATGGGGCCCCCGGGTACCGGAAAGACCCTCCTGGCGAGGGCTATTGCAGGAGAGGCGAACGTTCCCTTCTTCAGCATTAGCGGTTCCGATTTCGTCGAGATGTTTGTCGGTGTCGGAGCCAGCCGGGTTCGTGATCTCTTCGAGCAGGGCAAAAAGAATGCGCCCTGTATCATCTTCATCGACGAAATTGACGCCGTGGGGCGGCACCGAGGTGCCGGTCTGGGCGGCGGTCACGACGAGCGAGAGCAGACTCTGAACCAGCTTCTGGTCGAGATGGATGGATTCGAATCCAATGAGGGGGTCATTCTCTTAGCTGCTACCAACCGTCCTGATGTGCTGGATCCGGCGCTCCTCAGGCCGGGCCGATTCGACCGCCAGGTGGTTGTCTCTCTTCCTGATATCAAAGGTAGAGAGGGAATTCTCAAAGTGCATGTACGTAGAATTCCATTGGCCGACGACGTCAATGTTCCAGTTCTGGCCAGAGGGACTCCAGGATTCTCCGGTGCTCAGCTTGCCAATATGGTAAACGAGGCGGCACTGATTGCCGCACGACAGAACCGTAAAGCCGTCACCATGGCCGACTTCGAGGAAGCCAAAGACAAGGTTCTGATGGGGAAAGAACGCAAGTCCATGGTGATGAATGAGGACGAGAAGCGGAACACTGCCTATCACGAAGCGGGTCATGCTCTCGTTGCTTATATGCTTCCTGAGTCGGATCCCTTACATAAGGTGACCATCATTCCGCGAGGCCGAGCTCTCGGCGTGACCATGCAGCTTCCTGAAGAGGACAAGTACAACTACACCAGAGAGTACATGGAGGCGTCGATCGCCATACTGCTGGCCGGCCGAATTGCCGAGGAATTGGTTTTGGGCAGTATGACCACCGGAGCTTCAAACGATCTGGAACGGGTCACCAATCTGGCTCGAAAAATGGTGTGCGAATGGGGTATGAGCTCAGAGCTCGGTCCTCTTACTTTCGGGAAGAAGGAAGAACAGATTTTCCTGGGCCGCGAAATAGCCCAGCATCAGGATTACAGCGAAGACACGGCCATTAAAATCGATAAGGAAGTTCGGCGAATCGTGATGGAGGGATACTCCAGGGCCAAGCAGATCCTCGAAGAGAATCGAGATGCTCTGGTCCGGCTGGCTGAGGCTCTGCTCGAGTATGAGACCCTCAACTACGAAGAGATCGCGAAAGTCATAAACGGGGAGAAGATTCGGCGCGATGACCCGGAGACGCCTCGTCCTCGCCCCACTCCCGAAGAGGAGTCCGAAAAAGGAAAGTCGATCTCTCCGCTGGTCAATCCCAATGAGAGACCGGCTACCGCCTAGTGGCCTCTTTCGCAAGGCATGGTTGGCGCGGCTGAGAGTCCGATTCGCTGGTCAGGCTCGAGTCGAGGTAAGCGGTGCCGCCAACGTCTGACAGGGGGCTCGCAGGATTTTCTCGCGGGCCGCTAAAAGAGAACCATTCCGGCCAATACAAGTATTCTGGGAGAAGCAGAACCGGGGGGAACGAACACGTCAGGTCGTTTCCCCCGTTTTCTTTTTGACATAAAGATGAACTCATCGATAGCCGATTTCGAAGTGTTTGAGCGCCGAGAGTACCTGTTTCGAGCGGGCGACCGTGAAATTGAACTCGGACGTCGAACCTGCCTGATGGGAATCGTCAATATCACGCCGGATTCTTTTTCCGACGGAGGCCGATTCCTCGAGACCTCGGCAGCTATAGACCGCTGCCTGGAATTGGAAAGCCAGGGTGTCGATATCGTCGACCTGGGAGCTGAGTCCTCCAGGCCGGGAGCGGAGCCGGTTTCGATGGAGACTGAACTGAAGAGACTCCTTCCGGTTCTTGAGGCAATTCGTCCACAGCTCCGCGCGATGATCTCTGTGGACACCTGTAAGTCCGGAGTTGCCCGCGAAGTTCTGGAAGCTGGCGCCGACATAATCAACGACATCAGCGCGTTGCGGTTTGATCCCGAGATGGGTGAAGTAGTCAGCGAGTATCGTGCCGGCCTGATCTTGATGCATATGAGAGGAACACCCGCTACGATGCAGCAGCTACCTCCCAGTCCCAATATCCTGGCGGAGATTCGCCAGGATCTCCAGATTGCTGTTGATAAGGCTCACAATGCGGGCATCGCTCGTGACCGGCTTGTTCTCGATCCCGGAATCGGGTTCGGCAAGACAGTTGAGGACAACTTGAAGATAATAAACAGGCTCGAGACTTTTGCCGACTTCCAGCTGCCCATTATGGTGGGAACGTCACGCAAGAGCTTTATTGGAAAAATTCTCGACCAGCCGCCCGATGAGCGTCTGATTGGAACCGTTGCATCCTCTGTTGCAGCTGTCATGCGAGGAGCACACATTATCCGAGTACACGATGTTGTAGAGTTGAAGCAGGCGGTTGCCATCGTGGATTCGATACTGGCTGAAAAAATACTTTGATAATGGGCGAACTGATCGCAACACTGGCAAGACTCGGAATTCGTGATCTCTTCGAGATCGCCGTAGTCGCCCTGTTGATCTATCAGTTTCTCGTCTTCATCAAGGGAACCCGCGGCTGGCAGATGACGCTCGGAATAACCGCCCTGGTTCTTTTTTACTACGTGAGTCGCTTTCTCGAGCTTGCTACCGTCGAGTGGCTACTGGCTAATTTCTTCACTTATTTCGTTTTTGCCCTGATCGTAATCTTTCAGTCCGAGATCAGACGGGGCCTGGCAGAGCTCGGGAGAGGACGGATCTTCAGGGCGCTGACCAACAGCAAGACTCAAAAGGTGCATGAAGAGATTGTGCTTGCGGCAACGACCCTGTCGAGTCAGAAAATCGGGGGCCTGATTGTTATTGAGCGCGGGATCGGACTGAAAAACTATATTGAAAGCGGCATTCGACTGGACGCCTACCTTACTTACGATCTGCTGGTAACCATCTTCAATCCCCACAGTCCATTGCATGATGGAGCCGTGATTGTGCAGGAGGACCGGATCAGTTCTGCAGGTTGCTTTCTGCCTCTGACACTGGATCCCTATCTCAGTAAAGAGCTGGGAACCCGCCACCGCGCCGCTATCGGTATTACCGAGGAGACTGATGCAATAGCAGTCGTAATATCGGAAGAGACCGGTACCATCTCTGCAGTTCATCAAGGCGAGATTACGAGAAATCTGGATGGCCCGCGTCTCTTGAGGTTCCTCCAAAAGGCCGAAGAGCAGGATTCGCCGGTTGGCCTTGCCGAACGAGTTCGATCAGGTGAAAGGAAGCGGGAAAAAGCGGTATGAATTTTCTTCGCAGCTTTCTGCTTAAGAACATCGGACTGAAGGCAATTTCGTTGCTCCTGGCCGTCTTGCTCTGGTTCCAGATTGCGGGGCAGCAGGTCGTACAGCGAACCGTTTCTGTCCCTGTGGAATTTATCAATATGCCGGTCGGCCTCGAGATCACGAATGATTACACGAAACGAATCAATGTCTTAATCGCAAAGCGGAGCTCCGCTAAACTCGACGAATCTCGACTTGCCGCGGTGTTTGATCTCAGTGATGCGGAACCCGGGATCGAGATCATTCCAGTCTCTGACACCAACATTCGCGGAGTTCCCTACGACGTAGAAGTGATCGGAATAGAAGAGCGCCGGATTCGGTTGGAACTGGAACGCACGCGCCGGAAAATCGTGGAGGTCAAGCCGGAGATTATTGGTGAGCCGGCTCCCGGGTTCGTGCTCCGTGAAGTCCGCTTAAGCCCCGCCGAAGTTCTGATCAGCGGTCCGGAGTCGCGGGTAGCCAGCGTAACGACTGCTCAGACTGAGCCGATCAACATCACGGGCCGACGCCAGAGTTTTGTTCAGGACGCCTACCTGGATCTGGAAGATCCGCGACTTCGTATCGAAACAGCAGCTTCGGTCGAAGCTCATGTTGTGATTGAGGAGGAACGGCGCGAAGTACCTCTGGGTCGGTTGCCGGTAGTGCAGGTCCCGCCGAATCCGCCGGTTCGCATTGAACCTGCCCAGGTGGAAGTGTTCGTCAGTGTGCCGGTTTCTTACCAGGGGGAGATTTCGCCGGAAGACTTTAGGGCCGTCGTCAGAGTTGGGGAGCTCGATTTGGAAGCCGGACCTGTAGAGATCACTCCAGAAGTGTCGATCCCGGATCAGTATCAAGGAGTCGTTCGAGTCGAACGGGTGGAAGCGGTGCGGGTAGTTCTTCGACGATCCCGTCCAGCATAATAGTCCTTCGGTCAATGCCTTTACATTGTCAGACGACCGCTGATCCCGTATTCCTCAATGCGGCTACGATAATCACGAGAAAGAAGATCAAATTTATGAGCATAAGTGAAAGACTTTTCGGAACGGATGGAATTCGAGGTCGTGCGGGTGAATTTCCGCTTGATGCCCAGACGGTTTACCGGCTCGGAAGGGCATTGGCTCGGGAAGGCCGCAAGAACGTGGTCATCGGCCGTGATACCCGAGCCAGTGGGGTGTGGCTCGAGCAGGCTCTGGCTGCCGGAATCGAATCTGGCGGAGGTGAGGTCCAAAGAGCAGGCCTCATTACCACCCCAGGAATTGCTTACCTGGCTCGAACTCTGAACTTCGATGCCGGTGTTGTCATCTCCGCCTCTCATAATCCTGCCCCAGACAATGGCATCAAGATTTTTTCAGCCCGTGGACTGAAGCTTCGCGATGCCGAAGAGGACGAGATCCAGGCCCTGTTTATGGAAGACATCGCCCGACTCGATGAGTCGATACTGGTGGAGTATAGTGCCCCTGAGCTCTTATCGGCATTTGATGAGGAGTTGGTCGAACGGTATGTACAGTTTCTGGAGACTGTGCCGGCAGGCGGCTCCCTTAAAGGACTCCACGTCGTGCTGGACTGTGCAAACGGAGCTTCGTCCCATGTTGCTCCTGAAGTTTTCTCTCGTCTCGGTACCCGCGTCACTAGAATCAATTGCGAGCCGGACGGCCGCAATATCAATTTTCAGTGCGGGGCGCTCCACCCTGAGGGCCTCGCCGAGAGAGTGGCGAAGGAAGAAGCCGATTTTGGTGTAGCTTTTGATGGCGACTCTGACCGAGCCATATTCGCCGACCAGAACGGCACGATTCTGGACGGTGACTACGTCCTTTACATTCTCGGCAAACAATTGCGGGATGAGGGAAGACTCCCTTCCCGGACTATAGTGGGAACCGTAATGGCCAACTTCGGGCTGGAGAAGGCTTTAAGGAGAGAGGGATTGACTCTGGTGCGAACGTCGGTGGGCGACCGCTATGTTTTGGAAGAGATGCTGAGAGGAGACCACAATCTGGGCGGCGAACAGTCGGGCCACGTCATCGTCAGAGAATATTCACCTGCTGGAGACGGTATCCAGACGGCTCTGCTTGTGGCACAAGTGCTTTCCAGTCGTAGCATGACACTCGACGAACTTGCACGGGGCCTCGAGAAACTGCCACAGGTGCTGGTCAATACACGTGTCAAAGAAAAACGTGATTTGAGTACGTTACCGATCGTTTCCGACAAGATCCGAGCTATCGAGAAGCAGCTTGAAGGTCGAGGACGAGTTCTGGTGAGGTATTCGGGCACGGAGCCTCTAGCCCGTGTGATGGTAGAAGGGGAGGACGCGGCTGAAATAGAGGCCTACGCCCATGACATAATTGAGAGTCTTCAACGGGTCCTGGGAGAGGAATCATAACCGTTCAGGCCGGCGGATCTGATTGAAGGAGTGAGTGAATCGATGCATTCTTCACGCACAGCTCCGGAGACGGAGAACAAGATCATACCGCGGAGGTTGCTCGCTTCGCGAGTGTCTGAGTTAAAGGCGGAAGGAAAGAGAATTGTTTTCACAAACGGTTGCTTCGATCTCCTCCACCCAGGGCACATTCGTCTGCTTGCGCGAGCTCGTAAGCTTGGTGATATCCTGATTGTTGCGTTGAATTCCGACGAGTCAGTCCGTCGTCTCAAAGGCACCAACCGCCCTATCCTTACGCTTTCGGAGCGGTTGGAGGTAATCAGTGCCCTGGCTTCGGTCGATCTGGTGACCTCTTTCGAAGAGGACACACCAAAAGAGATCGTCGACGAAGTTATCCCGGATGTGCTGGTCAAAGGGGGTGACTGGGCGCTCGATCAGATAGTCGGACGAGAAACCGTGGAATCAAATGGTGGGCAGGTCATCGCAATTGACTTCGAAGAAGGCTACTCAACCTCAGGTATCATCAATCGAATCAGAGAAGGAGCTGAGTCAAAGCTCGACCACTGATTCGGAAATTTTGCGGCAGCTAGCCTGCCGTCTCGAAGATGCCCGAACGTTAGAGGGACTGGGTCCGACCGGGTCCGCCATGCTGGTCAGTGCCGCCTTCCGTGAGTGGGGCGGCCCTCAGGTCTGGGTCTGTCATGATAATCGTCAGGCCGAGCTTTTTGCAGAGAACCTGCGCTTCTTTCTGCCTCCCGACAGAGCCTCTTCAGTCTTGATCTTTCCCGGAATTGAAGCGAATCCCTATCTTGGGCTTTCCCCCCACCCTGAGATTGCCCAGCGCCGGGCCACCGGACTCTGGATGCTTTCCCAGGGTTTCCAAGGGATCCTGATTACCACGATAGCTGCGCTGGCGAGTCGGTTTGTCGCGCCCGAAAGCTTTCTCGGACAGTGTGTTTCTCTGGAAATGGATTCTTTCTTCCCACGCGATCATCTGATTCAAATGCTCCGCTGGATGGGATACGTAAGAGAGGATCCAGTCAGTGAGCGAGGCGAGTTTTCCTTTCGGGGCGGTATCGTCGACGTTTTTTCTCCTTCTCGGCGATACCCGGTTCGGATTGAATTCTTTGGTGACGAAATTGAATCAATAAGGGAATTTGACCCCTCCACACAGAGGTCAGTACAGATGGTTCCCGCCTGCGAGATAGTTCCCATGAGGGAAATCGTTATCAGTGATAACGACGTTGGGAGATGGCACGTGCAGGCCCCGGAGTTCTGGAATGAAGTCAAATTCGCCGATTCCCTCCAAGAAAAGCTGCAGTTCACGGAAAACAAGGAAAGCTTCCATGGATTCGAATACCTCATTCCGCTGGTTCTCAAACTAAAAGCAGGCCTTCTCGATTATCTACCCGACCCACCGGTCGCGGTGTTTCTTTCCGAGTCGACCGAACTGGCTGCCGCCTTTCGTGAACACGACCGATTTATCGCTGAGGGGTACGAGGACGCTCAACTCGAGGGCAGCCTGTGTTTACCTCCATCTCACCTTTTCTTTGAAGGTGACGAGGTTTTGGCCACCTTACGGCAGGGGCGCTTTTTTCACATCGAGAGGTTAGCTGAAAAGCCGGAAGGGCCAGTCGAGTCGTTCGATTTTCGTCCCGAGCGCAAATATCAGGGACGGTTTCAGGACATTCTCAAAGATTTGCGAGCCTGGAGGCAAAAAGGCGAAAAGGTCATTTTTGTAACGCCTTCGGCCGGTAAAGCGGAACGAGTTGAGAGTATCTTGCGCGAATACGATCTGTATGCGCGGCGCCTGGAAGGCCCATCTGATCTCGACACAGCGCTCGAGTATCCAGTTTCTATTGTCGTGGGTCACCTTTCGGAAGGACTTCATCTTCCGTCCTTCGGCCTTCACTTCCTTACCGAGGCTGAGGTTTTCGGCGAAAGTCGGTTGAAGGCTTCTGTTCGCAAAGTTCAGCCCAGAGAAGCCCTGGATCGCTTTCTCTCCGATTTCAGAGACCTGAAGCCAGGAGATTACGTTGTTCATCTGGAACACGGGATAGGGATCTTCGAAGGGTTGAAAAAGATTGGAGTGGAAGAGGCTACCAGCGAGTTTGTAGTCCTGAAATATCGTGATGATGCCCGTCTCTATGTTCCGATTAGCAATCTTGACTTGATTCAGAAGTACTCCTCAGCGGGAGAGGCAAAGCCCAGAATTGACAGGCTAGGCGGGACGTCATGGGAGAAGACGAAAATCCGAATTAAGCGCTCGGTCCGTGAGCTCGCGGAGGACCTGCTCAAACTCTATGCTCGGAGAGAAGTAGCTGAAGGCTATGCCTTCTCGCAAGATGACGAGTTGATGCAAGAATTCGAAGAAGCCTTCGAGTTTGAAGAGACACCGGACCAGGCGGCGGCTATCCGAGAAGTGAAAAAGGATATGGAGTCCTCCCGGCCGATGGACCGCCTCATCTGCGGAGATGTCGGATACGGTAAGACCGAAGTGGCCATGCGGGCGGCCTTCAAAGCCGTCAATGACAACAAGCAAGTCGTAGTGTTGGCTCCGACGACGGTACTTGCATTTCAACATCTCAATACCTTCACCGAAAGATTCAAAGCTTTTCCGGTTACGATTGAAATGTTGAGCCGTTTCTTAGAAGCGGCGAAACAAAAAGAGGTACTCCGCGAGGTCTCAGAAGGAAGGGTCGATATTCTAATCGGGACCCACCGGATCCTTTCAAAGGACGTCCGGTTTATGGACCTGGGTCTGGTCATCGTCGACGAGGAACAGCGTTTTGGTGTTGCTCAAAAAGAAAAGCTCAAGAAATTGAAGACGCAGGTTGACGTGCTCACATTGTCGGCCACCCCGATTCCTCGTACACTCAACATGTCTTTGATCGGAATACGCGATCTTTCTTTGATCGAGACCGCCCCCAAAGATCGCCTGGCGATACAGACAATAGTCATGAAGTTCTCGCACAACGTGATCCGGAGTGCGATCGATCTTGAGTTGAAGAGGAATGGCCAGGTTTTTTTCGTTCACAATTCAGTCGAAACGATTTACTCAATGGCCCAAACGGTGCAGCAGATTGTGCCTGAGGCGCGTGTCGGAGTCGCGCACGGTCAGATGGGGGAACGACAGCTTGAGGAAGTCATGCTCAAGTTCCTCAATTATGAATACGACGTGCTGGTTTCGACGACGATTATTGAAAATGGACTCGACATTCCCCGGGCGAATACTTTAATTGTCAATCGAGCCGACCGCTTTGGTCTGTCTCAACTCTATCAGTTGCGGGGACGAGTGGGACGTTCCAATCGCCGTGCCTACGCATATCTTTTGGTTCCGTCAGAAGAAACGCTGACGACCGATGCCAGGAAGCGGCTGGCTGCCATTCGCGAGTTCAGCGATCTTGGATCCGGCTTTCGAATTGCCGCCCTGGATCTGGAGATTCGGGGAGCCGGTAACCTGCTTGGAGCAGCCCAGCACGGACACATCAATGCAGTAGGATTTGAACTCTACGTGAAACTGTTAGAGCAGACAATCCGCGAACTAAAGGGAGAAGAAGGACGGCCGGAAGTCCACTCCGTGATCGACTTGAAGTTCGATATCCGAGTGCCTGATCATTACATTGATGATTCAAACCTGCGGCTCTGGCTCTACAAGAGGGTTTCGACGATATCCGACGAATCGAGCCTGGACGCTTTGAAAGACGAGATATCGGATCGTTTCGGACACTATCCTCGTTCGGTGGCCAATCTCTTCGAATACGCACGCCTTCGGGTTCGCGGACAATCATTGAAAATTCTTTCGATGGATCGGAAGGCTTCCACCCTAACGCTGAGGTTTCGGGATGATACTCCCATCAGGCCGGAGAAGATCATCGACCGACTGGGAAGCAAGAAGGGATGGGCCATTGCTCCGGGCGGCGTTCTTCAGGTCAATATTCCGCCAGGATCTCCCCGAGAAATGTTTGAGAGCGTCCATAGTGTTCTCAATGAGCTGGAGGAGCTGGCATGAGGTGCTTTTCCGTGGCAGCACTATCATTGCTCCTGGCGGCTTCTGGCTGCCAGCACTCTGGATCAACTTCGCAGGCTGATACTGTTGAAGATGACGTACTCATGGTCATCAATGCTGAACCGATCCTGATGAGCCAGTTCGAGCAGTTTCTCCGGTTTTCCGGAGACGTGGCCGACGGGGCGAATCTCGACCAGGAAACAAGACTGGCTCTTTTTGGTGAATATGTCAGGCGGCGCCTGTTGCTTCAGGAAGCCGCCAGGGAAAAAATTCAAATCGACCGGCTGGAGGTTGAAGCTTACGCCGCCGACTGGGCTGGGGATCAAGTAGTCTCTCCCGGCTTTTATGATCATATGCGGGAGTTTCTGATGATCCAGAGACTGCTGCACCAGAAAGTGACCTCTAACATTGAAGTGACTTTGGCGGAGCTGAATAACTACTATCAGAGCAATATTGACCAATATATGGCGGGTGATCAGGTGCATGTTTTAGAAATACTGGTGGAGGACAGGCAGCAGGCCCTGGAGATCAAAAGTCAGCTCAAAGATGGTGACGTGCGATCCTTTAGGGAGCTGGCTCGTCTCCATTCATCTGGGGTTACTGCCGACGCTGGAGGAGATTTGGGATTTTTCCAAAGAGGAGATCTACCGGAGCAGTTTGAGGAAGTAATCTTTGCTCTGAATCCCGGCGAGGTGAGTGACGTGTTTCAGAGCCCGAGAGGCCACCACATCTTTCTCGTGGAAGAAAGGATACCGGGACATCTTCAAAAGTTTTACGAGGTGCAGGACCAGGTCTTCAGTACCGTCATGGCCGGCAAAGAGCGCGCGGCAATTCAACGGTTTGTGAAGCAAATCATCGAATCTGCATCTATAAAAGTATATGACGAAAGACTCAACTTCCAGACGCGTCTTTCAGAGGATTTGTCATGGTTAATACAGTAAGCAGAACTTTCTTCTCCCTGATATTGATACTGGGACTTTGCGCGATGGCGGGCTTCAGTCCGGTGCTGGCCCAGGAGGAGCCGGTCGTCCTTGACGAAATCGTGGCCCGCGTGAACAACGAAGTCATCACTTTGACTGACTTGAAGGAGGCTCTCCAGGATCTGCAAAACGGGTTGGAGCAGGAGATCGACAATATCGAGGAACGAAGAAAGGCCTTTGAGGTTCAGAAGAAAGGCCTCCTGCGAACCATGATCCGTAATAAGATCATGCTGCAGCGAGCGGAGGATCTCGGGGTGAGTGCCAACATCGACGCAGATGTCGCCGCATATCTGGAGGAGCTGAGGAAGGAAACCGGCATCCCCAATATGGAAGTGCTTGATCAATACCTCCGGCAACGTGGATCGTCACTCTCTGAGTACCGAAGCAGACTTCGCGAAAATTTTGTGATCCGAAATCTGCTGCAGCAGTTCGTGTATTCGAAGATCACATTGCTGACTCCCGAGATCGAGAAGTACTACGAGGAGCACAAAGAACGCTTTACTGAACCTGCTACTGTTGAACTGGCAGAGATTCTGTTTCTAACCGAAGGTAAGGAATTGCAAAAGGTTCGCCAGCAAGCGGAAGCTGTGCTGGACCAATTGCGTTCAGGTGCCTCATTCGAGGAAATGGCGAAAGAGCACTCGGATGGACCCACCGCCGCCAATGGGGGAACAATCGGCAGCTTCCGTAAAGGATCGATCAATCCGGCTCTGGAGGAATTTGCTTTCAGTCATGAAGAAGGCGCCATCAGCGACATCATCGAAACCGATTATGGGCTGCAGATTGTGAAGATTCTGGGTCGCACCGAGAGTAAGGCATTGCCTCTCGAAGAGGTTAGACCCCAGATAACGGAAGCTCTGTACCAGGAGAAGGCAGAACCGGAGCTGAAGGACTTTCTCCGTGAGCTGGTCGAGGACAGTTACGTCTACGTGGCTCCCAAGTATGCCGAAGAATACGAGGTCCAGGACATTATTACGGCAATAGCCGGTTAGGTGGTGGCCGGATTTTAACCACGGAGGCACAGAGGACACAGAGAAGTCCACGCGCTCGTGTACGAGAATAAAGCGGCCACGATGGTAGTCCTACTCTCGGCACACCCTTTCGGCTCAAATTTGTGCCTTCAGCGTGATGAGGCTAATCGGCTGCTGCTCTGTTTCCTCTGCGGTGAAAATCTCGTGCGTTCAGCACAATATTCCTATGCCGAAGGCGCTGAATAATTGGTAGCCTGGGGTCAAGGCGCAGCCGGACCCCAGGAAGGGCGCTGCGGAGGGATTATCCTGTGCTGAAGGTACAGGATAATCCATCTAACCCATTGCAAATTATGAAATTATGCTGTCCCTTCAGGACGTATATTTAAC
>Ga0079224_100004750_pt1 | contig 17674 bp, 16 predicted proteins | sample Stecom2015_FD_80414 | JGI IMG/M metagenome (GOLD analysis project Ga0079224, IMG submission 80414) | Agricultural soil microbial communities from Utah to study Nitrogen management - Steer compost 2015 | ecosystem: Environmental > Terrestrial > Soil > Agricultural land | place: USA: Utah...
CGCTTGTCCACGACGGCGCCGAACTGGCGCAGGATGTCGAGGTGGTAGTTGATCGGGCGGTCGCCGATGCGGCAGCCGCCGAGGTCGGGGATGAACGCCTCGCCGAGCCGGTGCAGCAGCGGGCCGCAGAACAGGATCGGGATGCGGCTCGAGCCCGCGTGGGCGTCGATGTCGGCGACGTGGGCCGACTCCACGTTGGACGGGTCGAGGTCCAGGATCCCCGCGTCGGTGTCGTACTTGACGTTGACACCGTGCAGGTCCAGGAGTCCGGAGACGACCTTGACGTCACGGATCTGCGGGACGTTCCGCAGCACACTGGGGGTCTCCCCCAGCAGGGAGGCCACCATCGACTTCGACACGAAGTTCTTGGCGCCTCGAACGGTGATGGTCCCGGTCAACGGGTTGCCGCCGTTCACATACAGCAGATCGTTCATATCCTCGTCGTCGTCTCGTTCGTTCCGATGCTGGAGTGGCGTGCGGGCCGCAGGGCCCTCTGGGGCGCCCGGACGATCCTGCCCCTCGCCGCCGGTCGTGCCAACACGCGCACGGACGGGAGTATTCACCGTTCACTACACCTTCACGCGCGACGCACCGACCCGCAGGGCGACACGCCGCAGCGGCGGTACCGGCCGCCGCCGTCCCCCGTCAAGACCCTGACCACGGAATGAGACGCGCTTCCCGGATCGCGGACAGGTGCTTACTGTCGAGCGCATGAGCACCTCTGCCTCGTCGCGCACCACCTCTCCCGGTGCGCAGGACCAGCCGGTCCGCAACTCCCGCGGCCGGGTCGTCGTCGCCTCCCTCATCGGCACGTCGATCGAGTTCTACGACTTCTACATCTACGCGACCGCCGCGTCGCTGGTGTTCCCCGCGCTGTTCTTCCCGAACGCCGAGGACCCGACCACGCAGCTGCTCTCGTCCTTCGCCGTCTTCGGTGTCGCCTTCGTCGCCCGCCCGCTCGGGTCGGTGCTGTTCGGGCACTTCGGGGACCGCATCGGCCGCAAGGCGACGCTCGTGGCGTCCCTGCTCACCATGGGCATCGCGACCGTGCTGATCGGCGTCATCCCGGCGGCCTCGACGCCCGGCTGGAGCCTCGCGGCACCGGCCGTGCTGGTGCTGGCCCGGTTCTGCCAGGGACTCGGCCTGGGCGGCGAGTGGAGCGGCGCCGCGCTGCTGGCCACGGAGAACGCGCCGCAGGGCAAGCGCGCCGTGTACGGCACGTTCCCGCAGCTCGGCGCGCCGATCGGCTTCATCCTCGCGAACACCGTCTTCATCGCGCTCTCCACCACGCTGACCACCGAGCAGTTCGCCGCGTGGGGCTGGCGCATCCCGTTCCTCGCGTCGGCGGTCCTCGTCGTCGTCGGCCTGTGGGTGCGGCTCTCGCTGCTGGAGACGCCGGCGTTCCGCAAGGTGCTCGCGGCCGAGGCCGTGAGCAAGGTGCCGGTGGCCCGCGTGTTCCGCAGCTCGTGGAAGCAGATCCTCTCCGGCACGTTCATCATGCTGGCGACGTACGTGCTGTTCTACCTGATGACGACGTTCACGCTGAACTACGGCGTCGCGCCGACCGCACCGGAGGACGGCGCGCCGGCCGGCCTGGGCTACGAGAAGGTCGACTTCCTGTGGATGCTCATCCTCGGCGTCGTGTTCTTCGGCGTCTTCACCCTGCTGTCCGGCCCGATGGCGGAGCGGTTCGGCCGCCGCAAGCACCTCATCTGGACGACGGTCGCGATCGCCGTGTTCGGCGCGCTGTTCGTGCCGCTCTTCGCCGGGGGCACGTTCGGCGTGCAGTCGCTGCTCGTCATCGGCTTCACGCTCATGGGCCTGACGTTCGGCCCGATGGCGGCCGTGCTGCCCGAGCTGTTCCCCGCCAACGTGCGGTACACGGGCTCCGGCATCGCGTACAACCTGTCGTCGGTGCTGGGCGCGGCGGTGGCGCCGTTCATCGCCGTGTACCTGTGGGCGCGCGCCGACGGGTCCCCTGTGCTGGTGGGCGTGTACCTCACCGTGATGGCGCTGATCACGCTGGTGGCCCTGCTCCTGGAGCGCGAGACCCGCGACGTGAACTACGAGGAGAACGTCTCGGCCTGACACCCGTCGCCCCCCGCTGAGTGCTGGGTATTCGCCCCTCCGGCACACGAAAAAGGGCGAATACCCAGCACTCAGCAGGGCCGGGGTAGCGTGAGCGGGTGGAGATCGGGGCCGTCGTCGCAGCCGGGGTGGCCGTGCTCGTCGGCGCAGGGCTCCAGCGGGTCGCCGGGATGGGGCTCGGGCTGGTCGCCGCACCCGTGCTCACCGTGCTGCTCGGCGCCTCGGTCGGCGTGCTGGTGAGCAACGTCGCCGCCATCGCGACCGCGCTGCTGGTGCTGCGCGCGCTCCGCGACCGCGTCGACTGGCGGCGCGTCGGCACGATCCTGCCGCTCATGCTCGTCGGGTCGCTGCTGGGCGCCCTGACCGTCCGCGAGGCGGACTCCGCGTGGCTCGACGTCATCGTGGGCGGCTCCGTGCTCGTCGCGCTCGCCGCGTCCGCGCTGCTGCGGCGACGCGTGCGGATCAGCGGTCGGCCCGTCGCCGTGCTGACCGGTCTCGCGGCGGGATTCATGAACACGACGTCCGGCGTCGCCGCACCCGCCTGGACCGCCTACGCGCTGGCGACCCGGTGGGACCACCGGTCGTTCGCCGCCACGATGCAGCCGCTCCTCCTGGTCATGAACACCATGTCGGTGGCGACCAAGCTCGGGCTGGGTGCGATCCCCGCGCACGCCACGCCCGCGTGGTGGGTGTGGCCGGTGCTGCTCGCGTGCGTGGGCACGGGCGTGCTGCTCGGCACGGTGCTGTCCCGCCGCGTGCCGACGCCGGTCGCCTCCCGGATCGCGCTGCTCGTGGCCCTGGCCGGCGCCCTGACCGCGCTCGTGCGCGGCCTGTTCACCGTGTGAGCCCGGACGCGGTCAGTCCTCCTCCGCGAACACCACGTCGCGCTTGCGCCGGATCGCGGGCAGCACGGCGACGACCAGGGCGAGCACGGCGACGCCCAGCAGCGCTGCCGAGACGGGCCGCGTGACGAACACCGTCGGGTCGCCGTGCGCGATGAGCAGCGCCCGGCGCAGGTGGTTCTCGAGCAGCGGCCCGAGCACGAAGCCGAGCAGCAGCGGTGCGGGCTCGCAGCCGCACCGCACGAGCACGAAGCCGCCGACGCCGAGCACCGCCATCACCAGCACGTGGAACGGGTTCTGGTCGATCGCGTAGGTGCCGGTGCAGGCGAACGCGATGATCGCGGGGAACATCACCGAGTACGGCACGTCCAGGAGCTTCACCCACACCCGGATCAGGGGCAGGTTGAGCACCACGAGCAGCGCGTTGCCGATGAACATCGAGGCGATGAGCCCCCACACCAGCTCGGGCTGCGACCGCATGACGCCGGGGCCGGGCTGGATGCCCTGGATGATGAGCGCGCTGAGCAGCAGCGCCATCACGGGGTGCGCGGGCAGGCCGAGCGCGAGCAGCGGCACGAACGACGTCTGCGCCGCCGCGTTGTTCGCCGACTCGGGGCCCGCGACCCCCTCGATCGCGCCCTTGCCGAACTGCTGCGGGCGCTTCGAGATCCGCTTCTCCAGGGCGTAGGACCCGTAGGCGGCGAGCACGTGCCCACCGCCCGGCAGGACGCCGAGCACCGACCCCAGGCCGGTCGCGCGCAGCACGGGGCCGACCATCCGGCGTCGGTCCTCGCGCGTCGGCCAGAGGTTCTCGACCTTGGAGGCGACCCGCACGCGCGTGCGCGGGTCGTGCAGGTTCTTCAGGATCTCGGCGATGCCGAACACGGCGACCGCCACCGACACGAAGCTCAGCCCGTCCCACAGCTCCCGCACACCGAACGTGAACCGCGGCACCGCCGTGTACAGGTCCTGGCCGATCGTGCCGAGCAGGATGCCGAGCACGATCATCGCGAGCGCCTTGAGCGCCGACCCGCTGGCGAGGGCGATCGACGCGACGAGGCCGAGCGCGACGACCGCGAACATCTCCGCCGAGCCGAAGGTCAGGGCCGCGGCGGCCAGCGGGGCCGCCGCCGCGGCGAGCACGAACGTGCCGGCGACGCCCGCGAAGAACGACCCGAGCGCCGCCGCCGCGAGCGCCACCCCGGCGCGGCCCTGCCGGGCCATGGGGTGCCCGTCGATGGCCGTGACCGCGGACGACGACTCTCCCGGGATGTTGAGCAGGATCGCGGTCGTGGAGCCGCCGTACTGCGCGCCGTAGTAGATGCCTGCCAGCATGATGATGGCCGACGCCTTGTCGTCGAACCCGAAGGTCAGCGGCAGCAGGAGGGCGATGGACGCCGTCGGCCCGATACCGGGCAGGACGCCGACCGCCGTGCCGAGCGCGACGCCGAGCAGGCAGAACAGGATGTTGTGCAGGGCCAGCGCCTGCGTGAACCCGAGCGCGAGGTTGTCGAGGAGCTCCATCTCACCCACCCAGCCAGTCGCCGAAGAGCGGCAGGCGCAGCTGCAGCGCCAGCACGAACACGACCCACGCCAGGACGGTGAGGCCGACGGCCGTGACGATCGTCCGGAGCCAGGAGACGCCGCCGCGGGCGAGCGCGGCGAGCAGCACCGAGCCGAAGATCGCCGGGATGACGCCCAGCCCGTCGACCGTCAGGGCGAAGAAGACGATCGCCGCGGCGATCATCAGGGTGGGCCGCCACTCCAGCCCCGCGAGCGGTCGCAGGTCGGGTTGCTCGACGGCGGTGGCGCCGTCGTCCCCTGGCTCGTCGGACGGGGGCGCACCGCCGTCCGACGGCGGCGCGTCCGGGGCGACGTACGCCTTGACGACGCACGCCACCCCGAGCGCGGCCAGGACCAGGCCGAGGACGAGGGGCAGGTAGCCCGGCCCCATGTCGAGCAGGTCGCCCAGCTCGTAGCCGAGCGCCCCGACGGCGAACGCCGCCCCCAGCACCACGAAGATCACGCCCGCGACGAGGTCACCCGTCGAGCCGGGCCGCAGCGTGCGGATCTCAGCCTCCCTGCGTGCCGATGACGTCGCCCCAGGTCGCGAGCTGTTCGGTGAGCAGCTCGGTGTGTGCCTCGGGGGTGGCGCGCTCGACGTCGACGGGCGTCGTCCCGAGCTCGGCCATCTGGTCGATGACGGCCTGGTCCTCGAGCGCGACCTGCAGGGCGGCGGTGAGCTTCCCGACGACCTCGTCGGGCGTCCCTGCCGGCACGTACAGGCCGTGCCACACGGACACCGCGACGTCGGGCTGGCCGGCCTCCGCCGTGGTGGGGAGGTCGGGCAGGGACTCGATGCGCTCGGGGGTGGTGACCGCGTACGCCTTGACGGTGCCCTCGGTGATCTGGCCGGTGGTGTTCGTGGTCTGGTCGCACATGAAGTCGACCTGGCGGCCGACGAGGTCCTCCATGGCGGGTCCCGTCCCGTCGTAGGGCACCACGGTGACGTCGACGTCGAGCGCCGTGGTCAGCAGGCGGCCGCACAGGTCGGACGCCGCGCCCTCCCCCGCCGTCGCCATGGTGACCTCGCTCTCGTGCTCCTGCACGTAGGCGACGAAGTCCTCGAACGTGTCCGGCTCGAAGTCGCTGCGCGCGATGACCGTCATCGGCACCTCGGTGACCAGGCCGACGGTCTCGAAGTCCTCGAGCGGGTCGTACGCAAGCTGGTCGCCGTACAGGGCGGGCGCCGTGGACATGCCGATGTGGTGCATGAGCACCGTGTAGCCGTCCGGGTCCTCGGCGGCGACCTGGCCCGCTCCGACGGTCCCGCCCGCGCCCTCGACGTTCTGCACGACGAGCTGGACGCCCAGCTCGTCGGCCATCGGCTCGGCGATCATGCGGGTCACCGTGTCCGTGGGCCCGCCCGCCGCGAACGGCACGACGACCTCGATGTCGTCCTCGGGGAAGGAGGCCGGGTCGTCACCGGCCCCGGACGAGCAGGCGGCCAGGACGAGGCTCAGGCCGGCCAGTGCTGCACCGGTCGCGGCCACCTTCCGGGGTCCGACGGGATTCATGTCCGTCTCCGATCGTCGTTGATGCGGCAGTCGGCGAGCCCAGGGGGTGAAGCGGGCTCGCGAGCGCGACAGTACCGTCACGCATGTGACGTCCGCCACAAACGGAGCGCGGTTTGACCGAACGGTAACCTCCCGCCCCGCGCCGAGGTAGTCATGGGGCGAGGTAGTCATGGGGCGAGGTAGTACTACGTCGCCACGTGACTACCTCGCCAGATGACTACCTCGGCGCGGGGTGGGGGGTGGAGCTTTCGGTCGACGAGCAGCAGCCCGACGACCGTCAGCACGATGATCACCCCGAGGCCGACCCGGTCGACCGGGGTGCTCGCCATGACGACCAGCCCCGCCACCGAGTGCCCCACGAGCGCCCCACCGACCAGGGCGAGGGTGTGCCGCGGCGTCCAGCCGGGCGTCGCCGCAACTCGCAGCAGGTAACGGGCACAGACCGCCGCACCGACGGCGACCACCGCCATCGGCACGAGCACGGCCCAGCCCTCGGTGAACGCGGGCTGGCGGGCACCGGGCAGGGGGAAGGACAGCCCGACGAAGACCAGCGTGGCAAGCCCGGAGCCGACCACCAGCGCCGTGCGGGACGGCACCCGTGCTGCGAGGGCGCCCGACGCGCGCGGCCGCGGCAGCACGAACAGCGCGCCGACCCCGAGAGCCGTCACGAGCACCGCCACACCCGCCTGGAACGCGACCGGCGCCTGGTAGCCCGCGTCCTCCGACAGCGACACCGTGCGCAGCAGCCCCACGCCGAGCACCGCGACGACAGCCGTGACGACCATCCCGGGCACCCCGAGATACGGCCGGCCGCGGTGAGCCGGGAACAGGAGGTTCGTCAGTGCGATCGGGACGCACACCGTGAACACCGCGTGGTAGACGAGGTTCGCCTCGAGGTAGGGCAGGTTGATCCCGAGCACGCGCGCGCCCCACGAGGCGGCGTCGTACAGGTGGGGGCTGGTGAGCGCCTGCAGGCCGATGCCGTCTTCGACCAGCTCGTACGCCACGGCCAGGACGAGGATGCTCGGCACAGCCCCTGCCGCGCCGTGCGACCAGCTCGCGGATCAGGAGCACGCCCGCGCCGTAGACCGGCGTCCAGAGCAGCACGAGCCAGGCCATCCGCACCGGTGTCGAACCGAGCGCGAGCTCGGCGACGAGCGGCGTGAGGACGACGAGCGTCCAGGCGGCGCCTCGGTGCCGCTCGCGTCGGCGCGTCCTGGCCGGTTCCCCGGCCCGTGTCTCCGTCATCCCTGCCCCCTCGCCCGTCTGCTTATCACTGATAAGCATGCCTCACGTCGAGGCTCCTGGCTAGAGTCGCCCCATGCCACGCCACCGCCCGGGACTGGACCACCCGACGATCGTCGCGGCAGCCCTCGCGGTGCTCGACGAGCGCGGCCTGGACGGCCTGTCGAGCCACGCGGTGGCACGCAGCCTCGGCGTGCAGCAGCCTGCGCTCTACCACCACTTCCGCAGCAAGGCCGAGCTGCTGGGCGCCGTCGCGGCCGAGGTGCTGGACCGCGGGCACACCGCTCGGCTGCCGGAGCCCGGCGAGGGCTGGGACGCGTTCCTGGTGCGCAACGCCCGCAGCCTCCGGCGCGCGATGCTCGCCGTGCGCGACGGCGCGCGGCTCGTCGCCTCGGCCGGCCCCCGCGTGCCCGACGTCGCGAACTCGGCCGCGCAGGTCGCCCACCTCCGGGGCCAGGGGTTCACCGGCCCGGCCGCCGTGCTCGCCTTCATCGCCGTCAGCCGGTACACGATCGGCGCCGTCCTCGAGGAACAGGCGGCGCAGGGCGCCGCGTTCCTGGCGGACGGCGCGGCGGACGTCCCCGACGAGCTCGCCGCGGCCGTCCGCGCCGTCGCCGCGCTGGGCCCCGAGCACGAGTTCGACGCAGGGCTCACCGCGCTGGTGCGCGGGCTGGGGCCCCGCGAGGGCTGAGCCCGTGACGCCTCGGCTCAGGCGGGCGGGTCGGTGCGCGGCGACTCGGCACGCGGCGGCTCGACGATCGCGCGGGCGGGCCGGTCGGCGTCGTACCGCAGGTTCACCTGGTCGCCGACGGCATGCCCGCCGCCCCAGGTGACCTCGGTCAGCGTCCGCTCGCCCGCGAACGGGTGCCGCCAGCGGACCGTCGTGAGCGTGCGCGGCCTGCCGTTCAGAGTCACGGTGCCGGACGTCCGGACCTCCGTGACCACACCCGTCGCCCGCTCGCCGCCGGTGGCGAGGCGGGCACGCGTCCTGGCCCTGAGCCCGACGGCGAGGACCGCGACGCCGGCAACGGCGAGCGCCAGCGCGACGACGCCGAAGATCGTCTCGAGCCAGTACCCGAACCGGGCGTCGAGCCGCGCGTCGCCGGGGTCGGCCGGGTCGTACAGCACGGTGACGCGCTCGCCGACGTCGTACCGCGGCGGGTTGGTCGCCATGCGGTCGGTCAGCTCGAAGGTGCGTCCCTCGACGTCGTACGCGACCTCGGCGCGGTAGACGTCGTCGTCCTCGTCGAGGCCGACGACCACCCCCTCGACCCGGCCGGCGTCGGCGAGGAAGGCGGCGGTGCGCACGCCGAGCACCCCGGCGACCGACCCGAACACGACCGCCATGACCAGCAGACCGGCCGCGATGACGAGGGGAACGCGAGAGCTCATCCGCGCATCGAACCACGCCGGCACCACCCCCCGCAGCCCGCCCCGCCCGCCCGCCGAGGTAGTCACCAGGCGAGGTAGTCACAGGGCGAGGTAGTCACGACTACCTCGCCACATGACTACCTCGCCCTGTGACTACCTCGGCGGGGTCTGGGCGAGGAGGGCGTGGCGGTTGGCGCGGACGAAGGCCTTGAGCGCAAGCGGGACGAGGTCGACGTCGGCCAGCGCCTCGTCGTCGTGCAGGTCGACGTGCTCGACGTCGTACGTGCCCCGCACCGGCTCCTCGAACTCCGGGCCGGAGCGCAGCGCGAGGTCCATCGTGTCGAGCCGCGCCAGGAAGTAGTGGCTGACGGCCACGCCCGCGTCCTTGGGCTGCGAGGTGACGAACACCTGGCGCACGACGGTCGCCGTCGCGCCCAGCTCCTCGCGCAGCTCACGGTGCAGCGCGGCCTCGACCGAGGCGTCGCCGGGCTCGACGGTGCCGCCCGGCGTCACCCAGTAGGGCGCGCGGCCGGGCACGGTGCGCTTGATGAGCACGAGGCGCCCGTCGGCGTCGAGCAGGATCGCGCGGGCCGCCTGCCGGGTGACGACGGGCGGGGCGGCGGCGGGCACGTCGTCGACGACGGGCGCCTGCCGCAGGTACCCCTCGAAGAAGGGGCCGCCGGCGGCGTCGAGGGTCGCGCGCGCGACGTCGATCATCGCCTGGTCGTCGTACCGGGCGGCGAGCCAGCGGCCCGCGAAGCCGGGGTCCCAGGCGCGCAGCTCGCGCAGCAGCCACTTGCCGCCGCCGTCCCAGCGCCCGGCGGCGGCGAGCGCGAGGTGCCCCACACGCTCCCAGAGCACCGAGCGGACGACGTCAGCCTCGCCGAGGTCGCGCGCGTACGCGAGGTCGTCGAGCAGGTCGGTGACGCCGTAGCGCACGTCCTCGAGCGTCGCCTCGGACGCCGGCCCCGGCCCCGCGTCGACGAGCGCTCGGCACTCGGCCTGCAGCGCCGCGACGACGTCGCCCGCACCGGCCACGGGTACGCCGGTCGCGATCATGCGCGCGAGGGTCGGCTTGCGGCGCGCGGTCTCGTTGGCGATGAACCAGCGGTGCCCCGCCTCGGTGTTGACGAACAGCTCGACCGGCCAGCCGCGCCAGCGCAGCGCGTCGCGGTGGCCGACGGCGCCGTCGGGCACGCAGACCACGATGTCGAGGTCGGAGCCGGGCGTGCGGGCGCCCGGGTCGAGCACGCTGCCGGCCAGCAGCGCCCAGCGGGCGTCGGGGTAGCGGTCCGCGATGAGGTCGGTGGCATCGGCGACGGGGTCCACGGCCGACATCCTCCCCTACGCCCCGCCGGAAGCCCATTCCCCTCGTGAACAGCGCCGGGGCTCAGCGGGCGCCGTCGGCCCGGACGCGCTCGTAGTGCCTGCGCGCCTTCATGCGGTTGCCGCACAGCGCCATCGAGCACCAGCGCGCCCGGTTGGGCCTGCTGTGATCGACGAGGAACCGCGCGCACTCGGTGTTGGCGCACGGACGCAGCCGTCCGGGGCTCTCGCGGCGCACCGCGTCCCACGCGAGGACGGCGCGCACGGCCGGACGGCGGTCGTCCGCCACCTCGAGCTCCCAGGCCACGCCCTCGTCGCCGACGACGGCGCGGCGGTGCACGCCGTCCAGCAGCGGCGCGAGCGCGGACGGTGCCGCCGACCCGCGAACGAGGCCCTGCAGCACGTCACGCGCCGCGGCCACGGCGGCGAGCTCCCCCGGCGTGCCGCGCCCGCCGCGGGCGCGCAGCCATGCGGCATCGAGCTCGTCGCGCGGCGCGCCGTCGACCACGGGCGTGCTGTTGAGCAGGTCCAGCAGGAACGTCTCCTCGGTCATACCTAACCTCCAAACGTCACTTGACAGGTTACACCACGACGTGCTGTTGTTCTAACCATCAAATCCGCCTGAGAAGGGTTAGAGATATGACCGCCGTCCACCACCGCTGGGCCACCGTCGAGGGCCGCAGGCTCTTCTACCGGGAGGCGGGCCCCGCCGACGCGCCCGTGGTCGTGCTGCTGCACGGCTTCCCCGCCGGCTCGCACATGTTCCGGGACCTCGTCCCGCGCCTGGCGGGCCGGTACCGCGTCGTCGCGCCCGACCACCTGGGGTTCGGGTACTCCGACGCCCCGCCCGCCGAGGAGGTCGACTACACGTTCGACGCGCTCGCCGACCTCACGCAGGGCCTGCTCGCGCAGCTCGGCGTCCTCCGCTACGCCATCTACGTCCAGGACTACGGCGCACCCGTGGGCTGGCGTCTCGCGCTGCGCGACCCGGAGGCGGTCACCGCGGTCGTCACGCAGAACGGGAACGGCTACGACGAGGGGTTCGTCGAGGGCTTCTGGGCGCCCGTGCGCGCGTACTGGCGCGAGCAGACCCCCGAGACGGAGGCCGGCGTGCGCGAGGCGCTCACCCTCGAGGCCATCCGCTGGCAGTACCTCACCGGCGAGCCCGACCCGTCACTGGTCAGCCCGGACACGTGGCACCACGACCACGCCCGGGTCTCCCGCCCGGGCAACGACGCGGTGCAGCTCGCCCTCTTCGCCGACTACGCGACCAACCCGCCCCTGTACCCGGAACTGCACCGGTACCTGCGGGAGAGCCGCGTGCCCGTGCTGGCGGTGTGGGGCCGTGGCGACGAGATCTTCGGCCCCGACGGCGCCACGGCGTTCGCCCGCGACGCGCACGAGCCGGAGATCCACCTGCTCGACGGCGGGCACTTCCTGCTCGAGAGCGCGGGCGAGGAGGTCGCCCGGCTCATGCTCGACTTCCTGGACCGGAGGCTGCCGGGGCCGGTCGCCTGACGGGCCCCGGTCCTCTCAGGGCGCCTCGACCGGCCCGTACACCGCGGCGGGCGCACCCGTCACGAGGGCCCAGTACCGGTCGCCGTAGGACCAGTGCCACCATTCGGTCGGGTAGTTGACCATCCCCGCGGCGCCCAGCGCGTGGGCCAGCACCTCGCGCAGCGCGCGGGCCTCGGGCGTGATGTCCGGCGAGCCGAAGTAGCACCGGCCGCCGGACTGCTCGGGCGTCGCGTCGATGGGCGTGCCCATGTCGAGCGGGCCGTTCTCGTCCACGAGGGTGAGGTCGGTCGCGGCGCCCGCGACGTGCGGAGCGACGGCGATCGGCGACACGAACCGGCTGGTGAGCACCTCGAGCTCGGAGGCGTCGACACCGGGGTGCTCGGCGAGCACCTCGCGGGCGTAGGTGTCGATGATGCGCTGCTGGTCGGCCGGGTGCCTGTGCCCCTCGACGACCTCGAGCCGCAGGCCGTCGGGCAGCAGCTCCTGGGCGTGCTGCAGGCGGCGTGCCACCTCGGCGCGCACCAGGGCGCCCGCGGGCCCGAACGACGCGTCGAGCGCGACGAGCGGCTCGCCCGACTCCTGGACCTCGATCGCCGACACGCGACCGTCGGACAGGAGCACGATCTCGCCGTCGCCGTCCGGCGCGGGCAGGGTCGCGACACGGGTGGTGCCGGTGTGCGGGGCGGACGTCATGGTGCCTCCGTGAGGTCGGTGCAGGCGCGGAGCCCGTCGAGGTTGTGCCGAGCCAGGTCGGCCTGCCAGCCGGTCAGCGGCTGCGGCTGACCGGTGTCGCTCGTGACGGTGGGGACGAACTCGGAACGGGTCACCTCGCGGTCCCTGACGGTGAGGCGCAGCACGCCCGCACGGGCGCTGTACGGCTCGTGCAGGCCCGAGCTGTACCAGAGGAAGTTGCCCAGCCCGTACGCGACGTACGCGCCGTCGAGGTAGCCCGCGCCCTGCAGCACGTGCGCGTGCGCGCCGACGATCACGTCGGCGCCCGCCTCGACGAGGCCGCGCGCGAGGTCCTGCTGGCGCCCGGTCGGGCACGCGTCGTTCTCCGCGCCCCAGTGCGGCAGCACGACGACGAGGTCGCTCGTCGCCCGCGCCTCGCGCACCGCCGCGTACACGCGCTCGGTGTCGAACGCCATCGCCATGCCGGACCGGTCCTCGGTCGCGGCCCACTCGTCGGCCAGGTCGTCCACCTGGCTGAACGCGAGGATCGCGACGTCGACGCCCCGGACGGTGCGGTGCAGGGCCGTGAACGCCTCGTCGGCGTCCTGCCCCACGCCGACCGTGCCGAGGCCGCCCGCCTCGGCCGTCCGCACGGTGTCGAACAGGGCCTCGCGCCCGTAGTCCATGGAGTGGTTGTTGGCCAGGCTGACGACGTCGACGCCCGCCTCGGTCAGGGCGGGCACCGCGGCGTCGGGCGCGCGGAAGAGGTACCGCTTGTCCTCGGCCTGGCCGCGCGTCGAGATCGGCGTCTCGAGGTTGACCATCGTCAGGTCGCCGTCGGCGAGCTCGGCGGCGACCGGGCCGAACGTCGTCGCCGGGTCGTCCAGCAGCTCGGCCACGCGGTCCTCGAAGTGCACGTCACCGGCGAAGGTCAGCGTGATCTCCGGCGGGTCGACCGGCCCGTCGCCGGACGCGCCCGCGGCGCAGCCCGCCACGGTGAGCAGCGCGAGGCCCGCGGCGAGCGCGGTGACGGGACGGGTGCGCGGGCTCAACGGTCCACCTCCGCGTAGACGGGTGCCTGCGGCTCGGGGGCCGGGCCCGCGCGCCGTCCGAGACGGCGGGTCACCAGGCCGACCAGCAGGTTCACGACCACGCCCGCCACGGCGACGAGCGCGACGAGCAGCACGGGCTCGAGCGCCGCGACGGCGTACTGCGACGTCGTGCCCACGTGCCCGAGGCGGGCCAGCAGCAGCCGGTCGGCCAGGGCGAGCACGGGGACGTGCAGCAGGTAGATCGCCACGGCGGCCGTGCCGACACGCCCGATGCCACGGTCGCCGAACCGGCCGGCGCCGAACCGCGCCACGAGCGTCAGGGCGAACGGCAGCACCGCGAGCCCCGCCACGACCACGGCGAGGTGGTCGGGGAAGCGCGGCACGCCGAGCACGGCGGCGCCCACGAGGGCGACCGCACCCCGCTGCAGCAGCGTGCCCCAACCGACGTTCTCGCCGAGCCGGTCGGCCATCGAGCCCAGCCGGAGCCCCACCAGGAGGAAGACCAGGTACGTCACGGCGGGCGTGAGCAGCGTGAGCGCGGCCAGCGCGGGGATCAGCACGCCCGACGGCAGCCGCCACGTCAGCCGCGCGACCACGGGCGCCAGGGCGAGCGACCACAGCAGCGAGTACTCCGGCGGCGGGAGCACCACCAGGGGCACGATCTCGGCCAGCCCACGGGCGGGGATGCCGGTGAAGCCGGAGTTGAACCGCCGCAGCACCGCGAGCGTCACGCCCAGCCACGCGACGTGCGCGACCAGCAGCGGCAGCACCCAGCCGAGCAGCAGCGAGCGCCAGCGCGCGATGGCCGGCTGCTCGACCCCGCGGCCGAGGGCGGTCAGCAGCAGCGGCAGGCCGAGCACACCGAGCACGGCGCCCGCCCACCACCACAGCACCGGCACGGGCAGGTCGATCACCCAGGCGACCTGCAGGTAGTGCCGCTCGACGACGAAGGCGGTCACGACGGCGAGCACGCCGACGGCCGCACCGGTGGTCCGGGTCACTGCTCCGACCCGTGCTGGGACTCGTACCGACGAGGCACGCGGGCTCCGATCCCCGTGAGGATGTCGTTGGTGTTGGTGCCGGCCCACCGCGCCCAGTCGTGCACGGTCGGCTCGCCGTGGTCGCCGGGACCGAACATGACGGCGACGTCGCCCGCGTGCACAGGCAGGTCGCCGACGTCGAGGACCACCTGGTCCATGGCGACCCGGCCGGCGACGGGGCGGCGCTCGCCGTTGATCAGGAACTCGGCGACACCGGCCGCCTGGCGGGGCACGCCGTCGGCGAACCCGAGCGGGACCAGGGCGAGGGTGGTCTCCTTGCCCGTCACGTAGTCGAGCCCGTACCCGACACCCGTGCCTGCGGGCACACGCTTGGTGAGGAGCACCTGGGCGCGCACCGTCATGGCGGGGCGCAGCCCGTGCGTGGCGCCCGGCACCGGCTCGACGCCGTACAGCCCGATGCCGATGCGCTGCAGGTCGAACCGGCTGTGCGGCACGCGCAGCGCGGCGGCCGAGTTGGCGACGTGCACGATCTCGGGGTCGAGGCCGACCTGCGCGGCCTGCGCACGGGCCTGGTCGAAGGAGACGAGCTGCTCGGCCAGGCCGTTCAACCCGGGCTCCTCGGCACCGGCGAGGTGCGACCAGATGCCGCGCACGTGGACGGCGCCGACGCGGTGCAGCTCGGCCGCGCGCTCGAAGACGCGCGGCCAGTCGTCGACGAGCGCGCCACCCCGCGACATGCCCGTGTCGAGCTTGAGGTGCACGTTGGCGACGTGCAGCGTGGCACGCGCCGCCTCGGCGACGGCGTCGAGCGCCTCGACGCTCGCGACGGAGACGTCGATGCCGGCCAGGAGGAGCTTCTCGAAGGTCTCCCCCGGCGGGTAGAGCCAGATGAGGATGGGCGCGGTGACGCCGTCGGCCCGCAGCGCGAGGGCCTCGGCGGGGCTCGACACCCCGAGCCAGCTCGCGCCGCCCGCGAGCGCCGCGCGGGCCGCCTGCGTGGCACCGTGGCCGAACCCGTTCGCCTTGACGATCGCCATGACGCCGGAGCCGGTCCGCTCGACGAACGTGCGAGCGTTGTGCGCGATGGCGTCCAGGTCGACGACCGCCTCCGCCATGGCGCTCATCGGGCGGGAGATGTCCGTCGCCCGGGCAGGAGGAGTCGGTACTTGCACGGCGGCACCCTTCCGGAGGTTCCTGCTCACGCTCCAGTCCGATCAGTGGTCATCCCGGTGATCAGAAGGGGAGCAGGCACCCGTCTCGAGACGTCAGCGAGAGTGACCGAGTCTAGGGTATTTTCTCCGGTGAGCCGTGAACCGAGCACCACGTGGACGTCCGGTCGAGCGGCATGATGACGAGGATCCGCGCCCTGGTGGCGCGCGAGCACCCAGGCCAGGCCGCACGACCGGACATGACCCGAGATTGAGAATGTGATGTCGAAGAGAACCCGTGTCGTCGTGCTGTTCGGCGGACGCAACACCGAGCACGAGGTCTCGTGCAAGTCCGCCGCGAGCGTGGTCCAGCATCTCGATCGCAGCCGCTACGAGGTGGTCCCGATCCGGATCACCAAGGCGGGTCACTGGCTGGTCGGACCGGTCACCGAGGAGTCGGACGGGGACCCGGGCACGCTGGTGGCCCTCACCCCGGAGCCCGCCGTGCCGGGCAGCGTGGCGGAGACGCTCGCGCGCGCCCTCGAGGCGATGCGGGACGCCGACGTCGTGCTGCCGATCCTGCACGGCCCGTACGGCGAGGACGGCACGGTGCAGAGCGTGCTGGAGCTCGCGGGCGTGCCCTACATGGGCAGCGGGGTGCTGGCGAGCGCTGTCAGCATGGACAAGGACTTCACCAAGCGCGTCCTGGCCTCCCGTGGCGTCCCCGTGGCGCCGGGCGCGGTGCTGGACGGCGCGGACGACGAGCTCTCGGCGCAGGACAGGGAGCGGCTCGGGCTGCCCGTCTTCGTCAAGCCGTCCCGCGGGGGCTCGAGCGTCGGCGTCACGCGCGTCGACGACTGGGCGCAGCTGCCCGCGGCCGTCGCGCTCGCCCGCCAGAGCGACACCAAGGTGCTCGTCGAGGCCGCCGTCACGGGCCGCGAGATCGACATGGGCGTGCTGGAGCTGCCCGACGGCACCCTGCGGACCAGCCCGCCGCTGGAGATCAAGGTCGGCGAGGAGCACGGCTGGTTCGACTACGAGGCGAAGTACGAGGCCGGGATCACCGAGTTCGTCGTGCCCGACGACCTCGACCCGCGCCTGACCGAGCGGCTCTCCGCCGTCGCGCTCGAGGTGTTCCGCGAGCTCGGCTGCGCGGGCCTCCTGCGCGTCGACTTCTTCCTGCCCGAGGTGGACGGCGAGGTGGTGCCGACCATCAACGAGGTCAACACCATCCCCGGCCTCACGTCGATGTCGCAGGTGCCGCGGATGTGGCGGGCGGTCGGTATCGACTACCCCGAGCTGCTGGACATCTTCGTCGAGACCGCGCGAGCCCGGGCCCGGGGGCCTGTCCCGGCCGTCCTGCCGTGACGGCGCCCGGCGGTGCGGCGGGTCCCGCCGCCGAGACGATCCCGATCCCCGTCGTCGCCCCGGCCACGGCCGCCGCACCGGCGAAGCCGCGCCAGGGGTGGGCCGACGTCGCCAAGGGCGTCTGCATCATCCTCGTCGTGCTGTGGCACGTGGTCATGAAGATGTACCTGGCGGTCGAGTGGCACCTGCCGGTGCCGCTGCCCGGCCTGTGGGGCGCGTTCGGCGAGATGCTGCTGCCGCTGCGCATGCCGGTGTTCTTCATGATCTCCGGCATGTTCGCGCTGTCCGCGACCCGCCGCCCGTGGTCGGTCGTGGCCCGCAGCCGCATCGCGCAGTTCTACTACCTGTACCTGCTGTGGTTCGTGGTGCACACGACCGTGCTCGCGATGGTGCCGGACTTCGACACGCTCGCCGCGCACAGCGCGCTGGACGTGCTGGAGCAGATCACCATCACGCCGACCAACCTCTGGTACCTGTTCGCGCTGGCCCTGTACTTCGTCGTCGCGAAGGTGACCCGCGACCTGCCCGCGTGGGCCGTGCTCGTGCCCGCGGGGGCGCTCTCCGCGATCGCGTCCGCCGGGCTGCTGGCCGCGCCGGGCAACCGCGGGCAGCTCTACCAGAACCTGGTCTTCTTCCTCATCGGGCTGCGGTTCCGGCCGCTGATCGAGAAGTGGGCGCGCACGGCGACGACGCGGCACCTGGTGGTGGTCGCGGGCGTCTACGTGGTGCTGATGCTCGCGATCCGCGTGACGGGCACCAAGTACACGCTCGGCGTCTGGCCCGCGATCTGCCTGATCGCGCTGGCGCTGGGCGTCGCGGGGGCGGTGCGGCTCGAGCGGCTGCGCCGGGTGGGGCCGCTGCTGTCCCGGCTGGGGCAGCAGACCCTGCCGATCTACGTGATGCACATGCCGCTGCTGGCGCTCGTCGCGGCGGCGCTCGTGGGGCCGTTCTCGGCGCTGGGCACCG
>Ga0079224_100004751_pt1 | contig 17673 bp, 11 predicted proteins | sample Stecom2015_FD_80414 | JGI IMG/M metagenome (GOLD analysis project Ga0079224, IMG submission 80414) | Agricultural soil microbial communities from Utah to study Nitrogen management - Steer compost 2015 | ecosystem: Environmental > Terrestrial > Soil > Agricultural land | place: USA: Utah...
ATGCCGGGCGACGTCACCGGATCGCTGATCTACGACGCCCGTACCGCCGAGTTCTCCTTCAAGGGGGGCCCGGTGTTCACCAACCTCATGCTCGCCGACGAGATCAGCCGCACCCCGCCGAAGACCCAGGCCGCCCTGCTGGAGGCGATGGAAGAGCGGCAGGTCTCGGTGGACGGGCAGCCGCGCATGCTGCCGGAACCGTTCATGGTGATCGCCACCCAGAACCCGGTCGAGTACGAAGGCACCTACCCGCTGCCGGAAGCCCAGCTCGACCGGTTCCTGCTCAAGCTGCTGCTGCCGCTGCCGGAACGGTCGCAGGAGATCGAGGTGCTCCAGCGGCACTCGCTGGGCTTCGACCCGCGCGACCTCGGCGGCGCCGGCGTCTCGCCGGTGGCCGGCCCCGCGGATCTGGCGGCCGCCCGGGAGGAGGTCAGGCGCGTGCAGGTGGGCCCCGAGGTGCTCGGCTACGTGGTCGACATCGTGCGCGCCACACGCACCTCGCCCTCGCTCTCACTCGGGGTCTCGCCGCGCGGGGCGACGGCGCTGCTGGCCACGGCGCGGGCGTGGGCGTGGCTGTCCGGCCGCGGCTATGTCACCCCGGACGACGTCAAGGCGCTGGCCCATCCGACGCTGCGGCACCGCGTCCAGCTCCGCGCCGAGGCCGAACTGGAAGGCGTGACCGCGGAGACCGTGCTCGACGGCGTCCTCGGGTCCGTGCCGGTCCCCCGCTGATGGTGCCGACCACCCGTGCGGCGGTCGTCATGGCCGTCGGCGCCGTCCCTGCAGCACTGTGGCCGCGTGCCTCCACGCTGTGGCTGTGGATCGGTTTGGTCGTGCTGGCATGCGTGGTGGACACCGTGCTGGCGGCGTCGCCGAAGCAAGTCCGGCCGGAGCGCTCGGTGCCGGGATCGGTCCGACTCGGCGAGCCGACGTCGTCGACGCTGACGCTGACGAACACCGGCGCGCGGCGACTGCGTGCCGTGGTCCGGGACGCATGGCCTCCCTCGGCGGGGGCGGAGCACAACCGGCACCGGGTCCGGATCCCGCCGGGCGAGCGGCGGCGCGTGCGGACCCCGCTGCGGCCGACGCGCCGGGGCGACCGTCCCGCGGACCTGGTGACCATCCGTTCCGTCGGACCGCTGGGCATGGCCGCACGGCAACGCTCGCTCCCCGCACCGGCCACGCTGCGCGTGCTGCCGCCGTTCCGGTCCCGGCGGCACCTGCCGTCCCGGTTGGCGCGGCTGCGCGAGATCGACGGGCGGGCCGCCGTCCTCATCCGTGGGCAGGGCACCGAGTTCGACTCCCTGCGCGAGTACGTCATCGGCGACGACGTGCGTGCCATCGACTGGCGGGCCTCGGCGCGGCGGGCGGACGTGGTGGTCCGTACGTGGCGGCCGGAGCGCGACCGCCGCGTCCTCGTGGTCCTCGACGTGGCCCGGCTCTCCGCCGCCCGCCTCGGGGACGCCCCGCGGCTCGACGCGCAGATCGAGGCCGCCTTGCTCCTGGCGGCGCTCGCCACCCGCGCCGGTGACCGAGTGGACCTGGTGGCGGTGGACAGCGAGGTGCGCGCACGTGTCACCGGAGAGTCCGGACCGCGCCTGATGAGCGCACTCGCACGGGCTTTGGCCCCGCTCGAGCCGTCGCTGGTCGAGCTGAACACCACGAAGGTGACCCAGGTCGTGCGGGACACGCTCTCCCAGCGTGCGCTCGTCGTGCTCGCCTCGGCGCTGGAACCCTCCGCGGTCAGCTCCGGGCTGCTGCAGTCCGCCGCGACCATCGCGCAGGACCACACGGTGGTCCTCGCCTCCGCGTCCGACCCGGAGGTCGAGGAACTGCGCCAGGACCGCTCCACCGCCGACGCCGTGTACGACGCCGCCGCTGCCGAGCGCGGTGCTCTCGAACGCGACGCCATCGCGGTGCGGCTACGCCGCCGCGGCGTCGAGGTCGTCCAGGCCGACCCGGACGACCTCGCCCCGGCACTTGCGGACATGTACCTCGAACTCAAGGCCGCCGGCCGGCTCTAACCGCCCTCGAGCCGGCCGGCGTCCGAGGTGGCCTCGTCCACCCGACGCAGCCAGCGAAGCACGCCGGCTATGTGCACCAGGCTCCGGGCCGCCGCGAGGTCCGGGTCCCGTGCCCGGATGGCGTCGACGATCTCTTCGTGCTCGGCGAGCGTGCGGGTCACCGCGTCGTCCTCGGTCAGGCCGCGCCAGATGCGTGCCCTCTCGGTGGGCATGGAGACCGAGTCGAGCAGCGTGGTGAGCACGGAGTTCCCGGCGCCGGCCGCGATGGCGGAGTGGAAGGCGAGGTCATGGCGGATGTGGTCGGTGACATCAGTCGCCGTCCTCGCCTGCCGGAGAAGGTCACCGAGGGCATCGATCTCCGCCTCGGACATCTCGCGTGCCGCGATGGCCGCAGCCGCCGGTTCCAGGATCTTGCGCACTTCCAGGAACTCGACGACTCGGTTGTCCTGGCGGAACTCCAGAAGGAAGTTCAGGGCCTCGAGCAGTTCGTCGGCGCTCATCCGGGAGACATAGGTGCCGTCCCCCTGTCGGACGTCGAGGATCCGGACGACGCTCAACGCGCGAACCGCCTCGCGCAACGAGTTCCGGGAGACGCCGAGGGCTGCGGCGAGATCGGCCTCGCGCGGCAGCCTGTCACCGGGACGGACCTCGCCCGAGGTGATCATCGCCTTGATCTTGGTGATGGCATCGTCCGTGACGGCCACAGCAGCTCCCGGGGCGAGACTCGGTAACAACCTGCTATACGTCCGATGTTTATATCACGGCACTTGTCGCCATCGAGGCCCATCACGACCGGACGGGTACACCGTCATTCCGGTTCAATCGTGGCCTCCTTCCTCCTGGCATGCGGCTACCGTGGGGCGCGAAGCGCGCTCACCTGCATTGATGCGTGAGCAAAGGGATGTTTCCTCCCGGTCACCTGTCCCACGCCATGCGAGGTCGCACCCTCCCGGTGTGACATCCCGTGCGGCAGCGTGCTATACATCGATCGTCCTAGACATGGGATGTCTGTTGGTGGGCGAAGTCGCTTCCAGCGACGTCCTGCGGAGGTCGACGTACGAGCATGGCAATGACGGGCACGCTCACCAGTACCCGCGCCGGACCTCTCCGCACGCACCGTGCGGACAACGCCCGGCCCTCGCACACCGCCCCTGCCGGGGGCGCCCCATGAAGTCTCGACGGCTCGTGGCGGCCGGCGCCACCGGACTCGTCGTGGCCATGCTCGCGGCCTGCGGCGGTGGCGACGGCGGGAATTCGGCGTCGTCGATGTACACGTGGATCAGCAACGCCAGCGACCGCGCACAGTGGGAGGCGTTCGTCACGGCGGCGCAGCAGGAGGATCCCGAATTCGACCTCCGGCTCGAAGGGCCGAGCTTCGAGGACTACTGGACCACGGTTCACACCCGCATGGGGGCCGCCGACGCTCCCTGCATCCTCACCACTCAGGCGGCCAGGGCCCAGGAGCTCGACGACATCCTCATGCCGCTCGACGACCTCGCGGCCGAGCACGGGCTCGACATCAGCATGTACAACGACGCGATGATCGAGGCGCTCACCGTGGACGGGACGGTGCGGGCCATCCCCTACGACGCCGAGCCGGTGGTCCTCTATTACAACAAGGACCGCTTCGCCGAGGCCGGGCTGGACGAGCCGGGCCTGAACTACACACGCGAGCAGTTCCTCGCCGACGCGCGCGCGCTGACCGGCGAGGGAAGGTACGGGTTCGCGGTGCCGCCGGTCTTCACCGGTGGGCCGGGGATCCCGCTCTCATCGGCGAACGGAAACGTGCCGGTGGCGGACGGCGAGCTCCAGCTGACCGAGCCCGGCTTCGTCGAGGACATGCAGTGGGCGTTCGACCTCGTGGCCGAGCACGGTGTCGCCGCCGCGCCACAGTCCGGCGATCCCACCGATGTCCACCTGCAGGAGTTCACCTCGAGCAACGCAGCCATGATCATCGACGGTCCGTGGTTCTACGAGACGCTCACGTCCGAAACGGACGGTGAGGTCGGCATCGCCGTCGTCCCGTCCAGGTCCGGGGAGCCGCGGGGCAATATCCAGGGCTCCGGTTTCGGCATCTCCCGGTCCTGCGACGATCCCGACACCGCCTTCGCGAACATCATGAAGATCACCACCCCCGAAGTGGTCGGCGAGGTCGGTCGCACCCGAGGGACCGTGCCCTCGGTGGCCCGGTCCGTCGACGCGTGGGCGGAAGGCAAACCCGCCCAGGACGTCGCCGTCGTCGAGGCGCTGCTCGAATCCGGTATCCCGCTCGAGACCACACCCACGTGGAACGAGCTGGAGACCACGTTCACCCGTTACTCCAGCGAGGGCTACCGGGGGCACCGCAGTGCGGAGGAGATTCTCACCATGCTGCAGGAGTCCGTGCGATGAGCGCCGCGACCACCGCACCGGCCGACCGCAGGGCCACGACCTCCCGGCGGAGGCCGCGCAGCGAGGGAGGCCTCGCCCTGCGCTACCTCGCCCCGGGCATGACCGGCTTCGTCGTGTTCATCGTGGTGCCGCTGCTGGCCTCCCTGACCATCAGCTTCTTCGACTGGCCCCTGTTCGGCGTCGGAGACTTCCTCGGCCTCGAGAACTACCGGGAGATGCTCACCGATGACCCGGTGTTCTGGCGCGTCCTCGGTAACACCGTGCTCTTCACCGTGGCCTTCACCGCGCTCAATCTCGTGCTCGCCACAGCCCTGGCGGTCTGGCTCCAGCGGCTCGGCTCCTGGGCGCCGTTCTTCCGGATCCTCTTCTTCGTGCCCGTCGTCGTCCCGATGGTCGCCAACGCCCTGGTCTGGCGTCTCATGCTCGACGACGGCGGCGTTGTCAACTCGGCCCTCGGGCTCGTCGGGATCGACGGCCCGTCGTGGTTGGGCGAGCCGGCGCTCGCGATGGTCTCGCTCGTGGCCATGTCGATCTGGCAGGGCATCGGCTACAACATCGTGGTGCTGAGCGCCGGCCTGAACAACATCAGCCCGATCGTCCTCGAGGCGGCCACGGTCGACGGCGCGATCGGCTGGACGCGGTTCGCGCGCATCGTCTTCCCTCTGCTGTCCCCGGCGATCTTCTTCTGCACGATCATGACGGTCATCGGTGCCTTCAAGGTGTTCACCCAGCCGTACATGCTCACCGGCGGTGGCCCGGGCGACGCGACCAACACTTTGGTGCTCTACCTGTACAACCAGGGCTTCTCCTTCCACGATCTCGGCTACGCCTCGGCGCTCGCCTGGGTGCTGTTCGTCTTCGTCATGCTCGTGACGGCCCTGCAGTTCGCGGGCCAGAAAAGGTGGGTGAGCTATGACAGCTGAGTCCGCACCGGCCCGCCGACGAACCGGTCCAGGGCTTGTCAGCCGGGTGGGCATCGTCGTCGTGGGAATCGGCTTCGTCTTCCCGTTCCTGTGGATGTTCGCCACATCTCTCAAGCCGAGCCTCGAGGTGCTCTCCAGCGGCGGCAGCCTCCTCGGATCACGCGTCGAGTGGTCGAACTACTCCGCCGTGTGGACCGCGACGCCGTTCGCGCGGATCCTGCTGAACAGCTTTCTCGTCGCGGCAGGTGGCGCCCTGCTCGCCGTGACCGTCTCGCTGCTGTCGGCGTACGCCTTCGCGCGGCTGCGCTTCCGCTACCGGGACCGGCTCTTCCTGGTCTTCCTCGGCACGCTGGTCCTGCCGCAGGAGATCCTCGTGATCCCGCTGTACATCATGGCCAGCCGCGCCGAGATGGTGAACACCTACGCCGCGCTGATCCTGCCGTTCGCGTTCGGTGCCTTCGGCGCCTTCATGCTGCGCCAGTTCCTCCTCACCCTGCCACGCGACTACGAGGAGGCGGCCCGGATCGACGGCGCCGGGCAGTTGCGCATCCTCCTCCACGTCATCGCGCCACTGCTGCGGGCACCGCTCGCCATCGTCGGTGCGTTCCTCTTCATCGAGTACTGGAACAGCTTCCTCTGGCCGCTCATCATCATCTACGACCAGGAGATGGCCACGTTGCCCCTGGGCCTGCAGATGTTCTCCGGTGAACGGGGCACCGACTGGGGCCCGCTGATGGCCGCCGCCACGCTCGCGGTGATCCCGAGCCTGCTCATCGTCGTCGCCATGCAGAAGCAACTCGCGCACGGCGTCAACCTCGGCGGCTTCGGGGGACGCTGACCTCTGCCGGACCGCGCACCGACCACCACGGACCACGAAAGGGAGCACACATGACCGAGACCGCGCGCTGGGACGACCTCCGACGCCCCACACCCGAGTGGTATCGCAGGTCACCGTTCGGCATCTTCATCCACTGGGGCGCCTACTCGGTCCCCGCCTGGGCAGAGCCGACCGGCGAGCTCGGGACCGTCGACGACGCCCGCATCTGGTTCACCCACAACGCCTACGCCGAGTGGTACTACAACACGATCCGCATCGACGGCAGCCCCGCGCAGCAGCACCACCGGGAGGTCTACGGCGATGCCGACTACGACGACTTCCTCGACCTGTGGCGGGCGGAGCACTTCGACGCCGACGAGCTGATCGGGCTGATCGGCGAGGCCGGCGCGGACTACGTCGTGCCGACGACGAAGCATCACGACGGCATCGCGCTGTGGGACGCCCCGGAGACCGGCACCCGCAACACCGTTCACCGTGGCCCGCGGCGGGACCTCATCGCGGAGATCGCCACCGCGGCCGGCAAGCACGGCCTGCATCTGGGCCTGTATTACTCCGGCGGGCTGGACTGGCACTACCGGCCGATGCCGCCGCACCTGAGCAACGAGAGCGTCCATGACACCGGACGTCCCAAGGATGCCGATTACGCCCGCTACGCCTACCTGCACCTGCGCGACCTCATCGAGCGGTTCGACCCGGACATCCTGTGGAACGACATCGAGTGGCCCGACGCCGGCAAGCACTTCGGCGAGCACGGGCTGGGCGCCCTGTTCGAGGACTTCTACCGGCGCAACCCCGATGGCCTGGTCAACGACAGGTTCGGCCGCGACACCCACCACGACTACGCGACCAGCGAGTACCAGGCCGGCCGCGAGGCCGAGTCCGAGGAGCAGTGGGAGAACAACCGAGGCATCGGGCTGTCCTTCGGCTACAACCAGGTGGAGGGACCCGAGCACTGTCTGGACGGGCCGGCGATCGCGCGGCACCTGACCGACGTGGTCTCGCGGGGCGGCCATTTCCTGCTCAACGTCGGGCCCAAGGCCGACGGAACGCTCCCGGACAACCAGCGCCGGGCCTTGAGCGAGATGGGTCGCTGGATGGCGGTCGCCAAGCCGGCGCTGGTCGGTGCCGAGCCCTCGGCCGCCAAGGTCCACGCCGACGACGCATGGGTGCGCGCCGTGGACAACGACGACGAGACGATCCTCTTCGTGGACCGCCCGGAGGGCGAGCAGCGCGCGGCCGTGCTCACCGGACTCGGACAGCTCGGGGCGGACGTGGCCGAGGCCTCCTGGGGATCGGTCCGTGCGCGAGAGGACGGGACCGTCGTCGTCGATCTGGAGCCCGGGCGCCCCGGGCCTGCGCTCCTCCGCCTGCGCCGCCGCCGGTGACGTGGCGGCGGGCCCCGGGTCGAGGAGGACGAGCTGCACCTCCTACAGCCCGGGGCCGACGCCGGCTACCGCGCGGGCCCGCGCACCACGACGGGCAGCTCCGCGACCTCGCCGTTCACCTCGACGGTGAGCACGCCGCGGCCCGGGTGGACGGCCGTGAGGACGCCGGTGGCCGGGTTGTACCGCAGTGACCCGCCACGGGCCTCCATGACGCTCACGCCGTCGCCGCTGCCGCCGTCGTCGATGGTGACGCGGTGCCCGTCCCAGTCCGCCGAGACCGGCCAGCCGACCGGGACCTCGCGTCCGTCGTCCTGGACGACGGTGGCGGCGACGTCGGCCTGATCGCCGACGCGCATCCGCGACGGCCCCGTCAGGGTGACCTCGTCCACCCGCGGGTTGACCTGGGCACGCAGCCAACCCAGCCGGTCACCCGGCACGTCCGGCAGCCGGCCCACCTTGCCGGCGGCCGGGTCGACGCCGAGCATCGTCCACCCGGTGAAGCCGCCCTCGGCGGGGGTACCGGACGGTCCCTTGCCCGAGTTGCCGTTGACTAGGTAACTGACGCCGTCCACGGAGGAGCCGTGGAACACGCCGACGTGGCCGGCAATCGAGGCGGCGGACTTGCCGGTCTCGCGCCGGAAGTCGGCCAGGGTGCGCTCGAGCGCCGCGGCCTCCTCGCGGTCGGTGAGCTGGCTGGCGGCGTCGGGCAGCGGGTCCCGTGTGGGGTGGTGGGCGAACACCAGGACACCGGTCACGGCCGGGTCCTGCGCGGCGGAGGCGAGCTGGTCCTCCAGCATCCGCAGCTGGTCCGTGCCACCGCCGTTCAGCGTGCCGGTCGAGGAGTCCAGCGTGACGATGCGGGTGCCCTGCACGGTCAACGCCTGCTGCGGGTCACCGAACTCGTCGATGAAGTTCTCGATCTCGCCACCCATGATCTCGTGGTTGCCCGGGACATAGACCCAAGGGACCGCATCGCCGACCTCTTCGGTCAGCACGCGACGGGCCAGATCGAAGTCCGCCGGGGTGGCTTCGTCGACGAGGTCGCCGTTGATGACCAGCAGGTCGGGATCGGCTGCCACGATCTCCTGCAGCGTGCGCCTTGCGGCCTGGACGAGGTCGCTGTCGGGGTTGCGGGCGACGAACTGGGCGTCCGACATGACCGCGATGTGCAACGGCCGGTCGTCGACGGTGCCGTCGGTGACGATCACCGGATCGTGGACCGGCTCGTTCTGCGGCGGGTCCACCTCGGCCGAGACGACGGCGGAGATCGGTCCGAGCGTCACCTCGCCCTGGTACTGGGCGTCCGGCCGGGTCTCCATCATCCGCACCCGCTCCAGCGTGAGCGGGTAGGACGTCCCGGGCGGCACCTCGAAGCTGATCTGCTGCCAGCCTTCCCAGGTGACCATGGGGCCGTCGAGGTTGGTGACCGTGCCGTCGCCGGTGCGGACCTGGAGCCGCAGCCACTCGCCGTCGCCGGAGCCGCGCATCCACATGGTCACCGCGCGCGGCTGACCGGGCAGTTCCACCGGCTCGGGAGCGACGGCGTAACCGCCCCGGGTGGCGGTGGACTGCGTGAAGTCGTAGCTGACATCCAGCCCGCTGGTGCCGGGTTCCGGACCGGTCGCCGGGGCGACCTCGCCGCTGGCCCGCGCGCTGTCGAACGTCCAGTCGGCCGCGTCGGAGAAGTCGACGACCTCCTCGGTGCGCATGCCGGCGGAGAGCGCCACCTCGGCGGTATGGCCGGCGACGCTCAGGCGCAGGGTGCCGGCGGCGTCGTCGCTGTGGGCCGTGACGGTCAGGGTCTCGATGCCGCTGCGCTCGACGGTGAAGCCGTCCGGTGCCTCGACCTGGATGTCCGTGACCTCGATCGGGGCGCGGGTGCCGTCGGCGTCCGCACCGGTGACGGTGATCTCGCCGGAGTCGCCGGCCTCGGCCAGGGCGAGGATGTCCCGGGAGGCACGCACGTGATCGAGCTCGCCGATGACCTCCAGCTCGGTCGCGGCGCTCTCCTCGCCTGCGGTGAAGCTGACCTCGGCCGTGCCACGCTGCGTCCCGGTCACGGCTGCGCGGCCGCTGCCGTCCGGTGAAAGGCTGACCGCGGAGGAATCGGTGGAGAAGGTGCCCTCAGCCTCGACGGGTGCGAGATTCGCGTCCAGCGCCGTGCCCTCGAGCGTGCGGCGCAGACCGGGGAGGACACGCTCGGTGTGGGGCTGCTCGCTCACCGTGTCGACCATCGCGTCGGCGACGGTTCCCGACTCCGCGGTGGAGCGGAACACGAGCGCGTTGGGCACGGGCCGTTCCTCGCCGTCGGACGGGGTGTTCATCACCTGCGGGGCCGCGGCCCCGGCGGTGCGGGCGACCATGGTGGTCGAGCCCCCGCCGTCGAGGTTGACGGCGTCGGTCGCGCCCATGTCGAGGAGAAGCTGGGCGACCTCGGGCAGGGACATCCCGCGGCCGACGTGCGCCCGGCCGTCGAGCGCGAGGACGAACAACTCCGACCCGTCCGGTCCGACGCCGACGGCGGTGCGGGGGTGGACCGCCGGGTCGTCCGCGACCACGACGCCGTCCGCGAGGAGCACGTCGCTGCCGGTGACGGCGGCGTCGGCGGGCAGGGACGGGGCGATGTCGAGGGTGACCTCCGCGTCGGCCGTGACCTGCTCGAGGACCTCGGCACCGCCGCCGCGGCCGAGCAGCAGCCGGTCGTCGTCGGTCAGGTCGATCTCCTCGAGCTGAGGGCCGGTGAGGTCGCCGAGCACCTCGGTGACCGTGTCGTCGCCGGAGAGCCGGACGGCGGCGAGGTCCTGCGCGATCGCGTCCGGGCCACCGACCGGCCGGGTGAGCGGGTGATCACCCCATCCAGCGGTGTAGACGCCGATGCCGCCGGCCGGAAGGTGCGGGGTGTTGACGCCGGCGAGGTCGTGGTCGACGCCGTCGACGCTGACGCTCGCCACGGTGCTCAGCTCGCCCACGGTGGCGATCCCCTCGGAGACCGCGAGCGCCGGGTACGGCGTCGCGGTGCCGTTCAGCAGGCCGTCATGGCCGACGGCCGTGCCACGCGCCGCGTTCGAATAGTTGATGTCGAAGAAGTCACCGTTGACGCCGGCCACCGCACCCGAGCGCGCGAGGTGCTCGGATACGGGCACCGGGTCGGTCACCGTGCCGGAGTTCACGACGTCGAGCTCGAGGGTGTCGACCTTGAGGTCCGCGGTGAGCACGGACCCGGCGGTCCAGCCCTCCTCCTCCAGGCGTGTGAAGCGGGTGACGTCCAGCCCCGGCGCAACACGGTCGGTCTCCGCGGTGGCGAAGACACCGTCGCCGACGAGGTCCATACCGGCGGTCGGTGAGGTACCGCGCGGGTCCGTGGCGTCCGCCGCTGCCGCGGGCGCCAGGAGTGGCAGCGCCAGCAGGGCGGGAGTCAGGGCGGTGAGCAGGCGGGCGGACGGACGACAGGCCCGTTCGGACCGGGAGGGGAACACGATGCTGCAGCTCCAAAGGGTCGGGGACGCCCTCACCTTGGCCTGCCCTGGTGACGCGACGGTGAGGTGCCGGTGAACTCCGGATGCCTCCGGTCGCGTACCGGCCCGCACATGCCCGAAAAGGCCGTGCCCGGCGTCGGTGGCTCGCCATACCGTGTGCCGGTGCCGATCCAGTCCCCACCGACCGAGGACCCGCCTGCCGTGAAGCCGGCCGGTCCTCCCGCGGCCGAAGGCCCGCCGCCGGACCCGCGCCGTCGGCTCGACTGGCGGCGGCTCGGTGGCGCCGGAGCGGCGTTCGCCCTCGTCGCGTTGGTGATCGGCGCGACCGGCCAGGCTGTCGGCACGGTCGCCGCCGGCCGGCTGGCTGAGCAGGCCACCGTCGCCGGGCTCCTCGTCCTCGCCGCCTGCGTGGTCGGCGGGGCCCTGATCGACGGCGTCGGCCAGGTGGTCTGGGCAGCGGTCGTCGACCGCGCGGAGGGCCGGCTGCGCACCGACCTGCTCACCGCGGCGCTCAGTCAGCCGGTCTCGACCCTGACCGAGCAGGCCGTGGGCGAACTGCTGGACCGGGTCGACGACGACTCGCACGCCGTGGGCACCCTCGTCCGGCGACAGCTGTGGTCGGCCGGCCGCACCGTCGCCGGGGTGCTGCCGATGTGGGTGGTCGCGGGCCTGACGTGGTGGCCGGCGTGGCTGGCGTTCCCCGTCGTCGGCGTCCTCGTGTGGTGGCTCGTGCGCCGGTTGCTCGGCGAGATCGCCCGCCGCAAGGTCATCGAGGAGGTGGCCTGGACCGACCATGCCGCGGCGTTCGAGGAGGCCGTGGCCGCCCGCAACGACCTGCGCACCGCGCTCGGGCAGGCATTCGCGATACGCCGGCTCGCGCAGCTCTCCGCCGTCGTGCACCGCAAGCTGCGCGACGTGACCCGGCTGGAGGCCTCGCTCATCGTCCGTGCCGAGGTGGTGCTCAGCGCGCTGCTGGCCGGGGTCGCCGTGGCCGGCGTGGCGCTGGCGACCGCCGGCGACCTCTCCGTCGCCCGGCTGGTCACGCTCTTCCTCGTCACCGCGATGATGGTCGGGTCGGTGGCGAACATGGTCCACCACCTCCCGGACATCCAGGAGGGACTCGGCGCGATCACCCGCCTCCGGCAGCTGCTGGCCGTGCCGCCGGAGCCCGCGGGCGGCCAGGAGGTCCCGTCCGGACCCGTCGGGCTCACGGTGCAGAACCTGACGTTCGCCTACGACGAGGGCACCTTCGCCCTGCACGATGTCTCGCTCGAGGTACCGCCCGGCCGGACGGTCGCGCTCGTGGGGCGCACCGGGTCCGGCAAATCCACGCTCGCGGCGCTGATCTCCCGAGCGGTGGAGCCGTCACCGGGGTCGATCTTCCTGGGCTCGGCGGACGTGTGCGATCTCGACCTGGACAAGCTGCGCGCCGCCGTCGGCGTGGTCACCCAGCGCACCGAGATCCTCGCGGGCACGCTCGCGGAGAACATCGCGCTGTTCGCGCCGGTGGACCGCTCGGACGTGCAGGCGGCGGTCTCCGAGCTGGGCCTGGACCGCTGGGTGGCCGGCCTGCCGGACGGACTGGACACCCAGCTCGGCCCCGGGGGCGTCTCCCTGTCGGCCGGCGAGGAGCAGCTCGTGGCGTTCGCGCGGCTGCTCGTGCGGGACGTCCAGGTGGTGGTCCTCGACGAGGCGACGGCGCGGATGGATCCGCTGACCGAGTCGCGGGTGGTCGCAGCCGCCGACCGACTGCTGCGGGGCCGGACCGGCGTCCTCGTCGCGCACCGGCTCTCGACGATCGAGCGTGCCGACCTGGTCGCCGTGCTCGATCGTGGCCGGGTGACCCAGTACGGGCCGCGCACTCGGCTGGCGCAGCAGGAGGGGCCGTTCCGCACCCTGCTCGAGGCCGGCGCGTCGACCGCCGGACTGGTCGACGGCCCCGCACGCCCGGCGTCCGCCGAGGCCGCAGACCCGCACGCGGACGCGGACGCGGATGCTCGGCCGGGGCATCGTGCCCCGACCGAGCACCCCGCCACCGGCCCCGCCGAGACGGTCGGCGGCCGGCGGCGCCGGGGCACACCACCGGATCTGCCCGACCCCGGCGACGGTCCCAGCCTCGCGCGCAGCGTGCTGCACGCCCTGCTGGTCCGCCCCGGTTGGGGCCTGTGGGGCGGGGTCCTGTTCCTCGTCTCCAGTCTCGTCGCCGGCCAGGGAGCGCTGACCGGGTTCCTGTGGGGCCAGGTGGTCGAGCCGCTGCAGGCGGGCGAGGACGCGCCGACGCTGCTGCTCTATCTGCTGGCCGCGCTGCTCATGCTCTCGCCGCTGAGCCTGGCGTGGGCGATCTACGCCTACCCGCGGTGGTGGATCGAGATCCTGCTGCGCGTGCGGATGCGGGTGATGCACGGGCAGACCCGGCGCTACCGGCTGCCGCCGACCCCGCCGGGCGAGGTCGTCGCCCGGGCGATGGACGCCGACCGGTTCGTCCGGTACGCGGACCGCTGGGTGGACTTCGGCAACGGCCTGGTCATCGCAGCGGTCACCGCCCTCATCGCCCGCTCATGGCTGGCCGGAGCGGTGCTGCTCGCCGTCATGGTGGTCTCCACCGCGGCCTCGGCGCTCGGGCGTCCGGTGGCCGGCCGCTCGGCCGCGGCCTCCTCGGCCGCGCGGGCGAGGTTCGGGCGTGCCCTGGTCTCGGCGTTGGACGCAGCTCGGACGGTCAAGCTCGCGGCGCGCACGCGCGACGTGCACCGCCACCTGCGCGAGGTGGACTCGGGCCGGGTGCGGGCCGCGATCTTCGAGCACCGGGTGCAGGCGGTGCTCGACTCGGTCCCGATCGTCGTGCTGCATCTGGGCGTCGTCGCCGCCTGGGCGCTGCTGCTGAACGGCACGTGGACGCTCGCGACCACGCTGCTGGTGGCCAACGCCGTCACGGGCTTCGGCTGGTTCGGGATCGTCGCCGGCGCGGTGGTGACCGAGGCGCCGGGGACCCGGGCGTGGCAGGTGGCCACCGCCCGGTTCGCCGGTGGGGTCGACCTGGTCCAACCGCTGCCGGGCGTGGACCTCGTCGCCGGCCGGGCGCCGGCGGCGGAGCCCGCGCCACGCGAGCCGCTGCAGGAGCTGGAGTTGGCGGATCTCACCGCCGTCCACGACGACGGCACCATCGGCGTCGCCTCGGTGGACCTGTGCGTACGGCGCGGCGAGCTGGTGCTCCTGCTGGGGCAGGTGGGGTCCGGCAAGTCCAGTCTGCTCTCGGCGCTGGCGGGCCTGGTCGAGCACACCGGCTCGGTGCGGTGGAACGGCACCGAGGTCACCGACGCCCAGGCGTTCTTCCGGCCCGGCCAGGTGGCGCACGTCGCGCAGGTCCCGCGGGTGCTGTCCGGGACGTTCGCGGACAACCTCCGCCTCGACCACGCCCGGGATGTGGCCGAGCCGATCGGCGCGGCCCGCCTGGGGCAGGACGTCACCGACGCCGGTGGTCCCGAGGCGCTGGTGGGTCACCGTGGGGTGCGGCTCTCCGGCGGCCAGGTGCAGCGGCTGGCGCTGGCGCGTGCGCTGGCCACCGAGGCGGAGCTGCTGCTCGCGGACGACGTCTCGAGCGCGTTGGACGCCACCACGGAGATCGAGTTGTGGGAGTCCCTGCGCGAGCGGGGCACGACGGTGATCGGTGCCTCCTCCAAGCGCGCGGCCCTGGCACGTGCGGACCGGGTGGTGGTCCTGGACGACGGTGCGGTCGCTGACGTCGGACCGTGGCAGGAGCTCGCTGCTCGGTGGGGCCGGCTCGCCGGCTGAGCCGTTCCGCCACGGCCCGGCCGGCGGACGTCGCCGCCGGCGTCGGCCTACCCTGACGGGATGGCTGCTGAGTCCGCCCGTCCGGCGTCGACCCGCGTGGACCGCTGGTTGTGGGCGGTACGGGTGTTCAAGACGCGTTCGCAGGCGACGTCGGCCTGCCGCGCCGGCCACGTGCGGGTCAGCGGTGAGCGGGCCAAGCCGGCGACGACGGTCTCAGTGGGCGACGAGGTCGTGGTGCGTGGCCTCGGACTGCCCCGTCCCGAGCGGATCCTCGAGGTGCGCGAGGTGCTCGAGAAGCGTGTCGGCGCTCCGGCGGCGGCGCGTGCCGTCATCGACCGCAGCCCGCCACCGGTCCCCCGCGAGGCCTATGCCGTGCCCCGGCGGGAGCGCGGGGCGGGCCGCCCGACCAAGAAGGAACGACGGGAGATCGAGCGTCTGCGCGGCTACTGACCAGCGCGCGGCATTGCGTGCGCCCGACCACCTACACCGCATCACCAGAGCGTCATGGGGTCGATGGTGGACCCGTTCTTCCACACCTCGAAGTGCACGTGACACCCGGTGACGGCGCCGGTGGCACCGGTGTAGCCGATGGTCTGGCCCTGGGTGACGGTCTGCCCCTCCGAGACGGCGAAGCCCGAGAGGTGGTTGTACACCGTCACCCAGGAGGACCCGTTGATCATGCCGTGGTTGATCATCACCTGGTTGCCGTGGGTGCCGTTGCCGTAGGCTCCGCGTACCGCTGAGACGGTGCCGGATGCGGCCGCGCCCTGGGCCTCGCCGCAGCTCGAGCGCAGATCCACGCCGTTGTGCATGAACCAGCCACCGGTGATCGGGTACACGCGGTAGCCGTACGGCGAGGTCACGTACAGCGGGCTGACGGGCGGGGCGATGGACGACGACGAGCCGCCGCCCCCACCGGAGGAACCACCACTCGAGGAGCCGCCCCCACCGGAGGGAGCGGACTGCTGTTGCTGTTGTTGCTGCTGCAGCTGCTGCTGGCGGCGCTCCTCGGCGCGTCGGCGCGCCTCCTCACGGCGCCGGTTCTCCTCGTCGATCCGCGCGATCTCCGAGGCGATCTGCTCCTGGTCCTGCTCGACCTCGGCCAGCTGGTCCTGGTACTCGGACTGCCGCTCCTCGAGCTCGGTGGACAGCTGTTCCATGTCCGCCTGGATCTGTTCGATCTCGGCCTTGCGTTCGGCGGCGGCGTCGCGGGCGTTGTTGGCCTGCACGACGGCGGCGTCGGCCTCGGCCTTCAATTCGTTGATGCGGTCCTGCACGGCGGCCTGACGCTGCTGCTGGTTGCGGGTGACCGCCGTCGCCTCCTCGAGCTCGTCGAGCACGCGCGTCTGGGACCGTACAGCCGAGGTGGTGACGGAGTAGGACTCCAGGAAGTCCTCGGTGGAGGAAGCGTCGAGGACCACGTCGAGCGTCGAGGCGGCGTTGTCGCCACGGTAGGTGCTGCGGGCCAGCTCCCCCAACGCCGTCTCGGTCCGGGAGATCTCCCGGTTCGCGGTGGCGATCTCCTCCTCGAGCGAGGCGGCCTCGGCCTCGGCGAGCTCGAGCCGGCCGGCCACCTGCTCCTGGCGGCGCTGCGCGGCGGCGAGCTGCTCCTCGGCCTCGGCCAGCTCGGCCTCCGCCTGCGGCAACCGCTCGCGGGCGTTCTCCAGCCGGAGGTAGGTCTCGGCGAGCTCGGCGTCGACACCCTCGAGTGAGGATTCCAACTCCGCCTGGCGACGCTCGGCCTGGCGCTGCTGCTCGACGAGGTCGTCCCGGTCGTCGGCCTGGGCGACGACCGGCGTCAGCAGCGTGAGTGCCAGGACGGCCGCCACGGCGGCGGTCGCTCGGTGGGCGGCGGAGGTGCGGCGGGGGGAAGAACGGCGCACGGTGACCTACCTCAGACTTTCGTATATCGGCCGAGTGTGACGATCGAGCTGATGCCGGCCAGCAGGATCGCCGCGAGGACGAGGAACGGGGCGATGGTGAGGACGTCACCGGTGTTGACGAACTGCACCCAGGGCGTGGAGGTGGCGAGCCAGTCCTCCACGAGGTACTGCACGCCCAGGTACAGACCGCCGGCGGCAAGGGCGGCACCTGCGAGGGCCGCGACCGCACCCTCGAGCATGAACGGCAGCTGGATGAAGAGATTGGAGGCGCCGACGAGCCGCATGATCCCGGTCTCGCGCCGGCGCGACATGGCCGAGAGCCGGATGGTGGTGGTGATGAGCAGGACGGCGGTGACGATCATGACGCCGGCGAGGCCGACCGAGAGCAGGGTCGCGCGGTTGAGGATGAGGAAGAGCGGTTCGAGCTGTTCGCGCTGGTCGATCACGACTTCCACGCCCGGCCTGCCGGTGAGCTCGTCCGCCACGATCTGGTACTGCTCCGGATCGACGAGCTTGACCCGGTAGGACACCTGCATCTGGTCCACCGTCACGGTCTGCGCCCAGACGGTGTCCTCCATCTGCTCCTGGAACGCCTCGTAGGCGTCCTCCTTGGTCTCGAGGTAGACCTCCTCGACGTAGGGGTCCATCGCCTCGGACTCGAGCAGCGCCCCGATCTCGTCGATCTGCTCCTGGGTGGCCTCGCCCGCGGCGCAGTTGGGGGTGGAGGAGTTCTCCGGGCACATGAACGCCGAGACCTCGACGCGGTCGTACCAGTCGGTCTTGAGGTTCTCGATCTGGATCTGCAGCAACGCCGCAGCGCCGACGAAGGTCAGCGAGACGAACGTCACCAGGGCGACGGAGATCGACATCGCCAGGTTGCGGGAGAGGCCCTGGAAGGTCTGGGAGAGGATGAACCGCAGTCGCATCGCGTCTGTCTCCTAACGCGCCGCGCCGTAGACGCCGC
>Ga0079224_100004752_pt1 | contig 17672 bp, 11 predicted proteins | sample Stecom2015_FD_80414 | JGI IMG/M metagenome (GOLD analysis project Ga0079224, IMG submission 80414) | Agricultural soil microbial communities from Utah to study Nitrogen management - Steer compost 2015 | ecosystem: Environmental > Terrestrial > Soil > Agricultural land | place: USA: Utah...
CCGGAGCACAAGACGTACTGCTCCCTCTGCTCGCGCCTCCGCCGCGGCATTCTCTACACCGTCGCCACCGAGCTCCGTGCGACGAAGATCGCCCTCGGCCATCACCGCGACGATGCGATCGAGACCCTCCTCCTCAATCTCTTCTACGCCGGGCAGCTCAAGTCCATGCCTCCGCGCCTCGTCTCGGACGACGGGCGCAACGTCGTCATCCGCCCGCTCATCTACGCGAGCGAGGAGGACCTCGCTGCCTTCGCCGAAGAGAAGCGCTTCCCGATCGTCCCCTGCGATCTCTGCGGCTCCCAGGAGCACCTCCAGCGCAAGCGCATGAAGGAGCTCGTCGCGTCGCTCGCCCGCGAGAACCCGCACGTTCGCAACAATCTGTTCGCCGCCCTCGGCAACGTCCGCCCGAGCCATCTGCTCGACGCACGCCTGCGCTCGGCGCTCGCCGCTTCCGATCCGAGCGATGGAGACCCCGTCGACGCGCCCGCGGTCGTACCGCTCACGGACCTCGTCCGGGCCCGCTGAGATCGCGCGCGACGCGAATCCAGAATCAGCGTCGTCCCCACCCGCGAAAATCGCGCGCGCCGCGAATCCAGAAAGCGGGCACCTCGCAGTCCCATCCCGAGACTCGATCGCACCCTGTATGCAAATCGAGAGTCTGAATGGATTCGCGTGCTCCCGGAACCCCCGAGAACTCGAGCTAATCCCAGGAGCACTCTCTGCGCGGCACGTCCTTTTTTCGCGGAATTCAGCTGCGATCGCGCGATTGTAAAGGCGCCTTGCACGAACGTGGGTGTGCGAAGCGGGCCTTCGGCGGGGGTGTAGGTGAAACACCGGAGTTCCCGAGTGCCCGCACTCTCGCTATCATGAGTGCTTCATGCACGAGAGCGCTCGCTCGCGTCGAATCCGTGCAGGCGGGGTCGCGCTCGGAGCGTTGGTGCTCGCCTGCGGCGCAGAAGGAGAACCCACCGAAGCGGGATCGCTCGGCGCAAACACCGGCGGGGCCACGACCGCGGCCGGAAGCCCGGGCAGCGGCGCGACCGCGCCCTCGAACGGAGGAACGCCCGGCACGTCCGGCGCGGGCAGCACGGGAACGTCGCAGGGCGGGTCGACGAGCGCCCGGCCCGATGCTTCCGGCGCGCTCGAGAGCGTCGCGCGCCGCCTCTCGCGCGCGGAGCTCGACAACGTGCTCGAGGACGTGCTCGGCGACGACACGAGTCCGGCCCACGTGCACTTGCTCGAGGAAGAGTACACGCCGTTCGACAACGACGCGGCCCTGCAAACGGCCTCGCAGGCCTACGTGGACGGGCTCGCCGCGCTCGCCGAGGACGTGGCGCGCCGGGCGATCTCGGATCCCGCGCGCCGTTCCGCGCTCGTCCCGTGCACCCCCACGGGTCCGGACGACGCGGCCTGCTTTCGGAGCACGATCGAGACGCTCGGACAGCGCCTGTTCCGCCGCCCGCTCGCGAGCGACGAGGTCGACCGCTACCTCGCGCTCCAGGAGTTCGCGACCGAAGACGTGCCGGAAGTCGAGAACGACTTTTACACCGCGGTCGAGCTCTTCCTGCGCGCCGCGCTGCTCGATCCGGAGTTCCTCTATCGCATCGAGGTGGGCACCCCCACCGCGACCCCGGACGTATTCGCGCTCGACGATCTCGCGATCGCGAGCCGGCTGTCGTTCCTGATTCAGGGCAGCACGCCGGACTCCGAGCTCCTCGCGGACGCGGCCGCGGGACGGCTCACCGCGACGGATGGCCGGCGCGCAGCGGCGCTGCGCTTGCTCGAGACCGAGCGCGCGCGCACGCAGCTTCATCGCTATCACGCGATGTGGCTCGGCTATCGCGCGATCCCTCATCCCGCCGAGCTCGCGCGGGCCTTCCACACCGAGACGACGGCGCTCCTCGACCGCGTCCTTCTCGACGATCCACGAAGCTACCTCGAGCTCTTCACGTTCCCCGAGACGTTCCTCGATCGGATGCTCGCCGATCACTATGGCCTGCCCCGACCAGACGGGGGCTCGGGTTGGGTCGACTACGGCGCGAGCGGCCGCGCCGGCATCCTCTCTCATGGCAGCGTGCTCTCGAGCTTCTCCAAGTTCTCGGACACGAGCCCGACCCAGCGCGGGATCTTCGTGCGCACCCGGCTCCTCTGCGAGGAGGTTCCGCCGCCGCCTCCGACGGTCGACGTCGATCAACCGCCGGGCGCGGATCAATCCGCGTGCAAGGAGGCTCGCTACGCCGAGCACCGCGCGATCGCCTCGTGCGCGAGCTGTCACGACCAGATCGACCCGATTGGCTTCGGTCTCGAGCAGTTCGACGTCGCCGGACGCTTTCGCACGCACGACGACGGCATGCCGAGCTGCACGATCCAAGGCACGGGCGACCTGCCGGGGCTCGGCTCCTTCTCGGGTCCGGCCGAGCTCGGGGAGCTGCTCGTGAGCTCCGGTCGCCTCGATGCGTGCGCGGTGCGCCAATACCTCACCTTCGCGCTCGGGCGGAAGCTCGCCGCGCACGAACAGCCGTTCGTCGATGCTCTCGTGGAGAAGTTTCGCACGAGCGGGCATCGCTTCCCCGAGCTCGTGCTCGCGCTCGTCGAAGACCCGAGCTTTGCCCTGCGGAAGGAGCCTCTGCCGTGAAGCGTTTTCGTCTCGCTCGCCGAGCCGTGTTGCGCGGCCTCTGTGGCGCCGCGGTCGGGCTCCCGCTGCTCGACTGCATGGTGCCGTCCACGCGCTCGGTAGCGCGCGCCCAGAACACGAGCGGCCCCCGCCGCTACGCGATCGTATTCGCCGGCCAAGCGATCGGCGGCGACGGATGGGAGCGCGATCGGTTCATGATCGGCGGCGAGCGCATCCAGGAGGCGGGACACTTCATCGTGCCCGAGCAAGCCGGCAACGCCTACACGCTGACGACCCCGCTCCGTCCGCTCGCCGAGCTCCGCCGGGAATTCAGCCTCGTCTCGGGCCTCGCGATCCCCTACAGCAAGACGTCGGCGGAGCCGTCCGAGGTACCCCCGGGCGGCGCGTACCGCGACTTCCATGGCGGCGGCGCCGGACCGCTGTTGTGCGGGACGCGCTCGGAGAGCGCGAGCTTCACCTGTCGGAGCATCACCTCCGACCAGGTCGTCGCTGCGTTCAACGAGGGGGAGACCTCGGTGCCGTCGCTCGTGCTGCGTGCGCAGCCCTCGTGGTACCTGAGCGGCAGCAGCTACGCCGGGCGCAATTACCTCTCCTATGGCGAGGGCGGCAAGCGCATCGAGTCCCAAACCAGCCCGCAGATCGCGTTTCAATCGCTGTTCTCCGGGTTCGCCCCGGAAGACGACGCCGAGCGCGCACGGTTCGAGTTTCGAAGACGCGCCCAGGAGAGCGTGCTCGATCTCGTCTCGGAGAAGCGCGCGAGCCTGCTCGCGCGGGTCGGCGCCGCCGATCGGGTCCGCCTCGAGCGTCACTTCGACGAGATCCGCGCGCTCGAGCTCCGCATCGCGAGCGCGGCACCCACGGGCGGAGGCTGCGTGGTTCCACCGGATCCGGGCCCCGATCCCGCCGTGGGCGGGGACAACGCGGGCTCCGGCTCGGACAGCATCGCCACCAACACCGGCTACAGCGACGAGCACACCCGCGCGCGCCTCCTCGCCGACCTCGTCTACATGGCCTTCGTCTGTGATCTCACGCGTGTGGCGACGCTCCAGCTCACCGTGTTCCAGTCGCACATGAACGTGTACGCGCTCACCTCGGAGATGGGGACGCCAGTGCGCGCCGATCTCCACGAGGTCGGCCACAACGGCGATCAAAACAACCGCGGGCAGCTCCCCGTGAGTCTCTGCCTCGAGTGGCACATCTCGCACTACGCGTACCTGCTCGAGAGGCTCGCCTCCGCGCCGGAGGGCGACGGCACCGTGCTCGACAACTCGGTCGTGATCTTCATGCCCGAAGCCGGCCACGGCACGCAGCTCAACGACGCCGCCACGCCCTTTCAGACGCACTCGGTGGAAGACATGGTGCTGCTCGTCGCGGGCCGCGCCGGCGGCCTGCGACCGGGTCGCCACATTCCGACGGACGGCGTCCACCCCGCGCGCTGTCTCGTGAGCTGCATGCAAGCGGCGGGCGCGCCCGTGACCTCCCTCGGCGAGGTCACGGGCGACCTGCCCGAGCTCTTTGGCTGAAGCCGCTCGGTTACCTCGGGCAAGAGGCCACGCTCGCTTTGCGAACGCGTCGAGCTCGCGAGCGGCCCCTTCCGAGTCCGGCGTTCGCCCGAAATCCAAGCTAAGCTCCGCGCGTGTCGTGGACGCCCGTCGTCGTTCCGGTCGAGAGAATCCGAGAAAAAGCATCGAAACCGCTGTTCCGCGAGCTCGACGGCGCCGAGACGCCCGTCGTCATCGAGGGCGCCGTCGAGGACTGGCCGGCGGTGCGCACGTGGTCGCCGTCCGTGCTTCGCGAAAAGCTCGGTGACGTAGCGGTGCGGTACAAGGTTTCGGAGAGCGGAGCGCACCCCGACTTTCGCAGCGCGACGCCGCCGCGATCGTTCCGCGTGGAGAGCGCGCCCTTCTCGGACTTCTTGGCGTCGATCACGGAGGGGCCGCGCGAGCGCCGTGCTCGCAACCTGTTCACGGGGGACGAGCAGTTTTTGCTCCGCCACCGGCGCGGCCAGGTGGAAATCCACCCCACGCTCACGAGCCTGCTCGAGGACGTGCGGATGTCCGAGGTCGTGCCGGAAGCGCGCGTCTACACGGTGTGGGGCTGGTTCAGCGGGCCCGGCGTGCGCACCTGGCTGCACTACGACAACAACGGGTGCCACAACCTGAACGTGCAGCTCACAGGCGGCAAACGCTGCTGGCTCTTCCCGCCGCACGAGCTCCGGAGGCTCGCGCCGTTCCCGCTCGGCGGCGCGAACCCCGCCTACAACTGCAGCCAAATCGACGTGGATGCGCCGGATTTCGAGCGCTTTCCGGAGCTCGGCGCCGTGCGCGGCTTCAGCGCGGAGCTCACGGCGGGCGACGTCCTGTTCATCCCCGCGAACTACTGGCACACGTTCGTTCACGACGGCGAGCTCAACGCGAACGTGAACTTCTGGTGGAAGCCCGAGCGGCCCCTCGCGGACCCCGTCGCGCTCCGACAAGCGCTCATCGACGCCGCCGCGACGGCACGCGCGCTCGCGGGTGCCGATACAACCGATACAGACGCGGCGTCGCTGCTCGCGCGGCTCGATCGAGCGCTCGTCGAGCGCGAGCCCGGCTGGTAAGGATCGCTCGGGTCGAGCCCGGGTTCGAAGCTCGACCCGAGAAAGGAGCCCTCCCCATGCCCCTCGAGAAACCCGCTCTCGATCCGCGCACGCTCGAGCCAGTGAGTCGGTCGAACTACCCCGAGCCGTATCGTTCGCGCGTGCTCCCGCGCGAACGGCGTGCGCTCGGCGCCGCTCTCGGGCTCACCCGGCTCGGCATCAACCATACGACGCTCCCCCCGGGGAAAGAGTCGTCCATGCGCCACTATCACACGCACGAGGACGAGTTCGTGTTCGTTCTCGAGGGCGAGGTCGTGCTGCGCACCGATGCCGGCGAACAGGTGCTCACGGCCGGCATGTGTGCCGGGTTTCCCGCGGGCTCTACCGACGGTCACCAGCTCATCAACCGCAGCAACGCGCCCGCCGTGTACCTCGAGGTCAGCGATCGCAACCCCGAGGATCTCGCCTACTACTCCGACCCGGACGTGGACCTGGCCTGGACGCACGGCGAAGGCGGCCGCCGCATCACCCACCGCGACGGCACGCCCTACTGAGCCTGGCCTCGTTTCGCAGGCACGGCTCGCGCTCCCCCTCACGCGGGCACTCTGCTCGCCGCTGCGTTCCACCGGTTCGGCGGCTTCCCAACCGTTCCTCGCTCGAGCGGGGGGAGCGCGTCACCCGCGGAGCGCGCTCGGACGCAGCTTCTGACGGGCGCGGTGCACGAGGAAGAGGGGGCCGAAGATCGCGCCGTTCGCGAGCGCGACGAGCGCGCACTCCGCGAACGCGCCGACGCGCTCGGCGAAGCCCCCGCTCGCGGTGTACTCGGCGAGCAGGGAGTGGACCCAGCCGGCGCCCTCCCACGCCACGAACGCGCTCGCGCCGAGCATCGCCGTGAGCGCGAGCTCCCGCGGGAACTCGCGGAGCCCCCGCCGCGACATCGAGAAGAGGAGCACGGTGTACCCGACGAGCTCCGCGAGCACGAAGCCACTGACGCCACCGCGGAAGCCTGCGATGGAAACCCCAACGGGAATGAGGGCGGCGAGCGCCGCGACCTTGGCCGCGCTCGCTGCGGCAATCCAGCCGGGAGCGCCGCGGGCCAGCGCCGCGTTGCCCCTCGAGCTCGACACCGTCCCGACCCAGGTACCGACGGCGAGGAGCTGGACGATCCAGCCCGCTTCGACCGCGCGCTCGTCGTAGAGCAGGCGAATGAGCGATGGCCCGCCCGCGACGAGACACGAAACGACCCAGGCCCCGAAGATGAGCCAGGGCTCGCGCGCCTCGCGGAACGCCGCCGCGAAATCGCTGCCGGCGTTGTACACCCGGCTCAGCGCCGGAAAAATCACCGTCCTGAAGATGCGCTCCAGGATCATGTTCGGCAACGACGCCCACACGAGCGCGATGCTGTAAACACCGAGGAGCTCCATCGGCACGAGCTTGCCGAACACCAGGCGGTCCGCCTGTGTCGCCGCAAAGCCAAGGAGAGTACTCAAGAAGACCCAACGCCCGAACCGAAGCAGGGTGTGCGCGCTCTCGCGATCCCAACGCAGCCGGTTCTTGACTCCCGGGAGCGCCAGATGACTGAGCGCGACCCGTGTCGCGTGCGACAGGAGGGCGCCGGCGACCAGCGCCACGATGCTCGGATGAATGAGCGCCCACCCCACGGTTCCAACGAGCGCTGCGAACTGACACGCGAGCTCGATCATCGTGATGCGCCCGAGCGCCATGTGCCGCGCGGCCGTGAAGAGCCGCGTGGAGGCGAAGCCGTCGATGATGAAGCCGAGCGATGCGAGCGGAAGCAGCCGTGCGAGCTCCGGCTCGCCATAGAGCTTGGCGACCGGTGCAGCGAGCACGACGGCCACGCCGAAGAGCAACGTCCCGCGGATGACCTGAATCGTCCAGGCCGTGTTCTGGTAGTCGGGATCTTCCCCGCGCCGGTTCTGGACGATGCTCGGACCGATGCCGACGTCCGAGAACATCGCCATGCCCTGCATGAGGACGTTCACGAGCGCCATGATCCCGAATGCCTCGGGATAGAGCAGGCGCCAGAGGATGAGATTGCCCACCAGCCGGAGGGCCTGGCTCGCACCGTAACCCCCGAGCGACCACAACGACCCCCGCGCGAGCAAGCGCCGCAGCGAGCGCGGCCCGTCCTCGTCTCCCGGCTCCGCTTCCCCACGCGGCGAGCCGTTGGGCGCCTCGAGCGTTTGCGCGCGCTCGTCGGACGGGGTCTCCGCCTCGGCGGCCGGTGAAGGACCCTTGGCGACCGGAACTTGGATTTCGCTCACGGAGCCTCTGCGTGGAACATGCCAGCCGGCATACATAGCAAATCGCATGCTCACGGTTCCGGAAACCGTGAGCTCGGCGGCCACGAGACCCGAGCGAATTTCAGCGCGAAGCGGGAGCCGGGCCTCGAAGCGCCGGCTCGCGAGTCAGGCCGAGCACGAGCGCTTCGAGCCGGTCGACCGCGACCGGCTTGACGAGGTGGGCGCTAAACCCAGCCGCGCTCGCGAGCGTGCGATCGGTCTCCGAGCCGTAACCCGTGAGCGCGATGAGCGGCAGCGCCCGGAACGTCGGTTGCTCGCGCAGCCGCCGCGCGAGCTCGTATCCATCCATCACTGGAAGGCCAATGTCGAGGACCGCCACGTCGGGTGAGAAGTCGGCCACCGCCCGGAGCGCGGCAGCACCGTCGTGGGCCACACGCACGGAATGACCCGCGGCTTCGAGCGATTGCTTGAGGGTCTCCGCGGCGTCTTCGTTGTCATCGACGATGAGCACGCGCCGCGGTGCGAAGGGCGCCGGCGTGCTGGGGCGCGGCGTCTGCGAATCCGGAGCGGACTCCGCGGGGTCGGCGCTCGGGATGCGCACCGTGAACTCGCTGCCGAGGCCCGGGCCTGCGCTCTCTGCCGCAACGGTGCCGCCATGCAGCTCCACCAGGCTACGAACGATCGCGAGCCCGAGCCCGAGCCCGCCTTTGCCGCGATCGAGCCCTTGTCGGCCCTGCGTGAAGACGTCGAAAATCCGGGGAAGCACGAGCGGCTCGATGCCGATGCCCGTGTCGCGAACCGAGAGGACGACGTCGATGCCCTGCCGCTCGCCCGTCACGGTGATGTGACCGCCGTTCTCCGTGTACTTGGCGGCGTTGGTCAGCAGGTTGGCGATCACCTGGGTCAATCGCTCGGGATCCGCGTCCACGAGCAAACCGTTCTCCGGGACGTTCACGACGAGCTCGTGGCCCCGTTGCTCGAACAGCGGGCTCACGCGCTCGATGGCGCGCGCGGTAGGCTCGCACAGCTCGATCCGGCGCTTCCTCAGCTCGATCTTTCCGCGTGTGACCCGTGAAATGTCGAGCAAGTCGTCGACGAGCCGTACCAGGTGCTGTGCCTGCCGCTCGATGACGTTTCGCTCGCGCTCGAGCGCGCTCCCTCCCCGCATGCGCATGAGGTGCAGGGCCGTGAGGATCGGCGCGAGCGGATTGCGGAGCTCGTGCCCGAGCATCGCCAAGAACTCGTCCTTCGCGCGCTGCGCGGATTCCGCCGCGCTGCGCAGCTCCTCGAGCTCGGGATTGCCTCCACGCTGGGAGATGGGGGCGTCATCGGGAGCGTCGAGCAACGTCGCTCGATCGCGCGCGAGCTGAGCGCCGAAGCCCTCGGCGAGCCCGCTCAAGAACCCGCGGTACGCCTTGTCCAGGCGGAGCCGAGGGCTCACGCCGAAGACCACGGCGCCCGCGGGGGTCGCCGTGGGCGAGCGTCGAATCGGAAGCGTTAGACCCGCACGGATCGTGCGGAGCTCGCTCCACGTCTCGTCGCTCCCGAGCAGCACCCCGAACGGCTCGATCTGCTCCGGGGTCCCCGACTCGGCGACGCGGGTCGCGAGCTCACGGACACGCGGCCAATCGACGTCGCCGCCGTCCGGCGACATGCCCGTCGCCGCCGTCCGCACGAGCTTTCGCCCGACCTCGTCCCAGAGGTAGACGGCAAAGTACGGCACGTCTTCCCGATTGCTCGAGAGCACCCGCGCCGCGGCCTCGGTCGTGCCGTTGGCGGCCGCCAGCGTCGAGACGAGCCGGCGCAGCGTCTCCGCGCGACGCTCGCTGAGCACGAGCTCCGTCACCTCCGTGACGTGCTGGAAGATGCCGCTCACGGCTCCGTCATCGTTGCGCAACGGACTCAAGGCGACGGCGAAATACGCCTCTTCGTGGAAGCCGTGCCGAGTGACGGTGAGCGGCACGCGCGTCACCCGCATGGACACCCCCGTCGTGAGCACCTTTTGGATCCAGGGATCTAGCATCGCGTGCGCTTCCGGCCAGCACTCGCGATAGGGCCTTCCGAGACACCGCGAGTTCGACTCTCCGACGAGCGCGGCGAACCCCTCGTTGTGGATCTGGACCTGATCGGGGCCCCAGAGCAACACTGCCGCCGTGGGCATTTCGAGGATCAAGTCGACGTAGCTCCTCAAGCTCCGCGGCCAGTAGTCGATCGGGCCGAGGCTCGTCCGCGACCAGTCTTTGGATCGGACGAGCACTGCAGCCGCGCTGCGCCCGGGAAGGAACTCTCCGTGCTGAAAAACTGCGCGCGCCATCGCGATCATCCCTAAGCTTCCTTCGGTTCTGGTCGTCTCCGCTTACACGGGCGCTCCCACATCCGCAACTTCCATAATCGCAAGGATTGGACCTCGAGTTGCGCCCTTCTGCCCGAAGAGCAGAGTGCCCCGAAGCGAGCCAAAACTCGCGGGGAATTACACCCGTGTCTCGATCGTGTCGCGCAAGGTTTCGCGCCCCGAAAACGGCCGCAGCCTCGTTGTCGACTTCGCTCGGTCGACTTCCGATCACGATGCGTGAAAGCACGCCCCCGAGCACGATTCCCAAAAGCCGGTAGACGGCAAAAGGGCTCCTGGCCGGCCAAGCGAGAGCGACGACCGACCGGCAAGGAAAGCGACGAACGAAAAGAGCAATCGCGTGGGGTTGGAGAGGGCCGTGTCCTGCTGGAACGTCGCGGCTTCGCGCGACGCGGCGCTACGTCGTCAATTGCAAACGACGGCGCATCCGCTCGAGGGCGAGGGGCATTTCGGTCCCCGCGTAGCCGCGCCCGTCGGGCGTGTGGCCGAGCTCACGGAACGCGCGTCGGTAGTCCGCGTATCGCCCCCCGGCGCGCACCGCCCCGAGCACGGCCTCACCCTCGGCCGTTCCCCCCTGCGAAAGGACGTATTCCACCCATGCCCAACGCGCGCTCGTCGCGCGCACGTCGGCACGCCCGCGCAGGCCGCGCCGCAACCGCTCGAGTCGATCCTGAATGACGCCCACGCCGGCGTAGGGCATCCGATCGAGCGGGGTGTTGCGCTTGGCGCAGAACGGAGAAATTCCGAGCGCGACGGGAATGATGCGGGACAGCTCGCCGATGAAGCGCACGCACTCGTCGATGTCGGCGTCGGTCTCGCCGGGGAGCCCGATCATCAGGTAGAGCTTCAGGCGCTCCATCCCATGCCGGCGTGCCCGTTCGGCCGCCGCCTCGTAGTGCGGCTCGCGACCGCGTCGCTCGATGAGGTCGCGCAGGCGCTCGCTCGCGCCATCGAGCGCCGTCGTGAGCGTCCGATACCCGGCGAGGCGCAGCGCCGCGACGAGCTCCTCCTTGAGCCGCTCGGGCCGGAGGCTCGAGAGCCCGACCTCGGCGCCGCGCTCGGCGAGGGTCCGGACGATTTCGACGATCTTCGGGTGATCGCTGACGGCGGCGCCCACGAGCCCAACGCGGCGCGCGTCGGGCGGAATGCGCTCGAGCAGCACCTCCTTCGGAACGATGCGCATGCCGCCGTTGGTGCTCCGCCGCATCACGCAGTACGTGCAGCCGCGCGAGCACCCGCGCTCCGCCTCGATCAGGAACATGTTCGAGAGCTCGGTGTACGGCGTGCGGATCGCGCTGTGCGCCGGCAGCAGGGCGTCGTCCGCTTTCGCGACGGGAGGTAGCCGATCGCCGTGGAGCGACGGCACGAACAGCCCGGGCAACCGCGCGAGCGCGTCGAGCGCTGCGGCCCGGCTGCTGCTCTCGGTGACGATTCTGAGCGCCGGAATCACGAGCTCCTCGCCCTCGCCGATCACGATCGCGTCCGCGAACGGGGCGAGCGGCAACGGGTTCGAAAACGTGAGCGGCCCACCCGAGAGGATGAACGGATGCCGCGCGTCCCGCTCCCGCGCGAGCGGCGGGATCCCGCTCGCGTCGAGCATCTTGATGAGCCCGGCGATCTCGATTTCGTAGGCCATGCTCACGGCCAGCACCGGAAGGTCGGAGAGCTCCCTCCGGCCCTCGTACGTCACGGGGCGTTCGGTGAGCGGAACACCCGGCGAATCGGCGCCGTCGGCGAGGAACACGCGCTCGGCGGCGAGCCCGCGCGCGTCCTGAATCAACCGGTAGACGCGCTGGTAGCCGAGCGAGCTCATCCCGACCGAGTACGGTGAGGGATAGAGGAGCCCGACGCGAACGGGCGCGTTCTTCTCGATGCGCCCAATTTCGGCGGCGAGGCGCTCTTCCAGGATGCGCCGCGTGGCGTTGCTCGTCACCGCGGGAGTATAGCGAACCAGAGCGCGAGGGCCGGTTTCCGAGCACGATTGGCGCGTTGAACGCCTTTTCCACCGCTTCCCGCCGCTCCACCGTGTTATCCGAGCCGACGATGGACAAGCTCGTCCACGACTGGAACCAGCCGCCGGGGTCTCCAGGCGCGAGCGCGCCGACGGCGGTCCTCGACGACACGCTGCGCGATGGCCTCCAAAACGCCAGCGTGCGCCTGCCGTCGCTCGACGCCCGGCTCCTGCTCGTGCGGCGCGCGGCGGAGCTCGGAGTCGAGTGCGTGAACCTGGGCCTGCCCGCGGCCTCCGACGTGGCGTTCGAAGAGACCGCCGCGCTCTGCCGCGCGATTCGCGAAGAGCGGGTGCCGCTCTCCGTCGCGTGCGCGGGACGCACCCTGGTCCGCGACATGGAGCCAATCGTGGAGCTGGTGCAGCGCACGGGCCTTCGCGTCGAAGCGCACTGCTTCGTGGGCTCGAGTCCCGTGCGTTTGCTCGCCGAGGGCTGGTCACCGAGCGAGCTCGAGCAGCGGAGCGCGAGGGCGATCGACGTCGCGGTCCGCGCCGGCCTCGAAGCCGTGTTCGTGACCGAAGACACGACGCGCTCCCGGCCGGATTTTCTCGAACGCCTCTTCGCGCGGGCCCTCGATCACGGGGCCACGCGCCTCTGCCTCTGCGATACGGTGGGGCACGCCACCCCGGAGGGTGCGAGCCGCCTGGTCGAGTTCGCGCGGTCCGTCGTGGAGCGCTCCGGGACGCGCGCGCGGCTCGACTGGCACGGGCACAACGATCGCGGCCTCGGGCTCGCGGCGGCGCTCGCGGCCGTCCGCGCCGGCGTCGATCGCGTGCACGCGACGGCGCTCGGCATCGGCGAGCGCGTCGGCAACACGCCGCTCGAGTTGCTCGTGCTCAATCTCGCCCTCGAAGGGCGCTGGCCGCACCGGCTCGAAGCGTTGGGCGACTACGTGGACACCGTCGCGCGCGTCCTCGGCTGGAGCATTCCGAAGAACTATCCCGTGTTCGGTGAGAACGCGTTTCGCACCGCGACCGGCGTGCACGCGGCGGCGATCCGCAAGGCCGAGGCGCGCGACAAGAAGCTCGCCGACCTCGTATACAGCAGTGTTCCCTCGGCCTGGTTCGGCCGCGAGCAACGCATCGCGATCGGGCCCATGTCGGGCACCTCCAACGTCAAGACGTGGCTCGAGCGCGAGAACGTGCCGGTGGAGCCCGAGCTCGTCGCGCACATCGTGCGCGCCGCAAAGCGGTCCGACCACATCCTCTCCGACGCGGAGCTGCACGAGCTCGTTCGGGAGCACACGCTCAAGGAACCCCAGGGCCGGACGTAGAACCGGGTGTGACTCCCTTCGGGCCCGAGCCCCCCGGCCTGCGTTCCACGTCCCTCCGCGTGACTCGGCCGCCGACGAGCCTCTCCGCGCTCGCGCACAGCCGGCTTCCCACCCCTCCCAGCTCGCTGCCGGAGCGCCCGAAGCGCTCGCGGCGCCGCCTCGTCGCCGCCGCCCTCGTCGGGGTGGCCGCGATCGCGGGCATGATCGGCCGGCTCACCCGCGACGAGCCCCAGCTCCAACAGCTCATCCTGCACGGTGCTCCCGAGATCAAGCGCGCCCCGAACGGTGAGCGCATCCGTTGGCGGCGAGGCGCGACGACCATCCACATCGACGCGTCGCTCGATCGGTTCGGCCCCGGCGCGAAGCTCGCCGTTCAAAATGCCTTCGGCACGTGGCTCGCGAGCGACGCGTACGTCCCGGCGCTCACGTTCGACACGAGCCGTGGCGCGCGTCTCACGATGAAGGCCGACGGCAGAAACACGGTGCTCGCCGCCCCGATCACGATCCCGGGCCACGAGAAGGATCTCGCGGTCGCGCTCGTGTACTGGGACGAGCGCACGGGGGCGATCCGCGAGGCGGACATCGTCGTAAACACGAAGGTCCCGTTCGGGGTGCTCGACCAGGAACCCGATCGCGATCGGGATCACGACCGGGACCACGACCACGACCACCACCATTCGAAGCCCCAGAAACCCAAGGACTCCTGCGCGAACCGATACGATCTGCAAAACGTGCTCACCCACGAGGTGGGGCACTACCTGGGGCTCGGAGAAGACGTCGAGGAGCGCCTCGCGACCATGTATTTCAGCAGCGCGCGCTGCGAGACCCAGAAACGCACGCTCGAGGCCGTTGACGAGCAGGCCGTGGCGACGTTGTACGCGACGCCCCTCGACGAGCCCGCGCAGCAGGCGAACGCCGGCTGCAGTATTTCGGGTTCCCGACCGGGCGAGGGGCCCGCCGCGGCGTTCTTGCTGCTGAGCGCGCTCGGCGTGTTCTCACGGCGCCGATCTGCGAAGTCTTAGTCGCGTTCGCGCCCACGCCTCCCGCGGCGCTCGCCTGACCGAGGCGCGCCGGCACTCGACGTCGGCGGCACCCGGTGCCAGATCGACCGAACAGGGAGCATGGTGCACGACCTTCCGGAAGCCGATCGCCCCGCGCGCGAGAAACAACGGCGGCGCAAGGCGCTCACGCACGTGGGCGGGCAGGTCGAGGTGCACGCCGAGGACCCGGAGCTCGCGCGCGTGCTCGTTTCTGCGCTCGACGTGCGCCCCGACGAGGAACGCGTGCTCGCCCACGTGCACGGGTTCCACAGCTATCCCGCGCGCATGCACCCGGACACGGCCCAAGCGCTCGTGGCGGCGCTCTCCCCGAAGCGCGGCACCGTCCTCGACCCGTTCTGCGGCAGCGGCACCGTGCTCGTCGCCGCGCGAGAGCTCGGTAGGCTCGCGCTCGGGAGCGACCTGAACCCGCTGGCGGTGGAGCTCGCCCGGCTCAAGCTGGCGAGCTACGACGCGGCCTTCGTTCGGGCCTTGAACGCGGCCGCGGAACGGGTCGCCGAGCACGCGATGGCGCGCAAAGTCGCCGAGCTCGGCCCCACGCATCCGTACGGTCCGGAAGATCGCGAGCTCTTCGCCCCGCACGTGCTCCTCGAGCTCGACGGACTGCGCGACGGGATCGACCGCGTTTCCCAGCGCGAGATCGCCCGCGCGTTGCGTCTCGTGCTCTCCGCGCTGCTCACGAAGGTGAGCGTCCGCCGCGGTGACTCGAGCGGCGCCGCCACCCCGAAGCGCATCGCGGGCGGCTTCACGATCCGCTTCTTCGTGAAGAAGACGCGCGAGCTCGGCGAGCGGTTGCTCGAGGCAGAGCGGCGCCGCCCGAGGCACGCGCCCGCCGCTCGTGTCGAGATCGCGGATGCGCGCCGCCTCGCGTTCGTGCGCAAGCGCTCGGTGGATCTCGTCCTGAGCTCTCCTCCCTATCCCGGCGTGTACGACTACTTCGAGCACCATCGGCTGAGGCTGCGCTGGCTGCGCCTCGACGAGCGGGAGTTCCGCCGTTCGGAGATGGGGGCGCGCCGCGCGGCGCGCTCGGCGGCGGAGGCCGTCGCAGCCTGGGAGCGCGATTTCGGGCGCTGCCTCGCGGAGCTCGCCCGGGTGGCGCGGCCAGGCGGAAGGCTCGCGCTGCTGCTCGCCGACTCCACGGTCGGCGGGCGCGCGCTCCGCGTCGAGCGCTGGCTCCCGGAGCTTGCGGCGCGCGCGCGCCTCGTGGTCGTCGGCCGCGCGGCACAGCCACGGCCGCACTTTCACGCGCCCTCGAGCCGAGCCTTCGCGGCACGACCCCGTTTCGAACACCTCATCGTCCTCGAACCAGGCAGGTCATGATGAACACGACGAATCGATTGGCGACGGAAACGAGCCCCTACCTGCTGCAGCACGCGAACAATCCCGTCGACTGGTATCCGTGGGGCGAGGAGGCCCTGCGGCGCGCGCGCGAGGAGGACAAGCCCATCTTCCTCAGCATCGGCTACGCCGCGTGCCACTGGTGCCACGTCATGGAGCGGGAGTCGTTCGAGAACGCCGAGGTCGCGGAGGTGCTCAATCGGCACTTCGTCTCGATCAAGGTGGATCGCGAGGAGCGCCCCGATCTCGACGACGTCTACATGGCGGCGACCGTTGCCCTGAGCGGCAGCGGCGGCTGGCCGATGAGCGTCTTTCTCGCGCCCGATCAGCGCCCGTTCTTCGCGGGGACGTATTTCCCGCCGACGGATCGCTACGGTCGCCCGGGGTTCATGACGATCCTGAAGCGCATCGCGGACCTCTGGAACAACGAGCGCACCGCGTTGCTCGAGCAAGCGGAGCGCCTGACGGAGCACGTGCGCGATCAGTCGGAGCCGGCGATGCCGCTCCCAATCCCACCGAGCGCCATCGACGACGCCGTCGAGGCGCTCGCCCGGAGCTACGACGCGCGCCACGGCGGATTCGGCGATGCGCCCAAGTTTCCGCCGCACCAAGCGCTCGCGCTCCTGCTCCGCCATCACGTCCGCACCGGAGACCCGCGCTCGCTCGAGATGGTGCGCGGCACCCTCGACGGCATGAAGAACGGCGGCATCTACGATCACGTGGGCGGCGGGTTCGCCCGCTATTCGACGGACGAGCGCTGGCTCGTGCCGCATTTCGAGAAGATGCTGTACGACAACGCGCAGCTCGCCGCGGTGTACCTCGAGGCGTTCCAGGTCACCGCGGACACCGAGTACGAGCGGGTCGCGCGCGAGACCCTCGACTACGTCGTGCGCGAGATGCAGGGCGCGGAAGGCGGCTACTTCTCGGCCACCGACGCCGACAGCGAGGGCGAGGAGGGCAAGTTCTTCGTCTTCGCTCCCGACGAAATCGAGGAGATCCTCGGGCGTGAAGAGGCGGAGGTGTTCTGCCTCTACTACGACATCACGCCCGCCGGAAATTGGGAGGGCAAAAACGTGCTGCACACGCCGCGGCCGCTCGCGCGCGTCGCCGCGGAGCTCGGGCTCGAGCCGTCGCGGCTCGCCGAGCGGTTGGCCCGCTCGCGCGCGGCCGTGTACGCCGCGCGCTCGCAGCGCGTCCCGCCGCTCCTCGACGACAAGGTGCTCACCGCGTGGAACGGGCTGATGATCGGCGCCATGGCGGAGGGATATCGAGTGCTCCGCGATCCGCGGTATCTCGAGTCTGCCGAGCGTGCGGCGCGCTTCGTCCGCGAGCGCCTCCGCGACTCGGACGGCGGGTTGCTCCGGACGGCGCGCGGCGGGCGGGCCGCGATCCCGGGGTTCTTGGAGGACTACGCGTATTTCGCCGACGGGCTCGTGACGCTCTACGAAGCCGGCGGGGACGAAACGTGGCTTGCCTTGGCGCTCGAGCTCGCCGAGCGCATCGTGCGCGACTTCGGCGAGCCCGACGGCGGCTTCTACGCGACGTCCGAGGCGCACGAGCGGTTGATCACGCGCCTCCGCGAGGGACACGACGGTGCGCTCCCGGCGGCGAACGCCGTGGCGGCCCGCGCGCTCGTCCGCCTCTCGAAGCATTTCGAGCGCCCCGATCTGGAAGCGCGCGCCGCTTCGGCCTTGAACGCCTACGGGCAGCTCGTGGCCCGCGCGCCGCGCGCGTTCCCGAGCACGCTGATGGTGCTCGACTTCTTGCTCGCGGGTCCGGTCGAGCTCGCGCTCGTCGGACCCCCCGGACGCGCGGACACCGAAGCGCTCGCCACCACGATCGCGCGCCACTTCCTCCCGAGTCGGATCCTCGCCCCCGTCGATCCGAGCAGACCGGGGGAGCGTCCGCCGCTCGCCCGCGGCAAGGAGCTCGTGAACGGAAGCGCGGCCGTGTACATCTGCCGGAACTTCGCGTGCGAGCGCCCGATCACCAGCGCCGACGAGCTCGATCGCGCGCTCGGCGGGAGCCCTCGGCCGAACGCGCCCGCCTAGAGCGACAAACGGTTAGGAACGCGCCGAGATATGCGGAAAACTGCGTCGGACAGAGTGCCCGCGTGGGGAGGGGCCCCGCCGAGTTCACCTCGGCGGGGAGGGGCGGCGCGTGCCGC
>Ga0079224_100004753_pt1 | contig 17665 bp, 16 predicted proteins | sample Stecom2015_FD_80414 | JGI IMG/M metagenome (GOLD analysis project Ga0079224, IMG submission 80414) | Agricultural soil microbial communities from Utah to study Nitrogen management - Steer compost 2015 | ecosystem: Environmental > Terrestrial > Soil > Agricultural land | place: USA: Utah...
GCTTCGATCGGGATGGTCTCCTTTCGGCGGGACTTCCACCCGCAAGACAGCGCCCATGCTGGGCGCACAAGGCGAAGGCGCCGAGCGGAATCCGCTCGGCGCCTGTCTCGTTCCGACTCCGGAACGCGCGCGTTCCTCGAAGCGCTCAGCGGCTCTGAGGCGCTTGCGCCTGCCGTTCCGGAGGAGCGCCGCGGGGGGCCTGCTCGGTCTTCGCTTCCGAGCCCTGAGTGGTGCGGGCTTCACTCTTGCTCTTGATCTCGAGCCTGCGTCCGCGCCGCCCGGGAGCCTTCATGCGCACCTCGACGACGCCGTTCTGGAAGCTCGCTTCGGCGGAGTCGGTGTCCACCCCCTCGGGCAGCACGATCGAGCGTCGAAAGCTGCCGTAGCTGCGCTCGGTGTGGAGGATGCCGCCCTTCTTCTCCTCGTACTCTTTTCGACGCTCACCCGACAGCGTCAGGCGATCGCCCTCGATCTCGACACGCAGGTCTTCTTCGCGCAGACCTGGAACGTCCGCGCGCACCACCACCTGGCCGTCTTCCGAATACACCTCGAGTGGAGGCCAGAACGACTCGGCCAGCGGGCGACCGAATCCGACGGGGAACGCGCTCCGGAACGGGCTCAGTCCTTCGAACATCCGATCCATGTCGTCGAAAATGCGACGCATCATCGAGAACGGGCTCGCCCACGGCCCGAACGCCCCGACCTCGGGAGCGAGGGCGCGCTCTTCGCGCTCCGAACGGCGCGCCATGGCCTCGCTCTCGGACTTCTCTTTTTGCTCCTGCATTCGTGCCATCGATCTGTTCCTCCTCTCTTGCTCCGAACGAGCGGCAGCGAGGCCTCGGGCCTCGAAACGCGAGGCCTCGGGTCTCGAAACGCGAGGCCTCGGGGCCTCGGCGCGCCGAAGCCTCGCGGACACGAGGTCACGCCACTCGCGAAATGGCACCCCACCGAGGGGTCAGAACCAGCCGCCGATGGTGAGGCGCCCGGCGATCGTCGTCGTCTTGGTGTCTCCGGTGAGATCGACATCGAGACCGGGACCGAACCCCAAGAAGAAGTGCTCCGCGGGGTAGAACATCAGCGGGGCGAACAAATTGATCGCGAGGTTCGAGGCCGTCACGCTAGCGTCGATACCCGGGGGAAGCGCGTCGTCGTCGAAGTCCGTGCTCGTGCTCGTGAACGAGAATCCGACACGAGGCCACACGGACATGAACGGGGTGAATGCGATGTTGTAGCCGATGCGCGGCCCGATCGCGAACGTCGTCGTGCTCCCGCTCGGTACCGTCGCGTAGTCGAGGCCGACGAAGCCACCCACCGACAGATTGTTGATCAGGAAGTAGTCGAGCGCTGGCCGCAAACGGAGCGTGGTCGTCGAGCCCGACACGCCAGAGACGTTCGTGTGCTCGATGGAGAGACCAGCGTCGCTCGAGATTGCGATTTGCCCGCTCTGACCGAAGGTGCCGGCGGGTGATTCCGCCGGTACCGCGGGGACACCAGCGACGGCTGGCTCCCGCATTTCGGGCTCCTGCGCGAGGGCGACGCCCGTGCTCGTGAGGACGGCCAGTGGAGCGAGGGCCAGCGTGCCACGGAGTGATCGAAGGTGCTTCATGCGAGGGCTCCTGGGTTCACCCCCAAGCACGAAGCACGGCGCGTGCCGCTCCCGGCACCCCGCGAAACACTCCCGCGTATCAGCGGCAGGAGCGGTGCCGTGGCAGCGCGCGAGCACACGCCATTTGCCTCGAACGGGGCATTCACGCCCGTCGCGCCTCCGCGATTTGGCGAGGCGCGCGCTGGCCGACCCGAGCGGAGCACGACACTCCGCGCGACGGAGCGTCCGCGGGGGAAAGCGCAGGTGCGCCCGCCGTTTCCGCGGCGTTCACCCGACGCGAGAGCGCTCAGCCTAGATTTCGAGCTGACGCCGGAGGGGAAGGCCGAGACCGAAGCGGATTTGGAAGGCGAATTCGCGTTCGGCGCGCGCGGCGATAGCAGCGCTATCGCGAGCACGACGGGCGCGAAGGCGGCGGAATGACGCGAGGGATCGGCCTTTGCCGACTAGGAAGCCCGAAATCTAGGCTCAGTCGACGAGGCGCACGACCGCCTTTGCGCCTCGCCTGCGGCGCTCTTCGGCGCGCAGCTTTTGGCGGCGCGCCTCTTCGGCCCGCTTCACCTTCGCGGGATCGACGAGGAACGGCGTGAGTCGTTCATTCTGCTCGAACTGCGCCTTGTAGCGCAACGCTTCGGCGCGGTTCTCGAACGGTCCGATGCGGACCCGATGCCATAGTCCGCGGTTCGGCACATATGCCGCTTGCCGATAGGCACGGTGCCCACGACGCCTCAGGTCTTCGACGAGCGTGTCCGCCTCTGCCTGCGTCTTGAAGCTCGCCACTTGGAGCTCGTAGCCGCCGTGCGCCCCGGGTGGAGCGAGCGCGGCCCCCTCGGGCACTTTGGACGCATTGGCGGCGAGCGCGGTCAGCGGATCCTTGGGCTCGGTGGTGACGGGCGTCGCGCCGAGCAAGTTGCCCACCGGCAGCGGAACGACCGGCAAGCGATCGGCCGCGGGCGGCGGCCCCGGGGGTTCCGCGGGATTCGTCTGGGGAACGAGCCGACCGCGCTCGTCCTTCACGGCCGCGAGCGCGGTGGTCGGCTCTTCGGCGTCGCTCAAGACGGCCGGGAACTTGAGCTCGTTGCCGTCGATGCGCTCCACGGGGACCTCGTTCCGAGCGCTCGCGACCAGCGCCGCGAGCGGATCGGCCTTCGAAACGGCCGGCGCGCCGTCACCGCGGTTCACGACGAGGGTCGCCGTCACGATGGCCGCGGTGGCGAGGGACGCGAGCACGAGCGCCCCGAGGCGCGAGGCACGAGGCGCCTCGTCCTGTTCCTTGATCTCTTCGAGGTTGCGCACGTTGACCGGTTTCACCGCTGGCCACGCGTCCACGGGGGAGCTCTCGAACGCGTCTGTCGGATCTTGCCCGTGGCCGGTCACTCCGGAAAGTTTTCGACGCTTTCCCCCCGCGGTCGAGCCCCCGCGAGCGCCAGGATGCGCTCGGCCTTCCAGACGGTCTCCTCGACCTCACGGGCCGGCACGCTGTCGGCGACGATGCCGCCTCCGGTGAAATAGTGGCCAACGCCGTTTCTGGCCACGAGCGTGCGGATCGCCATCGATAGCTCGAGGCCGCCGGCGTGGCGCACACAGCCGACCACACCCGTGTAGAGCCCGCGCCGATGTGGCTCGAGCTCGCGGATGAGCTGCATCGCTCGACGCTTCGGCGCGCCCGTCACGCTCCCGCTCGGAAGGAACTCCGTGAGCAGCCTGCTGCGCGTGAACCCGGGTCGGAGCTCCGCTTCGATCGTCGCGAGACGGTGATGCACGCTCGAAAGGCTGACGACGTGCGGCGGGCGCGTGAGCCGCACGCTGCCCGTGACGGCGACGCGCCCTAGGTCGTTGCGCTCGACGTCGATGATCATCGTGAGCTCCGCCCGCTCCTTGGGATCCTCGTCGAGCTCGCGCGCGAGGGCAGCATCCGCCTCGGCATTGGAGCGCCGCGGCCGCGTGCCTTTGATCGGGCTCGTGGTCAGCTTGCCCGGGGGATCGAGGCGCAAGCAGAGCTCGGGCGACGCCGCGCACACGTCCAGGTCCTCGAACCGAAGCGCGAAAGCATGCGGGGGCATGGTGTCGCCCGCGAGCTCGCCGAGCAGGCTCCAGGGGGGAGCGTCCACCTCGAGCGTGAGCCGTCGCGCGAGGTTCACTTCGTAGATGGTTCCCCGGGAGATTTCGTCGAGCGCGCGCTCGATGCGCCGCACGTGCTCGGACTCGGGCTCGAGCGGCGAGCGCAACCGCGCGCGCACGGGCGCGCCTTCGGGAGGGGTCAGGAGGCGTCGCGCGAGAGCGCGCACGGCACGCGCGTCCTCGCCGACGATCTCGACCCGATCGGTGATCCGCGCGAGCGCCGCGTACCGGAGCCACAGGGGCTCCTGCACGAGCGCCGGAGCGCGCGGGTCGGAGTCCACGTCCGGCTCGAGTCGACGACAGGCTTCGTACGGCACGAGGCCAACCCAGCGCGGCACGCTTCCCTCCGCGCGCGAGGGCGTGAGCGCGAGCTCCGGCTCCGGATCGAGCGCGGTCGAGAGTGCGATGGGATCCGATCCGACGAACGCCGTTCGTCCCTCGTCGACCCAGAGCACCACGACTCCCGGGCGCCGAGCGAGCGCGCTCGCGAGCCGAAGCGGCTCGGGCGGCACATCGAGGCGTCGCGTGGTCCAGCTCATGGCGCGCGCTTCCGCCGATTTCGACCCCGCGGCGCGGCTCCTTCACGACGGAACATGGACGGACCTGCCCGACGTCGTGACGATCGCGTTCTCGAGCGGCGCGCGGGCGCTCGCTCCCGGCCACACGACGCAGCGTCGAATCTGGCCACTGCCGATCACGCGCGCGCCGGCGCCGATCACGCTGCTTTCGATCGAAACGCCGGGATCCACCAGCGCTCCTGCACCGAGGTGAATGCCGTTGCTTCCCTGGCGCTCGAGCCACGCCAGGTTCTCCGCCCAGTATCCGGCCACACTATCGCCCGGGTACGCCACCGCGCCCGAATACGGGACGGTGTCGATCCGCACGCCGCGCCGGAGCAGAGGCAGCGCGAAGTCCTGGACGAGACACCCCGCTTCCGGAAGCGCCGCGAGCCCGGGTCGACCGAGCGCGCACAGCCCGACGTAGTCGCCGCTTGCCCGCTCTTCGCCGAACCGTTCGCCCCGCAGCCGCACGACGCGCCCGTCCGCGCCGAGCCCCACCGTCCCCGCGAACAGCGCAGCCGGACGGACCGCGAGCGCGAGCCACGCGTCCTCGGAGATCGCCTGCAGAGCGCGCGGAACCCGATCGAGCAGGATGTCGCCGTTGGCGACGATCACGGGAGCGCCATCGAACGAGCCGCGCGCCCCGGCGATCCCGCCGGCAGTGCCGCGCAGCTCGGGCTCCTCCACGACGTCGACCTCGAACGGGATACGCTGCACGTGACGCACGAACGTCTCCGCGAGGTGGTGTGCGTTGACGACCACGCGGGGCCCGAGCCCTTCGCGAACGAAGAGCTCGAGCACGTGATCGAGGAGCGAGCGATCGCCGAGCGGCAGCAGGGGCTTCGGAAGCTCGTCGGTGAGCGGTCGCAAACGGGACCCGAAGCCGGCGCACAGGACCATGGCACGAGCCACGGCGCGGAGTCTTGCGCACCCGTCCGGCCGCGCAACCTCGGCCTCGGGAGCCCGGCTCGCCCCGTGCCGGCCGGTGGACACCCGAGTTGCGGCGGCCGCACGAGCGATGCTACCGAGGAGTCGTGGCGTTCCGGCATACGACCGGCCTTCTGTTCGTCGGCTCGCTCGTCATCGCGCAGTTGCCCGGCTGCGGCACCGATGCCGTGGGCATCGAGGCCTGCCGGCGGATCGAACAGGCGCGCTGCGACGCCGCGGTCTCGTGCGGCTTCGTCGAGGATGCCGAAGCGTGCAGGCGCTTTTACCGCGATCATTGCCTGCACGGGCTCGGCCGTCCCGCGCCCGACGGCGTCACGCTCGACCGCTGTGTCCAGGCCATCGAGCGCGCTGCGGACTGCGCCCGCAGCGACCCCGAGGCGTCGGTCGACGAGTGCGCGGATCCGCCCTCGAGCGCGGACCTCGAGGTTTGCGAGCTCGTCAGGTCGCCCGAGCGAGCGCCCGAATGCGCGTTCCTCTCGGCGATCCCGGCTTCCCCACCACCGCCCAGCGGCGATGCGGGAGCAGGCGGCGACGGCGGCAGCGGCTCGGGAGCCTCGGGCGCGGGCGGATCCGCCGAGCCGTAGCGTCGGCCCGGCTTGGCGGGTGGCGGCCAATCGGCTAAAGCCCCGGCCGTGAACCGCGGCGCCGCTTCTCCCCTCCTCCTCGGGCTCATCTTCGTGAGCGGGTGCACCGAAGGCTCGACCGGCGACGTGTTCCAGCCTAGCCCGACGATGGTGGTGGCGAACCCCGCGGAGTTTCCGGGCAACGTCCCGTGCGTCGATGCTCCTGGCGCGATGCGGAGCTACGTCGTGACGTTGACCGACGTGACCCCGGAAGACGACACCGATAGGCCCCGCGATCCGCCTCGCACGACGGATGGCGCGGTGCCTTGCGAGCAGGCCGTGGGCTTCGGTGACGTCGAGATCCATCACCTCTATGCAGCCGAGATCTTCGCCTTCGATCGGGCAGACCTGATCCCCGAGGAACCGAGCTCGCCGACGCTGCTCGACCCCGAGACGTTCGAGCCCGTGGAGCCGCGTTGGACGACGACCTGTGCAGCGGTGCGCGCCGAGTACCAGGCCACGCGCCTCCTTCACGACTGCGCCCCGTTCACGGACGACGGAGCGTCGCCCACCGAGGTCCGCGTGGCCCTCGATCTCGAAGGGACGGAGTTCGAGTGCGGGACGGATGACGACGCGGTCGAGCGCTTCGTGGTGCGAGCGGGAGACGAAATCCTCGCCGAAGCGCCGTGCGGGGAGACCGCGGTGCTCGAGGACGTGACTCCCGGTGAGCTCTTGGTGCTCGAGGCGCTGGCGCTCACGACGGACGAAACGCCCCTGCTCGGGACGACGTGCACCGCACGAGTGCTTCCCGGCGTGTCCGTGACGGCGACCTGCGGCGCCCTTGCCACCACCGGTGCGTTCGAGGTGGACGTGGCCGAGGCGCTCGCGGCGCTCGAGATCGAGTGTCCCGCGCTGATCGAGCTCGAGGTCACGCTCGAGGAGCTCGAGCGCGATCCGGTCGAGTTCACGGGCTGCCGCGGCAGCGTACGGTTTGCGGATCTTGCCCCGGGCCCCTACACGGTGAGCCTCGCCGGCACGCAGCGCGGCGCCGAGGAGCCGGTGCTCGGGACGTGTGGTGTCGTTGTCGAGCCCGGGCTCACCGCCCGGGCCGAGTGCGTCGCAGACTGACGTTTTCGCCCCGAGTTCCACGCGTGCCGAGTCCGCCCGCTTCGAGCGACTCGCACCGGCGGTTGCCTCCGCTCTAGAGTCGAGCAACCCTTATCGAGTGAGCTACGGCGATACCTTGCAGGTCGGCTTTCCGCGCCCGGGCAGGGTGCTGCGAGGCGTCCTGATCGGCGTGTTCGCGGTCTGGCTCGCGTTCGCTGTCGGCCTGAATTGGGCCTCGGCCCCCGAATCGGTGTTTTTCCGTTTCGCGGGCGACACCGAGCGCATCCTCCGCGGCGAGCTGTGGCGTCTGCTCACCGCGCCGTGGCTGCACCTACCGAGCGGCACCATCGGGCACGTGCTCAGCGCCTTGCTGGGCCTCTACTTCCTCGCTCCGTCACTCGAGGAGCGCTGGGGCGGTCGGCGCTTCGCGGGATTTCTGTTCTTCTCCGCAATCTTCGCCTACGCGTTCCAAATCGTCGTCGAGCTGCTCTTGCCGGCGCGGCTCGCGACCCGGCTCGTGCCTGCCTACTGGTTCGGGGCGATGCCGGTCGTCGAAGCCGTAGCGATCGCCTGGGCGCTCAGCTTTCGCGGGCAAACGGTGCGGTTGTTCTTCATCCTGCCGGTGAGCTCGCGGGGGCTCATTCTGTTCGTCGTCGGCGTGAGCCTCATGTACCTCATCGCGGCGGCGCAGACGCCCTCCGGTCTGATCGCCCCCTTCGGCGGCATGCTCGCCGGCTGGCTCTTCGGCGGCGGCACCCCGTCGCCCCTCCGCCGCGGCTGGCTCAAGCTCCGCCTCGCCCTCCTCGACGCCGAAGCGCGCCGTGAAGCCGAGGCCCGCCGACGCCGCGTCAAGCGTTCCGGTCTCCAGGTCCTCCCCGGTGGCCGGCGCCGCCGCGACTCCGGCACCGACGGCGACAGCAGCCCGAGCGGGCGCTGGCTCAACTAGAGAGCGCTTTCACGCCGGTAGAGCGACGCCCCCTGCCGCGTCGTCCTTGCAGGACCGACCGACGAAGCACTCGCCAGAGCGGCGCGGGCGCGGGTCAGCGGAACAGCACGACTGTTGCGGCAAGGTGCATGAACATCGGGAAGCGGAGCGCGCAGCGCTCTCGAAGCGCGCTGTCTCCCGCATGCTTCGGCGCGCGTCCCCAACCGTCTTTGGCTCTAGCCGGCCGCGGCTCGACGCCAAGCCACCGTTCGTCGAGGAACCCACGCAACTCGACGTCGGAGGGCTCCGATTCGGACACTGCCCCCAACGTCCGTCACTCGATCCACGTCGTTCAGCCGCGCTGGTCTGGGCGGGCGCGGGATGGGGTGAGGGCGCTCCTCGACGACGAAGTCGGGCGGCGACAACGGGGCAGGAGTCTGGATCATGGGCAAGCAGCGAGCGTGGTCGCAAGGAGTGTTGAATCTCGGCGCGGTGGGAGGGTTCCTTCTCCTCCCGATCGCCTGTGGCTCGGACGGAGGCGACGGCCCCGTGGGGTGCGTCCCGGGAGCGAGCGCCCCCTGCACGTGCAGGGACGGGAGCTCCGGAGCACAAACTTGCACGAGCGAGGGTGTGTTCGGCCGTTGCAGCTGTTCCGCAGCCACGTCGGCGGAGGGCGCTTCCGGCAGCGCCGGAGAAATGGGGGACGACACGGGCAACTCGGGCACGAGCGGCAGCGCAGAAGAAGCGGGGCGCGATGCTGGAGACGCGACCACGCCGAGCGCGGGCGGCAGCGCGGGAGAAACAGGGCCCGACGCTGGAGAAATGAGCGGGCCGGGCACGGGCGGCTCGGACCAGGTCGGACTCGGCGGGAGCGCCGGAGTGAACGACACACCCGAGGATGACTGCACGGTGTTGCCCGTCAACTTCACGCAAAGCACGACGATCCCCAAAGGGTGCTACTTCGTGGAAGCCTCGCCCTCGCTTGCCGATTCGGCCACGCTCACCCTCTCGCCGGGCGTGAAGCTCATCTTCTCGAAGGGGACCGGCCTCATCCTCCGCAAGGAGCAACGCCTGGTCGCCGTCGGTCGCGAAGACGAGCCCATCGTGCTCACGGGCGCCGAGGAAACCCGCGGCTTCTGGCAAGGGGTCGTGTTCGAAGGCGTGAAGTCTCTGGGCAACCGGCTGAGCTTCGTGAGGATCGAGTACGCCGGAGCGCCGATCGTCGGGACCTCCGTCGAGCTCCTGCCTGCGGGCCTTTGGGCGTACCAGGCGACGGACCTCCGCGTGGACGACACGGTGATTGCGGGAAGTGCCAACGCCGGCTTCTTGATCGATGGGGGGACCCACCTCGTTTCGTTCGAAAACAACACGATCACGCGCAACGTGTTCCCGGGATCCATCAGTTTCGAAAACGTCGGCGCCTTGTCTGCCTCCTCCACCTTTTCCGGAAACGATGATGATTCGCTGACGTTGTTCGACGGAGAAGGTGAACGAGTCGTCGTACCCGCGCTCGACGTGCCCTATCTCGCATTCAATCTCTGGTTCTCCGGGGAGCGCCTCGTCCTCGAGCCCGGCGTGCGCCTCCTGTTCGAGGTCGGCTCTCTCACCCTCTTCGAAGGCTCGTCGCTCCAAGCGGAGGGCACGGCCGAGAAGCCGATCGTGCTCACTGGCTACACGGCGACCCCGGGCATCTGGGACGGGCTCGAGCTCTCTTCCGGCAGCCACGTGCTCCGCCACGTGATCATCGAATACGGTGGAGGCTCGTATACGGACGAAACGCCGATCGGCGGGAACCTCCTCTTGCTTCGAGGCAACTCTGGAGCGACGCGGGCCAGCCTCACCGACTGCACGCTGAGCCACAGCGCGGCTTACGGTTTGTGGGCGGAGGACGGCGCATTGGTGAACGACGACCTATTCACGGCGAATCGCTTCTCGGACAACGCGTACGGTGACAGCAACGCGATGCTCGCCGAGCCGTGAGCGTCCCGGGCACGCGCCGCGATCGGCCCGGGGGGTCCGACCGCTCACGACGCCCCCTTCGCGGGCCGCTCCGGGTCGCTTCCCTCGCGGCGTTGTCTCGCCGCATCCCCGTATCCACCGAGCCGTGGCAGCGCCGGGCCGGAGACGGTGCGGTGAAACGGCCCCGGTGCCTGCCCGTCTGGCCCCTGCCTCGAGACCTCGCCGCCCGAAGACGCGACCGCGGGGGAATGGGGGCGGCCCGAAGACACCCCACCTGCCTGCCCGCGGATCCCCCCGAAGCGGGTTCGGCGGAGCGGCGCGGGTCCCAGGGCCCGGCGGCCGCAAGAGCGCTCGCACGGCGCCCTTCGTGCTTGCCGGCGTGGTATAGGCGGTCCGCTCATGCGAGTTCTCCTGGACGCCGACGGTGTGGAACGCGGCTTGCGCCGCATGGCCGGGGAGCTCGCGGAGCGGACGCGCGGAACGGAGCGGCTGATCCTCGTCGGCATCCGACGCGGCGGCGTGCCACTCGCCGGCCGCCTCGCCCACTGGTTGGAGGAGCTCGAAGGACGGAAGGTCCCGGTGGGCACCGTCGACATCACGTTCTACCGCGACGACGCGGCGACGCGCCTTCCGAATCCGCGCATCGGCCCGAGCGAGATCCCGCTCTCGATCGACGGCCGCCACGTCGTGCTCGTGGATGACGTGCTGTTCACCGGTCGCACCGTTCGTGCGGCCCTCGACGCGCTGCTCGACTACGGGCGCCCGAGCAAGGTCGAGCTCGCGGTGCTCGTCGATCGCGGCGGGCGCGAGCTCCCGATCCAGGCAGACTACGTCGTTCGGAGCATCGAGGTGTCCCCCCTCGACCGCGTGGACGTCATCGAGAAGGACGCGCGCCTCATCGCCGTCGTTCAGTCCCAGAGCACGCCGACAACGCCACCGCCCACCCCATGACAGAACCGAGGCTCCGCCACCTGCTCGGCATCGAGGACCTGAGTCGCTCGATGGCGGAGCAGATCCTGAAGACCGCGCAAGCGTTCCACGAGATCGGCAAGCGCCCCGTGCGCAAGGTGCCGACCCTGCGCGGCAAGACGATCATCAACGTCTTCTACGAAGCATCCACGCGGACGCGCACGTCGTTCGAGCTCGCCGGCAAGCGCCTGAGCGCCGACGTCGTGAACATCGGGGGCTCGTCCTCCTCGGCGAGCAAGGGCGAGAGCCTGCGCGACACCGTGTCCACGTTGGACGCGATGCACGCCAGCGTGATCGTGCTCCGGCACTCGGTCTCGGGCGCCGCCCACTACGTCGCGCGCCACACGGACGCCGCGGTGGTGAACGCCGGAGACGGCATGCACCAGCATCCGACCCAGGCGCTCCTCGACGTGTTCACGATCCGGCAGCACAAGGGCGAGAACCTGAGCGGCCTCACGGTGGCCATCTGCGGCGACATCCTGCACAGCCGCGTCGCGCGCTCGAACGTCCAGCTCCTGCGTCTGCTCGGCGCCCGCGTGCGTCTCTGCGGACCGCGCACGCTGCTGCCCCATCGCGCGGAGGCGCTCGGCGCCGAGCTCTACGACCGTCTGGAGCCGGCGCTCGAGGGCGCCGACGTGATCATGATGCTGCGCATTCAGCGCGAGCGGCTGGGCGCGAGCCTCTTTCCCTCACTCCGCGAGTACGCGCGGTACTTCGGCTTGAACACCCGGAGGCTGGCGCTCGCGCGCCCGGACGTCATCGTGATGCACCCCGGTCCGATCAATCGCGGCATCGAGCTCGCCGAGGACGTCGCCGACGGCCCGCACAGCGTGATCCTCAGTCAGGTCGAGGCCGGCGTGGCCGTTCGCATGGCGGTCCTCTACTACTGCGCGACCGAGCCCGGCACCGAGCTGATGGAAGGCTGAGCCCGCGGGGCCGCGCCGAGAGACGGCACGGCCCGACCACGCCGCGCTACGGCACCGCGCGGCCCATCGCGTGGAAGCCCTTGTCCACGTACACCGTGGCGCCCGTGATCCCGCTCGCGAGCGGGCTCGACAGGAACGCGGCGACGTTGGCGACCTCGGCGGGCGAGAGCTTCTCGGGCAGCGGCGCGTTGCGCGCGTAGTACTCGATCACATCGTCGATGATGCCGGTGACGCTCGCAGCGCGCGACGCGTACGGACCCGCCGAAATCGTGTTGATGCGAATTCCGAAGCGGCGCCCGGCCTCGAACGCCAGCGTGCGCGTGTCGCTTTCGAGCGCGGCCTTCGCCGAGCTCATCCCGCCGCCATATCCGGGAATGACGCGCTCGCTGGCGAGATACGTGAGCGACAAGAAGGACCCTTCGGGGCGCATGAGCCGTCCCCAGCGGCGCACCATCGAAACGAGCGAGTACGCGCTCACGCTGAGCGCACCCAGGTACCCGGCGCGGCTCGTGTCGACCAGCGGCAGGTGGACCTCGGGCCCGTTGGCGAGCGAATGCACCACGATGTCGAGCGGGCGATCGCCGAAGTCGGCGGCAATCTGCTGGCCCACCCCCTCGATGGAGAAGTCGCCTCTGCCTTGGTAGCGCTTGCTGTCACGGACCGACTGCGGGACCTCGTCGAGCGTGTCGTACGCAGCGTCGATGGGATAGATGCGCTCGAACTCGAGGAGCTTGCCGTTCGAGAGGCGCCGTGACTCGTCGAGCTTGCCGCGGCGGAGTAACGTCTCGAAAATATTCAGCGCCGGCGGCCACGTCCCGATGCAAACACTGGCTCCCGCCTCGGCCAGCGCCTTGGCTATGGCGAAGCCGAATCCACCGTCGTCTGCAACACCGACGACGATGGCCCGGCGGCCCGTCAAATCGATCGCAAGCACGGCGGCCATATCGCCGATCTCGTGGCTCGGCGCAACGCGGAACCGCGCACCGACCACCGGGTCAGCTCGACACGAGATCGATCTGCTCGACTTTGCCCAAGTCGGCCCCGAGGAACCGTCGCGCCACCCCCGTGAAGCTCTGCGGCCGGTCCGTCACGTAGATCTCGAGCTGTGCGCCCGCCATGCGGGGCGCGGCTGGAATCCGCTCGTCCCGGAGCGCTTCGCCCACCGCGTCCGCGGTCGCGACCGCGCTGTCCACGACGGGAACCGGCGCTCCGGCGAGGTCGGCCGCGACCTCCGCGATCACCGACTCGAGCAGCGGATAGTGCGTGCAGCCGAGCACCACCACGCGCGCGCCCGCGTCGATCAGCGGCTCCACGTACCGCCGCACCACGAGTCGCGGGACCTCCCCCTCCGTCCAGCCTTCTTCCACGAGTGGAACGAGGAGCGGCGCGGGTTGGCCGACGACCTCGTAGCGCGTGGAGAGGCGAGCCACGGCTCGGGGGTACGCCCCCGATGCGATCGTGCTGGCGGTTCCGAGGACGCCGATCCGCAGGGCTTTCGGGCTCTCTGCCGCCTGCTCGGCCGCCCACCGCTCGAGGGCGCGGACCGCGGACAGCGCTCCCGGTTCGACGACCCCGAGAACGGGCAGATCGAGCTCCGCGCGCAAAAGCTCGAGAGCGATCGCGCTCACCGTATTGCACGCGACGACCAACGCTTTGACGCCGCGCTCCACGAGCACGCGCGCGCAGGCTCGGGCGTAGCGGACGATGGTCTCCGGCGAGCGCGTTCCGTAGGGCACCCGCGCGGTGTCCCCGAGGTAGATGAGCGACTCGGCCGGGAACGCGGCGCGCAATGCGCGGACCACGGTGAGGCCGCCGAGCCCCGAGTCGAAGACGCCGAGTGGAGCTCGGTGGCCGCGCGGCGTCACACGTCCTCGATCCGAATGAGGCGCGGCGGAGCCTTCAGGAAGCGCTGCGTCGAAACGGCCTGGAGCGCCCGCCGCACCGCGCCTTCGCGCGAGTGGTGGGTGATCAGGCAGACCGGAACGCCTTCGTCCGTCCCGACGGCGCGGCCCTCCTGCACCATCTGCTCGATGCTGATGCCCTCGTTGCCGAGCACCGAAGCGATCGTGCCGATCACGCCCGGGTGGTCGGCGACGTCGAAGCGGAGATAGTACCGGGTCTCGACCTCCTCGATCGGGAGGAGCTCCCGCCGCGAAAGCTGAATGCTGCGCGTGCCGAGGCCGGGCTCGCCCTCGAGGCGCGACCGCGCGACGTCCACGATGTCCGCGACGACGCTCACCGCCGTGGGCATGTCCCCAGCACCGCGGCCAACGAGCAGACACGGACCGAGCGCCCTGCCCTGGATGAAAACGCCGTTCAAGACATCGTCCACGTGGGCGAGCACGCTCGCTTTTTGAACGAGCGCCGGATGAACGCGAAGCTCCAACCGCTCGCCGCGGTCGTGGCCGATTCCGAGGTGTTTGACGGTGAACCCGAAGCGATCGGCAAAGCGGAAATCGGTCTGATCGATGGCGCGGATCCCCTCGACGAGGAGCGCCGCCTGGTCGATGTGCGCATCGAACGCCAGCATGCTCACGACGACGAGCTTCTGCGCGGCGTCGTGGCCGTCGACGTCGAGCGAAGGATCGGCCTCGGCGTATCCGAGCCGCTGCGCCTCCGCGAGCGCCGCGTCGAACGCGAGCCCATCGTCGCGCATCTTGGTGAGAATGTAGTTGCACGTCCCATTCAGGATCGCGTGCACGCTCGAGACGGAGTCGCTCGCCAAGGACTCGCGGAGCGTCCGAATAACCGGAATTCCGCCGCCGACGGAGGCTTCGAAGGCGAGGTCCACCCGATGCTCGATGGCCCGCTCGAGCAGCTCGGCGCCGTGCCGCGCGATGAGGAGCTTGTTCGCGGAGACCACGCCCTTCCCGGCCTGGATCGCGCGCTCCACGTAGCGGCGGGCGGGCTGCTCGCCGCCCATCACCTCGACGACCAAATCCACACGGTCGTCACCGAGCACGACTTCCGGATCGGTGGTCACCCACTCCGCCCGGCACTCGCGCACCCGCTCTTTGCTCGCGTCTCGAACCAGGACATGGGCGACTTCGAGCGGGGCGCCCACGCGCAGCTCGAGGTAGCTCCGGTTCTCGTTCAACAGTCGGAGCACGCCGCCACCGACGGTCCCACAGCCGAGGAGGGCGATCCGAACGGGCTGCCGGTCGCGTTCTTTGCTCATCACACCGGGAGTGTTGCCGCGAGCCTTCCCCCCGGGTCAAGGGGCTTGAGCGACCGCCCCGGCCGGCCCGGCAGCAAGCGACGGTGCCGCGCCAAACGGAGCCGAGGGCTTCCCTAGCCGCGCGAATCGGGCAAGCTACGCGCGCTCATGCCCTCTAGCCTCCCTCCAAGGCGCCCCGTTCCGAGACTCCCTACCCCGGACGGACGCCGTCTCGCCCTGAAGCATTCTCTGATCCGCGCGCGCGCGCGGAAACTCGCGAGCCGTACCCCCCGAACGCTCAGCATCGATATCGGCGGCACGGGAATCAAAATGCTCGTGCTCGACGCGGAGGGACGCCCCGTCAACGAGCGTCTGCGATTTCTGACCCCGAGGCCCGCGGCGCCTCGCGCCGTCATCGAAGTCATCGAGCAGATGCTCGCGCAGCAGCCGCCGTTCGATCGCGTTTCGGTGGGCTTCCCCGGCGTCGTGATTCATGGCGTCGTGCACACCGCGCCGAACCTCGATCGAGCTTCTTGGCAGAAGTACGATCTCGAAGGCGATCTTCGTCGGATCACGCGCGTCCCCGTGCGCGTCATCAACGACGCCGATCTGCAAGGCTACGGCGTCATCGACGGGCGCGGGGTCGAGCTCGTGCTGACGCTCGGGACCGGCCTCGGCTCCGCCCTGTTCGTCGATGGCCACCTCGTGCCGAACCTCGAGCTCGGCCATCACCCATTCAAGAAGGGAAAGACGTACGAGGAGCGCGTCTGCGACGCCGAGCTCAAGCGGCTGGGCAAAAAGGAATGGAGCGAGCGCGTCGGGGAAATGCTCGATCAGCTCGCGCCGATCTTCAATTACGACGTGCTGCATCTCGGCGGCGGCAACGTCCAAAACCTGCGCGTCGAGCTCCCCACCCACGTCCGCCTCTTCACCAACGTCGACGGCCTCACGGGCGGAATCCGCCTCTGGAGGGAGCCGTCTCGCTGAGCTCGGATTTCGGGCTGACGCCGGAGCGGATGGCCGAAATCCAAGCCGAGGCACGAAACACAGCGGCCCCGCCGGACCGAGTCCGGCGGGGCCGCTGCTTACCCGAGGGGAACCAGGAAACCCACGCTGCAGAGCAGCGTGCCGGCGAAGCCGGCCGTCCCGCGATTCGCGAGCGAACCGCGGGACGGGATCGTTGCTGACTAGTTGGTGGAGGGCTGGGCTTCGCGCTTGGCGATCTCGTCGAGGTACGCCTGCGACGGCTGCGGCATCCGCTCGAGGGCGGCTTCGAGCACGTCGTCGAGCCGGTTCACCAGCACGAACTCGAGCTCGTCGCGCACCTCGCGCGGCACCTCTTCGAGGTCCGCCTTGTTGCGCTCGGGCAGGATCACACGCTTGATGCCCGCGCGGTGGGCAGCGAGCGTCTTCTCCTTGACGCCGCCGATCGGCAGCACGCGCCCGCGGAGCGAAATCTCACCCGTCATCGCGACGTCGTGACGCACGCGGATCCCCGTGAGCAAGGACACGATCGCGGTGAACATCGTGATCCCGGCGCTCGGCCCGTCCTTGGGCATCGCGCCCGCCGGGATGTGGATGTGCATGTCGCTCTTCTCGAGGAAGTCCTTCGGGATCCCGTACTTTTCCGCGTTCGTGCGCACGTAGCTGAGCGCCGCGTGCGCGCTCTCCTTCATGACGTCGCCGAGCTGTCCGGTGAGCTGCATCTTGCCGCTCCCGAACATGCGCGTGACCTCGATGAAGAGGATCTCGCCGCCCACGCTCGTCCACGCGAGCCCCGTGGCCACACCGGTCTCCTCGGTGCGCTCGGCCACCTCGCTCGTGTGCTTGATCGGGCCCAAGAACTCGCGAAGATCGTCCTCGCTCTTGATCGTGCGCGGCGTGGTGTCGCCCTCGGCCACCTTCACCGCGACCCCGCGGATCACGCTCGCGATCGTGCGCTCGAGGTTCCGAACGCCCGCTTCACGCGTGTAGTGCTCGATGATCTCCTCCACCGCCTCGTCGGTGATGGTGAGCTGCTCGGACTTGAGCCCGTGCTCTTCGAGCTGCTTCGGGATCAGGTGTTGGCGAGCGATCGCGAGCTTCTCGCGCCGCGTGTACCCCGGGATCTCGAGGATCTCCATGCGGTCGTGGAGCGGCGGCGGGATGGGATCGGCCACGTTCGCCGTCGCCACGAACATCACGTTCGAGAGGTCGTACGGGATCTCGAGGTAGTGATCGGCAAACGAGTTGTTCTGCTCCGGGTCGAGGACCTCGAGCAGCGCCGCGCTCGGATCGCCGCGGAAGTCGTGCCCGATCTTGTCGACCTCGTCCATCATGAAGACCGGGTTGATGGTCCCCGCTTTCTTCATGCCCTGGATGATCTGTCCGGGCAGCGCGCCCACGTACGTGCGCCGGTGGCCGCGGATGGCCGCTTCGTCGTGCACGCCGCCGAGCGACACGCGCACGAACTTCCGGTTCAGCGCGCGCGCGATGCTGCGGCCGAGCGAGGTCTTGCCCACGCCGGGCGGACCGATGAGGCACAGGATCGGCCCCTTCTTGTCCTTCTTCAGCTTGCGCACGGCGAGGTACTCGACGATGCGCTTCTTCACCTTGTCGAGGCCGTAGTGGTCCTCGTCGAGGACGCGACGGACCTCGACGATGTCCATGTTGTCCTCGGTCGCGTTCGTCCACGGCAGATCGAGGATCCAGTCGAGGTACGTGCGAACGACGGTGTACTCCGCGCTGCCCACCTGCATCGAGCGCAGGCGCTTGAGCTGCTTCTTCGCGACGCTGTCCGCCTCGCTCGGCAGGTTTGCCTTCGCGATGCGCTCCTCGAGCCCGTCGA
>Ga0079224_100004754_pt1 | contig 17663 bp, 16 predicted proteins | sample Stecom2015_FD_80414 | JGI IMG/M metagenome (GOLD analysis project Ga0079224, IMG submission 80414) | Agricultural soil microbial communities from Utah to study Nitrogen management - Steer compost 2015 | ecosystem: Environmental > Terrestrial > Soil > Agricultural land | place: USA: Utah...
CATCGCTGCGCTGGTGCCTGGTCGAGCTCCTCGTTGCTGCCCAGCAGGCTCCCGCCGAACTCGGTGCCGGCGTCGGCGACGATCACCCGGGCGTTACTGCGGGCCGCACTCAACGCCGCCGCCAGACCCGCAGGGCCTGCGCCGACGACCAGGACGTCGCAGTGGGCGTTCATCGCGTCGTAGCGGGCCGGATCCGGCTCGGTGGCCAGCCGTCCCTGGCCGGGCAACCCGCAGGCGACCAGCCCGTCCCGCAGCTCGACCGTCGTCGCGGTGAGCATCGGCTCCGGGAACGGCTGCTCGATCTGCACCAACGCGTTCGGCTCCTCCGGGCCTGCGGTGGCGATACCGCGTGGCCGCCCGTAGCGGATACTGGTGCCGACCTGGTGCACGCCGTTGGCCAGCAGGGCCGAGGCCAGCGTGTCACCGGCGTAACCCACGTAGTCGTGCCCGTCGAACCGGAAGCGGACCGGTCGATCCCGGTCGATCCGTCCGCCCTCGGCAACCCTGTACACGTCCGTCACCTCGTCACCATCCCGGGGGAGTCGTCCTGCACGATCTCGTTGGTGGTCGTGTCGCGGCGGACGGCGAACCAGCGCCGGCAACCCGCCTGGTGGTTCCACCGCTCGGTGAGGACTCCCTTGGGGTTGGCGCGGTAGAACAGAAAACGCGCCCAGTCCACATCGGACACCGCGTGCGGGTCGGCCGGGTACGACACGTCGGCCTGTCCGCCGTAGTGGAACTCGATTTCGTTGCGCGGCCCGCACCACGGGCACGGAATCAGCATCATGGCGGATCTCCTAATGGGCGACGCCGGCGGCGCCGTGCTCGTCGACCAGGGCGCCGGTGGTGAAGCGGTCGAGGTTGAACGGTGCGTTGAGCGGATGGGGTTCGTCGTGGGCGATGGTGTGGGCGTAACACCAGCCCACTCCCGGGGTCGCCTTGAAACCGCCGGTACCCCAACCACAGTTGACGTAGAGGTTCTCGAACGGGGTCAGGCCCATGATCGCCGAGGCGTCCGGCGTGACGTCCACGACGCCGGCCCAGGTACGCAGCACGTGCGCGCGGGCGAACATCGGGAACAGCTCGACCGCGGCGGTCAGCTCGCGTTCGATGGTGTGGAACGACCCGCGCTGTGCGTACGAGTTGTAGGCGTCGATACCCGCTCCGAGAACGAGTTCCCCCTTGTGCGCCTGGCTGACGTAGACGTGCACCGCGTTGGACATCACCACGGTGGGGTGCACCGGTTCGAGCAGTTCGGACACCAACGCCTGCAGCGGGTGACTCTGGATGGGCAGTTCCAGGCCCAGGTCGTCGGTCAGCACGGACGTGGACCCGGCGGCGGCGAGGGCCACCTTGCCCGCGCCGATGTCGCCGCGCGTGGTGCGCACGCCGGTGATCCGGTCGCCCACGCGGTCGAACCCCGTGACCGCGCAGTTCTGGATGAGGTCCACACCCATGCGGTCCAGGGCACGCGCGAACCCCCAGGCGACGTGGTCGTGCTTGGCGATGCCCGCCCGCGGCTGCCAGGTCGCGCCCATGACCGGGTAGCGCAGGTCCTCCGAGGTGTTCAGGATCGGGCAGATCTCGGCGACCTGGTCGGCGTCGAGCCACTCGGCATCGATGCCGTTGAGTCGATTCGCGCCCACTCGCCGCTTGCTGTCGCGCACGTCCTGCAGTGAGTGGGCGAGATTGAGCACGCCGCGCTGGGAGAACAGCAACGGATAGTCGAGCTCGTCCTCGAGGCCCTCCCAGAGCTTCATGGCGTGCTCGTAGAGACCCGCGCTCTCGTCCCACAGGTAGTTGGAGCGGATGATGGTGGTGTTGCGGGCCATGTTCCCGCCTGCCAGCCATCCGCTCTCCACCACCGCCATGTCGGTGATGCCGTGGTTGACCGCCAGGTAGTAGGCGGTGGCCAGGCCGTGGCCTCCGCCGCCCACGATCACCACGTCGTAGGAGCGTTTCGGCTCCGGGGAGCTCCAGAGCCAGTCCGGATGGTCCGGGAGATCGGCGCCGGGCGTGCGCGGCATCAGAACCCTCCGTTCACGTTCGGGTAGAGGGGGTGTTTGCTGGCGAGCGTGTCGACGCGCGAGCGGAGTCGGACGCTCGTGGCCTCGTCGAATGCCGGGCAGAGGGCTTCGACGAGAATGTCGGCGACCTCGGTGAACTCGGCCGCGCCGAAGCCCCGGGTGGCCAGCGCTGGTGTGCCGATCCGGAGTCCGCTGGTGACCATGGGCGGTCGCGGATCGTCGGGCACAGCGTTGCGGTTGACGGTGATACCGATCTCGTGGAGGCGGTCCTCGGCCTGTTTACCGTCGAGTTCGGACTCCCGCAGATCCACCAGTACGAGGTGCACGTCGGTGCCGCCGGAGACGAGCCGGACGCCGGCGCGGCGGGCGTCGTCGGCCTGAAGGCGTTCGGCGAGGATTCTGGCGCCTTCGACCGTGCGGCGCTGGCGGTCGACGAAGTCCGCGCTCGCGGCGATCTTGAAGGCCACGGCCTTGCCTGCGATGACGTGTTCGAGGGGGCCGCCTTGTTGTCCAGGAAAGACGGCGGAGTTGAGCTTCTTGGCGAGCTCGGCGTCGCCCGAGAGCACGACTCCGCCGCGGGGGCCGCCGAGGGTCTTGTGCGTGGTGGTCGTGACGACGTGGGCGTGCGGAACGGGGTTCGGGTGGAGGCCTGCGGCGACGAGTCCGGCGAAGTGGGACATGTCGACCAGTAGATAGGCGCCGACCTCGTCGGCGATCTCGCGGAATCGCGCGAAGTCGAGATGGCGGGGGTAGGCCGACCATCCGGCGATGATCAGCTGCGGCCTCGTCTCACGCGCCAAGCGGGCGACCTCGTCCATGTCGACGCGGTGGGTGTCGCTGCGGACGCTGTAGGGCACGACGTTGTAGAGCTTGCCGGAGAAGTTGATCCGCATGCCGTGGGTGAGGTGCCCGCCGTGGGCCAGGTGCAGGCCCATGATCGTGTCGCCGGGCTGCAGGAGGGCGAACATGGCAGCGGCGTTGGCCTGGGCCCCGGAATGGGGCTGGACGTTGGCGTAGTCGGCGCCGAACAGGTCCTTGGCGCGGTCGATGGCCAGCTGCTCGACGACGTCGACGTGTTCGCAGCCGCCGTAGTAGCGCTTGCCGGGATAGCCCTCGGCGTACTTGTTGGTCAGCACCGAACCCTGGGCCTGCAGCACCGCCTGCGGGGCGAAGTTCTCCGAGGCGATCATCTCCAGGGTGCTCTGCTGGCGGTCCAGTTCGGCCGCGACCGCCGTGGACACCTCCGGGTCCACCGCCGAAAGCGGGTCGTCGAACACATCATTGGTGGACGAATTCATGGGACTCCTTCCGCGCTGGCACGCAGCAGGCGATCGAGGGGTTCACGGCGGGAAACCGGATCATCTGAAAGACAACTGAAATATCAGAGTAGTGTCACGGTAGCACCGTGTGCCGCGTGGTCAAGAGGTCCGGCGATCCGCCTCGGAATCCGCCTGCGAGACGACACCCGGGAAGCTCCCCACGGGGGGCAGGTGCTCGCTTTGCGAGGGCGGGCGACGCGGACGACCAGGATTTTCCCGGCAACCTGTTGACCGGATCACACCCGACGTCCTACCGTGCCCTGTAGTTGATATATCAGTCCTCGCTCAGGGGTCGACGGGACCCCTTTCCGGGTGGCCGGATGGTGCCACGTATCCCAATCCGCTTCAGGCGCGCGCTCCGCCTGTGAAGGCGTTACCGATCTTCTGTTCGAAACTCTGCCGTCCCGTAAGGAGACCTGCATGAGCACGACCCCTCGCGTCGTCATCGTCGGAGCCGGGATCGTCGGTGCGAACCTGGCCGACGAGCTCACCAGCCGCGGGTGGACCCAGGTGACCGTCCTCGACCAGGGACCGTTGCCGTTGACCGGTGGCTCCACCTCGCACGCGCCCGGCCTCGTGTACCAGACCGGCGCGTCGAAGACGATGACCGAGTTCGCCACCTACACCGTCGAGAAGTTCTCGAGCCTGCACCCCGGCGAGGGCTGGTGTTTCAACCAGGTCGGCGGACTCGAGGTGGCGACCACGCCGGAGCGGTTGGCCGACCTGCACCGCAAACAGGGTCTCGCCACCTCGTGGGGAGTTCCCGGTGAGGTGATCTCCCCCGAGGAGTGCGCCAAACTGCACCCGCTGCTCGAGCCGGACCGCATCCTCGGCGGGTTTCACACGCCCACCGACGGCTTGGCCAAGGCCCCTCGCGCCGTACTGGCGCTGGCACGGCGAGCCGAGGGTCGCGGGGCCCGGTTCCGTGGCCAGGTCCGGGTTCTGGGCATCACCCAGCGGGGCGGCCGGGTGACCGGCGTGGAAACGGATCACGGTGAGGTGCCGGCCGACATCGTGGTGTCGTGCGCGGGATTCTGGGGTCCGCAACTGGGTGAGATGGTCGGGATGACCGTGCCGTTGCTGCCGATGGCACACCAGTACGCCAAGACCGACCCGTTGCCCGAACTCGCCGGGCGCAACGACGAGCACACCGAGGCCAAACTGCCGATCCTGCGCCACCAGGACCGTGACCTCTACTACCGCGAGCACGTGGACCGGCTGGGCATCGGCACCTACGCACACCGTCCGATGCCGGTGCGGCTGAGTGACCTGCCCGCGCTCGACGAGCCCTCCGAGTCGGCGATGCCGTCGATGCTGCCGTTCACCGACGAGGACTTCGCGCCGTCCTGGGAGCACACCACACGCCTGATGCCCGCGCTGGAATCGGCGACGGTCGAGACGGGCTTCAACGGGATCATGTCGTTCGCTCCCGACGGCGGTCCGCTGATCGGCGAATCACCGGACCTGGCCGGTTTCTGGATCGCCGAGGCGGTGTGGGTGACCCATTCGGCGGGTGTGGCGCGGTCGGTGGCGCAGTTGTTGGTGGACGGGCGCAGCGAGATCGAGTTGCACGGCTGCGACGTGCACCGGTTCGACGAGATCGAGACGACACCGGAGTACGTCGAGGAGACGGCCGCGCGCAACTTCGTCGAGGTCTACGACGTCAAACACCCGCTGCAGCCCAAGTTCTCGCCACGTGATCTGAGGGTGAGCCCGTTCCACGCCCGGCAGAAGGAGCTGGGAGCGGTGTTCCTCGAGGCCCACGCCTGGGAGCGGCCCCACTGGTACGAGGCGAACGCGCCGCTGGTCAAGGACCTGCCGATGGAGTGGCAGCCGCCCGCCCGGGATGCGTGGGCGGCGATGTACCACAGTCCGATCGCCGCGGTCGAGGCGTGGAAGACCCGCACCGACGTCGCCATGTTCGACATGACCTCGCTCAAGCGACTCGAGGTCAGCGGGCCCGGCGCACTGCCGTTCCTGGACCGGCTCACCACGAACAAGCTCGACAAGTCCGTCGGCTCGGTGACCTACACGCTCATGCTCGACGAGGCGGGCGGGGTGCGCAGCGACCTGACGGTGGCTCGGCTGGAGGAGCAGTTGTTCCAGGTGGGTGCCAACGGAAACCTCGATTTCGACCGGATGCGCCGCGAGCTGCCCGAGGACGGCAGCGTGCAGCTGCGCGACATCACCGGCGGCACCTGCTGTATCGGGGTGTGGGGCCCGCGCGCTCGCGACCTCGTGCAGCCCCTGAGCCGGGACGACCTCTCGCACGAGGGGCTGAAGTTCTTCCGCTGCAAGCAGATCCGCATCGCAGGCATCCCGGTCACCGCGATGCGGGTGTCGTACGTGGGTGAACTGGGTTGGGAGCTCTACACCAGCGCCCAGTACGGGCAGCGGCTCTGGGACGTGTTGTACGCGGCAGGCCGTGAGCACGGTGTCGTGGCCGCCGGCCGGGCGGCGTTCAACAGCCTGCGGCTGGAGAAGGGGTACCGCGCCTGGGGTGCGGACATGACCACCGAGCACAACCCGTTCGAAGCCGGACTCGGGTTCGCCGTGCGGATGCAGAAGGGCGACTTCGTCGGCCGCGCGGCGCTCGAGGCGATCAATCCCGAATCCGTCACCCGGAAACTGCGCTGTCTCACCGTCGACGACGGACGCAGCGTGGTGCTGGGCTCCGAGCCGGTGTTCGCCAACGGTGTGGCGTCCGGTTACGTCACCTCCGCCGCCTTCTCCCACACGTTGGGCATTCCCATCGCATACGCCTGGCTGCCCGCGGAAGCCGTCGAGGGGACGCAGGTGCGGATCCAGTACTTCGACCGCATGGTGGCCGCGACCGTCGCGGCCGAGCCCCTGGTCGACCCCGACATGCACCGGATCCGCCGGTGACCGGCGCCGCGCCCGTAGGCCCACGACCGCGAAGGAGCTTCATGCGCACCGAGACCGTCGAGGACTTCCTGCAGGAGCTGGCCGCCAGGGTGCCCGCGCCCGGTGGCGGGGCGTCCGCTGCTCTGCACGCGACGCAGGCCGCGGCACTGCTGTCCATGGTCGCTCGCTACAGCGACGGCGAGAAGTACGCCGACCACGCCGCGACCGTTCAGCAGGTGTGCGACACCGCCGACGAACTGCGCGCGCTCTGCCTCGACCTGGCCGAGCAGGACGCGGAGGCCTTCGGCGCGGTCGCCGCCGCCTACACGTTGCCGAAGCAGAGCCCCGAGGAGAAACAGGAGCGCTCCGCGGCCATCGCGGCCGCGCTCGCCGAGGCGGGCCGGGTGCCGGGCAGGGTGATCGCGCTGGCGGCACACCTCGTCGAACTCGCCGAGCTGATGCGGCCCGTGGGAAACCCCAACGTGATCAGCGACGTGGCGGCCACCGCGATCGCTGCCAGGGCGGTGGTCTCGACCGCGCGGGTCAACGTCGAGATCAACCTCGCGGGCATCACCGATCCCGACGTCCGCGCAGAACTCGAGGAGACGGTCGTCAAGACCGACGACACGTTGCTGCGAGCCGACACCGTGACCTCCGCCGTTCGGGAGCAGATCCTGCGATGACCACGATTCAGCCCACCGCACCCCGAGACACCACGGACATGCGCGAACTCGGTGGTACCGGACTCGCCCGCGAGATCCGCGCACGAGCGGCGTCCGGCGCCGCGGAGCTCGCCGAGTCCGGCACCACGCCGGGTCTGGCAGTGGTGGTGGCCACCGACGACGAATCCAGCGCCTGGTACGTGCGCTCGATCGCCCGCGCCGCAGGCAAGGCCGGAATCGACTGCAGGACGGTCGACCTGGGTGCCGGGGCCGAGCCCGAGCGGATCCGGGCCACACTGGAGCGACTCAGCGCCGACGAGTCGGTGCACGGCATCATCCTGCAGACCCCGCTGCCGACCGGGGCCCGCTTCGAGGACCTGGCCTCGGCGATCGATCCCCGCAAGGACGTCGACGGGGCGAACCCGGTCTCGCTCGGCAACCTGGCAGCAGGGTTGCCTGCCCATCCACCCGCCACCGCAGCCGCGGTCCTCACACTGCTCGACCACCACGAGATCGAGCTGGCCGGCCGCAACTGTGTCGTCGTGGGGCGCTCGAACGTGGTCGGCAAACCGGTCGCCCAGCTCATGCTGCAGCGCGACGCGACCGTGACGATCTGCCACCGATACACCCCGGATCTGACCGCGTTCACCCCGGACGCCGACGTGCTGGTGGTTGCCGTCGGCAAGCCCGGCCTGATCACCGACAAGCACGTCCGGGAGGACGCGATCGTCGTCGACGTCGGTACCACGCCGACGGCCGACGGCGGACTTCTCGGCGACGTCGACCCTTCGGTGCGGGTCGCCGGTCTGACGCCGGTGCCAGGGGGAGTGGGCCCGGTGACCACCGCGCTGCTGTTGGAACACACCGTGCAGTCGGCGATCCGCAGTACCCGCGGGGCGCGGCATCGCGCCGGGCCGCCGCCGCGAACCGGTTCGGAGCAGCGATGAGCCTGTCCGTCTTCGATCTGTTCAAGGTCGGCATCGGCCCGTCGAGTTCGCACACCGTCGGGCCGATGCGAGCTGCCTACCTCTTCGTCGACCAGCTCCGGCGGACCGGGACGTTGCCCCGGGTCGAGCGCGTGCGCTGCGAGCTGTTCGGTTCGCTGGGCGCGACCGGGCACGGGCACGGCAGCGTCAAGGCCGTCGTCCTCGGACTCGCGGGCGAGCAACCGCACCTGGTCGACCCGGTCGCCGCCGAACCCCAGGCGCACGCCGCGCGCGAGGAAGCGCGACTGAGTCTGGGCGGGGAGCACAAGATCGTCTTCGAGGTCGACGAGGACGTCGTGCTGCACCGCAACAGCCGGCTCGACTTCCACAGCAACGGCATGGTCTTCGAGGCGTTCGGCGAGACCGGCGCCCGGCTCGACCGCCGTGAGTACTACTCGATCGGGGGCGGCTTCGTCCTCGACGAGGACGAAGCGGGACGGCCGACTCTGGTCGAGGACGACACTCCCGTGCGGTATCCGTTCACCACCGGCGACCAGCTGCTGGCGCACACCACCGCCACCGGCGGGCGGATCAGTGACGTGGTCCTGGCCAACGAGCGCAGCTGGCGCAGCGAGTCCGAGACCCGCGCGGGACTGTTGCACATCTGGTCGGTGATGCAGGAGTGCGTCGAGCAGGGCGTCAACACCGGCGGCACCCTGCCGGGCGGACTCAAGGTCCGCCGCCGCGCACGCGAACTGCGCGCAAGCCTGGAAAGCAGCGCGGGACAGGGTGATGCGGAGCAGGCCATGGAATGGGTGACGCTGTTCGCGCTCGCGGTCAACGAACAGAACGCAGCGGGCGGACGGGTGGTGACCGCGCCCACCAACGGCGCTGCCGGCATCGTGCCCGCAGTGCTGCACTACGCACATCGCTACCTGCCGCACTTCGACGACGACGCCGCGGTCCGCTTCCTGCTCACGGCCGGCGCGATCGGTGTGCTGTTCAAGGAGAACGCCTCCATCTCCGGTGCCGAGGTCGGGTGTCAGGGCGAGGTCGGATCGGCCTGTTCGATGGCTGCCGCCGGACTGGCCGAGCTGCTCGGCGGCACGCCCGAGCAGGTGGAGAACGCCGCGGAGATCGGCATCGAACACAACCTCGGCCTGACCTGCGACCCGGTCGGCGGGCTGGTGCAGATCCCGTGCATCGAGCGCAATGCGGTCGCCGCCATCAAGGCGATCACCGCTGCGCGCATGGCCCTGCGCGGCGACGGCCGCCACCACGTCTCCCTCGACAAGGCGATCAAGACCATGCGCGAGACCGGAGCCGACATGAAGGACAAGTACAAGGAGACCGCGCGCGGCGGCCTCGCGCTCAACATCGTGGAATGCTGAGGAGAACCCCGTGACCAGCAGTGTCAGCGTGCAAACCCGGTCGTTCACGCTCACCTTGAGCTGCCCGAACCGCACCGGGATCGTTCAGGCCGTCAGTTCCTATCTCGTCGAGCACGAGTGCGACATCGTCGAGTACCGCCAGTTCGACGATGCGGTCCGCGGCCGCCTGTTCCTGCGCGTGCAGGTCGCCGCGGCCGACGACGTCGACCTGGATGCGATGTCCCAGGACTTCGTCCCCGTGGCCACCGACTTCGAGATGGATTTCGCACTGCACCCCGACCGCGACGCCCGGGTGGTGGTCATGGTCTCGAAGCTGGGGCACTGCCTCAACGACCTCATCTACCGGTGGCGAGCCGGAGCGCTGAGCGCCGAGATCGTGGCGGTCGTGTCCAACCACGAGGATCTGCGTCCGATGGCGGAGGCCGCCGGTCTGCCGTTCCATCACGTCCCGGTGACCCCGGAGAGCAAGCCCGAGGCCGAGGCGCAACTGCTGCGACTGGTCGACGACTACGAAGCCGATCTTGTGGTGCTGGCGCGGTACATGCAGGTGCTCTCGGACCAGACCTGCAAGGCCCTGCACGGCCGCGCGATCAACATCCACCATTCGTTCCTGCCTGGATTCAAAGGCGCCAAGCCCTACCACCAGGCCTACGACCGCGGGGTCAAGCACGTCGGCGTCACCGCGCACTTCGTCACGCCGGACCTCGGCGAGGGTCCGATCATCGAGTAGGAGGTGATCCGTATCGACCACACCTACGATCCGCGGGCGTTGCAGACCGTGGGCAGGGACGCCGAGGCGCTGGCACTGTCCCGGGCGGTGCGGTGGTACTGCGAGAACCGGGTGCTGCTCAACGGCACCAGCACCGTGGTCTTCCGTTAGCCGTACCGGACGAAGTGGGACCACCTTGGCCGGCCGACCGCGGGCCCCCGACGGCGTCCTCAGTGCTCGAGCGATGCCCGCAGGGGATTTCCCCACCCGCCACCATCTTCTCCACCCACCACCAGCTTCTCCACCCACCACATCGAATCGCCAGCCGCGCCCGCTGTGACCGCGCCGCAGCGAGAGCCTAACCCTTCGACGAGGAGCGTGACCCATGACGACCAGTGAGCTTCCCACCGGACACGAGCAGGCCGACGAGCTCCCGAAGAGCCTGCGCGAGACCCTGGCCGGGCATTACTACACCGACCCCGAGATCTTCCGGCTGGAGCAGGAGAACATCTTCGAAGCCGGGTGGTTCTGCGCCGTGCTCAGTGCGGATCTGGCCAAGCCCGGGCAGTTCGAGACGGTCCAGATCGGACGCGAGAGCGTGCTGGTGACGCGCGGCCGCAACGGGGCGATCAAGGCGTTCCTCAACGTCTGCCGGCATCGCGGCGCGCGGTTGTGCACCGAACAGAAGGGCGAGGTCCGCCGGTCCTTCCAGTGTCCGTACCACGCCTGGACCTATTCCTTCGACGGCGCGCTCATCGCTGCCCCGAACCTCGGCGCGATGGACGACGTCGACCGCACGCAGTACGGCCTGCACGAGGTCCACGTGCGCGAGTGGCTCGGATACGTGTGGCTGTGCCTGGCCGAACAGCCGCCGTCGTTCGAGGACACCGTCATCGGGGACGTCACCGCGCGGCTGGGAACCCCGGACGCGATCGTCGGCTACCAGGTCGCCGACCTCAAACTCGGCAGGCGCATCGAGTACGACGTCAAGGCGAACTGGAAACAGATCGTCGAGAACTTCATGGAGTGTTACCACTGCGCCACGATCCACCCGGAGCTCACCGAGGTGCTTCCGGAGTTCGCCGACGGACTCGCGGCACAGTACTTCGTCGGGCACGGCGCCGAATTCGGCGAGGACGTCCAGGGCTTCACCGTGGACGGTTCCGCCGGGGTGGAGAAGCTTCCCGGTGTCAGTGAGCAGCAGGACCGCCGGTACTACGCGATCACGGTACGGCCGCAGGTGTTCATCAACCTGGTGCCCGATCACGTGGTGTTCCACCGGATGTTCCCGCTGAGCGCCGAGCGCACGCTGGTGCGCTGCGACTGGCTCTATCTTCCGGAGGTGGTCGATTCGGGTACCGACATCGACCGCTCCGTGGAGCTGTTCCACCGCGTCAACCAACAGGACTTCGACGCCTGCGAACGCTGCCAGCTGGCCATGGATTCGCGCGCCTATGCCCGCGGGGGAGTCCTCGTGCCCAGTGAGCACCACATCTCCGAGTTCTACGACTGGGTCCGCGAGCGCATCGGCTGATCCGGTCACGGCAGGGCCTCGCGTCGGGCAGCGGTCCGAGCCCGACGCGAGGCCCTTTCGCGTGCCCGAATTCGCCTGCCGGTGGCCCGTCGGACGGCTCGGTCCGATCTGATCCCGTCGCGCCGTTGGCCCCGATTTCCCGGCGGGACGACGGCGTCAGCGGGGTTGTTCCAAGGGGACTCCGTCCTCGGACAGCGGGGGAGGCGGGAGTTCGGCGCTGGAGGTCAGCGGAGCGGCGCCGTCGAGCGGTTTACCGGCGTGTTCCCGCAGGTGGCGCGTGGCGACGAGACCGATGACGCCCGCGCCGATGAGGTAGTAACCCGGCCAATCCAGATTTCCGGTGGCGGTGACGGCGGTTTCGATGATGGTCGGCGCGGTACCGGCGAACAGCGAGACCGACAGATTGAAGATCACCGCGAGGCTGCTGTACCGGATCATGGTCGGGAACAGCGCGGGCAGCGTGGACGGCGAGACCGCCGCGAAGCACATCAGGCACAGCCCGATGATCAGCAGTCCGGCGATCTGGCCCAGCGTCCCGGTGCGCAACAACCACACCGCGGGCAGGCCCAGCAGCACCAGTGCGACGCTGCCGGTCATCAGAATCGGTTTGCGGCCGATACGGTCGCTGAGCCGCCCGACACCGACGATCATGCAGAGCATGACGAGCATGACGGCCACCTGCATCCCGGTGGCCACCCCGCTGCCGGTCCCGATCTCCCCGAACCGGGGCAGTGTGCCGGTCAGGTACGTCGGGATGTAGTTGGTCAGCACGTAGTTGGTCACGTTCCAGGCCACGATCACGCCCGCGGCCACGAGCGCTCCGGTGCGATAGTGCCGCCGCACGATCTGCACCGCGCGCTTGGTCGACATCGTGGCCAGTGCGGGGGAGCGTTCCATCTGCTGCCGGAAGGCCGGGGTGTCCTCCAGCCGCATACGCAGGTACAGCCCGGCCACGCCCAACGGCAGCGCGAGCATGAACGGTACCCGCCATCCCCAAGCCACCAGTTGGTCGTCGGGGAGCAGTGCGATCACCGCACCGCACGTGCTCGCGCCGAGCGTGTAGCCGGTGATCGTGCTGAATTCGAGCCAGCTGCCGAAGAAACCGCGCCTGCGGTCCGGCGCGTACTCCGCCATCAGGGTCAACGCCCCGACGTACTCGCCGCCCGCGGAGAATCCCTGCAGCATCCGGAGGAGCAGCACGAGCACCGGCGCCAGCATCCCGGCCGCACCGTAGCTGGGTACGAGGCCGAGCAGCACCGTGGCGAAGGCCATCAGGAGGATGGTGGCCGACAGGACCTTCGTGCGGCCGTAGCGATCGCCGAGTCGTCCGAAGATCAGCCCGCCCAGCGGTCGCATGACGAACGCGGCGGCGAACGCGCCGAGGGTGTAGACCGCGGCCCATTCCCCGACCTCCGGGAAGAACACCCGGTCCAGTACGACCGCGGCCAGATAGGAGTAGATGCCGAAGTCGTACCACTCCGCGACGTTGCCGACCGCGGCCGCCGTGGTGGCGCGGCGGACCGTGCGTTCCTCTTGCACCACGGGGGGCCTCAGGCCCCGGCGCGGTCGCCTGGACTTGTCGGTCATGGGCCTCCCCGGCGAGGCGACGTGTGACGGCCAGCGGTGCGGTGCCTCGGCGACATCGCGGTTGTGACGGCGATCGACGACTGATATATCTGTTTACGGCAAGGTAGCCGGTCGGTGTTCTTCGAGGCAAGGATTCAGGTCTCTCCGCGGACGCGCGCGGAGTCTCCGCTTCAGTCGCCGAGGCTCCGCGGCCCCCGCGCGTCCACACGTGTTTCCCCTGGTAGTGCCGCGTGAAAAGCGTGTGTTTCCGATCCCGTTCGACCGTTGACGCAGGGGGTGTCGAACCCCATCCTGTGAGTTGCGTAATTCACTACTCGTTCCGCTATGAGCAACAGGGGTCCGTAATGATCTTGGTTGGTGAGTTGGCTGACCTGCCACCCGGAGAGTCCGTCCGGGTTCAGGGCGAGGTGGCGATCGCGGTGTTCAACGTGGACGGTGAGCTCTACGCGATCGACGACACCTGCACGCATCAGGACGCGTCACTGTCCGACGGATGGCTCGAGGGATGTGCGGTGGAGTGTCCGCTGCACGCCGCCTGCTTCGACCTCCGCACCGGGCAGCCCAGTGGTCCACCCGCGAAGAAGCCCGTGCGCACGCACGCGGTCTCGATCGACGACGGCGTGATCTACGTGCACGAGTCGACCCCGGTCAGCGTGGGTGGCGCCGTGACGGAGGAGGTCGGTTGATGGAGCACGTCACCGTCGTCGGTGCCTCGCTGGCAGGACTGGCGACCGTCCGCGCACTGCGCGCGCAGGAGTTCGAAGGCCGGATCACTGTGATCGGTGACGAGCCGCACGAGCCGTACGATCGCCCACCGTTGTCCAAGGAGTACCTGGCCGGCACGGTCACCGAGGAGGACATCGGCCTCACCGATGCCGAGGACGCCGAGCTGGACGTGGAGTGGGTGCTGGGCCAACCGGCCGCTTCCCTGGACGCCGCGGGCAAAGCCGTTGTGCTCGCCGGTGGTTTCCGGATCGACACCGACGCCGTCGTGCTCGCCACCGGCGCTCGGGCGCGCCGGCTCCCCGGCGGTTGCCCGCAGGGCGTGCACACCCTGCGCACCCTCGACGACGCGCGGGCGCTGCGCGACGAACTGGCGCCCGGCGTCCGGCTGGTCGTCATCGGGGCCGGGTTCATCGGAGCCGAGATCGCGTCCACGGCAGCGGGTCTGGGCTGTGAGGTCGACATCGTCGAGGCCGCGGACGTCCCGTTGCAACGCCCGCTGGGCGTGGAGATGGGAGCGGTGTGCGGCAGGCTGCACGCGCGGCACGGTGCACGCCTGCACGTGGGTACCGGATTGGCCGAGCTGGTCGGCGAGGACCGGGTGAACGCGGTGCGCCTCACCGACGGGCGGGAGTTGCCCGCCGACGTGGTCGTCGTCGGTATCGGTGCGCAGCCGAACACGGAGTGGCTCGCCGGGTCCGGTCTGGAGATCGACGACGGGGTGCGTACCGACGCGCAGGGCCGCACGGCGATCCCCGAGGTGTTCGCCGTCGGCGACTGTGCCCATTCCTACCGCGACTACACCGCGGGGCCCCTGCGGCTGGAACATTGGACGAACGCGCTGCAGCAACCGTCGGCCGCGGTCGCCGCGCTGCTCGGCCGGGAGCATGCCGCCCCGGCGCATCACTCGGTGCCGTACTTCTGGTCGGATCAGTACGGCCACAAGATCCAGTTCGCCGGTCATCGCACGGACGACTGCACGGTCCACATCGAGGAGGGGGATCCGGACGCGGGCGACTTCGTGGCGCTCTACCTCACTCCCGACGAACGTCCGGTGGGTGTGCTGGCGATCGACAGGGCCCGTCCGTTCGGTCAGTGGCGGCGCAAACTGGCCCAGCGCGGCTGACCGAGGTCAGAGGAAGGGCCGTGTCCGACCGGCCTGTCGGAGCAAGCCCGGTCGGGACGGACGTGTCGACAAGGCGTTCAGACCAGTGAGCGCATGGCCTTGTCGAAGTTCAGCACGTGTTCGTGGGCGAGCCGGTCAGCCTTGTCCGGCTCGCGCGAGCTGATCGCCCGCAGCAGTCCGGAGTGCTCCATGACGTGACTGTCGAAGTCGGGCATACGGTCGAGGAAGACGCAGAAGATGCGCGTGGCGAGGTTGTCGTAGCGAATCAGCGTGTCTTCGAGGTGCGGGTTTCCCGCGGCGTGGTAAATCGCGCGGTGCACGTGCAGGTCCCACCGCATCACCTCGTCGCGGCTGAGGGAGCGGAAGTCCATGTTGTCGAGGAAGTCGGCGAGTTCGGCGAACTCGCCGGCCTCGGCGTCACCGAGGGTTTCGGCTGCGCGGCGCGCTGCGAGCGGTTCGAGGTGCACGCGCAGGTCCGAGATGTAGGCGAGGTCGGTGATGTCGACGGCCGTGGCGAACGTTCCCCGGCGCGGGTACGACACGACCAGGCGGTCGATCTCGAGGCGCTTGAGTGCTTCGCGGACCGGTGTTCTGCCGATGTCGAGGGACTGCGCGAGCGCTGCGTCGTCGATCGGTTCCATGGGCGGGATGTCCAGCATGATCAGTCGATCGCGGATCGACTGATAGGCCTTCTCGGCCATGGAAATCGGTTGATCCTTGGTCGAAGAACTCATCGCAACCCCCGATTGCATCGCCAAATCCCAGCGCTTCACGAATTCTGATACGCGACTAGTATAGCAGATTTCCGTTGAACGCCTGACGTGTCCCGCGTGTGACGCCCCGGCGATATGGCTGTGACCTGCGAATTCTGGGTAGATGGGAGACGTGTGACGGTACCGGGTCGTGGTGGATCGCCGTAGCGGGTCCCCTGGTGAACGACACTGCCGGGCCCTCGGCCATGGTATTTCGGAGGAATTCTGTCCGAGGTCACGACGAATTCAATCCTCGGTCGCCAGTGCGACCCGCGTGAATGCGCAGACGTCGCGGTCGTCGGCCCGAGGGGCGTCTTCGGGAGGCCCGGCGTGGGGGAGGATGCCGGCGGATGAGGGCCTTCGGAGGTCAGCCGGTCGCCCCGCCGTCCCGGTCGCCGCGGTGGTAGGCCACCAGGTGTTCGCGCACGTAGGTCAGGTGCTCGACCATCGCCGCCTCGGCCGCGTCCGGGTCCTGGTCGTCGATCGCGCGCACGATCTGCTGATGTTGGCGGACGGTCGTCCGCCCGACCTCCGGTGAGAGATCCAGGTAGTGCACCGGTTCGGTCTCGATGTGCAGTGCGCTGACGAACGAGGCGAGGACCCGGTTGCCCGATGCGCGCGCGATCGTGCCGTGGAAACGCTCGTCGAGCGCCGGAACGCTCTCGTCGTCGACGGAGATCGACTTCTGCAGGTCCAAGATCTCGCGCAGTTCCGTGAGATCGTCGTCGGTGCGATGGGTGGCCGCCAGTCGTACGGACGGCACCTCGAGGTGCTGGCGCACGAGCGCGACCTCCTTGAACGCGATGCTGCCGAGGGCGAGCAGCGTGTGGACCGAATCACCGACCGCGCTGCGCAGCGTCGACGGGTCCGCGCTGCGGACGAAGCTCCCGCCGCCTGCACCGGGCGTCTTGACGATCAGGTTCTGCGTGGTCAGCGAGCGCAGTGCCTCGCGCACCGGTCGTCCTGCTGACCGCGAACTGCCGCGCCAGTTCGGCCTCGCTGGGCAGGCGGTCGCCGCTCCGGAGCGCGCCGGAGAAGATGGCAGCCTTGATCTGTTCCTCGACCTGCTGCCGCGGACGCAGCACCTTGCTGCCGATGGTCTTGGCCGACTTCGTCACTGCGGTCCTACCTCATTCCACGTGCGCCTGCGCCTGCTCCGACCCTGCCGCTGAACAAGGCCCGGTCGAAGCACGAATTTTACCGACTCGCCCCAGCTCGGGACGTCGCGTCCGGTCCGTCCGCAGGCGGCACGCCGTGTCGGTTCGGCTCGACACGGCGTGCCCGCTCTGCGTTGCGGCACGGATCAGTGGGCGGCACCGCCGCGCACCGGTCCGTCGACCGCCGGATCGGCCGTACCTCCTGCTCCCTCGGCAGCCGCGTCGACCGCGGCGAAGTCGACGTCCTTCGTCTCCGGGCCCATGGCACCGCCCACGCTGATCAGGACACAGCCGATCACCAGCAGTGGCAGCACCGTCCACTGCATCGGCATCAGGCTGGATAGTCCTGTTTGGAAGAAGGCGTAGAAGGACGGGACCACCACGGCCAGGCTGTAACCCAGGCCGAAACCGGTGGCCCGGACGCCGGTGTGGAAACGCTCGTTGATGTAGACGGTCGTCAGGCCCCACACCGACAGGACGAGAACGGCGAGCAGTGTCGTGAGTGCGATCACGGCGACGAGGCTGTCCGGTTTGGTCGCGAGCAGCACTGCGTAGACGGCGGTGCCGCCGATGCCGGCGATGCCGCCCCACACGATGAGGAACGGCCTGCGGCCCACCCGTTGGCTGATCACGGCGGCGACCACGTACCCCACGGCCACCATCAGGTAGGCGATGATCAGCGTGACGGTCACTTCCGTCTCGCCCAGTCCGAGTTCACCGGACAACTGGCCGGGCAGGATCGCGGTGACACAGTTGAGGCTGAGAGCTTGTCTCAGTTGGTTTGTTGGAGTCGTTTGAAGCAGACGAGGGCGGCGGCCAGCGCGAGGAAGGCTGTGAAGGTGTCGGCGCGGCGTTCGTAGCGCAGCGTCAGGCGGCGGTAGCCGG
>Ga0079224_100004756_pt1 | contig 17660 bp, 10 predicted proteins | sample Stecom2015_FD_80414 | JGI IMG/M metagenome (GOLD analysis project Ga0079224, IMG submission 80414) | Agricultural soil microbial communities from Utah to study Nitrogen management - Steer compost 2015 | ecosystem: Environmental > Terrestrial > Soil > Agricultural land | place: USA: Utah...
CTGACTTTCTTAAATAACAACACTTTTTTCTGGACCAGTGAACGAGACGGCTGGAATCATATTTATCAATATGACAGAAATGGAAAGCTGTTGAGCCAGGTTACCAAAGGTCCTTGGGAGGTGACAAAGTTCTACGGTTTTGATCAAAATACCGGAAGGGTTTTTTATCAGAGTACCGAAGAGGGAAGTGTTAATAGAGGAGTGTATTCTATCCTTCCTTCCGGCAAAAACAAAGTTTTGCTTTCTCAGAATAAAGGAACGAATTATGCTGATTTTAGTGCCAATTATTCTTATTTTATCAATACTTTTTCTGATGTAAATACTCCTTATTTGTACACGCTTCATGAGTCAAAAACCGGAAAACAATTGAGAGAGATCAAGAATAATAACATCTTGAAAAATAAATTAAGTGCCTATGCCATTTCTCCAAAAGTGCTGTCAACTATCCGAATAAACGGAGAAGATTTGAATATGTACATGATCAAGCCAATTAATTTTGACAGCAACAAAAAATATCCGCTGTTTATGTATCAATATTCAGGTCCCGGATCTCAGAATGTATCGAACAGCTGGATGGGGACCAATGACTATTGGCATCAGATGCTGGCCAATGAGCACGACATTATTGTGGTTTGTGTTGATGGACGGGGTACAGGTTATAAAGGCGCGAAATTTAAAAAAATGACACAACTGGAACTGGGAAAATACGAAGTTGAAGACCAAATAGCTGCTGCCATAGAATTGTCAAAACTACCGTATATCGATGAGAACCGTACGGGAATTTGGGGATGGAGCTATGGAGGTTTTATGTCATCCAATTGTTTATTTCAGGCTCCGGATGTTTTTGAGATGGCTATTGCCGTAGCACCGGTTTCCAGCTGGAGATTTTATGATACCATATATACCGAAAGATATATGCAAACTCCTCAAGAAAATCCGGGTGGGTATGACAGGAACTCTCCTCTATCTCATGTGAACAACATGCGCGGCAACTATTTGCTGATCCACGGAAGTGCCGATGATAATGTACACGTACAAAACGCGATGGTGCTTATTGAGGAGCTGGTTCAGGCAAATAAACAATTTGACTGGCGCATATATCCTGATAAGAATCACGGTATTTATGGCGGAAATACGCGAATTCATTTATATACTCTCATGACAGCGTATATTAAAAACAATCTTTAAATCACAAAAATCAACATGCAAGAAAAAGATCCACAATTGAGAAATCACCTGGCGCGATTAGGCGTTGATGATAAAATGGTTATAGGGCATCCTGCCGGGTTGCTGGTGTTGTTTTTCACAGAAATGTGGGAGCGTTTCAGTTATTACGGAATGCGCGCCTTGCTAACTTTGTTTCTGGTCAGCACCATTGCTAGTGGCGGATGGGAATGGACACGCGCTGAAGCCATGAACTTATATGGCTGGTACACCGGATTTGTATATCTCACTCCCATTTTAGGTGGAATAATTGCAGACAAAATTACCGGATTCCGAAAAGCAATTTTTCTTGGAGCTTTGTTGATGACTTTAGGCCACGCCAGTATGGCTTTAGAGGTATTTAACAATAACTTCTTCTTTATCGGTTTGGGACTTCTAATATTAGGAAATGGACTTTTTAAGCCAAATATTTCCTCTATGGTAGGACAATTATATCCTGATAACAGTTCAAAAAAAGATGCCGGTTATACCATATTTTATATGGGTATAAACGCGGGAGCATTTTTGGGGATGCTACTCTGTGGCTATATTGGAGAAAAAATCGGATGGCATTATGGATTCGGTTTAGCAGGAGTTTTTATGTTTTTTGGAATGTTGCAGTTTTATTTTGCAAGAACCTATTTCGGAAAAATAGGGGCAGATCCAAAACTTCTTGCCACGCAATATGACAACGAAATACACGTTACTCCCGCCGAAAAGTTTGAAAAAGTTGGCGTAGAGGAGAAGGAAGAAGATGAGGCATTATCACCAAAAGTGATTCGTGATCGATTGATAGTTATTTCTGTACTAATCTTCTTTAGCATATTCTTCTGGCTGGCTTTTGAACAAGCCGGAGGCTCCATGAATATTTTTGCAAAAGACTATACGCAGAGAGTATTGGAGGGCGCTGCGGCTACAACTTTTAAGTGGGTAGATGCTATTTTGACACTCTTTCCTTTGGTTATTGTTTCAGTGGTGCTATATGGTCTGGCAAAACAACTTTTTAAAACATATCCTGCAACCATCCTCTTTACTCTTCTAAGTTTTGCAATAATTTGGGTGTTGGGAATTTGGAAAATCCGGAGAGAATTCACCGCATTGGAAACAGAAGTTGTTGCCTCATGGTTTCAGATATTAAATTCCTTCTTTATCATCACTTTGGCTACAGTTTTCAGTAAAATATGGGAGAAAGTATGGAATCCCTCCGGACCTATAAAATTTGCGATGGGTCTCTTCCTGCTGGGTATCGGTTTCTGCGTTCTCGCTTATGGTAGTAAAGATATTCCACAGGGAGCAGCTACAGCGTCTGTTAGCATGATCTGGCTAATTATTGCATATTTCTTCCACACCACCGGAGAACTTTGTTTATCTCCCGTAGGATTGTCATACGTTAGTAAACTTTCTCCGAAAAAGTTTGTCGGGCTCATTTTTGGGTTGTGGTTTGCTTCTTCAGCAATTGCTAATATTGTCGGGTCGCAGATGGGTGGATTAATAGATGACATTAGTGCCAAATATTCCATTTCTATTTTCTTCTTAATATTTGCCGTAGTGCCCGGAATTGCCGGTTTAATTCTGCTGATTCTTTCCGGAACGTTGAAAAAAATGATGCACGGAATTCAATAATTTAAAACATGGATCTAAATGCAATAAAACACAAAGAACTCTTCGGGCATCCGGTAGGGTTGTTTGTGCTTTTTTTTACTGAAATGTGGGAACGATTCTCATTCTACGGAATGAAAGCGCTTCTGCTATTTTATCTTACGCGCTACCATCTTTTTACCGATAGTGACGGGTACCTACTGCTCGGTAGCTATGCCGCTTTAGTATATGCCATGCCCGTATTGGGAGGTCATTTGGCAGATAAATACATCGGTTTCCGTAAGGCAATTACTTTTGGAGCTATCTTATTGGTTCTCGGGCATATCGGAATGGCTTATGAAGGTCACCAGGCAGTTGTAGTTGATGGAGTCATTCAGAGAGATAATTTTGCGCTGCAGGTATTTTATTTCTCGTTGGCATTAATAGTAATGGGTGTAGGATTCTTAAAGTCTAATATCTCATCTATTGTGGGTGAACTTTATGATAAAAATGATCCAAGAAGAGATTCCGGTTTTACGCTTTTCTATATGGGAATTAACGTAGGTGCTCTATTAGCAACTATTGTGTGTGTTTATCTTGGAGAAGAATATGGATGGGGTTACGGTTTTGGAGCTGCGGGAATTGGAATGTTTTTAGGATTGCTCATCTTTACTTTTGGAAGACCCTATCTTGAAGGAAAAGGTGAAGCAATTAATCCCAAGCTGGCCGAAGAAAAAAAATTTGGAATCAAAACAGAACACTGGATCTATATTTTATCCATTGCAGGAACTTTTGTTGTATGGCAAATGGTGCAAAGCCATTCGATTGTGCAGGGAATTTTAATGGCAGCCGGAGCCGGATCCTTAGTTTACATAATTTTTTATGCGGCTAAATATCTGGATAAAATTGCCAGAGATCGCTTATTGGCACTAACTATTCTCATCATTTTTACTATTGTATTCTGGGCGCTGTTTGAGCAGGCTTATATGTCGCTGAACTTATTTGCAGAGCGAATCATAGATTTAAATGTTTTGGGCTACGAATTAAAGCCCGGTTGGTTCCTAGGTTTGAATGCTTTTTTTATTATCACTCTTGCTATTCCATTTGCAAGATTATGGGTTTGGTTAGATAAGAGAAAACTGAACCCGAATACTTCCTATAAGTTTGCCTATGCCATTATCTTGGTCGGTCTGGGATTTGGCGCCCTCGTTTTAGGAGGCAAATTATCCGGTGAGGCCGGGAAAGTAGCTGCTATTTGGTTGGTGCTCACTTATCTTCTTCATACTTGCGGAGAACTTGCATTATCTCCCATTGGTCTTTCTGTGGTCACCAAACTTTCTCCTACCAAAATTCTTGGTTTTATGATGGGAGTTTGGTTTCTTGCCACCGCAAGCTCCGAATTCATTGCTGCCAAAATTTCAGAATTGGCAAGTGTGGATCATTTGGAACAAGGAGATTTTATTTCTACAAAAGCTGCATATATCGGGCTTTATGAAAACCTCTTCTATGCAGGTATAATTTGTGGCGTGATACTCATTCTGTGCACCCCGCTTATCAAGAAATTAATGCACGGAATCAAATAAAATTTAACTTAAAGAAAAATTCTCTATGAGAAGCGATATTGATAATCTGTTTAAAAGTCAGGTTTTAGGACATCCTGCAGGATTGTTTGTTTTGTTTTTTACCGAAATGTGGGAGCGATTTTCCTTCTATGGGATGCGTGTTCTGCTAATCAATTTTTTAACTATTGCTGCCATAGGTAGTAATCCGGGATGGGAATGGTCTGCTTCCAACGCCGGAGCACTGTTTGGAACCTATGCAGGACTTCTATACCTGACTCCTATTGTGGGTGGAGTTATTGCCGATAGATATACCGGATACCGATGGGCGGTATTTATAGGATGTGTAATCATGACCCTAGGGCACATTTCCATGGCATTTGAAACGGAGGTTTCTCTTTATCTGGGACTGGCACTGCTGGTTATAGGAACCGGATTTTTTAAACCCAACATCACGTCTATTATTTCCGAAATGTATAAATACCTGCCTGAGAAGAAGGATGGAGCTTATACGATTTTTTATATGGGAGTGAACGCCGGCGCCTTTTTTGGGATGATGCTGTGCGGATACCTGGCAGAAAGAGTAGGATGGTGGCTTGGTTTTGGACTAGCAGGATTGTTCATGCTCTTTGGAACACTCCAATTCATGCTCTCCAAACCGCTCTTTGGGAAAATTGGGGCCCGGCCGCAAGCTAAAGTTGCAGAAGAGGAAAAAAAGGAGGATACTCTAGCGGAGGAAAGAAATTATAAACCCAATTATTTCACCGTAGTTGACAAGCTTCTAATAGTTGTAACTGCAATTATTGGACTCTTGTATTTGTTAAATGATCCTATCTCAAAGATTGCAAACCTGAATCTATTGCCTGAAGAATTTCTTTTACCGAAAGACACCTTATCCGGACCTTTAGTCATTGTAATAATCGGGGTTATCTTGTTTTTCTATTTGCTCATAAGTCGAATATCAAGATATGATAAAGTACTGAGGGATCGGATGATTGCGGTGATCATATTTGCATTTTTTACTGTGCTCTTTTTCATTCCATTTGAACAAGCGGCAACATCAATGGTGCTTTTTGCTCGAGATTATACAGAAAGAGTAATGACGGGGAATGCCGCCTTGATTTTTAATATTGTGAATACACTTTTGACAGTTATTCCGCTCATAATCATCACATGGGTTCTTTACTTACTCAATAAATCTACCTTTTCAAAGATCCCCGGCAGTAACATTGTTTTGGCAATTTGTTTTACTGTAATGTGGGGAATCGCTATCTGGATGCTGGTTCAAGATTTTTCCACAAAATCCTATGACGTGGAATATCAAGCTGCCGTAATTCCAACGGTAGTAGATGGAAAAACAGAAGAATTATATGAGCCCATTACTGAGGCGAGACCTTTAGCACCCGGAGAACAGGCCGTGACTAAAATTCTCAGTGTTTCTACCAATAAAGGCCTGTCTGTAGGTGACGAGATTGGTGCACATCAGGAACTCGGAAAGTTTGTTTATCTGGACACTGATCGTGTAATGCGTCTGGAGAATGATTATCAGAAGGCAGGGCAACCATCACAGATAATTTCCGGACGTGTGACTGAGGTAAAAGAAAATGAAGTGGAAATAACTGTGAGCTGGTTTAGCATTCTAAATTCATTTTTCATTATTGCGTTTGCTTCGCTATTTACGAAATGGTGGGATAGTAAATACAACCCATCCGCGGCGGTGAAATATGGATTAGGATTAATAATTATGGCAGTTGGATTTGGAGTGCTAGCATATGGAGCTGCTTTAATTCCGTCAAATGCTGTAGCAGGAAGCGTGAAAGTTGGGATGATCTGGCTGATTCTGGCATATTTGTTTCATACACTCGGAGAATTGTGTCTGTCGCCCGTTGGGCTTTCCTATGTGAGTAAACTGGTTCCTGCCAGAATGATTGCCCTTATGTTCGGAGTGTGGTACCTGGCCATCGCTATTGGAAATAAAGTGGCTGCATCTCTGGGAGGAATGGTAGATCAAATCCAGGAAGAATATAGTCTTTCTACCTTCTTTTTGATTTTTACGGTCATACCATTGGCTGCCGGTGTTATTGCAATTTTATTGAATCCGCTTCTAAAGAAATTGATGCACGGGGTACGGTAATTGCCACAATTTATCAGAGAAAAAGACGTTAGACAAGTTAGCGCTGTTTTTTAACTAAAATCAAAATTTAAAATATGCGAATTTTACCTATGGTCTTCTTGTTTCTTTTTGGTTATGTAGCCCAGGCACAAGAAGTACAATGGATGACGATGGAAGAGGCTCTTGCCGCACAAAAGGTGAAGCCGAAAAAGATTTTTATGGATGTCTATACAACTTGGTGCGGTCCGTGCAAACTGTTGGATAAAAATACTTTTGGTGATAAAAATGTAGCTGCTTATCTCAATGAGCATTTTTATCCGGTAAAATTTAATGCCGAGGGAAATGAGCCGGTTAAGTATAAAGATTTTACCTACACCAACCCAAACTATCAGCCGGAACGGAAGGGTAGAAATGCACAGCATCTTTTTGCTCACGCACTCAAAGTTACGGCATATCCCACCGTTGTCTTCTTTAAAGAAAACGGCGATCTGATACAAGCGTTGCCGGGATACCGTACCCCAAAAGAATTGGAAATATTTTTAAAGATGATTCACTCTGATGATTATTTGAAAATTACTACTGAAGAAGCCTGGGTAGATTATCAGAAGAATTTTAAATCCACCTTTTAGAGTAATCTTTATATCCCCAGTATTTATTACTCTATTTTCAGGGCTCCATCCTTTCCTGTATAGTGAAAGGGGAGCTTTTTTCTTTTTGCAGATTCTTCCCATAACCGCACATAGGAGGGATAGCTACTTCCGTCTGCAATAATCTTTTTTCGAACCATTCCGGGTTCCAACCGATCAAGATTCAGCTGAGGGCTCCCGGTAATAATTAGAAAATCCACAGGTTCATGCGGAAATTGACCTATAGAATCGATGATGAATACAATGTTATCGGATATTTTGAAAATCGTCTTTGGAGTGCCTGAGGAAATTTTATTAATATTTTTTGCAGCTATATAAGAAGTCACAAATGGATAGTTGCGGGGATTCTTTGTGGAGTCATTTACTAAAATTTTCAACTCTCGGTTTTGTTTGATGCCTATAACTGATTCCCGGGTTTTGTGAAAAACAATAACTTCGTTTGTTGATTGCTGCTTTTCATCCCAAAGAAAGACGCCAATTAGAAGTAGAAAAGCCGTTGAAGTAGCGATATTCCGCTTCCTGGTAGGATTCATAAAAAACATCCCTAATAAGAAAATAAAAACAAAGGCAAGGATAGCCCTATGCAAGGGAAAATGAACATCCTTTAGAATAAATTGATCCTGTTGGGCAATCCAGCCGACAAAACCGTTCAAGCCGGATACCAGCATATTATACCCATTTGCTAACCAGAAGGGCAGGAAATTAACTGAGGAGAGAATTACAATGATGATTCCCAAACTCATATAGATTCCTAAAACAGGAAGTATCACTATGTTCGTTATGAGAAAAAGACCCGGAAATTGATGGAAATAAAATAACGAAAGGGGTAGAACTCCTATTTGTGCAGACATGGTTACGGAAACCAATTCTTTGAAGGAACACCAAAATCGGTTATTTGAATAGGTGAATTTTCTGAGAAGGGGATGGAGCCAAAGAATAAAAAAAACCGCGCAATAGCTCAATTGGAAGCCCACCTTAAAGAGATTCATGGGGTTTATCAAAACAAGCACCATAAACGACAGAAAGAGGTTGTTAATCCCCGATGATCTTCGACTAAAAAGCGGCGCCGAAGTAAAAAAACTGAACATAATAACCGCTCTTAAAACAGAGGGAGACAACCCGGCGAGAAATGCAAATGCCCAGAGAAACAAAAGAATTAAAACGGACCTTAACAGATAACCATGCCTCATATAAACGATTGGCTTGAAGATAAAGGAGAGAATAGCAAAAAGAATTCCTACGTGAAGCCCCGATACAGCCAAAATATGGACAGCACCGGCTGCGGCATATTGTTGATAAAGCTCTTTTGAAATATCTTTTTTCTCCCCTAAAACCAAAGCTTCTATTATAGAGCGTTCGTCTTTCTTGAGCGGAGAGTTGCGCAGTTTTTGTAGTATTGAACTCCTGAAATTTTGTGCAATACCAAATATGGTGGGCTTTCCTTGGGTTACAGACAAATAATCTTGTTGTGAAGTAATAATTTGGTGGTAAACGTTTTCTATTTCCAAATAAGAAGAATATTCAAACTGATGGGGATTCAGACTTCTTGGGATTTGATGAATTTTCGTTTTTACCACCAGAATCTGATCCGGCTTTAGGGGCGAGGTCAGTGAATCTTTCTGAATATTCAGCAAGATTTTCCCATTTACAGCCTCGCCGTCTGTTGCTAAAACCTTTGCAAAATATTTCCGGTAATAGCTGTCTTCTTTCAAAGACTCAGAGATCTTTAGCTGCAGCAGAGATTCCTTTTGAAAATCAGTATAATGTGAATAATGTTGATCTTGAAAAAGAGGAAGGCATAGCTGGTAGTTCCAATATCCCAGGAGGAAAAACGAGATATAAACGCTGAGGCCGAAATATATGGTCTGAATCAGTTGACGCCTTGTCCATAACCACAGAAGAAAAGCCAACAGCAAGCTTAGCAACAAGATGGGGAAGATATTCCGTGAAACCGGATAAACCTTTGCAAAAACAATTCCTGCTCCTAAAAAACCGGAAAACTTGACGATGGGGAAATGGACAAACCTCATAGATAACGACATTTTTCCGGAGTCGCCATCAGAGTCAAATCCTATCTGCAGCTCCTATAGACTGATAAACAGCAATTTGAAAAGCTAAATATAGGAAAAATAAAGACGAGAAAATAAAGCTAATTTAGGAGCAAAATAGGTAAAGCGAAATTGATCTGCAGGAAGAAGCTTTTTTGAAATTTGTTTAAATAACTCTTCTTGCTTCTACGAATGTTCGTTTCCAATAATCTTCTGTCATAGAAGAAATAATGACGCCTGCCTGTGTGGAGGAGTGTATGAATTGAATAATTCCATCTGCCGTTTCCACCACAATGCCCACGTGGCTGATTACGTTTCTTCGGGTAGTTTTGAAAAAAACGAGATCTCCGGGCTGAACTTCCCTCAAAGACACACGAACTCCTTGCGTGGCCATATCTTTAGAAGACCGGGGAAGGCTAATTTGCTCTTGTTCAAAGGCTGTACACACCAAGCCGGAACAGTCCATTCCTGCCCTTGTGGTTCCGCCATATCGGTAAGGAGTGCCTTCAAATGACCGTGCAAAATCTATGATAGATGCTTTTTGAAGATATTCCGGTGCAACTTCCGCAGTAGTAGAAGAAGTCTCTTTAATGATGTAGTTATCTGTTGTGTTTACTTTTGAGGTGTTGAAACGTTTACTGGAAGGGCGGGTGGCAGCTGTTCTGTTAGATCCGGGTTTTACGAAAATAGTTCTGTCGGGAGAGGTTTGAACATAACCTGATGGGCGAGAGCTACCACAAGAGACTAAGAAAACTGATAATCCGAGTAGATATAAAAACTGCTTCATGCTCAAAAACTTTCAAAAACGTGTTAAAGATATTAAAAACCGGAAATTGCTTGCAAATATATCCCTAAGATTAACGATTTCGAATATTTTAAAAGTTTTTTACAAAGAAGCAAAAATTAGTTCTGCTGTTTTGTCACTGGCACCTTTCCCTCCTAATTTTTGTTCAAGCTCATAATAATCCAGAAATATCCGATTTCGAGTTACCGGATCGAGAATTTTATGGAGCTCTTCAGAAAGTCTCTTTTTGTTGAGATCGTGCTGAATGAGTTCAGTGACCACGGGTTTGTCTAAAATTAAATTAACTAAAGAAATGTATTTAAGTTTTATTACTCTTTTAGCGATTTCGTAACTCACTCTCCCGCCTTTATAACATACTATTTGCGGCACTTTAAAGAGAGCCGTTTCAAGAGTAGCCGTTCCCGACGTTACTAAGGCAGCCTTGGCCACACTTAAAAGCTCGTAAGTTTGTTTGGTTACTAATTTAATATTCGTTTTGGTCAAGAATTTTCCATAGAAACTTTCTTCCTGTCCGGGAGCACCTGCTATAACAAATTGGTACTCCTCAAATTCCGGAGCCACCGAGAGCATGATTTCCAGCATTTTTTTAATCTCTTGCTTCCGGCTTCCCGGAAGCAGCGCAATAATGGGTTTGAAATTCAATCCGTTTTTCTTTCTGAAATCGGCATCATCTACCGCCGGGAATTCCTGAATTGCATCTATTAAGGGATGACCTACAAAATCAACCTTAAAATTGTGTTTTTGCTCATAGAAATCTTTTTCAAAAGGAAGAATTACATACATACGGTCCACGTCTCGCTTAATGGTCTTGATACGTCCTTCTTTCCATGCCCAAATTTGTGGGGAAATGTAATAGTGAGTGGGAATCTTTTTTTTCTTGGCCCAGGCGGCTATTCTCATATTAAAGCCCGGATAATCAATGAATATAATGACATCAGGATTAAAGGCTTCAATGTCCTTCTTGCAAAAATCGATGTTCTTGAGAATGGTTCTTAGATTTAACACCACTTCCATAAAACCCATAAATGCTAGATCTCGATAATGTTTCACCAAGGTGCCACCCTCCTCCCGCATCAAGTCTCCACCCCAAAAACGAAGAGTGGCATCAGCATCTTGTTTTTTTAAAGATTTCATGAGATTGGCTCCGTGTAAATCTCCGGATGCTTCTCCTGCAATGAGATAATATTTCATAAGCTTACCTCCCAGAGGTCTTTATTGAGATTTAAGTAGTGCATTTTCAACCAAAATTCCGAAAAACTCTGTTAAAGACATTCCTGCTTCACGCACTTGTTTGGGTACAATACTTTCTTTGGACAATCCCGGATTGGTGTTTATTTCTAAGAAGTAAGGCTTTCCGTCTTGAATAATGAAATCACTGCGCGTAATCCCCTCCATATTTAGCAAATTATAAATTCTTTTTGCTTCCGTCTGCAAAATTTCGGTAACTTCCGGGGAAATTCGGGCAGGGGTGATCTCTTCAGACTGACCAAGATATTTCGCACCATAATCAAAAAATTCATTTTCCGTTACAATTTCTGTGGGCGGCAGGGCTATAATTTCATTTCCTTTTTTATACACACCCACCTGAACCTCATCTCCCACAAGAGCCGTCTCAATTATTACTTCGTTATCCTCTGCAAATGCTTTTTCCAGTGCCGGTAATATACCTTCCATGTCATGAACTTTACTCACGCCAAAACTCGATCCCGATCTGTTGGGTTTAACAAAGCAAGGAAGGCCTACCTGTTTCACAATTTCTTCAGCATCTATAGGATATCCCTCATTTACAAAAACAGAATTGGCACAATGAATTCCGAAGTTTTTCAATACTGAGAGGCAATCTCTCTTGTTAAAACTCAAGGCTGCGGAATAGTAATTGCAGCCGGTGTGTGGCATGCCAATAAGATTCCAATAAGCTTGTAAATAGCCGTCTTCTCCCGGAGTGCCGTGAATGGTGTTAAAAATCACATCAGGCTTTTTCCGTCCGGCAGCGGTTTCAAAAGAGAAATCATTTTTATCTACCTTAAATCGTTGTCCCTCCTCAGAAACATAGAACCATCCATCTTCAAGAATATGAACGGGATATACTTTGTATAGGTTTTTATCCAAGGATTCCGAAACAACATTTCCGCTATTTATAGAAATTTGAAATTCGCTTGAATATCCGCCCATTACAACTGCAACATTTTTCTTCATATAAAATTATTAAGAAGCTGTACAAAGGTAGCGGAAAGTTTGTTTTAGTGCGAATATGAAAAGAGCAAGAAACTTATATATAACATAAAAAAGCTGCCCATACAGAAATGTTTACCCTTATGAAATGAACTCCCAAATTTCTCGACGCTGTGTTAGGTTTTCAAAGGTTTGTCTGATGGGTGCATTTTTTTCCAAAGACAGACTTGGATCTTCATTTAAAATAGCAGCAGCATAATTACGAGCGATTTTGAGAATTTCGACATCCTTCACTATATCAGCTATTTTTAAGTTTAAGACTCCGCTTTGCTGAGTGCCCATAATGTCTCCCGGTCCTCGAAGTTTAAGATCCACTTCTGCAATTTCAAACCCGTCTGTGGTGCGAACCATTGTTTCAATACGAGTTTTGGAATCGGCAGACAATTTGTGCCCGGTCATTAAGATACAATAACTTTGTTCTGCACCCCTTCCCACCCTTCCACGAAGTTGATGGAGCTGTGAAAGTCCAAAACGTTCGGCACTTTCTATAATCATTACACTGGCATTCGGAACATTGACCCCAACTTCTATAACCGTGGTGGCAACCATTATTTGAGTCTCGCCCTTAACAAAGCGTTCCATTTCATAATCCTTATCTGCCGGTTTCATTTTTCCATGGACAATGGATACTTGATACTGTGGCAAGGGGAAAGACCGAACAATACTTTCATATCCGTCTTGCAAATCTTTAAAGTCCAGTTTTTCACTCTCTTCTATTAATGGATAAACAACATAAACTTGTCTTCCTTTCGCAATTTCATCTTTTATGAATTTAAAAACATTGAGTCTATGGGAGTCATAACGATGTACGGTTTGAATGCTTTTTCTTCCGGGTGGGAGTTCGTCAATCACACTGATATCGAGATCTCCATACACGCTCATGGCAAGAGTGCGAGGTATAGGGGTGGCAGTCATTACTAATATATGTGGCGGATGTTCGTTTTTTTGCCACAGTTTACTGCGTTGTTCTACCCCAAATCGGTGTTGCTCATCTATTATTGCAAGTCCTAGGTTTTTAAATTTAACCTTATCTTCCAAAACAGCGTGAGTTCCCACAAGAATATGCAGTGATCCATTTTCAAGATACTCATGGATTTCTTTCCTTTCAGAAGTTTTAGTAGAGCCGGTAAGCAAGGCAGTATGAATTCCGATTTTTTCAGCCCATTCCGATATGCCGATATAATGTTGGGTGGCAAGAATTTCTGTAGGCGCAACTATACAGGCTTGGAAATCATTGTCTAAAGCGATTAGCATGCTCAGAAAAGCAACAATTGTTTTACCACTTCCCACATCGCCTTGCAGTAACCGATTCATTTGCGCATTGCTGCCCAGATCATTTCGTATTTCTTTAATTACACGTTTTTGTGCGCCGGTGAGTGAAAACGGAAGATGCTTATTGTAAAACGTGTGAAAAAAACTACCCACTTTTTTAAAAGCATAGCCTTTTATCTTTGCCTTATGAAATTTGTTTTTTCGTATAAGTTGAAGCTGAATATAAAACAGCTCTTCAAATTTGAGCCGGAATTGGGCACGTGAGAGATGGGATTGACTTTTGGGGAAGTGTATATTAAAAAGAGCTTCTCCTTTGGAAGGCAATTTTAGAGCCTGTAGGATTTCCTCCGACAGCGGTTCGAAAAATCTTCCTTTTGATTCCACAAAAATTTGTTGAATACAACTGTTTAGCAACCGATTTGATATCCCGCCTGAGGTCAATTTCTCAGTTGATCGGTACACCGGTTGCATTCCGGTTCTGATTCCTGCCTGATGTGCTTCAAGCAGTTCCATTTCAGGGTGAGGCATGGAGAAGTTTCCTTGAAAAAAGTTTATTTTCCCGAAGATTACATAAGGCGTATTGAGTTTAAGATTTTCTCTAATCCATTTCACTCCTCTAAACCATACAAGTTCCATAGATCCCGTATCGTCTATAAAGGTCGCAACAAGACGTTTCCCTCTCTTTTGTTCAATTGTTTTTATATGGGTGATTTTCCCGATAATCTGAACCTCAGCATTAGTGGGTTGAAGTTGATTTATTTTATAGTATTGAGTTCTGTCGAGATAGCGGTAAGGAAAAAGGTGGAGTAAATCTCGAAAAGTATGAACATCCAATTCTTTTTTGATTAAGGCTCCTTTTGTGGGGCCTATTCCTTTCAGATAATCAATGGAAGTAAGGAGGAAATCGGAACTCATAAATAAAGATTCAACATCTCGAAAATGAGACAAAATTAGATCATTTGGTAAGGCATATCTAATATATTTGCTAAATTAAACAATCTGATCTATGAAAAAAACTTACTTCCTGCTTGTGATTTTTGGAATGCTGCAGGCTCTTGTTTTTGCATCTACTCCGGAAATAACCACTCGTTTAACAGAAGCTTATCCGGTAGAAATGCCTGAGCTTCGTGCATACCCTATTTACATGAGCGCCACTGTAGAAGATCCCTTTGAAATCACTGAGGTTAAAATTTCCATCAATGGAGTGGAAGAATCGGCAGTGGCTGATGTGGGATTTTATTACTATCTATGGTATCCTGAAACTTATGGTGCATATGAAATAATTATGACGGCTACCGCTTCTGATGGTTCTGAAACATCCATTACACGCAATGTGGAAGTTGTAGCAACAGCTACTTCTCAAATGGTGAGAAGCCTGGAGAATGTAGTGATAGAATTTACCGGCGCCAATGACAGATGGTATTATGGCACACACACCTTTCCGCAATTTGTAGGAGCATATAAAGATATTATGGCTTTTCTTGATGTAGCGTGTCCCGCTATTCCCGGTGGTTGCGATGACTGGGATCGATGGGCATTTATTGATGTGAAGGCGCCTGACGGAAACTGGATTCAATTGATCCGATACATCACTCCTTACGGAGTGGCTTGCAATCATCAGCTGGATGTAACGGATTATATGTCATTATTACAAGGAGAAGTTGAAATTCGGGTGTTTATTGATACCTGGGGAACAGGAGGGTGGCAATTGACTCTCGATACGCATTATGTAGCCGGGCCTCCACAATACGTGTATAGCGATGTTGTAGAAGTATGGGATGGTGAATATCCATTTGGCGATATGGCCAATTTGCAGCCGGTTCCCACATTCCGGGCCGAAATTCCTTCTCAGATTTTAGCTTCCCATCTTCGGGTTTCGAACACAGGTCACGGCTGGGGATCAAACAATACATCCAATGCTGCTGAATTTTTTAGGGCTACCCATTACTTGGATATTAATGGGCAACAAACATTCACACAAGTGCTGTGGAATATTTGTAACCCAAACCCCGACGATTGTAGAAATCAACGTGGCACATGGCAATATAATCGTGCCGGATGGTGTCCGGGAGCAATTTCACCTCCCGATGTCTATGACCTCACTCCATATATAGGAACATCTTTTGATCTCAATTACCGTTTTCATCCGTCATATAGAGACTATTGTCATGCAAGCAATCCCGCTTGTGTTTCAGGAACAACCTGTCCGGATTGTAACGATGGCTATAATCCGGTATATTATGTAGATACCCACATCGTAAATTTCAGCAACAATCCCATTGTTTATGGAAGTACATTGAAAACAAATGCCATTGATAATACTCAAATCTATAAAATGGCTCTTTATCCTAATCCGGCAAAAGGTCAATTTCGTCTTCAAACTTCTTTCCCTGACGGAACAACAAGAATGTCTATTTATGGAGTGGATGGGCAAGCTGTGAAAAACTACTATTTTCAATCTGCAATGGAATTAAATGCTTACAACTTTGATGTCTCGGGCCTCCCCGCAGGAATTTATTATATAAGTATTCAAAATGCGCATGGAACCGGAGCCAAGAAATTAATTTTAGAATAAAAATCTTTCGATTCAAAAGTTAAACTCTACAGGATGAATGGCAATTCAAGCTGTAGAGTTTTTTTAATAATATTCGGATGGATGGGGAATAATGTAGTTTTGATTTTCAAATTTTAATAAATGAGAATTTTCATTTTCTTTCTTCTTATAAGCTCCCTACAGCTTGGCGCACAACAAATAGAAAAGGTGGATTTCAAAAGTGTTGATGCCTTAATAGAGCCGAATTTCCATACCAAGACTCTCAAAGGAACAGTGAGTTATACCTTTAAAACTTTACAAGATACAGATTCTATATTCTTGGATGCGCACGGCATGAAGCTTTTGTCTTCCGGAGGATTAAAAAAAATACAAGTTGCCGATAATAAAATATGGTTCATAGATTCTTTTAAAGAAAACAGAATATATACAGTCTCTTTTGAATATGAGGCCCATCCCAAACAAACTTTCTATTTTATGACTTCGGGCCATGAATTTTGGACACAGGGACAAGGAAAATATACTTCGCATTGGCTCCCCAGTCTCGATGATACCAATGACAAAATGATTTTCAATCTCAGTTATAAAGTTCCGGAACACTTGACTATCATTGGAAATGGGAATCTGAAAAATGTGCAGAAAGAGGATGGAAAAAACGTATGGAATTTTGAAATGAACAAACCTATGTCTTCCTATTTGGTAGCCGTGGCAGGAGGAAATTATTCAAAGAGAATTATAAAAGCTTCCTCCGGAACGGCAATAGAGCTCTATATAAAACCGAAAGATGAAGATAAGTTTGATGCTACATACAAGCACAGTAAGGAAATTTTTGATTTCCTGGAAAGAGAAATTGGGGTGCCATATCCATGGCAGGTGTATAAGCAGGTTCCCGTGCGAGATTTCTTATATGCGGGGATGGAAAACACATCGGCCACATTTTTTGCGGAAGCTTTTATTGTAGATGATATTGGCTTTAACGACAGGAATTATATTAATGTCAATGCCCATGAATTAGCGCATCAATGGTTTGGAAATATGGTAACCGCCAAATCAGACGAACATCATTGGCTTCAGGAAGGATTTGCCACCTACTATGCACTTCTTGCGGAAAAGGAAATATTTGGCGAAGATTATTTTTACTGGCAGTTACTTCAATATGCGGAACAACTTCAAAAAATCAGTGAAGAAGGAAAAGGAGAAAGTTTGCTAAATCCAAAAGCCGGCTCCTTAACATTTTATCAGAAAGGAGCTTGGGCCTTACACATCCTTAGAGAGAAGATTGGAGACGAGTTCTTCCGGAAAGCAGTAAAAAACTATTTAGAGAAATATGCATTTCAAGTGGCATCTACGTCGCATTTCCTCCATGAAGTTGCCTTGATTTATTCCGGAGATTTATCAGAATTTGAACAAAATTGGCTAAGGCAAACCGCTTTTAAAATTGATGAAGCTTATCAATCTCTAAAAAGATCTGATTTTTTAATGAACTATTTTAAAATTTCCGAATTGGCCGATCGCCCCTTAAATTCGAAGGCTTCAAAATTTCAGCAAGCTTTGAAGACGAGAAATGATTTCATCGGTCAGGAAGTGGTACATCAGCTAGCGAATGAAAATAGTGCCGAGGCTCTTCCGTATTTTCAAATGGCATTGGAATC